>Ga0315904_10005777_pt1 | contig 17093 bp, 9 predicted proteins | sample LakEriMetagenome_6_FD_203529 | JGI IMG/M metagenome (GOLD analysis project Ga0315904, IMG submission 203529) | Freshwater fungal communities from buoy surface, Lake Erie, Ohio, United States - Buoy 12 MA120 | ecosystem: Environmental > Aquatic > Freshwater > Lake | place: USA: Lake Erie, Ohio...
TCCCCCGCACCTGAGCCGTAGATTTGATGACTTTTCTCGCCCACATGGCGAAGTCCTGGTACGAGCACGACCCCTCGCAGACAGCATGGTACATGCCAGTCTTTGGGGAAAGCGCCAGCCCTGCGATGGTACGCGCCGCTTCCGGCAGGTACGTTGGGCTAATGATCTGATCTCGTGGCAGCGTCAGCTCGTCGAAGCTAGACGCCACCATGTCGATGAACGACTGTCGCAATGGGCTCTTCCACTTGCCGAACGGCGACGCAATGCGTACGACGAAGCCGTCCCGATTAAGGACGCCAAGCTCGCCTCGGCGCTTACTCTTGCCATAAACAGAAGAAGCCCCACCGGAGAAGAACTCGGAGTCTGGGTTCTCACCCTCTCCGATCTTCCCTACGATGGGGCGCGGTACGTCGGTGTTCAGCTTTCCGAACACATAGTCTGTTGAGATATACATGAGCGGGCGATTGTTCGCCAGCACGGTAGGAACGAGGAAGTTCAGGCGGTCAGCCATTGCCGGATCTTTCTCGCACTGGTTCACGTCACGGTACGCTGACGTGTAGATCAGCATGCTGTACTTGTCGCTTAGCTGATACAGGTCTTCCGGCTTGGCCGTAGACACGTCGAACTCAACGTCCGTCTTGCGGTACTTCTGAATCTTCTCGTCGGTGTTCCGACCGATCAGATGATTCTCGTACCCCATAGCGTCAAACGCTTCTGCCAAGTGCTGACCCACCTGGCCGTTGCCAACGATACCGAACATGCTCCCCCTTCCCCCTTATCGGTGGATTGTTGAAACCCCCGCCTTCAAGTGGCCAAAGATTTCTCGGAGTACGAGGACATCTGCCTCGCAGTGCTCCACGATTGTGTCGAACTCTTCATCGTCGCCGTGGTCTGCCTTGTCCCAGATGCGTGGCGAGAGTGGGGTCTTCCCGTTCTTCGCCTCAAAGAACGCTTCTGCGTTGGCAAGCGACTTGCGACCGATGTTGAACATGCTGCCCTTCGCCAGATACATTGCGTCAATGTGCATGCGCGGATAGAGCAGCGGCAACCCATGATACGCCAGCCTGGCGTTGATGCGCGGAACGTCAAACAGTTTTCCATTCCACGAGACGAGGATGTCGAAGTTTGCAAGCAGCTCGGCATACGCCTTGACTGCTGGGCCATCGTCCAGCACCGTCTTCCCCGGATGGGTTGCTACAGAGATGGTCGTCACGTTTCCGAACTGGTCGGCTACGCTTCCGCACAGGAATCTGCTCCACATTGAGAAGGTCGTCTCAATGTCAAAGTATCCCATGGTCAATCCTACAAACTCTTTATCTCCCGATACCGTGTCCCGTTTCGCGGGTGAGAGCAACCATGTATACGGATCTGTGTAAGTAACTACAGATTCTTTACTCTGTTTAACGGAAGTATTTACTACCTTCCGCTTCGCGGCCTTTTGATTGTAGCGATCTGCGCTACCCTTGTCAAGTCCCTTCTTGTAGAGCTTCTGTACACTGTCCTTGGTGGCGGTTCCACCCAACTTTGCAGCGATCTGCGAGAACGAGAGACCCTGCTTGCGCATGATCTCGATGTCTTTTAGTACGCTCACGAAACCCCCTCTAACAGCTTCAAGGCGACTGTGACTACCGTTCCGGCAATCGAGACCAGCACGCCTACTTTCCATCTTACACTAACCTGAGATTTTGTGGACAAGTCCTCCCGAACCTTGCGGGCAACTTCGTCGGAGGCCTGGATAATCTCCACCTCCCGAAGGCGCTCTTCGATCCGATTGGCCTGCTCGCGGAGACCCTTGATCTCCGCCATTAGTATACCAAATTGATTGGATGTCATCTTGCAATTGTCCCCGGCGCCATGAAGGACGTGGCGAACTGCGACCCCTGAACGAGGTCAAGCTCAATGCGCTCCGACCCATCCGACGCCCCGTACCACCGACACCCGGAAATAACAAATGGCTCGTCAATATTAACGGCGCCATGTTTAATGGTGACTTTGATGGAATCTCCTACGTCCCAGCCATTCCATATCTCCAGGTTGTCCACCACCACGGACAGGCTGACCTGCTTAGAGTTATCCGCACTGAGGTTGGTAATCAGGCGTTGCGCCTCCTTGTTGGCCTGCGTGCCGTTGGCGAAACCGGAGCTGGAGGTGACCATCTCGATCCGTCCGTACGAGGCAATGCTCGTGGAGTCGGACGACGCGGCCGCGACAACAGCCGTCGATGTCGTCGAGCCGCTAATCGCCGCATCTGCCGAGACGATAGTGATGTCGTTCCTGACACGAGCTGTGCCAGGGGTATATTCATAGAACTTAATATTCTCAGGGTAGCGCAGTGCGCCAACGCTGACGGCAGAGCTTGAGACCGGGATGGACAACTTAAAGTTGCCGTTGTAGTTGGCTGCCCCCGACGGCTTAACTATCCTAAACACGGCCTTGTCGCCGTTGGTTCTTGCCCCCATCTCAAGGTCGCACACGTCGGCAATGTATTCCAGCACAGGCTGGCCATAGCTATAGGCCGTGTGCACGGTAGTTCCGTCGCTACCGTCAATGGCCAGCGATGCGTACCGAAGGCGTTGACTCGACTTGCCGACCACGGCATCGTTGAAGATGGATTCGACTAAGGTGTACACGGTTTTGTCCGTGCTTTGCCCAAGGTTAACGGCACTTGTCGTAGCGTTCCCGCTTGTAAAGACACGCCAGGTCTGTCCTCCTGCCGTTGTTCCGCTCTGGTAAATACCAGCGTTGATCTTAAAGTAATACGACACGCCGTTGCGAAGTGAGTAAGCTACGTTTGGGCTGGTCGTGCTGGTCGGGGCATCGAGCAAGGCTGCTGAGATTGCAGACGTGCTGGCACCTTGCCCAATAAGCGAGGTCTCAAGGGCGAGCTTGGCCGAATATGGGAATAAATGTATTTCCTTATTGCTTACTGTAAATCTTCCGGCGCCAGTAGATGAGTCTGCGTAGATGCTGAACTCGCCAAGGTATCCACCTGGGGATAGCGGCGGAGTAGACGCCGTAATTGACGACGCTGGCGGAGACGCCTCCACGCGCACACGGAACTGAGGAGTGCTCTGGAAGTCTGTTGTCGTTGCGCCAGTGTAGGCAAGGGAGTATGTGAGCTTGATGTACGGGGCAGTGACGCTGGCTGTCTTGCTATCCACGACCACTGTCTTTGTGGTGCTTGCGGTGGAGCTGATGCTGAACGTGGAAATATTCCCCTCATTTACCAGGTCGTAAAGCGCAGTCCCGGTGGCCGTGTACGTGGTTCCGTTGATATTGTCTAGCGCCGTCGTGCCGTCCGAATGGTTGAAGATGGTGTCGGTAATCTGAATGTTTGGATTGAGCGGGCTCAGGCTGTCAAGGGTGACGCCTGGAAGTGGGGTAAAGATTTGATTGAGCAGAGCTTTATAGTCTAGCCCTGAGTACACCACCTCGGTGTCGCTTGCAACATAATCGTTAATCATGCCCGCCCCAACGAACTCCCATCGGTCTCGGTCTGGAGACCAGCGGCTAATCTCGTAGTGCCGCTCCAGGGGAACGAACTCGGCCAACTGCGGGTGGTCAGAAGCAAGAGTCCAGAATGCAGACCCTGTATCGTTGGCGTGCTCCTCTACGCCGATATCCTTTGCGTCGAATACCACGGCCTTCTGGTCCCCGCGCCAGCCGGTAGAGCTGACGTTCCAGAGAATAATCCGAAACGATTTGGTCGTGCTCAAATCCAAGCCTCCTGGTAACTATAGGAAATAGACGACGGATATCCCGCCCCGCCAGTAAATGCCACCGTGACGACGCTGGCGCCGGCCGGAAGGTACGGCATTTCCGTGGTTGCAGACGTAAGCGACGACATGAGCAGCGACCCGTTTGACGTCACCGTCCTAAGCGTGGAGTTTAGGATCGTTGTCTTTGAGCCTGTCCCGATTGACAGTGCAGTCGTCCACAAAGACGTGGACACCGTGAGTGTGCCAGCCGTGGTCAAATTGCTGGTAATCGTGAACGTAGGGTAGGCGCTATAGTTTCCGTTGTTTGTCAGGGACGCCGTTCCTGTGCCCGACGATAGCGAGATGCTTCCTGTGACTGGGGTTTGGCACAGCTTGCGCGGGTCTTTTGAGATCAGGGAAACCGACACCCTAGTCGTGAGCCCACGGTCTGACGTTTGCGGCGAGACGATTGTGCTGGATAGGTTGTAGATCGGCAGCGAGGTAGGGCGCACTGCCAATCGCATTGGGATGCCATTGGTCGAGTACGCCGCAATGTTTGTCGGCTGGGTAAAGTCCATGGCTCTGAAGCCGTCATCGCTTTCGGCAAAGGCAGGATACGGCTGGAGGGCGGAGTTCAGGTCGTTGAGCTTGTCGTAGAAATCTGCCGAAGACGAGCCGTACACGGCCACGATGATCGTGGTGTTGCGCTGCGGTAGCAAGGCGATGTCCGTGTCAAGACCGTCCCTCTGGGCCAAGGTGTCAGAGAACCCAGAGTACTGGCCATTGGCGTAGGACAGCGACTCGATCATGTAGCCGGAGAACGGCGTGCCCGCAGTAGGGGCTGTCGTGATCGAGTTAATATTCAGGTACGAAGCCGTCGACGTACCAGTGGAAATACTTACTGCCTTGGTAAAATCCATGTTAGCCCTGCTTTCGGAATACGCGGATGCGTGCCTTCTCCTGGCGCCATCGTTGCTGCGCTGCTGCCGCAATATTGTTGAGCCCGAGCGCCGTCACGTCCGTGTTGCCAGCAGCCACCTGCCACTGCTGGAACTGTGCGCGGTCGTACATCAGCATCGTCAAGGCCTCAGCCTCGACAAAAACCTTGACCGCGTACTGTGCGCGGGTGTCCAGGTCTGTTGTGGATGAGCTGACGTCGATGTTGATTGGCGTCCACGCACCGTAGCCGAATACTCGGAACGTCCCCGTGTCCGAAGTAAAGCGGTAGTGCGGCGGGAAGAAGAGCTTTCCGGCATGGAGTTCCCACCCGGAGTTGGCCCCGTATCCAAGCGTTGGGTATACCGTTTCGACGTAGAGGTTGCTCGCGTCGTAGACGTCGATGCGGATTGGCCACGTCACCGTGCTCAGAGACATGGAGTGAACCGCTCCCTGGATCGGTTGCGTGTACGCCGCTGTTTCGATAACTTCCTTTGGGTACACCGTGCCAATGGCATCGATGCCCTGATTCACCAGCTCGCCTAGCTGGGCGTCTGTCCACGTTGTGCTGTTGGGGTCGCGCAACGTACGTCGCAGCGACGTGAGCAACGCGGAAAATGCTACTGCCATTTATGACACCTTAACCTTCTTCCCCCTATTCTCTGCCGCCCACTTAAATGCGTCGGCCCATTCCTTTGCCCTGTCCTTGTAGTGGTACTCCTTGAGCACCCGCTCCTTGGCGGCTGCCGCTAGGTCAAGCCGCAAGTTCGGGTTTTTAACGAGCTTTTTCATGGCATCGTGCCATTCCTGCCTACCCCTGGCCAAAAGGCCGTCTATGCCGTCTCTGATAGGGGCGTAGGGGCCTTCTCCCTTGTACCTCTGGCCAATGAACGCTGCCCCGGTCATGGAGTACTCCAGCCAGTGCAGCTCACTCTTGGCCCGGTCGAACTCGTCCCCGCCGAGCGGGGCAATGCCAATCTCAGGCCATGTGTTCGCCAGCAGCTTGCAGAAGCCAGGGATACTCTCGATGTACCCATACACCTCGTCGAACAGTGGCATAACCATGTGCTCAGTATTGGGGTTCATCCCAATAAATACCCGCTGCAATTCTCTGGCAAAATCTTGCACGGCCTTCCCGCCGTATCCGCCAGTCACCTTGCCACGGTCGTCAATATCCCCAACGTAGTCTCGCATCCTGGCTGTGCTACCGTAGTAAAGCATGCGAAGCCGCGTATCTGGTCGCTCTGCTGTGCGCTCGTAAAGAGCCGGGTCGATAGCGTTGCGGATGACACGAACGTTGTCATTGAACCTGGCGTATCGTTTGGCAATAGTAGGGGTCGACGTAGTTAGGAGATCGGCCCGCTTAGCCATCGCCTCGATCATCGGATATTCTGGAATGACGTCTTTGATATAGCCATTCCACTTCTTAATGTTGAAGTGGTCGTCATCCGTTTCGTAAACAATTGCCTTGTCATGGTTGCCAAATTCAAATGTCGGCCAGAGCAGGCGGGTGATGACATCCCGCTCCTTCATTGGACCGTGCTCGTGGGTTGCGGCCTCAGTGTAATTAAATGTTACGGCAGGGCATTGCTCGCATGCAAGAGTAGTGTTGTAATACCTGCGGAACACTACAACGTCGGCCCAGTCAATGTCCTTCGCGTCAACCTTGACCAGGCCTTTCATAAAGGCCTCAACGAGGTGCATGTTTTTGCCGGCATCGGCGACGTCAAAGTCAACCCGACTGATTCCCCTGTACTCCACGCCAAGCTTTAGAAGTTCGTCAGAAAACTGGTGTCCCCGGAAGTAGGCGCATGGCCCATCTTCAACATGTCCCCAAACTAGTACCTTTAGATTCTCTGCCACATGTCCCCCTTGATTTGGTCCCCCCGAGCGGCAGACGCCGCCCGGGGGATTATACCTCAGATCGCTAAACTATTAGCTGATCGTCGAGGTCGTGCGCAAGATGCGGTAGCGGGAACCCGCCTCGTCGATCCACATGGAACCGAAGCGCATCTTGTAGCCGACCAGCGCCTTCTGGGCGAGCGGGTCGGTGTGGTCTCCACCTGGAGCCACGAAGTAGCTCTGAAGCGTCTGGCTGTCACCGATGGTGTAGGCGTCAGGCGCTACGAAGAGGGCTGCGTAATTTGCGCCCGATGACGAATACGTCGTCGGGGTTGCGCCTGCTGCTCGGAACGCATCCGAGGACACAACGATGCGGCAGCCACCGAAGCGACCGATCTCGTTCGTAAGGGCCGGAAGATCCGACACATACTTGTTGAGCTCGATGAAGCCGTTGGCTGAAGTATCGGTGAGCAGGTCGAACTGCTGGTTCGGGTGGATAATCAAGCGATAGAACCCGTCAGCAAAAGGCGCCACATTGGAAGCGAGCAGGCTCGCAACCATGCGCTTCACGTGCCAGCCGGTAAGGGCGGCGCTCACGGCCGTAGCCGCGTTTGCCGTCACTGCCGTTGCACCCGTCGCGCCAAAGATGGCGGACGTGAGGGCCGACGCATGAAGATTGTCTCGCACGAGGTTGTCCATCGTGCGGGTTGCCTTGTACGCCACGCGCTCAGCAGCGATGCTGATGAGGTCGTGCGGCGAGTCAAGCTGGGCGAGGTCCGTCACTGCGACGGTACCACCGTACTGCGCTGCCGTGAAGTACTCGGACGAAATCGTCAGAGCGTCATCGGTTGGCGCTGAACCCTCGGTAAGAGGGGTCGTGTTGGTTGAAAGGTCCGCATAGCGGGCGTAGCGAATCGTGTTTGTGCCCTTCACGAAACGGCCTGGGACATAGAGTCCTGGCATCGCGTGAACGGCACGGGCGCGAAGCTCTTCCTCGGCTCGCGCCTGGACTAGCTCCTGTACAAGATCGCTAAAACCCGAGGTAGCGGTACTGGTCGTAGCCACTGTTTACTCCTTGGTTTATCGACTAAATGGGTTGCCCAACGACTTCAGTTCTTCTGAAATGTCAGCAACAGTGCGCTGCTTCTGAGCGGGCGGAGCGCTCTTACGTGGGGCATTGACATCCACGAAAGTATCCTTTGGCTCTTCTTTGTTGACGGTTGTAACAAACTTCTCGAATGCCTCGGCTTGCGCCGCGAGACTGAGACCTTGTACTTCCTCAGCAAACTTAGCGTAAAGGGGGTGCTTCCGAGCAAGGTTCTCTCGCTCATTGGCCTCTCGTGCCGCCTTTAACTCAGACTCCAACTGCTGTGCCTTGAGGTTAACCTTTTCGAGTTCCGTCATATTGGCGTACTCTACTTCGGCCTTCCACTTCTTGAGCTGCTCCGCTTCCTCTCGGATTGCGGCGAGCTCCTTCTGCGTAGCGGTTAGGGCCTGATCCTTACCAGCTAGGCGCTTCTTCCAAGTGGCTACGTCCTCGTCCTGGGCAGTGGCCACAGGCTGCTCAACGGCAGCTTCTGGTGCTGGCGACTGCTCCACAACTGGAGCCGCGACTTCTTCAGCCATCCTGACTGTTCTCCTTTTTGCGAGCCCCTATCAAAGGTGGGGCCATTCCCTTTTATTCTCTTGGTGCGAGGAACTCGCTGACCTCATCGATCACGCTTCGCTGCGGATCTCCGGTCAGGAATTTCTGGATGTCGGATACTGCGTTGGTTACCGACCTAATGCTTTGGATCGGTCCGACCGCTCGTTCTGCCGTGGTAATCACTGATCCGACGATGCGGCCTGGGATTGATTCGAAGTTGCCCTCTGCGACTGGGCGCATGACGCCCTCTCGTAGCCAGTACGGCAAGCTTGCACCGATATCGGTTGGCCAGCCAGGCAGCAATCCGTTGAGGAACATGATGAGCGGCGGCCGCTCGTTGACATATTCTTGTAGCTCCGGGCTCGTCTCAAGGGCTGCCGCAACGTGGTCAGCAATCAGGTCGAACCTGCGGTAGCCAACGAACGGAGCGTACTCTCCCGTGAATGGGGCATACTTGAAGAGCGCGTTGATAAACGCGGGTAGAATCTTACCATACATGTATGACGTTGGGTAGAACCCAAGGTACGGGTGGTTGAGCGTGCGCTCGAACGCACCCTTGTATGAGTTGTAGAGCTGCTCTCGCGCTGCAATCTCCATACCCTTGACGTGCGCTGTCTTGAAGTACGACACAAGGTCGGACACCGCAGCACGCTGGTACAGGAAGTTTGCAAGCCCACGGCCAAGCGCCATCTCCTCCTCTGGTGCCAGGAACTCCTTCTTGGCCATCTTGCTCAAGGCCAGCTCGAAGCCAGGAAGCCTGAGCTCGTCCCTCGTTGCAGCCTCTGCCAAGCGCCGCCCGATGTTGACGGTTGCCTTGCGGTAGTTCTTCATGCCGATCTTCTTGGCCTTTTCCGCCTGCAACTTAGGCAGGTCGAAGAGCGCGGCCTTCTCGGCGCGGAGGTTATTAGCGGTCACGTCCATGACCTCAAGGCGCTGCCTGAAGATCTTCTTAAGGGACTCAACCTCAGACATGAAGGCGCCCTCTGAAATCCCAGCGGCCTTCAGCATCTCCTGCTTGACCTCATTCGCGGCATCGTCAATAACCGCGTTGATGTCACCAAGCATGGTGCGCATCTCTGAGTACTGGGCGAGGAAGTCTGGAACCGCCGTTAGCGTCTGTGCCTGGGCAAGCTCTGGGTATGCCTTGATCGCCGTTCGCTTCCAGTTGAGCGGGCTTGGGTCCCCAACGTCCGGCTTGAAGATGTAGCTAGGATTGACCTCTCCCCACACGGCCTTCTTCCACTGGCCACGAGCACGATACTTGGCATTGCTGCCAAGATCGATGCGGACTACGCGGCCGTCTGGCATGATGCCGACGTTGCCGAACTCAGTGCCAACAACGTCGGTGTTGCCGATAATAAGGTCGGCAGCCACGTTGTCCATGAGCTCGCGGGATGCAGCCTCCTCGCTAAGGTCTGCTCCAAACTTGTAGCTCTTCCAGTCTGTCATGCCTTCGACCCAATCGCTGACGACATACACGTCGCCGTTGCGGACGGTGATTCCGACCTGCGGAACCGTCACGCCCATCTTTCGATAGAGTCGAGCGTTGATGAACTCTGATAGCGGAGCAAACTTCTGCTCTGGGTCAGTCGGGTCTTCTACGCGCTTTGCATAGCGCTTGACGTTATCCTTTCCCATCCATACGCCGGTGTCTCCGCCAACGTTTAGGTTGGCCAGCGGCCCCTGAACCTTAGTGCCAAAGACATCCTCGCTGTTCCTGGCGCCAGAAATAGGCGCCTCGCTGAACTCGACTCGTCCTCGGTAGATGTCGGCGACTGCATCTGGCGCTGGATCTGGGATCTTTACCGGGTTAATCGGCAGGCCAATCCTGCGACGTCGTACGCTATTCGACTTCTGGATGTCGTCTCCGAACCTTACGCCCATGCGCTCAACCTCGGCAAGTACGCCTGGGTGAACGGTGAGCAGGCGCTCAACAAGGTTTGCCGACTGCTTGATACGCTGATCCTCGATAACAATGTCGTTGAATGCCTTCTCCAGCTTGGCCTTGGCGCTTTCCTCTGGGGCAAAGCGGTCAAATGCCAACTGATAATTACGCTGAAGCTGCGGCTCAACAACGAATACTCGGACGTTGCCAGAAGTTTCAAGCTCTGTTACGACTCGGTACTTTGTTCCTCGCGGAAGGAGGATCTCGGCTTCGTGGTCAATGTGCGAAGCGCCAACTGCGTTTAGGTCAAACGCCGGGATTCCCTTCGGGCTTTGAACAATAAAGATTCCTGGCTTGCTCTTACCCCTGGCAAATCCAAGTGCGGTATTGCGATCCCGGCTGAAGGATGCAAACGGCTCGTAGCCAAGAACATCGCCTTCAATAATTTCGTCTGGGTTATCCACTAGGCGCTTAAGGTCAACGCCACGGTAAAGCGGGGCATCGATCACTACGCGATTATTAAGGATTGTTTTATCAATGTCTGCAACAAGTGCATCCATTTCGGAAATTGGATTGTTTCCTCCCATCATTGTCGATGCGTACGCGGCCATGTCCTCGGCATCCTTTGCCAAAACAGTTTGCTGTACGCCAAACTCATTCTTGGCAACAAGGTACTTCGAGATCGACTCGTAGCCATTGCTGACCCAGCGGCGGAGCGAAGTCATCTGCGTCGAGCCAACCTCATCTGCGGTCGTTACCGCAGTCAGGCCACGATACTGGCCTTCCTTTGTTGGCACTGCGCCTGCGACGGCTCGCTTCTTGATGGAGTTCTTGTAATTCTTGAACGCCTTAATAAACTGATCTCGGCTTCGGATATCCGTAGACACAAGGTCGTCCAGCTTGAGGCTAATATGCTCGATCTGCTCGAGGGCCTCCGGGGTAATGTTGTCGGCCATGACGGCGCTCTTGAACTCAAGGAAGTCCTTGATCCTAGACGGGGCTCCGAAGGTGAATGCGGCAGAGCTGACATCTGCAATCCGGTCAATCTTGGCTGGGATTGTCCCGTAGATGTGCATGTCGACGAGAGCGTCAACATTCTCGGCTACGTCAATTGAGCCAGTGACCTGGTACATAACCTCGTTAAACTCTGGGAACTCCTTCGCCAGCATTGGCCCGACGTTTCGCTTCACCTCATTGAGGGCGGTGGCGTCGATAGCCGTAAGCTTTCTTGCAGCAATGACCTGACGCATCTCATTTGAAACGGGCACCAGGTAGCTGACCATTTTGCCTGCAAGGTTTGCGTCAACCTGTGAAATCCTCTTCTCAACAACATCGTCAAGCTTTGGAATCTTCTTGCTCATTTCATTGAGGACAGATCCGCCTGCCCGCAGGACGTGAGCGCCTACCTCGTGGTTGTCGTATCGGAATGAACCAGGAGCAGACAGAACCTGAGCAAGCATGCTGCCGTCCCGGAACGCCTTCTCCCCACGGATGCCACGAAGAAGCGTGAACGCATACGGCTCGAGCGCTTCCTGCTGGTTGAAGTATGGGTTGTATCGGTAGCGCAGAAGTGGGAACATCTTGTTGGCCATCGTGGCCAGCGCCGGGTTAGCCCGCTGGATGCGCTTGGAGAAGTTTGTCGTGAGCCCGATTGTCTGCGGGTCGCCCTCGAGAGCGTAGAGCAGCGCGGCTCGTGGGCTCGGGTTGCCCGACGCAGCGCCAAAAATTCGGTCGTACTTGCGCGTAGCACGCTCGCCCGTACCGAAAGTATTGAGAACGATGTCGGCGACCTCGTTCTCTGTCAAGCCACCAGGACCAATCTCCTGCTGAACTGCGCGTTCGACAAGGTTGGACATAATGCGAAGTGACTCCTCGCGGCTGACCTTGTTGCCAAGGTAGGTGCGGAGACGCTCGACAGAAAGATCGTAAAGCTCATTGTTTGAGATTGGAACGATAGCGCTTCGCATCTTCTGAAGCGTGGTCTGCTTCTGGACAAGCGGGAGAAGCTCGCCGCTGCGCATGCCGAACTCTGACAAGTCGACCTCATCGTCGATGCTTGTGTACAGGTCGAAGCGCGGCCGGATGACGGCCTGGCCGTTTAGGTTCTTGACAACATCAAAGCCCTGGATGATTCCGTTCTTTGGCTCCACACCCATCTCGTAGCCAAGATCTCGTAGGCCAGCGCGTAGCTGGACCAGCTCCTGCATCTGCTCATCGTTCTGAAGGAGGCGTGCCTCTTCGGATCCTTCCTTCGGCAGGGCCGCTTTGGCCGCCTTTTGCGCAGTGAGCAGGTCATTAACAGATGATCCACCGTTCTTGATTGCAAAAGAAACCACATCAAATCGGCCAGCAAAATCCCTGTTCCAAGTGTTCGTTGCAGGATATGCCTGCACATTTTCGTAAATGCTTTCATACGAGGCTGTTCTTGCTGGGTTGTCCCAAGGAACAACGTTAGTGTATCGTCGCTCCAGAAGCGGAACGCCTGTTTCATCAAAGATTCTCTGGAAGATAAATGGGTTGATTTGATTGTTAGAAATCGTGGTCTCTTTGTACTTCTGGACTAGACCCATTGCAAACGCAGCTCGTCGGTCCGCTACGGAGCCGAGCCCCTCTAGGTACTTGTGCGCAGCGATTGACGGCGCCGTAAGGTCATCAAACAAATCTTTTTCAACTTGTGACTGTACGAGTTCCCCGGAATACTTGACGTACTGGTTGTAGAGGAACTCTGAAAGTGCCTGCGGGTTCGTCTCTACATCTTTTGCAAGCTCTTTTGCCTTGTCAAAGGCAGGGGCGTCAAGACCCTTTAGTTTCCTTACAAGCATCCGAATGCCGGCGCCTACGCCATCTGCGGAGCTCAGGAACATAAACGGTCGAGGGGAGAAGTTGCCAAACTCAGCATCGTAATCAAGAAGAGAATATTTAGTACTATCGCTCATAATCTTTGAGACCGACGGGGCAGGAGTGTCTAGGCTGTGGAAAAGATCGGCAAATGAGATGGAGAACGATCCGGTATTGTCTTCAAACGAGGTCTCTTCGTATGCGTTCTTGAAGTCGCCAGGATACCGCTTTCGGTTATTGTGAACTTGATTAATTGAGTTTCTTACTCGCTCAATCAGGTTGCTCTCTTCCACCCATTTACGAAGCTCTGGTGCTGGCACGTCGTAGACTGATGCGCCATGCTTTGCAATAAGATCCTTCAGCCCTGGCTCGTCGATAAGATCGCCAACGCGATATGGGTTTACGATCTCTGCGCGCTGAACAGAAGATGTAAGGTATTCCGAGATCCATGATCCAAGATCAACGTTCACTTGGTGCTCGAGCGATGACGCATATCTGTGTGCCCGGTCGTCACCAGCAAGCTCGATAATATTCTTGACCTGGTTTGACTCATCAAGCTTAAGCATCATTTGATCAAGCTTTGGGACAGAGATAAATGGCGAGCTTTCGAGCAGATATCCAACTGCCATCTTGCCTGGATCTACGAAGATCTCAGTGCGAGCGAGGGAGTCAAGGCCAAGGACTGTGTTAACACCTTCTTCGGTATCTCCAGGAATAAATAGCTTTTCCTTGCCAGAGATCGAGGAGTATGTGTTGAGGTTCTGGTAGTAGTATGGGAATGATCGTTCATTAGCAGGTACAAAGCTGTCAGCGTCGCTAAAGTAATGCTTGATCCCACCCTTTGGGTTTGCCTTGCCAAAAGCAAGAAGTGGATGTGTCCACTTTCCATCTGGACTGGAAAGAGAGCCAAGGCGGTTCATTCGATTCCAGATGATTTGCGAAGCTTGCGGGCCAACTCCCTGGCCATACGATGACGGAGTTGGGATTGCCCATGCTACTGGCCTCCCATTCTCATCGGCAAGCAAGCCAGTTGGGAACTTTGATTCCAGGTAAAAGTCCTGTACTCCTGGGTCTAGTCGGGTCAGCAGCCTCTCAGTGAACCCAAGAGGTACAACCGATACATCCCCGTAGCTATCTCCCTCAGCGAGCGACTTAGCAACGCCAGGGATTGTGGTGCCCATTGGGTCAAGCGCTCGCGTAATAACTGGGTTGCCAAACGGCACAAGTCCAGCGTTGCCGACGGCAGAAGTCTGAAGCGACTCAAGCGTGTCAAGAGAAGATAGTGGCGATGTTTCCGGGCTCGAAAGGTAATTAAGTTGACGCATTGGATTATTGCGAAGCTGCAATGTGGCAATATCGTCATCAATCTTACCACTTTTCAGGTTGGCAATTTTAATAAGCTCTTTATCGGTAAGTACTTCGCTAAATCGCTGCAAGTAGTGCCCAGGGTCTCCCCACTTGCCGTTGTTGTAGTTGGCAAACTGGTGCATGTTCTCTGGGCCGAAAGACTCAAGCGCATTCCTCAGCGCGTCAGAGTCCTCAAAGCGAAGCTCTGGCGAGATCATACTTGCGTTGTTGATCTTTTCTCCGCCAGCCTTGGTCTTGATCGTGGTGTTATAGATCGCCTCAAGGATCGGCATGGTGCCGCCAGCAATTGGGGTTTCGTCAATGCCAAGGGTAACGTCGGCAACGCCGCCGGACTCGATGAAGTCTAGCTTGGCCGAGAGATCCTCTGGGATTCGGCTGACGTACGCGCCAGTGCGCTCAAGGCGCTTGAGGTGGCGAAGAACGTCCTTTGCCTCGCGAATCGGGTCGGCCAACACCTGGGCCTCAAACTCCACGCTGTCAAACTTAAAGGCAAGGTCATCGTTCCCGGACACGATATCCATGACGGTCTTGGCAATTGTCTCGTTGTCGGTAGAATCGATAGCAAATTGCAGATCAGTGATCGCCTGCTTTAGGCCCTGCTGCGAGAAGCGGCTGTCGACTACTGGTGTGACCTTCAGTTTGGTAATCCTGCGTGCGGCTTGGGCGAGCTCGATTGCGCGTGAGAAGCGACCCATGCGGACGACCTCGAGTACGCGGGCCAAATCACGGACGGCCTCTGACTTCTTGCCAGCCGACCACGCAACCACTGCCGCGTCTAGTTCCTTGTTAGCAAACCGCTGGATAATATCTTCTCCGCCGTTTGCAGCAGAGTCGAACACCGTCTTCATCTGGTTAATGAAGTTTGCCCTGAACTGGCGGCTTGAGTCTGAGAACGGATCGGTAAGGTACGAGGCGATCTTCCCCTCAAAGCGCTGGAGGCTGCGCAGGAGCGACAGGCGTCCGGCGCCAATAACTTCGGAGCGCATCATCTTGCCAAGCACCGGCAGGCGGGTCGACATCTTGCGGAGGATTGGGCCGCTCAGCTCGCTGTTGAGGTACTGGATGTTCTTGTTCTCAGCAAGTAGCTGCTGGAGCTCTTCAAGCTTCTTGAGCTCTTCGTCGCCCTTGCTCTTGTAGTAGGCCTCAACGGTACTAAGGATCTTGTTGACGTAATCGTCGCTAACGCCCTGGAACCCTTCTAGCTGGCGCAGGCCATCGGCCCCTTCGCGGCCAGCCGTGACCAGCACGAGGTCCGCGTATGCGCGTGAGTTCTCCACCGCAGTGCGGGTAAGAGGCGCCTTCATGGCGTCGGTAATGGTGTACTGCAATGTGCGGTTTACGCCCCTGCGGATGAGTTCTGGAGCAGTGCCGCCAATCTCGTTGGCCAGCGCGTCAATCTTGGCAAACGTCTCCATTCGGAGGACGTCCTTAACGGCCACAGCAGTATCGCCGCGAATGATCTCCTTTACCTTGTCTGGAACAGACGCGGATCGTCGGTAGGCTGAAGTCAGCATGCCCATGCGCTTGGCAATAGCAACCTCTGACTTGCTCATTCCCTGTGAGGCAGCAATCTCGGAGAAGCTTCTCCCGGTCAGTCTGGCCGCGTCTTCAACGCCAGACCACTTGCCAATTGGAGAAATGAAACTCCCCAGTTTGTTGAGTGGGTCAACATAAATCTGCGTGACGAGATTGGTTGCCATGTCATCGCCATACCACTGGTAGTTCTGGCGCATCCACTCGACGGCCTCATCTGGCGTGGCGCCGTTGTCGAGCATCGCCTTGACGGCGGTTGGCAGTTCCTCTGGGTCTGTTGATCCTGCGCGTGCAACGGCTCCTGCCCCAAGCGTCCCGCCAAGAACCTTGCCAACTGACCCTAGCGCCCCGAGTTGCGTTGGACCGCCAATGCGGCCAGCGGCAACGACGGCAGCGCCCATTGCGCCGACCTCCGCTACGCCATAAAGCGGCTTAACAACGCCCTTGACAACTGCTGGGACGTCCTGCGACTCCAGCCACTTGTCAAACTCCATGCGCTTCTCAAGTCGGCGAGGATTAAACGGATCTGCCGCAACGGCGAACCAGTCGCCAAAGTCGCGGATGATGTCAGTCTGCTTTGGCATAAGCGGGCCAAAGTCCCGGCGCTGAATATATCGCTCGATCTTGCCGCGAGCAGCAGGTTCATAAATGAGTTTCTCCCCGCCAATTTGCAACGCTTGGCCGACCCCACCAAGCAAGGCTCCTCCGACATTCCCAAGGCCTTCGAGTAGTCGGCCTGGCACATCAAGCGGGCTCTGGAACGGGCGCATGAGCTCAAGCGTCTCGGTTCCCTTAGGACCAGATAGGTCAATGCTCAGACGCCCAATGTCGCGTGTAGATACCTGCGTATTCGGGGTCGTGTCAATAGGGCCAAGTGTATCTCCGTACGAGACGGTAGATCTACCGCCTTGAGCACCGCTCAATCGGTCAAATGGGCTCTTGGGCATGTGTTCCCTTTCTTACAGCCTAATCAGGCCAACGCCGCGACCAGGTGCGGCCGGAGTTGTCGATGTAGTTCGTGATGGTGTCGAAATCCCTAGCGATGCTCGCTCGCCTGCGCGGAACTGGTTCTGCGCGTCCTGCCGCTGCTGCGGCGTAAACATCTGCGAGATAGGCGTGTTGCGGAATGCGTAAGACGTCAACTCGTCTGCGCGGTAACTGTCTCGCTGTGACGGCAAGAGAGCGATTGACGGAGTTCTAGATCCTGATGCCTGTAGAATCTGGCTACCATACTTGTCAGTAATAACCTTTGCATATGGGCTTGTGCCAAATGCGCCAGCGGCAGTTTCGATTTCGCGGCTTACGATCCTGTCAATCGCGTCTGGCGTAAGGTTGTTATTTGCCGACC
>Ga0315904_10005778_pt1 | contig 17093 bp, 14 predicted proteins | sample LakEriMetagenome_6_FD_203529 | JGI IMG/M metagenome (GOLD analysis project Ga0315904, IMG submission 203529) | Freshwater fungal communities from buoy surface, Lake Erie, Ohio, United States - Buoy 12 MA120 | ecosystem: Environmental > Aquatic > Freshwater > Lake | place: USA: Lake Erie, Ohio...
AAACCTCCTTTTGGCTTTGTTGTATCCTTTGTAATACTTGTGGGTGTCATCGAGTAAAATTCACCTGTAGATGATTGATACATACCTTCCCATCCTAAATTGGTATATGTCAAAATACTCATATTTCTTCTACCCTTATAAGCATTCGGCTTGAATGTATATTTTTTCTTCGAAGATGATTCAATTTCTATTGTGGGTACATCCCATTTGTCATAAATTTCTGTATTACCATCTGGTAGTGAAGACTCGAATGAGATCGGCATCTGTGATAATTGTGAATTTGTCACAGTTTGACCCGTCTTGGATGATTTATTCCATACATCCATCTTTACTTGAGAGACAGCAGTCAAAGAAATAAAGACGTAGGAAATTATCAGTAATAAATTTTTCATAATAATTTTGTTGCAATTTTTTTTATATATTTAGATTTTGAATAATAAACAATTGTCTTTGGATTTTTTATCTAACAATCCTACTAAAATTAGATATAATCTATATGTCCAAAATTTTAATTATTGGTGATACACACCTCGGTTTAGGTTACCCGAATTCGGTAGATAAATGGTTCAAAGTGCATCAAGAGTATTTCGAAAAATTTTTATTACCCTTGGCAACTAAAGAATTAACAAAAGATGACATTATAATACACTGTGGTGATTTATTTGATAATCGTTCCGTTGTGCCGATAAATATTTTGAATTACGCACAAGATCTTTTAGAAAAATTATCACAAATTTGTCCAATTCATATATTGATTGGTAACCATGATTTGTACACCAAATCAACTAATGATGTAAATACGGTAAAATTATACAAATATATTCCAAATATTACCGTTTATGAAGAACCGACAAAAATTGATTTCTGTGGTAAATCCATTTTGATGCTTCCTTGGGTAGAGAACAAGAAAGGACAAATTGACCAACTTAAAAGATTTGTCGGAGGAGACTATTTGTTTTGTCATTCGGATCTGAATGGTGCAAAAATGCACCTAACGTCCGTAGCTCACAAAAATAACGATAAAATCGACGTCGAAGAATTCTCTGGATATAAAAACGTCTACAGTGGACACATACATATACTCCAAGTGACCAAAAATTTTACTTTTGTTGGAAACAATTTCGAGATGGACAGAAATGATATCAATAATCAAAAAGGTATATTCATTATAGATGTAATAACTGAAGAGGAAAGATTTATACAGAATAATGTATCTCCTCGTTTCAAAAAGGTTTATATAAGATCACAAGAGGACATTGATTCTTTGGAAAATATATCAACCAAAGATTATATTGATCTATTTATTTCGAACTCACTACTGATTAATAACAGGAAATTAAGAAGAAAACTTGAATTAATATTAGAAAAAGGAAACTTCACTTCGGTAGATTATATCGATGATATAGTAAATGAATCAACTGAAAATAAAACAGTATTAGATGAGGTCTCCAATGAGGAACTTGATCGAGGTATTGTACCATCAATACAATTGGATTATACAGATTTAATCAAAGAATATATTGACAATCAAAAATATGAAAGTGAGAAAATCAAAAATGGTATTTTACAAGAGTTTAGTGAAATTGCTAGAATATATGATGAAGGTTACAAAGAAAATTAACTATTTAGCGTAATTTGGTTTTCTACCACTTCCTTGAGAACCCTCCTTTTCCGCTTTTCTTTTTCTTGATACCGCCGCCTTCTTTTGTTTCTTTGTCATTTTCGATGCGACTCTGACTTTCCTACATTTCGGATACCCCCCTTTACTTGTATCGGATCTACCACAAGGTGGATGTGAACCATCTTTATTAGTTTTTGAAATATCAACCCACTTTTCTTTGAACCACTTGTCTAGTCCACCATGTGAACCTTTATAAGATTTTTCCTCATTGATAAAATCCTCGAATAATAATAGATGATCCATTACTTTTTCTTTGATTTTTTCTTTTTCCACTTACCACCTTTCGACTTATATCTTTTAGCAGCAGCCCCACAAGCGTAAGCTGATGGCCAAACATCGTATCTAGCTTTAGCCCAAGCTTTACAAGCATTCCATAATTTGGAATTAGTTGGTGTGTTTTTCTCGAGTATGAGTACTTCTTTAAAATCTTCGAATATTAATAAATGATTCATATTTAAATTTTATTTTAACCTCTGATACCCTGAATTGTACAAGTACTAGAATTATAGAAAAGTACAGTTTGACCACTACCTGCTGCACCGAGAGTACTCGATGCACTAGCATAACTTGTGAAAGATTGTAAGTAACAGTTATCGACAATTGTTACATTATTTACAGAATTAAGTGAACCACCACTACCAATACCGAATACATAATTACCAGAATTCTCTGCAAGAGCACCTGCACCCAATCCTATAACAAAATTACCTGAGTTACAAAATCCAGACGTATCACCTAAAAAACTAGAAGTATTACCTGTGTTTTGGTACCCAGTTTGTCTCCCAACTCCGACTACAGAGTTTCCAGTATTTTCGAACAGTGATTGGTGACCAAAAGCAATTGCACATAGTCCGATATTTGAACGACCCGCTTCAGTACCAATAAAACTTGAACCAGTTCCAGTATTATTCGCACCAGAGTAGAATCCAATTGCATTAACATAACTTCCAGTGTTACCATACGCCGCGAAATTTCCAAAACCATTTACACAATTTCCACGATTATCACGACCCGTTTCAGTACCGAAAAAATTAGACCCGGTAGCAAGATTATAAGCACCTGCGCACCAACCGACAAAATTTGAACAACCACCGTAATTAGCGAAACCAGCCCCGACACCAATTGCGTTTACATAATCAGCATAATTCGTACAAGCCGCACCTACCCCCAATCCTATCGTAACATCACCGGCGTTGTTATTTCCGGCATTTGAACCCATGAAAATTGTATCAACACCGGTGTTGCTGTAAGCTGCACCCCAACCCATACCATTTACTCTAACTCCTGTATTATTTGAACCCGCATTCCATCCAATAAAATTGGAACACATACCAACATTATTTTGAGCAACTGATTGTCCTATATGTACAGAACCCGAGGCTGTACTTGATAAGACTGCACAGTTACCAATAACTATAGCATTACTATTATTGAATATTATTTTTGAATCTACTTTGAGAGTTGGTACTAAAACTGTATTATTTTGACTTGATAAAGATAATCCGGTACCACCTATAATTGCTGAATTGCAACTAGTAGTTATGGTATTACCACAACCACCAATTACAGTCGATCTGAAAGAACTATAAATCACATTTTTGTAACCACCTATTGTCACACTATCATCACTCTGTAATCCATAAGGGTTTCCATCCAAACAGTTGCAAATACCACCCACAATTGTTCCTCGATTTCCTACTTGGGCTTTATTACACTGACCACCAATTATTGATGTGTGATAAGCACGATTAATATTGTTACAAAATCCACCAAATAGTGAGCTATATTTAGCTCCTGAATCGATTATATTACAAAATCCGCCAATTAAAGATGAATGACATGAATAAGATGTAATTGAATTACTGGTCCCCCCAATAATTGTAGCGTTACAAGATTGTGTGGAAATCAAATGACTATGTCCTCCGATTACTGTGGAAAGAGGAGAGTTATTTATAATACTATTTTCTCCAACAATTAAATTACTATTTGTAAAACCAAAAGTAAAATTAGAACTAGAAGTCAATCCAGTTCCTGTGCCAAATCCAACTTCCGCATTGTTTAAGATTGTAGATCCACCTGATATACTAGAAGCGTCTCGATACTTTACAATATTAGTTGATGTGTCCCAAACAAGTAAATTATCTACTGCGTTATCATTTGAGGCTGTTGAAATTTTTAATTCAGAGTTGATGGATATATCTCCACCATCCAATTCAATATATTGACTAGATGTTGGGCTACCAAAATAAAGTTTATCAACCCAAGGATTCTGTATTTGCATCTTAAAAATATTATTTTTTGATTATATTACTATATATCAAAATTTAATTTATAAATTTGACTAATTCGATTTTTAAATCACCAGTACCTTTGATTAATCTATGCCAAACCCCCTTTGGGATGAAAATTTTTTCATTCAAAGACATTGGTAATTGATTATCAATTTGAATTTTCCAGTCAGTTATCCCTATGGAACTTATGATCCTATTTTCCCTATCTCTGTGCCATTGAAAGTCGCCAGAGTCTGTTTCTTGTTTGAATTCTCTGATGAATATATTTTCACCTATATTCCGCTCATTAAAAGGTAGGTCCATATATCACCAATATCCACCGTAAGTTTTTCCACCCCACAGATTTGCATACCTATTTGATCTACAAGCCCAATACCCTGGAGTCATTCTGTCCTTCTTCAAGTGACATTTGTGTCTTTTAGCAAAAGAACTTCTAGCTTTTGGGTCAGAAACTTTAGCACTTAATCCACCTTTCACATCACCAAAATTAATTTGTTTAATTTTTCCTGTTTTTGGATTTCTAACATAAACTTTATATTTCTTTGGACCACTACTTCTCATAGGTTTACCGATAGGGACTTTTCTTTCTTTCTTTTTTTCCTCATTCAATTCTTCAATATTCTCAAGTGGTAAATCAAGTGGTACAATTTGACCTTCGAACTCACCGAATTTACCCAAATCTGTAGTTTCGAATAATAATTTATCCACACCAATTAGATCAATCGAACCATTCTGGTATAATTCTCTAGCCTCCTTGATCAAATCAAAAAAGGCTTGTGAACCTGGTCTAAAAATATTTTCTAAAACTGGTAAGTTATTATCAATGTGATATTTCAAATTTTCACTTATTGGTTTGTAACTATCGAATAGTTTAATGTATTTCATACACAGTATTTATTTGTTGAGTTATATATTCAAATCTAATTGATTAAAAGTAATCATTTTAATATATAAAAAAACTGTTCAATAAATTTTAAATGCAATCTCTCATATTTTTCAATAAAGAAGGAGACAATCTCAATTTTACTTACGATCAAGAAAAAGAAAGATGGGAGGGGGATTTACTTTTCCATGAAAATTCTGATGAAACCTATAAAACAATAGGTTTATACACATTCGAAAGAATTAGAGAGTTTGAATATGAAAATCCAGGAGTGATGAAACTTCGGAAGTTTCAATTATTCAATGAATATAGGTTTCAATTTTTAGGAAGTTCTTATTTTACACAATCTATAACAAAAATTGAATTACCTAATACAGACCCGAATTTTTATTCCAAATGGATACACGGTGAAAACTTTGAATCGAAATTTCCAAAGGGTTCACAAATTAAGTTTGATAATCAATTATTCGAATTCACAAATCCCATACAAACCTACACCGTAGTCGAGACAAAGAAAAACGCAATACTTATATTATCCAACGATAATAATTTGAGTTTCAGTGAAGATTATGGTTTAGTTTTAGGACTTACCTCTACTTATGTAAATCAAAGTATTTCCGGTATTAACAGTATTGGTATTTATAATTACGTCACAGAGGATTTGAAAGAAAATTTATCTGAATGGTCGGAACCTGACTTTTATGATAGACTTTACAATAGAAGGAAGTTGAACCTCGTAAACACTCAAAAAAATGATGGCATCGTTACAGTAAAAAACACTAATCTTTTTGATAGAGCCTATTATAAGTATGAATTCTCAAAAAATTCCTTTACACAAAGTTCCGATTTCAGTCTTTTACTGACTCTGAAAACCGAAGCTCCGAATGTTTACACCGGAGGTTTGAAAGCTGATGGGAATAAATTATTTTTCACTCTCAATATTCCAAGAGTTCTAAAACCCGGCAGTGTGTTTACAATTCCAACTTCGGTAGAAAATCAAAATTTTATTACCGTTGATACAATACCAAATTTTCTTGGTAACAGTAATTTGATATTTTATCCGACACAAAGTCAAGTTATTTGGAACAATTTGATTTATGAATGTGTGAGAGCACATACTTGGAGTGCTACCTCATCGATAGATCCAGATGATGAAAATTATTGGGGTAGACCAAAATATCTACCGGTAACTACTCCATTGAATAGTGAAAATTTATTCTATGCTGAAGTCCATCTATCAAGTAATGTAATACTATATACTCAATCATATACACAAAGTGCTGCAGTCACCCTTGGGTCGTTTATTGAAAAGTTCAAGGAAGAGTTCAAGATATTTGATTTAGATTTATATTACAAAAATGGTTCTTTGAATCTAGATTTGGTATATCCTACTGAATATTGTACGGTTGATTTTTATCTATCCTCTACTGGTACGCAAAGTTATGCATCCAGAAGAATGATTTATGAACGAAACTTGGAAATTTTAGAACCATTGAAGACCGAAATGAATGTTGACACAAATCAAAATTTTCGGTACAATATAGTCATCACAGATTTAGATGATTATGGTCTTAAAATATTTATTAATAATCAACTTTATCAACAAGAAATACAGTGGGTTTACGAATCATCTCAAGTAAACTATGAAAGAACGATAGACAAAACCATAAGGAAATGGTATGAACAGTGGTATTTGAGACTATTCGTTGTGGGATATCGAGTCAGGATAGGATTTACTGGTGGCCAAAATACAGTTTACTTCAATACTATAATTTTGACAACAGTTTATCCGAATGTACCATTAAATTTTGAGGTAGAAGTAGGAGACACAGCTGATTTTTATATTGAACATTCAGAGGTTGTCTTTAAAGATATTAGTAACTATCTATCTCTTATAATCAATAACAAATCCTATCCTATCAAAGTTGTAAAACTTTCAACTCAAAACTATGACATACCGATCACACTGACAGATTGGGTAAATGAATATGTAGATGAGTTGGAGGATTTTGGTATATTGGTAAGTAGTGTGTCAAATACTTTAATTTTTAAGACTCGTTCCCAATCACAAAGATTGGAATATACAGTTCAAGTTGGTAAGTCTGGACTACCCGAAGAAGAGCTCTATGTCATAAACAATAAATTCCAAGGTAGATTTGGAGCTCTTATAACCTCAAATGAAATAATTTTACCAGAAGGTGGTTCACAATCCACACTTGTAGACAATGACGCGAGTGGATTAGGTATAGGACTTGGAAACATAGATTATGTAGGCGCAACCTGGTCTTTCGAGGACGAGTCTTTCGCTACTGGACAAATACTTGGGATTAACAATACAGTTTATCCTTGGAACAACCAAGAATACAATTTGATTACTTTGGAACCACAAAGTATGATTTTGGATTATAGAGGACCATTTTGGTCCACCACAGATCCAAAATGTGATGTTTCACCTTATATCGTAATTGGTTTTAGTAATGGATTCGGAGCGACAGGATGTATTGTAGTTACACAATCGGTTGATTTGGGTGGTGAGTTTACGAGGGATGAATATCAAAACTCATTTTTACTTAATTTTGGTACAACAAACAGTTATACGGGTGAACAATATTCAATTACTGGTAATTCAAGACTGCAAGACATACTATACACACCTATAACAGAGAACCTATACATTTTCGGACAAAAAGTAAGTGTGATGGATGGTAACAGTGCTGTAATCACCGATACTATCGATTTACCCGGACTTACCGGACCAATTCAGATAGGAATCAATCCAGTTAATCAATTTATATATTGTTTATCGGAGTATGGGTTACACATAATAGACACAAGAGTTAATAAATTAGAAAATTCATTTACTTTTTCATCAGTATATTCACCGAAAAAATTTGAGTTCAATACAAACAATGGTGATTTCTATTTGATCTATGATAGTTACTCTATATCGCACATATGGAAATCTAACAATTTTTCATCCACACCCGATTTTACTCTACTATTCAATTCTGACATAATCGATTTAACATTCAATCCGAGTGAAAATGATATGTATTTTGGGATATCGGATAACACCATACAAAGAGTCGAAGGTTCGAATAGATCAGTCTTGATTTCATATCAATTCGACGGACTAATCGGACCTTTGTTTTATGAACCATCAGAAACATCTGTCTATATGTTTGACAACGTTGGTTTGAGAAAAATAAATAATGGTCTTTCGTTTTCATTCGGTTCGGTATCGGCACAAACTGAAAATTATTTTGTTTATAATAACTTATTAGATCAGATTATCATCTCACAAACAAATCAATTTGTATCATTGAGAACTGATGGTGGTATAATCACTAACGTATCAACAACAAATGTTGGACCTATGGTTGTGAATCAATTTGATGGGGATGTATATTTAGCATCTGGTGATGAGTTGAAGGTTTTGGATACAATTGATGGTAAATATAAATGGAGTGAAAAGTTCAGTGGGATTATCAAAAAAATAGTTTATAACCCATCAAGAAATAGCGTATTTGGTATTGTTCCAGATCCATCCGGTGTTTTTGAACAAAGTTCTGTTGTAGAACTCAAAGTGACTCTCGGTACGTTTTTACAACCTGGTCCGACAGGATCTGTCACAGTCGAAGATAATTTATATGGAACACTCAATCCCAACTATGTTAGGAGACCAGATACATGGCTCAAAATTAGAGAGTATATTCGTAAACCAAAACAAAATTTTATCGGTGACAAACCGGTTGATTTAGTATGGAAATGGGTCGACGATCAGACACCCGAAATATTTCTTTTTGATTTTTCGGGTGACCAATTGGTGACCACTGGATCCTATTCATATCTAGGTGAAAAACCTTTGAAAAAAATCTATCTAAATTCCTCACCAAATAAAGACATTAATAAAAGGTTACTACCAGAAGCTCAACAGACAATTTTTGATGAGATTGTTAAAAGATTGGATTTTATTGATTCGGAGAATGATATAAGAAATGTTCCAGAGCCAATGGAGGTTTTCATAGGATATAATTCAAAAGATGAAGGTACAAATAAATCAACCTTGAAATTATATCAAAGGCAAGATATCAGTTTCACAATAACCAACACACCTACGAATTATGATATTTTACAGTTTACTACTCGTCCTGATGGTTTACTATCAATTAATTTGAATCTTAATTCGGATCTGAATTTTGCTACTGATGACAGTGGTATTACTCGTGGATTAAAACCAGGACAGATTTTACAAGTTTTCATTACAGATGTTACTAATACCAGAAATAAATACATTTCTTCGAACAATGGTATAACTATGAAAATTAGAAACGTCTTTAATAAGACAATAATCGGATATCAGATAGATCGAACATTTGTAGATGAATTTACTGTAATTGAGGATTATCCGAAAGTTGGTAAAACTACGTATTTGAGTGTAAAATTTCAATTACTCGATAAAGAGATTGGTAGTTTTGAAGTTTATGGTCAGACCGAAATAGAGGACGTGAGATTTAAAGTTGAACTTGGGAATAGTGGTCAACTCATAGCACCTGAAGATACTTATATTTTCAAATCTTATGATATAAATGAACAAGGTATTGACTGGACATTTCTCAATAAAAAACGTAAAGAACTTTTGATGGTTCGTGATGTAATCTATAGTTACATAGGTTCTTACAAAGCTATAATCAATGCTATTAATTATTTCGGTTATAATGATTTGGAATTATATGAATACTATAGGAACATAAATTCAGAATCTAAAGATTTTGGCAAATTGTTCAAAGTCGAAATACCAGACATTTTTGATAATACTGTAGCTGGTTGGACACCAAATGATTTTATTAAACACACCTTACCGAATCCAAGTTTCGAAGATACTAATTTGTTTAATTTAACATTCAGAATTACAGATAAAGAAGGTACCAATTTACTTTTCTATTCTTTGGAAGAGGTTTTGATCAAACTACAAGGGTTGAAGATATGGTTACAGAGAAACATAATACCTTTGACACACAGGATATTAGATATCACCGGTAGAGCTGATTTTGTTGGTAATACGACAATTACCCACAGAAATTATGATACAAGAATAATTAAGATAAAACAAGATTTTAGTCCATTTGATTTCCATCTTAATGAAGCTTATTTGATGCCGATTAATAGTGGTTCAACGGTTTATAATTGTGTAATCGATTTTTCGGTTTCTGATCCAAAACTATCAGCAGAGTGTTTTAAATTAAAAATAAGAACATATCAGACATACAAAGAGTGGCAGCCTTTTAGGTACTATAATAGAGGTGATAAAGTTCAATATTTTCAACAAATTTATGAGTCAGCTTTGGACAACAATAGACTCAAAAATCCAAGAAAATATGAAAACGTTTCGGAGTGGTCTTCCGTGACAAACTATAATTTGGGTGACTATGCTAGTTATTATAGAGAAATTTATCAATACATAGGAACACAATCCTCCAACTCAATATATGGAACATTTTCACCGTCGCCAGTTACAGATATTACGACAAATATGTCATCAGCAAAGTGGTTAATAATGACCGAATGGAAAAAAGTCGACTATGTGCCAGTTCAAACACTCACAGAATTTCGAACTGGTACACACTCATACAGTTTTACTGTAGATTCCAACTTGGATCCATTTATTTTAGTCGAGGTTACTAGTGACAACGGATATGGGCAAGTCTATAATAATAAAAAAACTTACGAAATCAGAGGTACTAAAGATTTGATAGACGATCCTGGTAAAGGAGATCCAATGGGTCCATTCACTCCAATTGTATTATTGGATTCAACCAGTCTAGATTTCAAACCTACAGTAGTACCTGAATTGACCATATTGCCAAATCTATATGGACTAGAATCGTATGAACTAATAATAAATTCGGATAAAAATATTTCGTATTGGCAACTGTTTGACGTAGTGAGGATAGATTGCTTGGTTTATTTTACGACACAAAAGATTAACCAAAAAAGTGTAAAAGTTATAATCAATGTAGATAAAAACACAAAAGCAGGTACATATAAATTCAAAGTCAGAGGGTATGTACCGGGTGGATATATCGGTGAGACTGTTTTGATTACTGGATTTACTACAGTATCATCATATGGTTCTGGATCTTATGGATTGGGTATAGGATTAGGAAATCTATTTTGATGGTTCTAGATCTTATGGAACGGGCATAGGATTGGGACCTTTTCATAATATTTCCGCTTGGATTTCTACGATTTTCCTTCTAACAGCTTCCATAATTTTAGGGTTATCTTTTGAGTATGCGATCAAGTGAGTATATCCAAGTGTCTTGGAAACTTCACTGGTAAGTTGCGAGAAGTGCTCCAAAGATTCGTACTCCGTAATATCGAATAGAAGACTAGGTTTGATTTTTTTGAATCGAAGACATTGTGATAGCCACAATTGTTCCAAAATACCCGCTTGCCATTGCCATTCCCATTTTTTTTCAGTAAAAATTTGATTTATTATATTGGAGGAATTCATCCAATATTCTTGATTTTGTCCGTCTATTAATAACTGTATTGCTGTATCTACGTAGAAATCTATGAAGTTGTAATTACTGCCTCCAAATATACCACAGTTCAACGAAAAATTCAAACAAGGATCATAAAATAATTTGTTTTTACACAATTCCTCAAAGATCGGTATGAAATATATGTGGTTCAATATTTTAGTATTTTCGATATGTTGACAAATGATCTCACCTTGTTCCAAATTATTTGGTAAACGTTTGAATAAAAAAACGTCATAATCGATATGTAGAAATGGTGTCCCTTTTTTTGCAATTTGTTTATATGCTATCAATTTGGATAGGGACCATACATTATTATATGGTGACAAATCCCCATTGATACTAATGTTTGGAAAATGCTCATTTTCGAATATCTCGATAGATGTGTATGGTAAATCTCCAAGAAATTTCTTTCCTTCTTGTGTGGTGATTAGAGTTATGTTACCATATGATTTCAGTGCTGACAACACACTCAGTTTGTGTAAATCATAAATATTTTGATTTATGCCTTTGTATCCTCTTTCCCAAAATGAATGATAAATTCTCATTATTTAAATATTGAATTGAATTCTTTAATACTTTTATTCATATTATTTGATTGTTCCAATGTGAGATTAGTCTTGAATTCCACCTGTCGTTGATAATCATCTTGCTTTATCTCTTCACAAGTATTTTCGTACCATCCAGCAATTTCCGATATTCCAATATTTCTCGCTCGTTCGTAAAGATCACAGTCGTCCCATCCCCATCCGTGAGACATTAGTTCATTATAACCTCGTAGTTTTAAGAAGTTCGATTTCGAAATTATTACGCTCCCATGTCCCAAATCTGCTGCTCCGTGTCTTATGTTAAAGTGAGCGCTTATGTCAATAAAATTTTTCCAGAAATTAACTTTGAAAATTAGATCACAATCTGAAATCATCAATATTTCAGCTGCGGGATTTTCATCTATAGATCTCTTCACACTCAGGTTCCTAGCACTGGGGTGGACATATCTATCTGATTCTATTCGTGTAGTTCGAAAGTTGAGTTTATCAGCAAATTGAGAAAAATCGAAATGTTCACCACCATATTCCAACACATGAAGTGAAAAGTTCATAAATGACGGTGCGTTTTTGATCATTTCAAAATAGGAAGTTAGAAAAATAGAAAGATCGTTATGTCTGTTCCTACAGTATGTGCAAATATTTATGTTCATTGAATTACACTTATCATAATATATATCCAAATTATATCATTCTATCTATGGATTTTTATCACTCGTTTTGGGAATTTGGTTACAATAAAATGGATCAAAATTTACACAACCTTCATGAGTTGAGTTTGAGGTGTTGTCTTAAGAACCATGGGAATATTCATCTAATAACAACACCCAAAGGAAAAGAATTTCTGAACGATCTTCCATACACATCTATTCAACTCTTTGAAAATGAAATCGACGTAAAATACTCTAATTTTTGGGCTTTGAGTAAAATTTTCGCTTTTCAACAAATTCTTGCAAAGGGTAAGCCATTCATTCATATAGATTATGATGTCTTTTTGTTCAAACCGTTACCTGAATTTATCCTCAAGTCTGGAATTTGTGCTCAAGAAATCGAATCAAATAATATACAGGATGTCTATGAAATAAATAGGTTTGATTTGATTTGTGAAAATAAATATCTACTCGGCTCTCGAAAGTCCGATATTGCCTACAACACCGGTATATTTGGGGGGAGAGATTTGGAATCAATAAACTTTTATATAAAGCAAGTATTGAAGATAGTTGATGATCATACTAATTCTGGTTTATTTGAAAAAAATCATTTCAGAAGTAAAGCAAGATTGTCAACAATTTTGGAACAGTATCTCTTGGCGGTTTGTGTAGAATATTTGAATGTAAGTGTTGATGTTCTTTTCAAAGATCCAAAAGAATATGAAAATGCAATGTCTTTGGGATATACACACTTGATGGGTTCGAAAAATTCTCAAAAAGTCATGGATGCTGTCGAGAAAAAAATATTAGAATATCAATAAAAAAACCCGATTTCTCGGGTTTTATTTTATGCAAACTGATTAAAATTTGGTTGTGAAAATTGACCGTAGTTTGGTTGTTGTGGCTCAAAAGATGCTACCCACTCTTGAATGTCTTTTGACAGACTTTTTGCATGATTATCATAGAAATTAACAACTTTGATGACTTCGTGTATTTTTCTCAAAACTTGTGAGAATAGATAAGCCTCTTCAGTCAATCCTTTAACCTTAACAGTTGAGATAAGGTGGTGAAGATAATTAGCACTCACTGGATCGATTTCATAACTCTTAACATTTTTTGTTGTTTTATCTGTAATCCACTTACCCAAAGTATCAGTAAGTTCAATTGCAAAGAAAATAGTATTCACATCATATTCAATTTTATCACGTAACATTTCGGTAAAATATTCGAATTGTTGTTCATTGAGATAAAATTTGAGAACTGTTTTTCTGAAATGTGAAACATATACCTCCCAAAGGTTTTTTGCATTTGTGTAAAGTTCATCTTTTTCAGCTTCGGTTTTCCCCATACCATGATTGAAAGCCATAAAATGTTCAATCTCTTTCACAGCATTATCAAGGTTTTTTTCATTCTCTTCGGAAATAAAACGATATTCTTTGTCTTCGAATTTAGTTGTCATTCTTGGTTTAACAACTTGGGTTTCAATTTCTGGTTTTTGATACATAATTATTTTTTATTTTTAATTTAAGAAATCAACTTCTTGATTGTCTTTTTGTTGTTGTTGATAGAGTTCTTCCACTTTATTGGCTCGGGCTATTTTTTCAATACCATATTTATTGATCAAACTTGAAAATGTGGTAAGATCTGGTTTGATAAGTTTGACTTTACCGGTGTCCATATTTATGGATATTTTGTCTAATTCTTGTTCAATAAGGATGTTAACAGACTCTTCATCGAATACGTTCATCAAACTTTCATTGAACATTACCAACATTTCTTTTTCTAGACTAAAAGCAATCGGATCCGAAAGTTTGGTTATTTTGATAAGATTTTTTTGTGACTCGGAACCAACAAATTCGAATCCAATATTGAACGGAAATGATTTTCTATTATAAATCTGTTTGAAGGATTGTATAGTAGTATCAGATAATTTATAAAATTTACTCATATGTCTTATAATAAGAATTTAAACTAAAGTTTGATAGAGTACCCAACCTATTATAGAAATAATTAAAATTGGGATCGAGAATATTAGAGTTGTAATCATATTATTAGCAATTTTTCTCGTATTGAAAAGAGAAAATCCGAAAATGATTAAATAACTGTACTTATCAACTTTTCTAATTTCATATATATCGAACAATTCCATCAATCCCTTGGATATCAAAAAATTGGAAATATTTCTACGATATTCGGTCACATAATTCCTAGCGATCGTATCAATGTCCGATTTTCTGATATTATATGGCTCCTCAAAGATTTCTTCTGGTATATTCAACACAGAATATATTCGGAAGATGTTATCTACTCGACAATTATATTCGATCTCCAACTCCCTACTGATAGATTTTAGAATTGTTCTAAAAGTCAAGAAGAGAGAGATTTTTTTGAAAATGTTCATCACTATTATATTTAGAATTCAAATCAATGTTTATAATGTCTCAATGAAGTTGAAGTCGTTCTATTTTCATTGACCCAAGTCGATATATTTGATAAGGCGGAAATCATGATAGTCATTTTATCATCTAGACTTGACATAATTTCTACTAATTTATCTTCACTCTTCGATTTATTTTCAGTTTGATTTGGTATACTGAAATTAATCATAGAATTTGTAGTGACCTTTTCCGTGCTGTTTTGTTTAAAGTTTTCTGAAATTACTTTTGAATTCTGTTCTAAAGTATCCATTAGTGAATTGAATTGCTTTGAATCCATAGTTGACATCATAACTGATGGTATCGAAGACCTATTTATGGATGATAATTTCGAAAGGTCTACGTTCGATACCAATTCTTTAGAATTCTCTTCATTCTTAATTGACTTGAGAGTGATTTGTTCAAAGGGGTTATTAAGTTCGAAATCATTCAAATTATCAAGCTTATTGATAAATGTATCTAAAAAATTCGATACATTATTTATGGTTTCGTTAAACCCATCTTTTACTACATATTCTTCTTTTTTGTTTATTTGGTTGACTGTGTTGGTAGTTTCAAAATCCATTTTTAACCTATTTTGAAATTCCAAAATTGATTTCGGAATTGCTACTGAAGATGATTGTGTCTTTTGAGATGTAGTGTCTATTAGAATATTTTTTGAGTCTGATAGTAAGTTGTCTAGGTTTTGAAAATTAAGTTTTTGTGTTTCGAAATTAACTTTAAGTTTTTTCTCATAATTTTCATTTGATGGGATATCAAATTTTTCACCCAACTGTTCTAGTATTACAGGTATTGTCATTCTTTGCAAACTTGGTAAATCAAGTTTTGTAGATATATCATAACCTAATGGTATTCTTGAATTAATAATTTCGGGTAATTTGGTATAGGGATTTATGTATTCAGTGTCAACATTTATTTTGGTTGTCAATTGTTCAATGGGGTCGATAAGGTTTGGATATTCATATCCGATTCTTTTGACTGTATTTTCCAATATATTTCTCGATTCTATATAATCTATTTTCTGTATAAGATTCGAAAAATCCTTACGATTCAGCATATTGACAAAATCGACTTCAGTATTTATTGGTATATTTATTGCATCATATTTTGGCAAGTCAAATTTTGGTGATGTTATTTGTAGATTTCCAATTGTTGGTAATGTATTCATAAAATTATAAAACACATCCATTTCAAAAGATTTTGGTAAATTAAATCTTGGGAAATCATAATTAATTGGTATCTTAATTATTTTGTCTTCAAACATTTTCAATAGATTGGTTTCCTTCAAATCAAAACCAACTTTAATATCATCAATTTCAATCTTCGGTAAATTATCTACATCGATTTTGAACTTTAACTTGTCAAGTTCAGGTAAATCAATAGTTTGAATTGGTAAATTTGTTTGGTTGAGATTATTAGTCGACAACTTTTGTTCTTTCTCTGTAAAATCCTTTTTATACTCATTAAGCTGTGGTGTAGGTATGTTTTCGAAATTTGTTAATATATCGGGTAAAATTATGGTATTTTGGCTTTGTGAAAGTTTTAGTGACTGTTTTTGTTCTCTGACCAAATCATTTCCTATATCTAATTTTTCGACAATAGATTTCTGCAAATCTATTATTTTCTTACCAATATCGTTTTTCGATTTATTGAATTTTTTTGGAAAAATATCCGATTCATCCTCAACCGGTGGTGGAGGTATCAATAGTGGTGATATGTCAGTGAAAGGCAAATCATTTGACGTAGATAAATTTTTATCAAAACCCTCGGAAATATCTTCTAGACTCTTTGAAAAATTGTTCAAACTTGGTAATATATTTATCATCCAAAAAAACTTAATTTGTAGGTTATATATAAATTTGAATCCAAACCCCAAATATATACTGTAGAATGGTATCTATGACAATGTCAAAAAAACTTGAGGTAACTTTTACAGCAAAAGATGCACCCAAAATTCATGAACTCAATCAAATTTTGGATAAAATATCTTTGCATGATAAATTATCAGATAGGGAGGTCAATTTTCTAGATAAATTTGACAATATCAACGATGATGAGATTAA
>Ga0315904_10005782_pt1 | contig 17087 bp, 9 predicted proteins | sample LakEriMetagenome_6_FD_203529 | JGI IMG/M metagenome (GOLD analysis project Ga0315904, IMG submission 203529) | Freshwater fungal communities from buoy surface, Lake Erie, Ohio, United States - Buoy 12 MA120 | ecosystem: Environmental > Aquatic > Freshwater > Lake | place: USA: Lake Erie, Ohio...
CCCGGCGATCTAACTGGCTCCCTTACAGGGCAGGAATCATCCCTATCTAACTGGGTAGGCCCATATGTAACGGACATGCTGGCTAAAGGTCAAGCGCTGTCCAATACCCCATACCAAGGTTATGGCGGGTCGCTCACAGCAGGGCAATCGGAGCTACAAAATAAAGCTTTTTCTGGTCTAGCTGGGTTGACTGTACCTACTGACCAAATGGGCGGATTTGACGCTACCCGTATCCAGCAGTTGATGAATCCGTATTTGATGGCATCTTTACAGCCTCAGATCAACGAAGCCAACCGCCAAGCCGAACTGATACGCGCTCAAAACGCTGGACGCCTTGCTCAAACTGGCGCGTTTGGTGGCTCGCGTCAAGCTCTAATGGAGTCCGAGGCGCAGCGTAATTTGAACCAGCAGATTGCTGATATTACTGGTAAAGGTTACGCCACAGCCTACGACAAAGCTGTAGAGCAGCAAAATCAAATAAATCAGTACGGCCTTGCGGCGCTACAGAAACAAGCTGATCTAGGCGCACAGCAACGTGCTATCGAGTCCGAAGACATCGCAGCACGCCGTAAAGAGTTTGAGGCTGCACGTGACGACCCCTTCAAGAAAGTACAGTACCAGCAGTCACTATTGCAGGGCTTGCCGGTTGCGGCTCAGAACTACTCGTATCAACCGCCTAGTGCACTGACTGAATTGATGAACGCTGCTGGCGGCGCACAGAAACTATGGGATATGTTCTTTGGCCCCGCTGCAACAAGCGGAACTACACCAAAGCCTTAAGGAATTACTATGATCGATCCACGAGTTGAAGAGACTGTAGCCGCCTATAGAGGTAACCCTCAAGCACTTCAGCAGAAGTACGCTGTCAGCCAACAGCTAATAGACTTGCTCGCGCTTCAAAAAATTAAGTCCGAGATGGACGCCAAAGATCGTGAGATGAAACTCCGAATGGCGCAGACAGGTAAAAAGCCGCCTATTGCACAACAACTCCAACAAGAAGTTGTAGGTAGAACCAAACAAGAAATACAACAGCAGCTTGCAGGTACCATGCAGCAAGAAGCTATGGAGAAACAGAAAGCTCTACAGCAAGCGGTACAAGCTCAGGAGCAAGGCGTGGCTGGCCTGCCTGCGCCCGGTTTGATGCCCACTAAAGCTATGGCTGCGGGCGGTATTTTGGATTTCCCTGAGTCGGCTGAGTACGAGCAAGATGAAACCGAAGCTGGTATGGCTGCTGGCGGTATTGTTGCGTTTGTTAAAGGTGGCAACAAAGGTATTGAAGACGAGGAAGCTGCCAAACGTAAGCGCTTAATTGATCGTCTGTTCCCCGCTGTCATCCAAGCCGAAAGCCGTGGCAGGCGTTTTGACGCAGAAGGAAACGTATTAAGGTCAAAGAAAGGCGCAGAAGGCGCGGCTCAAGTCATGCCTAAAACTTCGCGTGACCCGGGCTTTGGCGTACGTCCTGCACGTGATAACAGCCATGAAGAAAAGGAACGCGTCGGTAAAGAGTACCTTGACGCGATGCTACGTAAGTACAAAGATGTTGACCTAGCTTTGGCTGCCTACAACTGGGGGCCGGGTAATGTGAACAAGTGGCTCGCTGCTGGCGGTGATCGTAACAAACTTCCTGCTGAAACCCGTGCGTATATCCCACGGGTTAAAACGTTTATGGCGCAGCAAGAGAAGGGTGTTGGCGAGAAGTTAGCAGAAGGCATTACGTCTTTGTTCCCGTCGGCTTACGCTGGCGAGAGGAATGGTTTGCAGCAACTACCTCCCTTGGACACGGGTAGAGGAGCAAAACTAAAAGCTGCGGCTCCGGTGGAAGAGGAAGCTTACTATGACCCTATGACCGGGCTAAAGATTACTGGCCCTGAAGCTACGCCGTACAAACCAAAACCACGTGCCGAAGCTAGGCTACCTTCAGGTACCGAGTACGACCCGATTACTGAAGGAATTAGGTCTGGTATTGATAAGGCTACGGGTGCAGTGCGGGAATTTTTCCAAGGTAAACCCACGGCAGAAGCGCTTATGCCTAGACCTTACCCGGAACAGGGCGTTGCTAACGATCAACGAAAGTCAATGCCGTATCCTGAAGGGCGTATCGGGCGTGAATTAGACCCCACGGCTGGTCAACCTGTTACGGACGAAGCTGTTCGTGCGATGGCGGCACCTCCTGCGCCCCCTGCACCTGAAGCCCCTCCTGTACCGGCTCCCGCACCCGCACCGGGTGGCATTGCTTCGATCATACCTAGAGAATATAAAACTCTTGCCGAGCAACAAAATAAAGTTCTTGGTCAGCGGCTAGGTGTTGACCCAGAAGAGATGGCTCGTCAGCGTGGTATCGAGTACTACCAAAAAGTGGGCGTACCTACTGAACGCGCTGCTGCGGATGCCGCCAAACGCCTTGCTGGGCTTGAGGCACTCGACGCTGAACGGGCTAAACGTGAACGTGAGAACGAAACCATAGAAGCTTTGTTGGGTGCTAGAGGTAGTTCGTGGCAACAAGCTCTTGGTTCTGCTGGTAGTGCTGGGCTTGCGGCTGAACGCCGTAACGCTGATGTTTTGCGCCAACGTCTGATCGAAGCTAACAAAGCTAAGGACGAACTAGCCAATATTGGTTTGGACGTTAAGAAAGGTACGTACGGTGCACAAACTGGCGCACGTAAAGAGTACGAAGGACAGCAAGAGAAAGCCCTAACTGAAGCTGGTTTGGCGCTAGGCCGTGGTATGTCAGCAGAGACTGCGCGGCTGACTAATGAAGCCACCATACGCTCTAACGAGATGCTTCGTGACGCGCAACTGGCAGCTACTAAAGTTCAGAACGAAGGGTTACGCCAAGTACGGCTTGAGGCCGCAAGAGCACAAACTCTACGTGCAGTCATAACTCCATTGCAGACAGCGTTAGCTAAGATGCAATCAGACTACAACACTTTAAGTGGTGGTAAGTTAACTCCGCAACAGCTAGCAGATATAAAAGCACTGGAAAAGACAATTGAGCTTAAGACTATGGAGATTAGCGACCGCTTCGAAAAACTAATGCTTGGCGGCGATGGTATGGACGTAAGCGGGTTTAAAGTAGAACGAGTTAAATAAGAGGCGCTCATGGCGGTCTATCAGATCACTGCCCCCGATGGTGCGGTATACCGAATCACCGGGCCTGAAAACGCTCGTCAAGAAGACCTGATTCGGGCGATACAAAAGCAAACCCAGCAAGATAAGTATGCCAAGATACAAGCAGAAATAGCTGCTTTGCGTCAGCCCATACCAGAACCGCCTAAAGAACCGACCGTCGGTGGGCAAGTCAAAGAAGCTTTCAAAGGCATCATTCCCGGCGCGGCGGGTTTGGTAGAAACTGCGGGTGCAGGTATTGCGGCGTTACTGCCTGAAGATTTAGAAAAAGCCGCCCGCGCTAAATTACATGACATAGTTAAGTCTGTATCTGATCCGTTCACCCCTGAAGCTGGGTACGAAGACACGATAGGCCGCAACATCGGTCAGGGACTTGGTTCAACCATCCCGTTCTTTATGCTTGGTGCGCTCGGCCCTGCGGCTAGACTTGCCTCTGTTGGTGTAGCAGGTGCAGCGGGTGCGGGTGAAGCTAGACAGGCTGCGGAAGCTAAAGGTGTTCTTGGGGAAGAACGTGGTCTTGCTACGGCGCTGGGTATTGCGCCCGGTCTGATAGACGTTGTTGCCCCTGAACTTCGGGTAGCAGGTAACTTCGTTAAACGCGCTCTAATTAAAGGTGGCGTCGAAGGTGCTACGGAAGCCGCGCAAAGGGTTGCGCAAAACCTTATTGCCAAGGGTATATATGACCCGAATCAGCCTATTCTTGCCGGGTCTGGCGAAGAAGGCGCGTACGGTGCTGGCGTTGGTGCGCTGGCAAGCTTGTTGGTTGATGCTGCTATTGGTCGGCGTGGTAGGTATGGACGTGGTACTACCGGAGAACGAGAGCCAGTAGGTGAACAACCTCCACCGGCGGGCCTACCGCCTACCGCAACACAGGGTGAGTTGTTCCCAAGTGAACTACGTGCCGCTGAAACGGCAGCTATGCCCCCTGCGCCGCCCCCTGTTGGTACACAGGGTGAGTTGTTTACACAAGAACAGGCTCCTGTACCAGAAATAAAAACCGAACAATACGGACAGCCCGGACAGGGCGACTTGTTCGCCACGCCTCCTGCGGAAGAAACCCGCACGATGCAGCAACCCGATCTAGTCGATCAAGCAGAAACAGCGCAGATCGAAGAGATGATGCGGGCGGAAAAGATCGCCCCCGAAGTTGCGGCTAAGAACGAAGCGGAACTCCAAAGAATACGTGAGGCCAATGCGGCTAAACAAGAACAGAATCGCCTCAAATTTGAGTCTGACCTAGCCGAACTAGACGGCAGGTTGAAAGCTTCTGAGGCTAAGACTGCTGAAGAAAAGCGTCTTGCCCTGTTGTTGCCGATTATAGAAGACGCCAAGATAGATAATATCCCCCGCGCTTTCGGTCAGGCGCTGGCTACTGCTGGGTACCCAAGCACACAATTTACTGCGCGTGAACGTAATCTGATACAACGTGCATACGATGTACGTAAAGCCGAACCTGAAGCCCCAGAGGTAGAGCCTTCCGCCCCGTCAACTGAGACTGAGGCCCAGCTTCAAGGCGAGGTCAAGGAGAAACAAGCTAAGGTACGTCAGCCAGAGCAGCTACAACTGCCGGGTGTACCTAAACCTAAAGTTCCTGCTGCGACCGAAGAACAGCCAGAAGCGCCTGCGCCGCTTGCGCAAAAGCACTTTGACATCTTAGGAATTACTAAAACCGCGCCGCTGCGGCAAAGGTTAGAGGGTAAAGACTTCAGCGTAGCTGCGGATCGTGAGCTTATCCGGCAGGAATTCCAAAAGTATATGGAGAACCCAAGGATCGCTGCGGGTACGCGTACTAAGCTACAGAACCTATTAGCTTCTCCCTTGTTCCGTACGCAGGGTGAGATGTTTGGCCCTAAAGGTGGGGTGCTTAAACAGGAGACTAAGAATGTTCCTACTACCAAACCTAAGCCTGCCCCAACTGGAACTAGCACTGTTGATACTGGAACAGGAGTTCCCGGAGGTACCGGAGGAACTACAACACCTCCAAGTGCTGGAGTGGGCGGCGCTGGAGATGTTACTACACAGCCTAAAACTGGAAAAGGAAAGAAGCCTGCTGCACTGAAAGAAGAGAAGAAAGAAGAGAAGAAAGAAGAGAAGAAAGAAGAGAAGAAAGCAGTAAAAGAAGCTAAACCTTCCAAACCGAAAGAAACCAAACCGACCGAGGAAAAGGAAGAAAAGCCAAAGGCGGCTAAGAATCCTATGCAAAAACTAGCCACCTACGCCTATATGGCAGTGGCTGGTGAGGATAAAGCCAAGGCTATCGACTTCCTTGCTGCTGATATATACAACGCTTCGTACCCGCAGAAAAACGCGGCAGCCGAACTACGCCGTATAACAAGTGATCTGTTAGCTGGCAGAATGTTTGAAAAGGTCAAGTTCGGTACTGAAGGCGACTTCGCCCCCGGTACTGGTGGTAAGTTTGGTAAAGCGTTCTACGAGTCATTGAGTGAAGCTGACCGAGCGGCGCTAATCAAACGTCTTGAGCATTACTTTGTTACTACTGAATCCAAAGCTGCGGCTGCGCTTTCTACGTTTAACAAACAACAGAACATAGCCCGTGCAGAAAAAGAGTCTATTGAGCCGCCTGATGAATTTGATCTGGTTGTTAGCTCTGATTTGACGCGCTCGTTACACCCCGCCGCTGTTGACGCCCTACGTGACGGTAATGTACTTGAAGCCCTACGTATGGTTTCTAACCAAGGTTTGGGTCGTGCGTCAACTGTAGCAGGTAACTTGGCAAAAGCGATTGGTAAGACCAAAGTAGAGTTCGTTAAGAACTTGAAGAACGAGTCTGGTCAGTCTGTTGCGGGTATGTATGATCCTAAGACGAACACGATCAGCTTGGACGAAGATGCCGGAACTAATGTACACACGTTCCTACATGAATCAGTCCACGCGGCGACGTCCCACGTACTCGCAAACAAGTCACATCCTGTTACCAAGCAACTAACGCAACTTTATAATGATGTTAAGGGTTGGCTTGATACCGCATACGGAGCCACATCTTTAGACGAGTTTGTATCTGAGGCTATGTCGAACCCTGAGTTCCAAGCCAAGCTGCAAGCTATCAACCCTAAAGGCGACAAGATCACTGCATGGCAGCGGTTCGTAAACACGATTGGTAACTTCCTGCGCCGTATGGTCGGCATGGATACCAAGCCGCTCGGATCAGCACTGGATACCACAGACGCGCTAGTTACTTCCATACTATCCCCAGCTACTGATACGCGCAATGCGGGGGTGTTGTACGCCATGTCGGCTACAGGCAACAGTAGCCAAGTGTTTAAGAACCTTGATGCGTCGTACTTGAACTCCCCCCGGCTGCAAGAGAACATAGACGGTATTCATGAGTTCTTGACCGGGAAAGTTTCTGACAAAGTAAAAGATATTGTACGTTCCGCACTACCTCTGCACGCGCTCGTTGACGTAGCCAAAATCTACGTACCAAAAGCTCCGATGGTAGATCGCCTAGTATCTGAACGTTCGGGCAGCGAAAGTTTGCGTAATCAGTCCATCGAGCCGATTCTGGCTAAAGTTGAGACGTGGGCTACCAAAAACCCCGGTAAGCTTGATGCGTTTAACGCCACAGTCTATGACAGTACCTTAGCGCAGGTTGACCCAACCAAGCCAAGAGATACGTACAAAGAGCCAGAACAGCAAAAAGAGTGGGATGCGATGCAAGCTAACCTCAAGGCTATTGGCCCTGACGGTGTAGCTCTGTATAAGACGATGCGGGATACGTACAAGAAGTTGTACGACGAGATTGTCCGTATTGTTAACGCTCGTATTGACGCCGCCACAGAAGACAAAGAACGTGCAAAAGCTATCAAGACCGAAATCTATAGCCGTTTGGCGGAACGTGGCGGACTCGACCCATACTTCCCGCTGACCCGTGAAGGCGATAAATGGTTGTCTTACCATGCTAAGAACCCACGTACTAATACTACTGAGTTGTACGTTGAAGCGTTTAATGCTGAACGCGCTCGAAACCGGGCGATAAAAGAGTACGAAGCTGCTGGTGCTACTAACATCCAGAAATTTGCGAACCTATCCAGCATTAACTACCGTAATGCCCCGCCCACGTCGTTTATCAACGGCGTACTGAAAACGTTAGAGGCCAACAAGGTAAACGCGGACGTAACCGAAGAAGTTATGCGGTTCTTCTTGTCTACGCTGCCAGAGACTTCATTCGCTAAAGCTTTCCAAGCACGTAAAGGTACGTTGGGCTTTAAGGAAGATGCGGTTCGTGCGCTGCGCCAGAAGACTATTAGTATCTCTCGCCAGCTTGCCAACATGGAATATGGCGCGAAGTTGTCGCAATTACGTGACGATATAGAGAAAGAATTCAAAGCGGCTGGTCAACCAGAAGATGCTAAACCGTACATCGACGCGCTAAACGAACATATCCAGTTTGCCATCAGCCCGCAGATTCCTAAGTGGTCTAAGATCGCTAGGTCGTTCGGTTTCAATATGACCTTGGGCTTTAACGTATCGTCAGCCGTGGTCAACGTGGCGCAGGTTCCGTTGATCGTAGCGCCTTATCTTGGCGGTAAGTACGGTAATATCGCTGCTACCAAAGCACTCGCCAACGCTACACGTATCTATACACAGAGTGGGTTCCAGCGCGAAGTTAAAACCTTTGTACCTGTAGACGGTAAGGAGAAAACCACCGTCAATGCCGCACCTTCTTTGGACAATTACGACTTCGATGCCAAAGACACCCCTGAAGATATTAAGCGTTTGAAGGTTTTGTCGGACGTTGCAGGCAATCTTGGGCAGCTTAATCGTTCACAGCTTTATGACACGCTAGATGTTACCGACCCCAAGGGTAGTATGTTGGATCGGATCAACGCTGCATCTGGCTTTGTCTTCCACCACGGCGAACGTATGAACCGCCAGATCACAATGATCGCGGCGTACAACCTAGAGCTAGATAAGATGAAAGCCGCTGGGCGCAAGCTAGATGAAGCGGCTATGACTGAAGCGGCTGAGAATGCCGTGTACATGACTGAGATGACCAACGGCGGTACATCTGCCGCTGCTGCTCCCCGGATTGCACAAAGCGGTCTAGGCGCAGTTATGTTCATGTTCAAACGCTACGGCGCGTCCATGTACTACTTGCTGTTTAAGACTGCTCGGGACGCCCTTCGTGGTGCCGACGGTCAAACTCGCGCAGCGGCTATGCGTCAGATCGCGGGTATATACGGTTCGGCTGCATTGTTTGCTGGCGCACGTGGCCTGCCGCTGTTCGGCATGGTAGCCATGCTGTACAACATGTTTAAGGACGACGACGAAGATGACTTCGACACAGCCACCCGTAAGTTCTTGGGTGAGGGCGTGTACAGCGGGGCAATCAACGCCACCACTGGGCTAGATATTGCGTCTCGTATCGGCTTGAGCGACTTGATCTTCCGTGATCAGAAATACTCTGAGTCTACTTCCGTTGTTGCCTCGTTAGCCGAGACAATGGGCGGCCCGGTTTTCGGTGTAGCCAGCCGTATGGAAAGAGGTTTAAAACTTATTTCCGAAGGGCATACTGAACGCGGTATTGAAGCTATGCTGCCTTCGGCTATGGCTAACGTACTTAAAGCCCACCGCTACGCCACCGAAGGTACAACTACCTTGCGGGGCGATCCTATCACTGGCGACGTAGGAGCTTGGAATGTATTTGCGCAGTCTTTCGGTTTTGCTCCCGCAGAGTACACCCGCCAGCTTGAAATCAACGCGACTGAGAAGGGTATAGACAAGTCAGTCAACGAGAAGAAGACCAAGCTACTTCGCCAGTTCTATGTAGCGACACGCTTTGGCGACACTCCTAAAGCACAGGAGGCTCTGCAAGAGTTGATGAAGCTACAGAAGAAACACCCCGGACTAGGGATTGATGCTGACACAATCATCACTTCGATGCGGCAACACGCTAAAACGTCCGCCACCATGTACCACGGAATTACGTTGAGTAAAGGTATGCGGGGTGAGTTGCTAGAGAACGCCCGTGAGTTTGATGAAGGCTACGGCGACATAGAAGCTATCAACAACCCGTTTGATGAGGACTAAAAAAACCCCGGCTCTAGGCCGGGGAAACTCCTCGGGGTGAGGAGAAGCGAGAAAGACGGACACGCCGTCGATTTGATCCTATCATAGAACTCGCCAGAACCGCATACCCAACTTCCCCGATTCAATCCGCTCCCACCCAACAACCCTGAACCCACGCCGCTCGGCTTCTTTTGTCATCTGCTTTCGCAGCTTAGTCAGGTTTATTGCTGGAATGAAAACTGATGCCCCGATGGCAAGGTCGTGCCATGCCACAAAGATGGGAACTCCGTCAGGTTGGATCGGCGACATTTATAACCGGTAGCTCGTCATCACTAAACTCGGTGCAGTCCAGAACCCAGACATCTGCGGAGGGTAAGTTCATGTTGGTACCTTTACCCATGCGTATCTTTTTAGACACCGCCTTAGTTTTACCTTCCTTCAGCCCATTTACTAGCGCCGAATAATTATGTTGGTTACGGACACACCACTGCTTTAATGGCTTTGGCAGGATGTACATTTTCTTAACGTCGTACTCGTACCGGGCGACCAGCGTCATCCTCGGCGTAGCGTCTGGAACAATAAGATGTTCTAGTGCGTCTGTATTGGACCCACGAGCGTCGTCAGTGCTACGAATACGCAATACGTTGTTATAGTTCTCGGACAGGAAGCTGGCTAGGAGGTCTTCAACTGTGCCGCTCATTTGCTCAATCTCGCCCTTCGCCGCGATCAACATTTCAATAACCCATGCCACAAGCGCGGGGATGTCGAAGTTAACCAAGCCGACTCGTTTAGCAATAATCAACCCTGTAATACTCGATGCTGCCTGAACTGACCAGAACCGGTGTGGTTGAGACAGCCCTGCTGCGGTGTCAATGCGTTTTTGCGTATCTTTAAATAGCTCCTGAACTTCAGCTAAGTTTTCAATTACATACCGCATGTACGGTATACACGCGTGGCCGTAATGCTGAGTGATTGCCACACTCAGATCGTCCGTTTCTGCCTTGGAATCAAACTTATGCGGCTCGACTCGGTACTCAAGTACGCGCCCTGCTTCTGCTTTTGGCACAGCTTTGTACAAGCTGACGCGCTCTAGCAAGCTGGTGTTCCCTGTGCTGACCGCGTTTGTGTGCCACGGCGCTCCACGAAATCTTTCTTTATTACCCTCGCCGGATAGTCGGTTACGCTGTAAACCTCCAGTGATTTGGTACATCATATCGCTTGCGTCTTTAGGCTCGATATTGGTTAACTCGTCGAACACAGCAAAGACGTTCTTCAACATCTCAAGGCGGTTCATCTTCGAGTTAGGTGTATCGCGTTCTTGCATGATCAGTTGATCAGGATTGCCCCAGATACCGAGCGCTGCTTTTGACGCTGTGGTTTTACCCACGCCTGTATCTTTACTGTACATGTGAAACAGGCTTGCATTGATCGGGGTGAACGCTACCAGCGGTGATCCAAAACTCAGCCCAATAACGTATTGATGAAGCTCCATCTTAGGACGGTTATAGAATTCCATGATCCCACGCCACCCTTCAATAGTTCCTTTGCTTTCAAACGCCGAGAACAATGTAGCGGTAGATTTTGACGGTGGGTTTATGTCCACGCGGTCGCCGCGAATATCTTTTTCACCTACGATGAATGCAACTTTACGATCATCTGTCCAACCAAATTGACGGTGTGCTATATCTGCGGCGGTCGTAGCTTGCAGCTTATTCACCCATGAATTTGTATACGACATAAGTTCTCCCATATCCAACACCGCAACCCCTTTAGGGGCGACACTCTTTCTAAACTCATCTTTGGATAGCAAGTTAACCAAAGGCACAGTAAATTCTCTTACGCCGTCTTTAGGTAAGTGCAGCCGCATAACAACTGACTCCCCAACATCCGGGTCGTTCAAGCGCCGAGTGATGTACATATCATTGTGGTACACAGCCACTTCGATAGGGTCGCCTTCTTTATCTTTGGCTTTCTTAAACACTCCCCCCGCCTTGCCACGGAAGTAAGGGGCTGGATACTGCGGGATTACATAAGTCTGTAGCGGTATCTCAGTGTTTATTTCTGGGCGATCCTGAATAATGTTATCTTCTTCGCTTGCTTCTTGAACCTCACGTCCGAGCACAATCGGACTACCAAACTTACCTTTAAACGGACAATCGCCGCACACCCCGGGGTTATACTCGTCGAACGTTGTGCACCGGTATGGCCCTTTGATTGGTGCTACACGCTTCTCAGTTATTGTTGGATCATAGTCAGGATGTCCCGACGATATTTTATGTATTGCCTTCTCACCGTCTGTACAGAACTTGGCTACCGATAATGCAGCGATCCATAGCGGGTAGCTAATCTTGTCTCGATTAGTGTATGCGTACCCTAACTGTGCGCAGCCTTTACCTGCTGCGGTCTTCTGCATAATCAGCTTGAACGAATTACTATAGCTACCTGCTAACGCATTGGTAACATCGTCCATTACGTTCGGTACATACTTCCCACCGCTTACGGTAATATCTTCAAAGCACTCAGCAAACTTCTCCAAAGATACTGGGGGAGCAAACTCCCCTAACACGTATACGTCCGATGGTGGTGTGTCTTTATAATTCAGCGTACCCGGTACCCGCAATATACGTGCTGCATCTGACGGAACTGCGGGGTCAACTATTAAGTTGTTTAGCTTACATGCTTCCTTAAGTTTCTCCGCTATAGGTAACCAATCGTCTACCGATACAACTTCGGTCAACGCCCAATACGCATGGATGCCCCTACCGGAATTGACCAGTGTGGGTTTAGGCAAAGACATGACTTTACAAAACTTGCGCAGTTCGGCAAGCCCTGTTGGTTGGTCTATATACCCTTCGATCCTGCCGTACTGATTTGGTACAGCCTTTGTCGGGCCGCAGTCGATGTCTAGATAGAACGCTTTCTTATGTTTTACATTAGCAGCCTTACTCGATTTATCAGTTTCAAACGTGGCGGTTGAGAAGTACGCATTTAACCCATTCTCCGATATTTCTTTTGCCCGTTTATACGCTTCCTCGATAGACGAATGCAACTTCCGCACTGTTTCCTCAGTCTCAAGATTGATACTGATAGTGCAGTAGTAACCTTCATCACTCAGGACTGACTTTAAGAATTCTATTGTTTGCATGTCCGTCCAGAGAAAGAAAAGGTGGGGTACTCGCTGCGTCTGCCTTGATCACAGACCGTGTTAATCAAATTGGCAGCATCCGCTTTCCCCCATGAAAGGTTAGTCGTCCCAGTTGTCTACCAGATTCGCCAACTCAGGTGCTGGCTCTGCTGATTTCTTTGACGCTGCTTTCTTTGGCTCTTCAACTTTCTCTGCTTCGGCTTTAGCCTTAGTCTCGGCTTTCGGCTTCTGCTCGAACTCTTCATCGTCGCCCTCTTCCTTAGCTTTCGGCGGTGCGACGATAAACGACACAGCTTTTTCAGCTTCAGGGGAATCCTTCACGTCCTTGACTGCTTCAAACTCTTCTTCAGTAATAGGACGTACTGGCTTGAAGAACAACTTAGGTGTCGGGCTGTTGATGTCAAAGCGCATCTCAGTAACCACGCCGACTACTGGTGTGTTGTGCGCTTTCAGGTGGCGACCATAAGCTTGCAATGGTAGCTTACCTTTCTCGCCTTCACCAAACACGGACGTAGCAGGTAGGATAACTTGTGCGACTTTACGACGATCTGTCTCACCTTCTACCAACACAGCAATACGCTGCTGGTAACGACAGGCTCGCCCTTCGCCTTGCCCCGAACCTTTGATGTTCTGTTTGCAGTCCATGCAGCGGTTAGCTTGCTTTTGTTCCGCAGGTACGACATCAGCAGGAGTCTGGTTGTTCACAGACCAGCATGTTGGCGACGCGTTTTGACCTTCGACATACGCGCCTTCGTAATACGAACGGTACACATTCGGTGCGGCTTTGACGATGATCACATTCATCGCACGTTCTTCGCTGACGCGCACTTCTTTGTTACCTACCATCTCACGGAATGCACCGCCTTTGATAGAGATACGGTACTGACCAAGATCGTCACCGCCGCCAGCAATCGCGTTCGTGCTATCGTCTTGCAGTTCCTTCAGGTAGGCAGGAACACCGCCTTTAAACAGAGCTATATCACTCATCTTCGCTTCTCCTAGATGTCTTCATCGGGGTTAAAATCCAACTCTAATTGGTTAGGGTTGGCTACTACTGCTACTTTCGGTTCAGGTTGCGGGGCTTCATTGCGCAACGCTGCCTCGATCTCAGGAAGCCTGAAGCGGTATGTATTACCCAACTTCAGGTATGTACTTGGAGGGATGCTACCCCCTCTGATCCAACCTCTAACGGTCGATACCGACACGTTAAAGTACTTCGCTACCTCGCTTATTGTTACGTAGTGTTGTTCCATTATTTCTTCCTCACCGTAATTTGATATTCACTGTCAATGTTCAAGCCGGGTGGCAACTTATCTGGGTTTTGTTCTATCCATGCTTGGATGTTCCCTTGGTGCAGCCGCTTCTCATACACTTCAGGAATTTTGTGCTCCAACACAAACTGCCCCATCGCTTCCCAATTGTTAGTCCAGTATCTCCGTTTGATAGTGCGGTAGAACAAACCAGATTCGGTACGAACGCTTTCTAAGTTTTGTTCTTTGCAGTAGTCAAGCAGTGCACGTTTGACTTGTTCAATTTGGGCGTCGATTTCTTCCAGCTTCTTGTCGTACTCCGCAGCAATATCGTTCTTCGCATTGCGCATCTTCAGATACACGCGAACTAATTTTTCTACAGGTACGGTAGGCTTCTCACTTTCCATCTCGCTTCTCCCTATTGTTGGGCTTTGTAATTTAGTGCCGCCTATTACTTTAGTCAAGCAATTCTTTGTAAAGGTCTACAATTTTTGTGTGAATATCAATTTTACTATCTAGCATTTTGTAGATATATTTTTCTGCATTAGAACCTTGCAGACGAATAACGACTGAAGGGTGTCGTTGACCCGGCCTATGCACTCGCGCATTAGCTTGTGCATACGTCTCTAGCGAACTCGTTGGCCCCCACCAAACAACAGTGTCCGCAGCGGTTAACGTAACGCCATGTGCCGCAGACTGTGGTTGTATTACAAGGACTCTCGGTTCCGGTGTTTCTTGGAATCGTTTGAAGATGTCAGTGCGTTTTGCTGCTGAAACGTCGCCGCGAATTATCTCTGCGCTGATACCGTCTTCGATAAGCTTGGCAGTGATTAGATCGATGGCGTGTTTGAATGGTACGAACACAAGGACTTTGTTGTTCGCTTCTTCGATGACTTCCTTCAGCACAGCGTAACGGTTTTTGATGTCGAATTCAATGGTTTCTTTGTTGTCCGAATACACTGCACCGCAAGATATTTGCAGCAGCTTATTAAGATTGACCGCAGCATTCACGGCAGTTATTTCTTCCCCTGCCGCCTCCATCGTCATGCGGTTCTTCATCAACGCATAATACTTTTGTTGCTGTTTAGTTAGCTGCACTTCCCGGTTGACGTATGTCATCTCAGGCAAGTCAAGGCATTCATCTTTGGTAAACCTGATAGCAGGTTGTAAAGCATTGAACACGGTCTGCAACGCTGTCGGCTTTGGAACCCATCTGAACTGCCCGACCTTGTACATCACCATATCTTTAAACGCCGTAGCGAATCGCGGTACGCCGCTAGGGTTAACCAGCTTGGCTAGGCCGTACGCATCTACTGGCGACTGCGCAGCAGGTGTACCTGTCAACATCCACAACCATGTGTCTGGCTTGACCAAGCGGTTCAACGTCTTCCAGCGCACTGTCTGTGAGTTCTTGTAGGCGTTAGCTTCATCGACGACGATGAGGTCGAAGCCGCCTTCCGCGATTGCATCGGACACGATCTCAACACCATCGTAGTTAATGATGACGAACTCAGATGTACCTTTGATTATTTCTCGGCGTTTTTCCGCCGCGCCGTATGCGATGTCCACTGAACGGTGCATGGCAAACTTGAACAGATCGGCACGCCATGCGGAGTCCATGATAGACAACGGACAAATAACTAACACGCGCCTAACTTTCTTTTGTTTCATCAAGTAATCCGCAGCCCATATCACGCTACCGGTTTTACCTGTACCTTGCTCATTCAGGCAGAAAGCCCTCTTGTGTAGTGTGAGGAACGACGCAGTTGTTTTCTGGTGCTCGAAAGGCTTGTGCAGCCCCGGCCAGTTGTATTGGGAAATGATAGGACTCGGTACATTCCTGATCTTTAAATTCTTTAGTACCTGCGCTTCATCCAGCCCCCAGTGTACAAGCACCTTGCCCCCTCCGAGTTCTTTGCTCTTCGGTATCACGGATGTGACTTTGTCTGGGTTACGTAGCTGTAGAAGTAATGCTTTGTTTTCTATTATCTGCATAGTTTAAAGAAAGAGGAATAGGCAGAACTGGGTGTCCAGTTCTGCCTACGTACAGCGATAACGACTCAACATGTGTTGATTCCCGCGTAGGTGTCGCGTGTCAACTGGTACGGTTATAGGGTTTAGACTTCGTAACTAGCCCCCGACTATCCACTCGTACCTTACGATAGCCGTATTGGTTTGTAAGAACGCACAGGAGGTCTTACAACTCTAATTTATTCTTGAACCAAACCTGCGTCAACAACTATTTTGCTTTTTTATGTCCGTTACGCGCACGGTTTTTTGATGGCGCTTCTAGGTAGTACCCATCAGCGTTCGTGCCACCTTTTGCTAATGCTTTAACGTGCGATACATCTTTACCTTTACGACTCACGCCTTTCTTGTCCAACGCTCTACGTGCACGTTGACGCTCCATGCGGTCAGGTAGTTCGCCGCGTTTCTTCTGCATCTCGTATTCGTGCTTGTACGGTCTTGGACTCTTTGTGTAAGGCATCACGCTCTCCCATTGTGGGAACAACTCAGTACCGAACAATGCTTCCTGCACAGACCGCTCGGCTTAGGGTTCCACACGTCATTATCGTATGCGATCTTAATCCTGCTATGCGACTTAACCCATTTAGACCATAGCGTGTCTTGGTTCGCCGCGTCGTACTTACCCTTAACAAACGCATTACATACTACAAATGCCAACCCCCCTTTGACCTTCTTGATTTCAGGGAAGTGTTTGAAGATACATAATGCCATAAGTTCTAGCTGGTCAGGGTCAGCATATTTGGCTGACTTGCCAGTTTTGTAATCTACTACCCGCGCCTCGCCCTTCTCCCGATCCAGTATCAATAGGTCGGCGATCCCCCTGAACCAGACGTTCTCCGCGTCAAAGGCGCACGGCTGCAAGTCTTCCGTGATGCCCATCTCGTACTCGCACAGCTTTTCGCCCGGGATCTGCTTGAGGTTATCAAGCACTGGTTTCACAAACGCGAACATGGGCGGGAGGGGGGTCCCGCTTTGTATGTAATTCTCTGCTGCTTCGTGGAACCTTGTGCCGTACAGCATAGCTTCAGTCTCAGGCTCGACCACATCCTTTAACACCCTAAGATGAAAGTATTTGCGGGGACACTGCTCAAACAACTTGATGCTGCTGTACGACCACTTGATAGTCATCGACGAAACCCCCCTTTGATAACCCGGCCAGCCTGCCCATGCTCGAACCTAGCTGATCGGGCTGCTGCGTAGGCGTCGTATACTTTATGATAATACTTATACACGTGTACTTGCCGCGTCTCTACCCGCCAAAGGTCAGGCTCGACGTCCGCTCCGCAATCTGGTTCTAAGGTTAGTAACTCTGTGAGAGTACTACCTTGCCTCATCACATCCACATAGTGTGGCGTGAACATAGCCCACGACCTAGTCAACCCTTTGTAGTGCTGAATAATAGGATGAAAGTACACCTTAGCCTGCGAAGCTTCTGGGATTTCCCCCAGTAGTAACAACCCATTAACTGGATGCGCGTTGTACGAGTCCGTGAAATTAGGTAGTACCCC
>Ga0315904_10005783_pt1 | contig 17085 bp, 14 predicted proteins | sample LakEriMetagenome_6_FD_203529 | JGI IMG/M metagenome (GOLD analysis project Ga0315904, IMG submission 203529) | Freshwater fungal communities from buoy surface, Lake Erie, Ohio, United States - Buoy 12 MA120 | ecosystem: Environmental > Aquatic > Freshwater > Lake | place: USA: Lake Erie, Ohio...
ACAACGCCCCGTACAGTACTGCCGGTTCCGCGCCGCAGTCAATCAGCCCGGCGATCCGCCGCATCGTCGCGCTGGTCGTCGAGGGAAACCGGAACCACCCCGTGTCGGTCGCGATCGCACAGTACAGTGCCCGCGCCATCGTGGGGGTCAGGGGCCACCCCTGGCTCTCGGCCAGATCGAACACCATAGAGCCCGTCGCCTCCGCCGTCACGTCCTTGAAGTCAATGGCGTGCAGGTCGTCGGCACTGGCGTGGTGATCGACCACCACCTTCACCGCACTGGTCTTCTTGAACAGCTTTCCCAGTTCGGCCAGTTGGACCCACGAACTCGTGTCGAGAATCACGTGGCAGTCGGCTTCCAACACGCTCTGTTCCGACCAATCGGGCCCCAGTTGCCCGCACTCGCCATCCGGATCCAGAAACTTCAGCCGCGGGGGGACCGCCGACGCATTGATGATCTTGACCTGCTTCCCCAGGTGCCGCAGCAGCCCGGCAAAACCAAGCTGGGAACCCAGGGCGTCGGCATCCGGACGTACGTGGGTCGTCAGCACGAATTTCTCGTGCCGCCGCATCAACTCGGCCAGTCCGTTCCAATCGACAGTCATGCGGGCATGCTAATGATCTTCGGAACGGTTGGGTAGTTGCGGTGCAGTGCGAAACAACCGATCCCGGCCGTGGACTTGCCCCCTCCGGCGACGAAGACGCCCAGGGGCGATCCAGACCGGCTGAGAATCGCTCCACAGTCGTCTGGCGCGCGGACCAGAGTCCCCCCAACGACTCGGCCAGCAAGCCCACTGGGGAAGGCTCACGGCGGAAAGATTCCTCCCCGGACAAGTCGCGATCGGCGGGGAGCTAACGGCCGGTCGTCAGGTCGCGGGCCGCCGCCACATCGGCACGAATCTGTGTCAGCAGGGCCTCAATTCCCGCAAACCGCACCGTCCCCCGCAGGCGGGCCAGAAACTCGATTTCCAGCGGCTGTCCATACAGATCCCCCTGGAAATCGAGCAGATGCACCTCGAATTTCCGCTCACTCACCCCAAACGTCGGATTGGGGCCCAGGTTGATCGCCGCCCCCCATCGTCCCGCCGGGGTATGGGCCCAGCCCGCGTAGACCCCCTCGGCCGGCAACAAGGTCGGCACTCCCGCCAGGTTGGCGGTGGGAAAACCCAGTTTCCCTCCGCGCGCCTCGCCATGTACGACCTCCCCCCGCACGCGGTGTGGCCTTCCCAGCAGTTCGGCGGCCGCCGCCACCTCCCCCTCCCCAATCAGACGCCGGATCGCCGACGACGAGACCGACCGCCCCTCCACCAGCACCGGGGGAATGATCTCACAGTCGAGCCCTTCCGCCCGGCACCACGCGGCCAGTTGCTGCACGGTGCCGTCGCGCCCCCGGCCAAACCGGAAGTTCTCCCCCTCAACTACCCCCCGCGCCGCCAGCCGCCCCCGCACGATCTGGTCGAAGAACTCCCGTGCCGACAACTGCAGAAACGCCGGGGTGGTGGCCTGCACAATCGTGGCGTCGGGACCACAGGCGCCGATATGCGCCAGCCGGTCGGCCAGCGACATCAGCGGCTGCGGGGCCGCCTCGGGGCGCAGCACCGCCACCGGGTGGGGATCGAAGGTCACCACCACCGCCGGCACCCCCGCCTGGCGCGCGCGGGCGCAGAGCGTCTGGAACATCGCCTGATGCCCCCGGTGCACCCCGTCAAAATTGCCGATGGCCACGTACCCATGCCGCGTGGCGGGGTCATCAAACCCGTGCAGGACCTTCATCAGACGCGAAACTTCTTCAGCTTGTCGTGATCGAGTTCAATACCCAGCCCGGGCTTCTGCGGAATCTTCAGAAAGCCATCGTCGTCGATCACAAACGGCTCGGTGGTCAGCTCTTCGATGTATTCGCAGGGGGTCAGGTACTCGACGTAGCGGGCCACCGGTTGGGCAGCCGCCAGTTGCAGATCGGCGGCCACGCCGATGGCGGTGTTCCACCCGTGCGACACCATCAGCACATTGTGGTCGAAGGCGTACCAAGCGATCTTCCGCGATTCCGACAGCCCACCGTTCTTCGTGCAGTCGGGCTGGATGATGTCGACCGCCCGCCGCTCGATCCAGGGAATGAACGACTGCCGCCGGGTCAGCACTTCGCCCGTCGAGATCGGCACGGGAGACTGCTTCGTCAGCTCGATGTATCCCTCGATGTCGTCGGGGGGCAGAGCCTCTTCAAACCAGGTGATGTCGTAGTTGGCCAGCATCTTCGCCGTCTCGCGGGCCCAGTTCAGCCCGTGGGGCCAGAACTGCTCGCTCCCCCCCGCATCGACCATCAGCTCGATTTCTTCTCCCACCGTATTGCGGGCCGTCCGCACCAGCAGTTCGTCGAACTTCCGGTCGCGCCGCCCAAACGGCCGCCAACCCATCTTGATCGCCTTGAAACCTCGCGAAACCACATCTTCGAGCTTGGCCCGCAGTGCGGCGGGCTCGTCGAAGAGAATGGACCCATACGGCTTGATGCGGTCGCGGTAATTCCCCCCCAAAAGCCGCGAGACCGGCTGACCGCACGCCTTGCCGAAGATGTCCCACAGGGCAATGTCGAGGCCGCTGATCGTGTGCTCGACCGAGCCCCCCCGCCCCTGCCAGAAGGTCGATTGCCGCAGTTTCTCAGTCACCCGCTCGGGTTCCAGCCCCGACTCATTCCGCAGCAGGGGCCACAACAGCCCCATCGCCCCCTCCACCAGCGCCCCGGAGGTGAAGACACTCCCCACCCCGCGAATGCCCTGGTCGGTGTGCACTTCCAACAGGGTGTGCAGGTTTTCTTTCTTCTCGTGCCCCTGGGGCCAGCCCCCATCCACCGTGGCCCCCACCAGGGGAATGATCTCGACATGGGTGATCTTCATGATGTCCTTCCAGTGTGAGTCGGGGTGAGTTTCCAGTTCCAGCCGCGGGAGTCTGGCCCGACTGGCTGCTTCCCACCAGCGCGGGTCGCGCCCACAAGCCATCTCTGCCAATTCGGGTCACTGACCCAGCCAGCTTTTCGACAATGGGTCGCCGCCGACTCGACCGGCGGGCCGCATGTGCCGTTCCTGCCTGAGGTTCAGCCCCGCAGGGGGTCGGGTTGTCTCCACGGGGGAGGACAGGCGGCGTCGATCTGGGGAAAATGTTCCGCCGGAATCGACACGTCTAGTGCGGCCAGCGCCTCTTCAATCTGGGCGACCGTTTTGACCCCCACAATCAGCGAGGTCATCGCCGGCTGCGTCAGCGTCCAGGCGAGGGCGTACTTCGCCGGCGAGGTGCCCACCTCGCGGGCCAGCCGCTCCACCGCCTCCAGCTTGTCGAACAGCGCGTCGTTCAACGCCCACATCCACTGTGGTTTTTCGGCCAGCCGCGAATCGGCGGGGGCAGCCTCCCCCCGGCGGTATTTGCCCGTCAACAGCCCCCCCTGCAGGCTCTGGTAGGGAGTCACCGCGATGTTTCGCAGCTGGCAATAATCCAGATCGTGCTGGAATTCGCGCCGCAACAGGCTGAAGGGAATCTGCGACGAGACCACCCGCGGCCAACCCCACCGGGCCGACTGCGCCTGCAGTTCGGCCATCTGCCACGCCGCATGGTTCGACACCCCAAACGACCGGATCTTCCCCTGCCTCACCGCGGTTTCGAGTGCCCCATGGGTCATTTCCAGAGGCACTTCCTTGTCGGGCCAGTGGATGATGTACAGGTCGATGGTGTCGGTCCGCAGCCGTTTCAGACTGCGGTCGACCTCCCGCAGAATGTGGACCGGAGACAACCCCCGGTCCTGCGGCCCCGGTCCCACAGGCGCCCCCACCTTGGTCGCCAGAATCGCCTTGTCCCGCCGGTCCCGCAGCGCCTTGCCGACGATTTCCTCGGCCACTCCCCCGGCACTCCCCAGAAACCGGTTGTATCCCTCATAGACATTGGCGGTGTCGATGAAGTTGATCCCCCGGTCGAGGGCGGCATGCACCAGGGCGATCGAATCGGCCTCATTCACCGGGGAACCGAACGTCATCGTCCCCAGGCAGATCGGACTGACCAACAGTCCGCTCGCTCCCAAAGCCCGCAATTTCATCATCGGCCTCGCCGTTCCGGTGGGTGTGGTGCCGGGGACTCTCCCCCGCCTCCGTCTGAGCCAGAATAGTCATCGGCCGCCACATCCAACCAGCCCACCCCCCGATCGGAAGGCCCCCCACCCTCCCCCTGCCCAGAGCCCCTCTTGCCGCTGCCAGATCTGTCCGATACTCTCAAATGCACTTTCGTTGATGTTTTCCCGGGGTGTCGGTGCCGGCCGTTTTGTCTCCGTGAGTCTTCCGTCATGTTGAGAATCCTCGGGCATTCCCGCGCCGCGTGCGATGGCTGGTCTCGGCGTGACGTCCTGCAGGTGGCGGGGACCGGGCTGCTGGGGGTCAATCTGCCGCAAGTGCTGGCGGCCGAAGAGCAGCGGCTGGGCGGTGGGGGCCAAGCCAAATCGGTCTTGTTTGTCTTTCTGTTTGGCGGACCAAGCCAGCTCGAGACCTTCGACCTCAAGCCCGAAGCCGCCACGGGCATCAAAGGACCCTACCGCCCCATCGACTGCCGCACACCGGGATTGCTGATCAGCGAGAAACTCCCCCGGCTCGCCCAGATTTCCGACAAGTATGCCGTCGTCCGCACCGTCACCCACAAGCAGAACGACCACAACGCCTGCCACTACATCCAGACCGGCCACCCGATGCCGATCGTCCCCCGGGGGGCGGCCCAGGTCGACGCGACCGACAAAGACTGGCCCGCGATGGGTTCGGTCATCGAATACCTCGACACCCGGGCCGTCGGCGGCGACCACCGCGATGTTCCCAGTTACATCTACCTTCCCAACCGGCTCGGGCACATTCAGGGCTACGACCGCCTCGGCCAATATGGAGGCTGGCTCGGCCGGCAGTACAACGCCCTGGCGACCGACATCCGCAAGAAAGACGCCAAAGACAACCCCTACTTCCGCGACTGCACCGACGAAGAACTGCAGTTCCGCCTGAAGGAACTCGACGGAGTCCCCGAAGTCACACTCGACCGGCTCAATCATCGCCGGGGGCTGCTCGATCAACTCGATGACCAGCGCCGGCAGCTCGACCAGGGGCTGCGGCTCGCCGCGTTCGACCGCACCCGTGACCGGGCCTTCACCCTCGCCACGTCGCAGAAACTGCGCGACGCCCTCGACCTCCGACAGGAACCGACGGCGGTGCGCGACCGGTTCGGCCGGCATCTGTTCGGTCAGAGTGCCGTGGTGGCCCGCCGGATGCTGGAGGCCGGCGCCCGCTTCGTGACGCTGCTGTGGGACTGCCCCGACGGCTACAGCTGGGACAGCCACATCCACAACCACGATGTGGACCAGCACATGCTGCCAGGGCTCGACCAGACCCTCTCGGCCCTGCTGGTCGATCTCGAAGAACGCGGCCTGCTCGACGAGACCCTGGTGGTCTGCCTGGGAGAAATGGGACGCACGCCGCAGGGGAAGGCGAACTGGGGCCGCGACCACTGGAGCTTCTGCTTCCCGGCCTTGTTCGCGGGGGCGGGAATCCGGGGGGGCACGGTGCTGGGCCGGTCGGATCGCGATGCCGCCTATCCCGCCGACAACCCTGTCTCTCCCGAAGACCTGGCGGCCACCATCTTCAGCGCTCTGGGAATCGATCCCGAGACACGCATTCTCGACGCCCAGGGACGCCCGGTGCCGTTGCTTGACGCCGGGGTTCCCCTCGAACGGCTGTTCGGCTGATTCCCACGGAATCGTTCCGGGGCGAGATGGAAGCATGTCCCCCTTTGGCGGAGGCGGGAACAGCTGACAGCGGTTGGACAGACACAGCGATTCCAGAATTGTGGGGCATGTCTGGCCGAGTGACCTGCGAGAGACTAAACTGCCGCACGTTGCCCGATCGTGGCGTTTGACCGGCGAGACGCGTGACGTGGCTCGCTCTCTCCCGCGGACCTCTCGTGCGGCATGTCCCGGCGTGAGGTGGTCCCGTCGCCTCCGGATCGAATGGTTGTCCCTCTCGTCTGCCCAGACGCTGTTCGCCGGTTGTTCGACGCGACGAGACGCGTTCGTCTGATCCCTTCTTCAGAGATCCTTCGGTCTCTTTGATTTTTTCATGACTGCACCCGTTGCCATCGTGCTGGCCGCCGGCAAAAGCACCCGCATGAAGTCGGTCCTGCCCAAGGTCCTGCATGAAGTGGGAGGGCGTCCCATGATCGAGTACGTGCTCGACGGGGCCCGGGCGGTGGGGGTCCAGCGGCTCGTGGTGATTGTCGGGCATGCCGCCGACAAGGTTCGCGGGGCCCTCAGCCAGCAGCCCGGCGTCGAATTCGCTTTGCAGGCCGAGCAAAAGGGGACCGGGCATGCCGTGCTGCAGGCCCGCGAGGCGCTGCGCGACCATCGGGGTCCGGTGTTCGTGCTGACGGGAGACGCCCCCTTGATGCGGGCCGAGTCATTCGCGGCCCTGCTCTCCGATCAGGCCGAGCATCGGGCGTCGTGTGTCATCGGCACCGCCGAGACCGAGCACAACTTCGGCCTCGGGCGCATTGTGCGGGGTCCCAACGGCCAGTTCGAGAAGATTGTCGAGCAGAAGGACGCCACTCCCGCCGAGCAGGCGATCCGCGAAATCAACGTCGGCTGTTACGTCTTCGACTGCCAGCGGCTGTTCTGGGCTCTGGAACGAATCCAGCCGAACAACGCCCAGAAGGAGCTCTACCTGACCGACTGCTGCGGCATTCTGAAGCAGGCGGGGGATCCGGTGGTCGCCAGTTGCCGGCTCGACATCACCGAGGCGTTGGGGGTCAACACCCGCGTGGAACTGGCCCGGGTGCACCAGGCACTGCAGCAGCGGACCTTCACCCGGCTGATGCTCGATGGGGTGACGATTGTCGACCCGGCCCAGACGGTCATCGACTCCCGCGCCCGCATCGGGGCCGACACGATCATCGAGCCCTTCACCAGCATCTGCGGGGCGGCGGAAATCGGCCGCGATTGCCGGATTGGCCCCCACGCCCACCTCGGCCCCAGCGCCCGCATCCCCGACGGCACCCGCGTCCCGCCGTTCACGGCGATCGGGTAATCTCTGCCCCACGCAAACGCCTCAGGGGGTTCGTCAATCTCCCTCGGCAAGACTCCGCAGCCTGACGCAAAAATCCCGCTCCGGGACGGGGTACCTCCGTTTGGGGCGGCCCGTCTGGCTCATCGACCCAGCATCGGCCTACCGGGTGGCCCGACCAGCCGCTGGAGTACGGCGTGGACTTGGTCTTCGCCTGCGGGAACGGATTCCGACCACTCAACAGGTTGTTTTTCCCAGAGATTCCCGGGGGGCGCCTTTGGCTGGTTTTGGGCATTCAGCAACCGCACATGGCGATTGACCGTGTCCCGGTGCAACTCCAGACGCCGCGCACTCTCCCGATTCGAGAATCCCTGCGCGTGCAACTGCTGAATCATCTCTCTGTGGACCATGCTGATCTCGTTCGCCAGCGGCGTCTCCGCCGTGTGGAAAAACACCCAGCGTACGACTCGCGAACCCCGCACCACTGGCCGGTTTTCAGGCGCCCCTTACGGGCCGGTTTTGGGTGCCCGCTGACACGACGGCTACGTTACCTCCACCGACACTGCGGCTGCTTCCGGCTGAAATGACAAACGTGCCGGGTTGGGGTTCACACCCTCTGTAGGACCAAGACCTTTTCACGGCGCACACCCCGGTAGGGGTCACAGCGGGTCGCCGGGGGTCAAGCGCAGCACCCCGCAGGCGGTGCCAGAAAGCGCCATTGAACACGACCAGAACGCGCGAACTCTTCTGGACTGGGTTCCAATTTCGATCATAACGCGTTACCGGAAAATGTGTGGTGGGTCAATAAAGGGATCACAAACAAAGGGGGGCCCTATGTTTTGCTCGTGTTTGTCAAAGGGTGGCGCCGTGTTTTTCCCATTCCGACAATCCCGCCGTTAACTCCTCGACGAATCGGCCACTCATTTCATCGGCCGCTTTCACTTTCGGCGAATTGGGTCCACCCACGCGACAATGTCCCACGAGCGTCCGCCTCGTTGCGGCTAGAGCCTTCCTGGCGAAATCCGACGCCTCGCAAAAAAACGACACCCCTCGCCCGTCCTGCGTCCCGGGAGGCGCGGAAAAATGGGATTGCGCCCAAACGCACCAGGGAGAAATTCGTGATGTCACACGCTACCGGGGTTTTCCAGAGACCGATGGAATCTGAAAGACAAATACCATCGTCAAACACAACCAGCGCGTCAGTGGCGGCAGGAAGTGGACCGTCTCCGGAGAAAGTCCAAAAAGTTGACTCATGGACGACACGGTGAACCGATTGACATGGTCGGGGATTCTGATCGGGAATCGCAACAACATCGCCCGACCGATCTGCCAATTGACCTCGTTGGGGACAGTGATGATCGCAAAGCCTCCCGGCCGGAGAACGCGCCGGATCTCCTCAATGGCGAGTTCGGGATCGGGGACATGCTCGAGGACCTCGGAGCAAACGACGAGGTCGAACGACTTGGATTCGAACGGCATCTCGCGAGCATCACCCTGGATGATCTCGGCCGATGGAACCAATGCCCGCGCCCGCTCAATCCGCGTTTCAGAAATCTCGATCCCGGTCAGCGAAACGTTCAGGTCTTCAATCGCTTTGAGAATATAACCGTCGCCAGATCCCACTTCGAGAATCGACCGCACCTTGTACGCCTGGATCAACTCGCGGACGATTCCAATGCGGCGATTGTGAAGGTAAGCCACGAGCGGGTTTGCCGACTTGTAGAATTCCTCGTGGAGGTCGTCGCCAGCCAACTCCTCCATGACTTCTTTCCAGGGGCGTTCAAAATCGTATGAGGTCTTGTAGGCCATCGGATTCGCGGGGTGGGGGTCGGGAACTGACACTCGAGATGATACCCGCCCTTTTGAGCCTCCGACAGTCTATGAGCCCGGCGGGAATCCGCGTGCGAGACACCCCGCGATGAACATCACGGTTGTATCTGAATTGCCAGGATCAGATTTCTCTCTCCGCGGTGGCCCCCCCGGGGAAAGCGCGGTCCGGCTGCGGAACATCTCCTTGACAGTTCCGTGAACCGGCGGATACCCTCCAAATAGGTCGTTCGGGGGACGGTAGACTGTGGTCATTTGTCTCCGCCTGAGCGCACTTGATCCTTGGTTTACCGGTTGTTGATGGGACATCGCACGCTGCTGTCGATCGTCGTTCCGGCCCTGAACGAAGAGGCGAATCTGCGCGCGGTCCATCAGCGCATCGTGGAAACCATGACTGGGCTGCCATGCGATTTCGAAATCGTGTTCATCGACGATGGCAGCTCCGACGGGACGCTCCAGGTCGGTCGCGACTTGAATGCCGCCGACGATCGTGTCCGAATGATCAGCTTCTCGCGGAACTTCGGGACACAGATGGGAATTCTCGCCGGACTGGAACACGCCCGGGGAGATGCTGTGGTTGTCATGGACGCCGATTTGCAGCACCCGCCCTCGTTGATCAAGACGATGTTCGCACGCTGGCAGGAGGGTTCCGAAGTGGTTTATACAATCCGGAAAGATACGGAAGACGCGGGATTCATCAAGCGAACCACCTCTTCGATGTTTTCGGGTGTCTTCAACCATTTGGCGAAGCCGCGGATCGACCCACAGGGATGTGATTTTCGCCTGCTGGACCGCAAAGTGGTTGACGCGATCGTTTCGATGCGCGAGCACCGCCGGTTTTTTCGCGGGCTCGCGACGTGGGTGGGATTCCGACAGATCGGGATCCCGTATGTCGCCGCCGCGCGGGCCTCGGGAACCACCAAATACAACTACCGCAGGCTCGCCTCCCTGGCGCTCGACGCGATCACGTCGTTCTCAACGGTCCCTTTGCGGTTGTGCGGTTGGATTGGGCTGTTCGCGGCCGTGGGGGTCTTGCCTTACGCCCTCTGGGCCATTTATGTGCGTCTGTTCAGCGACCAATACGTCCCCGGGTGGTCGGCGATCATCGTGTCGATTCTCTTTTTGGGGGGAGTTCAACTGATCTCTCTGGCGGTGCTGGGCGAATACGTGGGACGCGTTTATGACGAGGTCAAGGGGCGTCCCCATTACATCGTTCGAGAGTATGTGGGCGACGACTCGTGTTCCCTGAGGCGGTCCGGCCCGATCCTCTTGGGCCCATGGTCCAAAGGGACCGCCCCGCCAGGAGAATCGCTTGAAAGAACTCATTCTTAACGCGGACGATCTGGGGATCTGCGAATCGACGAACTTCGCCATCTCCCGGGCCTACTCCGAGGGGGGTTTGACAAGCGCCAGCCTGATGGTCAGCGCCCCCGCCTTTCAGCACGCCGTCGAGCAGGTCGCCCGGCGGCACCCGGGACTTCAGATCGGATTGCACCTCTCGCTGACCTCCGGACGTTGTCAGTCGCCTCCGGATCAAGTCTCCGCTCTGGTCGACGACGCCGGACGGTTTCGACGGGGATTCGCCTCCCTCTGGGCGCTGATGACATGGGGGGGGCGAAACGCCCGAACCCAGGTGCGCCGGGAGCTGGAATCGCAGTTCCAGCGGTTTGTCGCGTCTGGTCTCCCGCTGAACCATGTCGATGGACATCGCCATGTCCACATGATTCCTCCGATCTTCGAACTGGTTGCGGATCTCGCCTGTGAATACGGGTGCCCCAGGGTACGACTGTCGTGCGAACCGTTTCCCCGCATCGCGGCCACGATTCGCGACGGGCGTTTCGGCTTGCTGGCCCGAAACCTTCCCAAGCAGATTCTGCTGAGCGTCTGGGGACGGACAAATCGCCGACGTCTCGCCGGCCTGTCGGCTCCCGATCAAACTTTTGGCATCGTTGACAGCGGCCGGATGGACGCGACGGCGCTCCGCCGGATCGTCGAGCACCTCCCTTCCGGCCTGACCGAAGTGATCACCCACCCCGGCCTGGGGTCCAACGATGGCGTCGATGGGTCGATCGCCGACGGAGATCTCGCGTTTCTGAATTCTCCGTCTCGCCGCGTCGAACTCGAAGCGTTGCTCGACTCCACGATCAGGTCGCTGCTGGCGCGGCACGCGCCAACGCATGCCTGAGTTCCCCTCGGCCGTCCGCCGGGCGGGGGAATCGTCCAAGGCCCGTCGCGGATTCCCGGCGGATCTTTTGAAAACAGAACCCCACACAACCCCGTTTACGCCATGCACACAAGTTCGACCGATTTCTCTTCGCCCACTGCCGAAGGCGGAACTGTTTTTGGCGAAAACGGACAGAACGCGCACGACGCGGCCATGGTCCGCTGGACCTGGGAGGAGCGATTCTTCTGGATCTGCCTCTGCGCGCTCAACCTGATCCCTCTCTGGGTGACGAAGTATTTTCCGTCACAGAACGGACCGTGGTTTCTGTTGCCGACGCACATGTTTCGGGAATATGACAATCCACAATTCAACTACTCGCAAATTTATGTCCGCAACTGGCATCCGGTTCCGCACATGCTGCATGACGCGCTGGTGGGACTCGCGACGTCGGTTTTTCCGATTCTCATCTCGGAAAAGCTGATGCTCAGCCTCTACGTCGTGCTGCTGCCGATCAGCGTGTTTTATTTTCTGGCCGTGTTCGCGCCGGGCCGGCATTGGCTGGGGTATCTCTCATTTCTGTTGGTCATCAGTTACCCCTTCATGCGGGGCTATCACGACTTTACATTGTCGATTCCGCTGTATTTCATCACGCTCGCGTACTGGTTTCCCCGCCGCGACCGGTTGAACTACGCGAACATCGCCGTACTCGTCACGCTGGGAGTGCTGGTCTATCTGTCTCATCTGGTGGTGTTCGCCCTGCTTGCGGGATCGATCGGCTGGCTGTGTCTGTTTGAAGACGGACGCTGGATCCGCGCTTGCAAGTCGGCGCTCACGGTGACCTGGGCGGGTTGGCTGATGTTCTTCGACTATTCGATTCAGAGTCGCAACGCGAGATGGGTCGACCGGGCCGATACGTCATGGAACAAGTTCACGACGAACGTCTCGGCGATCGTGGGAGAATACCTTTATTCCGTCTCCGAGCTGGGGGCGGGCCTGGCGTTCGCCGGCCTGGTCTGGGGTGTCGTGTGGGTCTGCCTCAGGCGTCGGGCGGTGCCCCCCCAGGATGCGCCGGGGCTCCGGGGCGTGCTTCTCCAGCCGCTCTCGACGCTGATGTATTTCTTCATCGCCGCCTATTTCGTAGCTCCCTACAAGGTGATCGGCTGGCACAAGGCGAACATGCGGTTGCTGCCCTTGATCTACATCATCGGCATCACGATTGCGTCGCAATTGCTCCCGTCAACGACGACCCGCAAGTGGCGATTGGCTTTGCTGATCCCAACCTTCGTGTCGCTGCTGGGTACGAACGTCATTCTGACGTCGGAGATCCAGCGGATGAGCGGGACCGTCGAGGCCTTTGTTTCGGGTATCGAGCATGTGGGAGAGAATCCCAAGCTGTTGCGGGTTCTCGTCGACAATCCGGCGTTTGGAGGAATTCGACCGCTGTCCCGAGTGCAGGATTACTATCACATTGCGAAGGGGGGAGCCAACGGACAGAGTCTGCCGGCGCTGGGCGGCCTGACGGTGATGTACTTCCGGCACTATCCCGTCTCCGACGAGTTCCCCGATTACAATCCCGAAGCCTCAAATGAAGACTCCGTGCGAGTCCTGGGGATGTACGAGTACGTGCTGGTCTGGGGAGACAACGAGAAACTGACAGATCAACTCGAACGGGCGTCGTTCGACCGCATTCATGTACGGGACCAATTCCGGCTTTACCGGAAACGGAGCTGAGATCAGCGGTCAGGATCCGTCACGAGACGCTCCTCAACTGCTCCAACGGGCCGCAGGGGACGCTCACGCACCGCGCCGCGACTCCCAGTTGCTCCCGCAGCCCCTCAGCAGACTTTCAGAAGTCTCGAAACTCCGGACATGGGAATGTAACAGCAACCCCACCGTTTCAGGGGAGAGACTGGGAGAATCGATCCACAGATCGCGATCGGACAATTCCCGCATTGGCCGAGGAACCCCGCGGGCGCGTCCACCCGGACCGCACAGTTCGTGACGTCTCCCCCCTGGCTGGCCACCCTCGTCAGGACAACGACGCCTCCGGCGCGAACCGGACAGCGATTGAGAGTCTTGAGCAGTCTCGGTCGCAGAGAACCGGGTTCGCAGGCGTCGCGCGCCGATCGAAGGTACCGAAACGGTCGATTGCAACTCTTATTTCCGGCTTCTAAACTGCACATTGGAATACGAGCCTCCGACGAGACATTCAGAGATGGACCTGTCCATCGAGCCAGTCCTGAGACGTCAAACGAAAACCCACGCTCCATGAACCGGCAACACTTCAGTCGATATTTCTTCATCATATCACTGTGTTTGGCGTGCTTCGGGTACGGCGTGGCCGTGGTCCGATTTCGAGTCTTTCCTTATCGCTGGATCAACGAGGCAGAGTTGGCCGCCCGGGCGTTCAACGACGTCTATTCCGGGGAAGCCGACGCCTACACGCGATATGTGAACCGGTACGTTCGACGGAACGAGCAGCCGATCGCCCCGCCGGGGGTGCGAAGTTTTGACGGAAGTTCGTTCACGGAATTCGTCTTTGTGCTGGGTGGTCCCGACCAGATGCGGAGCGAAACCGCACCTGAGGGATGTCTGGGTTGTATTGTGAACCGCAGGGGCGAAGTCCTCCATGAATGGCGATACAATCGGGCCTTGCTCGATGATTTTGCCGCGACGTCCGCGACGACCGCCGGGGCACGAATCTTTCCAGTGGGCGCACATGTTTTTGACAACGGCGATCTGTTGGTCACCTTGCAGGGGTTTCCAGCCAATCCCTACGGAATCGGATTGCTGAAAATTGACAGCCAATCCAATGTCGTCTGGAGCCTCGCGAAGAACGCTCATCACTGGTTCTCGATTGACGAGGACGGGACGATCTATACTCCCGCTCACCGGTTGATTGACGCACCCATCCGACTGGGGGATTCGACGGCGTTTCTGGATTCGTCCACCGGAAAGATCCTTGATGATCTGGTGCAGATCGTATCTCCCGATGGACGGATTCGCGAAGAGATCTCTGTCACTCAACTCCTGGTCGATGCTGGCCTATTGGGGTTGTTTCGTGGAGAATCCAATGCGGAAGGAATCGACCGTGAGGGGGTCGCCATGCGCTTCAACGCGGGTGATCCGCTGCATCTCAACTCGGTTCGGCTTGTCAGGGCCGACGAAACTCAGGCAGGAGGGCTTCTGACGCCTGGCGATCTGATCCTGTCTCTCCGCAACATCAACACCGTGGCGGTGATGGATGGAAAATCCCGCCGCATCAAGTGGACGTCGGTGGGCTCTTTTGTACAGCAGCACAGTCCCGTTCCCTACAACGGTGGACTCCTGCTCCTCGACAATCGGGGGGGCGGGTCGGCAACGGGAGGAAGCCGCCTCGCCCGGATTGATTTTGAAAGCCGTTTCTCTCAAACAGTTTTTCCGACAAACGAGGCTCTGCCCGAACCATTTGAGACGTGGCGCGCAGGCCACATCGCCCTTCATCCTTCGGGCAAACGTGCCCTGATCGCTTCCACCTATCAGGGGGTGGTTTGGGAGATTGACCTCGAGTCTGGAAAGGTCCTCTGGGAGTTCATCAACCTCGACCCCGCCGACCCGATTCGCAGGAAAAAGGCACATCAGGCGCTGTATGTCGAGAATCCACAGTTCGAGATGAACGGCACGCAGCGTTCGCCCTGAAGTCTCGTTTGCTTCTCGACTCGCTCGGCGCAGGTGGCTCCCCTTCGCTGCTCGAAACTTGTTTCATTGCACGACGCAATGTACGCTATCCAAGTTCGGATTGTGCCTCCGAGAGTTTCTCGACACTTCTATTGCGGAGTCGGTGCAGTGCCCCGCCGCTTCTACTTTTCGACCTACACGGTTGCGAGTCTCTGGATTTTCCTTTGCGTGCTCACCTGTCCCGGTCTGTTGGTCGCAGATGAGAGCGGTGGACTTCAGGTGCTGGCCTATGTTGGTCCAGGTGCGGGGTTGGGGATGATCGGCAGCCTCTTGGCCGTCCTCGCGACGATCTTGATCGCCGTTTTCGGACTGGTGTTCTACCCGATCACTCTCATTCGCAAGATGCTTCGCAAACCGAAAGAGGCTCAGGCGACCGAGCCGGAATAAACCCCGACCTGGTTGGAACCCAAAATGCTTTGGATATCCACGGCGGTGGGCGCAGCGTTGGGAGCCGGCGTGGCGAGCATCTCGCGGGTCGTGTCGCGACGATTGGGTGGCGGGGATTTCTGGGTGGCACTCCCCGAACTGGCACGGGCGCTCGTTTCGCAATCCGACGGCGATCTGTTTCTACAGAACTACGGCCGCCTGATGCGATTGCTGGCAGCCTACCTGTTGCGGAACACGCTCCAGCTCGGCGCCTCGTTCGCACCCGTGATCGCGACCGTGGTGCTGTTGGGTCCCTCGGTGATGGATCTCTACAACCGTGGCGCGACCGAACTGGCAGTCTACCCGGCGCGAAATCTGCAGATTGAGGCGGAAGGTGCCGTTTACACGACGAATTCCCAGGGGTCCGCGATTGCGCCGGCTCCCGATTTCGCGGGATCCGGCGTGGCCGCTGGTCCTGACGGGCAGTTTGAGGTGGCCAATCCCAGACGCAATTCGGCTTGGTGTACCACCGAATGGGGCCGACTGGGGATGGCGCTGCTTGGATTCGACACATTTCCGGCGACCGACGCCACCGGCTATTTGGTGCTCCGCCCGCGGCGCGGCGACACCAACCCGTTGTGGCCCTATCTGAACGACCTTGAGTTTTTCTTCTATCTGTCGCTTACCGTCGCTTCCGGCTTGACGGCCTTGTCTCTCAAGTCGAGGGGACGTTGAAACTCGCACAATCCGACTTCCTGTTCGCGGTACTCGCGCACCAGGCCAGCGGGATCCTGCAGGGGCTGGGTGACTGGGAAACACGCAGGTTACGACGCGAACTCGAACCGATCCGGATCGACAGGCCGATCTTTCTGACCGGCCTGGCACGCTCGGGGACGACGATTCTGCTCGAGCAACTCGCCCGAATTCCCGGAGTGGCGACGCATCGCTACCGCGATTTTCCGTTCCTCATGACGCCGGTCTTCTGGAACCGGTTCGTCAACCGATTCGCCGGAAACGCCCCTCCCGTCGAACGGCCCCACAAAGACCGGATTCAGATCACCGTCGATAGTCCCGAGGCGTTTGAAGAGCCGATCTGGCAGCATTTTTTCCCTCAGGTTCATTCGCCCACGGCGCTGCACCGGTTGACGGCCGCCACGCACAACGCCGAGTTCGTCCCCTTCTTCCGCGACCATCTGCGCAAAATCCTGTTGTTGCGCCAGGGCGTTCGGTACCTCTCCAAGGAAAATTACAACGTCGCGCGAATCGAGTTTCTGGGACGAATCTTCCCCGATGCACGGTTCATCGTTCCGATTCGCGAGCCATTCGCACACGTCCACTCATTGGTTCGCCAACACGCTTTGTTCTGTGGTTACGATCAGAACGATCGTCGGATTCATCGCTACCTGGCGATGGCGGGTCATTACGAATTCGGTCCGCAACGCTGCCCGATTCGACTCGACGCCGCCTCTGGCGATCGAATTCTCTCGGCGTGGGGTCAGAATCGCAATTACGAAGGCTACGCGATTCAGTGGAACGCCATCTATCGACAGATCCACGAACTTCGCAGCCGCGGCGATGAACTGTCGCGGCGAATTCTGGTCGTGCGTTACGAGGATTTCTGCGCCGCTCCCCTGGAGATGATGCGGCGGATCCTCTCTCACGTCGAATTGTCAGATTCGGACGTGTCCGAGGCGGACTACGCTCATATCTCGCCGCCGCGCGAGGGGAACTCGCCCCCTGGCGGAGAATCGCGCGAAGCGGTCGCGCACGAAACTCAGGAGACGGCAGCGAGCTATGGCTACAATTCCCAACCTTAGGGGAGCCGTAACTGATTAGTTCCCAAACCACCCGTGGTGTGGTTGGGCAGCCCTGGACGCTGGATATCGTAGCCACGGATGGTATGAATAGGTCACTGGGGTGTGGACCGGTCATGGTGACGGTCATCCCCGGA
>Ga0315904_10005784_pt1 | contig 17085 bp, 25 predicted proteins | sample LakEriMetagenome_6_FD_203529 | JGI IMG/M metagenome (GOLD analysis project Ga0315904, IMG submission 203529) | Freshwater fungal communities from buoy surface, Lake Erie, Ohio, United States - Buoy 12 MA120 | ecosystem: Environmental > Aquatic > Freshwater > Lake | place: USA: Lake Erie, Ohio...
GTAAGTTTGCTTCAAACGGAAACCAATGCGAGTTGGAGACCCTGCAGAAGAATCGTCGTAAGAGTATTCCCAGTTGTCAGAGAGTTCTTCTAGTGCGTCGTAGCCAACCAACAGGTCAGAAATTTGAACGTGACTTGTTCTATCAAACGTATGTGTTTTGAAACTTAGCTTAAATTGAACTTGAGTTCCAGCTACAATAGACAGCTCTTGGTCAGGGTCTAGCTCAATCCAGCCACCTGAAATGGACCCAAAGCCGCTCATACGATATTCAACCTTAGCTTCGCCTCCAGTTTTAACAAGTTCTTTTTCTACGTCTACTGATTTTATTACAGCATTTTGTGGGATAGTCAAAACTTTTGAAACGATGTAGCTGTGGTCGAAAAGAGAGTCAGACCGCACGTCAGAGGCAAAAACACCTCTCTGTCCAACTGCCCCAGATAGACCAAAAAGCCATCCAGAGTTATTTGTAAAGTTGAGGTATGGCAACGCTGGGCGCATTTCATAAGCTTCCTTGGTGGTTGTCTCGTAGAATTCCATGCAGGAGTCGCCAAACAAGGCGGTCAGTTTGTTGTTCTCTACCTTTTTGAGCATGAACCTGAATGCGTTGGTTGCTGCTTGACCGATTAACACAATGGCGTGATCAAGTGCGTCCGACCAAGAGGCAGAAACAACAACAGGTGCAACAATCTGGGACGGCAATCCGAGCATGTTCGATGTGGTGAGTGATGGCCATGTGGTTGCACCGGCAGTTAATTCATCAAGCCTGCCAAGGTACAAGTTAGATGAGGTAGCAAAAAACGCACATTTTTGACCATTGAGAAGTGGACCATTTAGTGGTGCGTTTGTTGGAGTAGCAATTGCATCAACGTCGGTTGTGGTGAGCAGAGTACCTGAAATTGCTGGGAGGATGCTTGTTGAGTGCAGCCACTGGGAATTTGTGTAGCCGAATGCTCTGCCAAGTGTCACGCCCGTTGAGGTTGTCACGGCGTTAATCGAAGCACCGCCAGCGGTGGCGGACAGCTCGAAGTCGTTAGCTGTTACAACGCGCACGAAATAGGTCGTATTGAAAGCAAATGTGGCGGGCAGCGTACCAGCAAGAAACTGGACGGGCTCGTTCTCTGTTAAACCGTGGGCGACTAGTCCGATCTTGGCAGGAGTTCCCGACGTTACGTCAACGGTTAAGGGTGAGTAGGTTGGAGCCACTGAAGTGTCACGCACGAAATACTGTGGGTTGGCGGCAGTTCCCACGTGGGTATAGAGGCGGTCGGCTGCCACGTCAATGATTGCACCAAAGGCATCAATCTCTTGGTTCAGTGGCTGCATGACAACGGAGGTTGGTCCGGCGGCAGCACCGATAGAAGCGCCGTTAAATGTAGCTGACAATTCAAAGTCGTTCAATCCTGCGTTACGAACAAAATACTTCGTATTGACGGCAAATGATGACGCGCTCCACGCAGTGCCAACCTGAGAGGTGAAGTAGACTTGATCGTTGTTGCTGAGACCGTGGGCAGTGAAGTTAAATTTCACGGGCGTGCCCGTCGTGATCGTCATCGAGCGAGAGCCGAGTGATGCAAGGCGACCCAGCTGGTAGACAGCTTTTTGATTGTTGCCGGTAGCAAAGGGAATTGTGGGGGGTGAGACTTGGGAGAAGTCCGCTCTTGCAAGGTTGTTCGCAAGCAATACACCAGATCCACCGAAAAGAATTGTCCCGGTAGCGATAACGTAGATTTTCCAGCCAGACACACCATTATCAATCACTTTGATGGATCGCACTGTGTGGACAATCGCAGGAGATGACGGCATAGCGATGTTGACTCGCCCAACGTAGGCATGAACGCCGGTGGTTTGGTTGATCTCGTAGCAAACAACAGGAATGGCACCACCCGCGATGGCGCCGATCATGAACACCCGCCCGTTGTCGCTAGCAAACATCGTGGTGAGCGGCGTGAAGGCACCGGCAGTGTCTGAGAACGCGTCAAGGAATCGAGTGGGCGATGGTCCAAGCACTGGCTTAGAGTCGACGGTACGTTGTGTTACGCGACCAGCAAGTGTCGTTCGTGTTTGATCGTAGGATGTACCCACTGAATCAAGAAGTTTTGCATCTAATAGTTTCATCTATTTCTCTCCTAAATTAATGACCAAATTTCGTTGTCTCTTTTATATTTTCCAGATACTAGCGTATAGGTAAATGTTCTTTTTACTGTAATCCCTGGAAATGTTGCGCTTGTGTATTCAATTTCCGTAATTCTTTGATTTTTTGTACCAAAATCTGCGTATATAAAGTCAGCAATTCGGTCGTGAGAATCTAAAATTTGTTGCCTACTATTATAAACAAATCCAAATTTTTGCCCGCTATATTGACCATTGATTGTTCCGCCAACGTAAATGGGTTGGTCTATGGTTGTTAACAGAGGTTCAGTTATGCTAACTGGAACGGTTCCAGAAATAGAAACCGTACTACCAGAAACATCTACCGTGCCAGAAATAGCCACAGGACTTGTAACTTCTACATCCACAGTTCCAGACACCGAAACTTCGCTTCCGGTGACATCTACGGTTCCAGACACCGAAACTTCGCTTCCGGTGACATCCACAGTTCCAGACACATTAACATTAATAGAGCCGTCTGCGTTAATTTCTAAGAAATCCCCATCTGGACTAGCAATAGCTACGTTATCATCTGCGGAGTCTAATTGAACATCAATATCAGCATTAACGATTGTTGCGGTAGAATCAGTGCGTAGTCTTCCATTAGCTTCGTCGTAAGCTCCTTGTAGGACTTGATTTGCATCTAACCTGGATGGGTCTGGGGCAGACATTAATTAGACTCCTTTAAACAAGTTGTTAATCAACTGAACTAAGTTCTGCGCGTTTATTTTTCCAAAAATTCAATGATTCCAATGCGTTAGGATCTTGAGATTCTTCAAGCTGAGCAATTTTGGCATCAATCATTTGAATTTGGCGCTGCGCATCCTCTTGTTTAATTGAATTTGCGTCCAGTCCAGCGTTGGGATCGGCAAGTTTAGCTTCTGGGGCTTGCTTATTTTTTATTAATCCTAATAATTTCCGAAACTTATCCATGTCTGAGTTTTTCATTTGAATATTCCTTTGCATATTATCTGGAAGTTGTGCCTCACTAGCAACGGATTCATCGCCCTGGAGAGCTTTTAGACCTTGTTTTTCTTTGGAAGCACGAGCATCTTGAAATGCCTTAGATTTCATATAGTTTTTCTGAGCATCGCGCTCTGCCCTAATCATTGCGTCATCCTCTGCGCTGCCAGCGGTTTCCGGCTTAAGAGCCGCAAGTGGACCCATTACATCTTCTCCGAGTTCTTCCGCAGCCATTGCTGGTTCACCTGAAAGCAATGCCATGCCAGCTCCAGCCAGTGGAATAACACCGGCAGCTTTACGACCCATGCTTCCTAGTGTTTTTTTAAACCTGCTAAACTTGGCAGTGTCCGCAGCATCTGGAAGTCCCGTCTGATCCATTCCTTTGGAAATGGTGGAGTCAGAAATCTTGATAGCCTCCCCAGCATTTAGCTTCTGCAGAGAGTCTCCCATTTCTGAAACAAGCCTCTGTTTCTTGGCATTAAGCATATCCCGAAGCGCTTGACGTTGAGCATCGGTGCCGCCGACCTTACGCAGCTTTAGATCTTGTTTTTGGTACAAATCATTAATACGATTGAGTTCTTCTTGTAAATTGCGACGATCCACTCTATTCCCCTTTAAATAAGTCTTCAAAGTTCGGAATTACCTTTGAGCTATCCGAGCCTTTTTTCAGTTTTTCTTTTATTTTTTGCCTGGCTTCACCAACTGTTTTAACCTGGTAAATACCTGGATTTGCTCTAATTACTCGCGCTGGAATCACGGTTGAAATTAAAGCATCGTCTGTGGCTTCCAAGAATCGGTTACCACCACGGTTTCCTAGATTGTGTTTAATAAACGCATCCTCGGCAGATTCTGCTTCGTTTTTTTGAAGATAAAGCTTCATTAATTTGGACTGAGTGTTAAGATCCTCAAGTGATTCTGAACTGCCAGGAGAAAGAGCCTCGGCTGTTTTTGGCTGGAATTGAAATAGCCCACGAGCTGAACCACCAGCCATTGGGCTGTTATATTTACCGTGCTGAGACTCGACTCCACCAATTGAAGCTACCTCGTCAGTTGTCAAATCAGTCTCGTTTCCAACGTCACGATAAATATCATTCGGAGTCTTTTCTACGTAAGTTTCTTTCCGGTTCTGCATTAATCGCTTCAATTTTTCCATCTTTATAGTCACCCCGTAGCAGCTTAGAGAGACTAGAAAACCGACGCTTAGTGAGCATATCGTTTTCATCTTCCAGTCCCTTTAAATAGTTAAAGCCAATCAACGTTCCTTGTCCAGGTTGTGCCGGAGTGGCTTCTGGAGTTGCAACTGGTTGATTGTCTAGTTGTTGTATTCTGTCTAATTGTTGTCTTCTGTCTAATTGTTGTTTTCTGGCTTCTCTTTTGGCAATAGAAGCCGGAACATATTCTTCTTGTTCAATGTCTTGGTCTTTAAATAATCCTAAAAGCTTTTCCCACATTAATTAGCTCTTGGCTCCAATGCTGGGTTTGGCAGCAAGGAAGCATCTACTGAGGGTTGATTTGGTAATTGTTGAGCTGGTCCAGCTTGTGGTCCCATTTGTGAAGGATCCAAGGGAGCTGTGTTCATTGGGGGCGCACCGGCAGCTTGCTCTGCTGCAATTGGACCGGGAGGAAGCTCTCCTCCGGCAACTGGGGCTTGTGCCGGCTGCAACGGTTGGATTTTCAACATCTGTAGAATATCAGGAGTAACAGTTCTCATCATGTCGATGTGTTCTTGCATATGATCGTGAACCTTACGCATAAGATCCGGATTGCGACGAAGCTCTGGGTCTGAGATAACAGCGCGGTGCTCCTTCAGGTGCAAATCGTGCTGGTCAAATACGTCAGCATAGACTTCTCGACCCTCCATCAGCCATTCGTTTTCTGATTGAATAAGCAGGAGGTCCATCATGTCGGACTGTAGAATTGATTCAAGCTCGCCAGTCTCAAGCACCTGGATATACTGACGTGCGTCAATAAGACCCGTCTGCAGCAAATTGTTGGCAACTTCGGCCTTACCTGCCAGGGTGCGGGAGAGTGGGTTACCAACGTTTACGGTAACGCGCTTGATGTCTCCAACCATGTCGCCGGTAAACTCTTTAAGATACGGGCGCTTGTTCTTACCGACAAGTGTTACCATCTTGGGAGTGGTGGCGTAATCTTTCAGGATATCAAGAAGGCTGGTTCCGATACGCTCAAGAAACTTAACGTACTGAGCTTGGAACGGGGATTGGAATTGCAAAGACATAGACTGAACAAGGGCCAAGGCATTGCCAGACCGCAGGGATGCTTCTGGGGCACCCTTGGTTACGGAGCTAACTCCAACCTGAGTATCTGCCAGCTGACTAAGTAGTCCAACAAAATTATATGTTTCTGGGGCAGTAGAAGTGAGCTGGATCGCCTCGGGCTTGTCATTGCCCTCAATCACGTTCATCCCACCAGGAAGACTGGCAGTCGTCAAATCTGACCCGCGCTTAACAAACAGGTTCTGAACCATGAACGCATTGTTGTTTGTCATGATTGCGCCATACAGCGAGTTGACAGCTTCCTGAATGGGGAACACGTCATACATGTCAGTATAGCCGTATGGGGTGCCCATGATCGAAGCTGGGCAAAGGCGGAATATCGGAATTGAACGGTAAGGGATTGGAAGGTCTAGAAGAACAGCCTCTGGAGTAAGGAATTGCAGATATCGACCATTCGGCATAGCCTCGGTTTTTTTATGGAAAAACTCGTATACAGGGATATCGTCAGTGTCGTCATTCGAGAAGAGAGCGAGTCGATAGTTTGAAGCAACATTTTTTGTCTCGATTGCCATAATCTCATCAGCAAACTCCGGATACTTTGCGATTAGATTATATCTGTTTATATATGTGCGAACAAGAACCCATTCGTTGGCGTTCCAATTTTCCTTAGTCCCATCGACCACAACATCCAGGGGACTTAGAAGGCTAAACTCTAGTTCACCTTCATACTCCGGATCTTCGCCATCCTCGGTAACATGGACTTCTCCAGCCATGGCATTCCATTCCATCTTAACAAAAGAGCTACCAAGAACGATAGCCATTTCTGTGGCGCTAGATACGATTTCTTCCAGCCCCTTTTGTTTCATGTAATAATCAAGAATACCATTGGCTAGATACGTTTGTGACAGAGACTTATAATCTCCGTTGACTGCCTGTGCCTCCAAGATTGGGCGGTTGGCGGTAATCATACTATGGATATGGCGGGCTAGGTTCCTAAAAATGTTAACAGGAAGACGTACCAGTTCGCCCTGTTCACCGGCAAAAGAAACCTCGTGAGACTTAGACGAGTCGTCAAAATTACCGTAGTAAAATCGAAACATATCCCGGATCTTGTCTAGGTATCTGTTTGATTCCAGAACGTTAAAGTAAGTTTTACTTTTGTTTAAAAGATCAGATGCTGCCTTATCGGCCGATCTGGCTGCAAAATATACCTGGGCTTCGTCTCTGTTTTCAGACATAATAACCTTAGAATTTATTTAGTACTCGTTTAACTTCTGACAGCGGTACGATATAGTTATCGTGCTCCTGGGAGCGGTTGCCAGCAAATACAACACCGATGACATTCCCCCACATGTTGACAGCCGGGGAGCCGGAGTTGCCTCCGTAGATAACAGTGGTGGTTTGGAGAGTGTCCAGTTTAATTAAACAAGCGAATTCTTGTCCGGTGAGGATTTGGATAATAGGAGGGAGGGGAATCATTACGCCATTTGCTTGCAAACACTCTAGCTCGGTACGTGCGTCGTGTAGCATTTGAATTTCTTCGTGCCCAATATATTCGCCGCTAGAAACCGTCAATTGACGAAGTCCTGGGTGGCCTACCGCATAGAGGGTTGCTCCAACCTGCAGCTCTTGTTTTGAAACATCGAGCGGTGAGAGCTTGTCAATTCCAGCAATCAAGCAGAGGTCATGTTGCCTATCAACGTAGACAACCTTGCGAGTAAGAGCTGATCCGTCTTGAAGCACGATCCGGATTTTTCCATCGACCTGTGCAGCACATACGTGGCGATTGGTCATGATGTATTTTTTTCCAGATTTACCTTTTACGGAAAACCCAGTTCCTCCGCCATTCCTAAGCGGGTGGAGGACCTGAACTACAGACTCTCCAACTTCCCAACGAAGATATTGATTGTGGGCTTGTGGGCCAACTACGCTGCCAGCCAGAACAACCATAGTTAGAACAATCGAAGCCACTGCGCTTTTAATAATTTTCAACATTTGTCCTCTTTTTGTTTCTATAACAGTTGTTAAATTAGCGACGTTTTGGCTTAACACCAAATATGCTAGCGTATACCAACTTGGGGTCTGTTCTATTAAAATCTTGAGCGTTCTGAACGTGTAAGTCTCTGGTATTAAAGCCGTAAGTAGATGGGTATGGGTTTTTGTTATAGTTGACAGCTCGCATAAAATAAAGCAAAGCATCCACTGCGTCGTAGTGTCCGTCGTCTGCACTGGATCGAGCGAAGTCGTCTTTCTTTGATTTGTCCTTCCACTTGCAATGCTTTAGGTGTTGAGCTACCGTTTTGCACCGGGGGTGAATGATAATCTTTTCGCTGGCTAACATTACGCGAAGTTTGTTGATGTGAGCTAACTTATCGTTTTTACTAGCAATAGCAAAATCAATGGGATGATTGGGGTTGTTCTTTTTTGAGTAGATATTGATTTCTTGAATAACAAACGGATTGATGTCCGACACCCGGATTTCCGGTTTAATCAATTCGTGGGTTAAGGGATTATTCCACAATTCGTTTTCTTTGTCCTGTAGTAATTGCGTGAAATCAGGAAGGTGGATTTCTTTGCCGTTCTTAACAATTTCATCCTGTATAACTATTCGATTTTCTTTGAAATCATAGTAGCCGTACAGCACTACTGTAAGGTCTTTGAAACCAATGTCCATGGCGACATACCGGTGGTAGAATGGAGGAGGCGCAACCTCCTTAACAATCCTACTGAGCAGCTCGTCATCAACTTCTGGAAGAACTGATAGGTTCTCGTCCTTAATAGATTCACACAGATACTCCCTTCTAAACTGGGAGTTGGTTACCCCGCCCTTAAACTTAGAGATGATATTGGCTACCTTCTCAGGGGTAAGCAGTGGGTTGTCGTAGATTGTTTTTTTGGTAAGAAGACCCTTGGCTTCGGCTTCTTCTATGAACCCACCGAAGTCATGATCGGGTTCCGGACTGGGGGTAGACGCAAGAATGATCTTACCGCCAGTGTGGGTGGTGGTCGGGAATAGAATTGAGTTTACGTTGTAGTTTAGGTTGTCACAGAATCCACTTTCGTCGACCAGGATCAGATCAGACTTCTGTCCGCGAAGACGCTCTGCGTGTCCTCCGTCCGATCCGGCTAATTGAATCTGGCTACCATTTTTAAATACATATACATAGCTCGACGCGATGTATTCTGGCTTTAATTCTTCGGGGCAGTCCTCTAATATTTCTCTGAAGATAGGCTCAAAGATAGTGCGAGCGTGTAGCTTCGTGTCGGTCAAAAGCTTGACAATTGAGTTGGGCTTGGAGAGACATTGGATAACCCCAATGAGTCCGAGGCAATAGGATTTTCCGGTTTGACGAGCTAGAACCCAAACCAGGGTAGACCCCTCGCTTGCATTCTGATAGACACTCCAGAGTTCTTTTTGTACAGAGTGAAACTTATAGTGAATCAGTCCCCGTCGCCAGGCTTCGTGCTTTAAAGCTAGTTCATTAACTTTAATCGCAGCCACTAGTTATCCCAATGACTTAAAGGCCTCAAGTAACTGTTCGTTACTAAGTCCGCTAATTCCGTCGGCTTCTTTCTTCTCGGGTTGTTTGCCCTGAATCAATAGCATTGTTTTTGTAAAGATTTCGGCCTTCTTGGTTTCTTCCAAGGAAAGCTCGCGTTGCATAGAATAGTTATTAAGCAGAGCCAGCTGAACCAAGCAGATCATCTCGGCGTCGTTGCCCTTCTCGATCTCGGTTCCATTCCCCAATGCTTTAAGCTTGGTATTTTCAATTGTTAGCTGCTCGCACTGCTGGCTAAGCTCTTCTAACTTCTTTCGCAACTCGTTAATTTGCCGAGTTTGATTGATGATGGTAGAAGCTTGGGCTTTTTGATATATCTTAGCGTCCTCCTCATCGGATGCATATGCCTCGGCTAGTTTATCAATTGAGTTATTGTCAGACATTAACCCCTCCGAAAGGTATTTGCAAGTTTACCAATTCCAACGTCGTCTTTCATTTCTTTAACATGCTGAGCAGTTACCTCTGCTTTCTCTGCCAAGGCGAGAAGCTCTGGTCCGTAATCTTTTGATTTTGTTCTTTCTTTCCAAGAACATACAATGTCATATGCAATCAGCCCAATCAATGCAAGACAGGCAATTGCTACGCGCTCGGGTTTTGGGTCAATGAGAGAATGGGCTGAACCAGCCAAGAAGACAAGGAGGTATCCGCCCCGTACCAGTTTATGATAACTTAGGGACATTTGCTACCTCTTGTTAAAAAAGTGAGACTTTCCGTTAACCGCTTGTATAAGTTAGTGCCAATAGGCCTAGTCGGACTTGTACCGGTCTCGATGTAAGTTGTTAATATTTTAATCGACATTTGTTAATATTTCCAGCGCTTAAATCCTGGACGGAGATCCAGGTGAAGGAATTTTGTTGACAAGCCTATTGATTCAAAGTACTTAGCACAAATTGGCTCAAACTTGTCTGACATCCCAGATTTTGGAACCACGTCTACTGCATTTCCTAGCTCATGGGTTGACTTCTTAGCGACGACGGTGTTTACTCCGGATGCCCGCAACTGCGCTTGGTACTCAGTACAGCGGAATGCCGAGGTTGTGATCATCGGCTCACCTAGGTCTTGTCTTACCTTTTCGAGTCGAGCTATTAGATCCTTGGAAATACGCTGTTCCTTGCAGGTGTTAATCTTGCACCGACACGTCATTTCCCTTGTGGAGAAGTGGGGGGAGAGTGGAGCAACTACGCCCTTATCCCATACGAAGTATCCGTCTTTCTCAGAAACAAGAGGAGAAGCCTTTTTTGGGGCAGCTGGAACCTTAGCAACCGGAACTGGAAAAGCCCTGTCCTTTCCTGAAAACAATAGCTTTGTAATAATGTCTACGATTTGTTTCATCATACTGAAAAGCTTGATTCTTGTAATTGCTTGTATATACGGTAATAACTAATGTCTTCTGGAATCTGGTGGCGTTTACAGTCACTTCTATATATTTCTAAATCTTCCAAAAGGATTTCTCTAAACTCTCGGACAGCCTCCAAGGTATCAGAGAACATCTGCTCGCAATACTCAAGCTCGTCTCTATCCTCTTCTTGGTCATCACAGCACTTACCCCAATACGCCAACTCCTCAACAAGATTACCGAACATTTCAATTCTCATTGTCATTTCGGGAGTTTGCATTCTGCTCTCTTTTGCTTAATCTGGTTTCTAACACGGGACCTAACACATCCCGGACAGGACCGCCCACTCCACTGTCTTCCCTCGTTATTAACAAAGCGCTTGTTCTTCCCATCTGGGAAATACCCGTCCTGTCGCCGGATCTCCAGCTTCCCACACTTTCTACATTGACTTACATCAATCTCTTCCATATACCCTTATGTTTCCAGAAGTTGTTAAATAATAGAAACATTGTCTATCCTTGCGAAGCCCGTTTTGATTATATAGCACCTATTCTATCTAATTTCAAGCATCTTTGTCTGTCTTTTAATCAAGAACTCCTTAGTGGCGGAGTTCAGCGCACATACTGGAAACTTAAAGGGATTGCTATCCTCTGCATAGAAGGTGTCGATAAACTGCTGGGCCTCTGCCTTATTCTTAAACCTTCCCACCAGCTTCTCTCCCTTCCCCCTTGCAGTCACCAGCTCCACGTCCATGGTCTTGAATTCTGCTCCAGGAACCATCCTAACCCGATACTCAATACAGGAACGAGCCCCCCAGTCCACATCATATCCTAGGTCATCGTAGTGGCCCTTGAAATACTCACAATGAAGCTTCAATGTTTCTAGATCCAATCCAGAAGACCAAACCTCCAGCCTGACCCCCTTCTGTCCAGCTCTATTATTATACAATGTTTCTAGATAGGAAGCCAAGCTAATGGTATACCCAACCCGGGCTGACTCACCCTGAATCTCAGCCACCACCGCCCTCTTAGGTAACCCCAATACTGAATCGACGTCCACCTTCATCCTATCTCTTATCCCTAGCTGTCAGCACCATACCAACCCGAATACGACGTCTCTTATTGAGCTTACTAGCCCGCTGTTCAATATTAAACTCCTCAACTTCCCAGTTGTGAACTAGGTCCGGGTTAGCATCAATTAGATACTGTCTGCCCTTAATGAGCCCAAACGCATCTATAAATCGCCTAAATCTGCGCTTACCCACCTGGCAGCCCCTATTAAGTGTTTCTAGAATGTTCACATTGTAATACTAAGTTTTCTCCATGTAATCAACTCAAAGTTGTTAAGCACTTAGCCTATACAAAATATCCCTGTTTCTAGACAACTTAGTATTGTAACATATCAGAATCCCGTATACCTTGTCAAGAAAATACTCCTCCTTATATATGTACCTATTTCCAATAGGGTCCCCGGCCACCAAACTAAACCCAAAATCCCATCTAACTTTCCTACCCAAAGTCACCAACCAGACACCCTCTAATCGTAACAAAATGGTATGTAGGAGCAATTTAAACCCCCTTACCCTATAGACCCTAGCTCCCCCATATCTGGATAGGCTTAGAAACGATTTAAATGATTTGGAAGGAAGGGGGGACCATGGGGGGAAGGTAGGCTTGTATATACTTAACTATACATATATACTAGCTACTACGCGCGAGGTGCAGTGTTTCTATATTTGTAAATGGTTAAATTTACGTGTATGGATACAACGACTTTGCTCCACCATTTGTCCCAAAGGGGGGTACTAAACCCTGCAATATCAAACCCCTACCTACTGTTTGCTATACCGAACGACTGTAGGCTAACTCTCCATACTGTCGGACTACATACCCTGCTGTATGGTAAAGCTATACTGTTTAGCCAAGGTACAATCCCAATGATAACCCATACTTAGACGTATACTGTTACGGGGTATCCAATACTTGGAGAGTCTACCTTAAGCATGATGACCTATGGCATGGGACTGAACAAGGGGGGTATGGGAGCTAAGTTATTGATATGATTAAATATACACTTCACACTCTCCATCACTCCCTATATTATCACTCACTTACATCCTTATCACCTCACTATATATAAAGAGCCATAACCTGGTGCCATTATGACACTACCTGGGGTCACCTTGACACCATTCAGGGTCACTTTGCACCTGCTCTGTTATGCCCCTAGTATTAGGTAGCCCGGGTCACTATGACACTGGATTAGAGCCATTATGACACTATATGGTGGCATTATGCACCTGGTGCCCGATGGTGGCTTTACGTGTTATCAGTCACTTAGCGTTGGCATGGGGGATGCACCTACCCTTTCAAGCAAGCCGAAACGATCGGCGCAAGGGTCCGCCGGTTGGCACGATACCTGCAAGGTCGGTAGGCAAGACGGCGAGGCGATAAAGCTTCACCTTATAAGGGAGGATGCATGATCACCGCAGTAATCGTAATAGCAGTAATCGCCTTCTCCCTTGATGCTATAAGTGAGTGGCTTTAATTAGGGGGATTTTATGACAAAAAGTGAGATGGCTGCGCAGCGTAAGCTTGCGGCAAAACTTCGGGCAGAAAAAAATGCCGAAAAGTCGAAAAACGTAATAAAGGCTGGCGCAAACCTTGCAAGTCAATGGGGGCGGGTGGTCACGAACGAGCAGCGACTTATCGACAATGGTCACTTTATGAAGTCGAGTCAACGGGCAGCCCTGGATTATGCCCGGGAACGGTATCGAAAAATGAAAAATGAGGATAAAGCTGCAAAAATTGTACTGGTCAAGCGCGCATAATTAAGACGAAACGTGGCGGGGGTAAACGCTGTCACGTCTTAGGGTAAATGCCCTAACTGATGAGTCTAACTTATCTGAGTTATTCAAAATAAAGCCTTGCAAATAGCAAGCGCCTTAAGGTCGAGCGTCCTTGCGCAACAAGACGAGCTGTGACGCCTTAAGATGACACCTAGGATGGCCGCTTAATCGCTGCGAACCTATGGGCCGGGAAACGAATAAAGCGTTTCCTGTAGATTCGACTCTAACACGGGAGTGAAGGGGGAGAATTAGGGATGTAATGCCCTTAGAGTTAGGCTTAACCTAACTTTGAGGGCTTTCCTAGTAGGGTGTGTGCCCTACCTGATGAGTCAAAAATGACGAAAGGATTTCCATGGACGGTTATGAAAGAGTTAAGTTATTCCTGTTTTGCGGGGCGGTCCCGTTGTTTACTGTTTATATCCTTCATAAATTACAATAGGGCTAAACATGTGGAAAGTCATTGGAGCCATTGTCGTGGTGCATGGTGTTTTGTTTATGCTGTACGTGCAAAATATGATGAGTGCTCCCGTTCAAAAGGGTATGCGCGACGTTGCCGAAATGACTGTCCAAAAATGGAGGTAGTGTATGACTCCACGCTACTATAGGGCGGAAGATATCCGAGAGGGACAATCTTACCGGGCTACAAAAACAAAGTCTACGTGTGATATCATAGAATTTAGGAATGATTATTATACAATCATTCTAAATGGTTATGGTATTACGCAGCAGCATCGTCTTTCTGGGGAGATGGTTGCCCTTATGCTGGGCGATACAAGTATCTGGGCTTTGACGGTCGATAACCACTGCCCAATCATAAATAAAATCAATGCCTGTCAACATACTAATATCAGAGAAGATCGGTTCTTCTCGGCTGCTGTATATAAAACCTGCAAAGATTGCGGTGCTACTCTGAATTGAATAATGGGGGAATTTTATGGCAAGTAACAAGCGTAAACGAATTTTCCCTAAGCCGCCTAAGCCATTGTATTATGGCAAGCTTGAGAAAGGCACGGCGGAAGATATCGGCAAGCGGTCTAATAAGACTTGCCCTTTAGCGAACGCCAAAGCAATATATAATCAACAAACTACCAGCAAGGATAAGCTGGATAACCGCCAAGCGAAACAGCTACAAAAGCTGCGGGCTAACTTGGCACGGAGGATTTATGGTAAACAAGGAACTGCTGCTTCAAAGATTGAACGAATTGGAAATTAAAGCTGATCACTATTCACGTACCGATTGGGTAGCGTATGACAAAGTTTTAAACGAGCTACGCAAGCTTGATGTAATCCTGCTTGATATCTATAATAGCGAGAATGACACCTTCCTACAATCACACGACAAAGGAATTGCATGAAGAACTATGTTGGTATTATTGCTTTGGTTATGCTTGCCTCTTGTGGTAAGGGCGTTAGAACTAAGGTAGTGGAAGTAGATGTGACTCCTCGTGCTGCCCCAAAACTTGAGTGTAAAGTATTTGATATGTCGTCCACCAGTCTTTCCGCATTGCCAAATTTTAAGACCTTAAATACACTTGGTAGTTTTGAAGTTGAGAGTTTGAATAATGCTACTTCCAATAACTTGACTCCATTCAATTCTTTTCTAGACACGGACCTTGTGGAATTGACTGAACGGTTTGGCATGGTATGCGAGGGCACCCTTGATATGGTATCGGGTTCATATTCTTTCTTCCTTAACTCGGACGACGGCAGCCGCCTGTATATTAATGATTTCCTTGTCGTTGATAACAACGGAAACCATGGTGCGATAAAGAGGGGAGCAAACGTTGTTCTTCTTGCGGGAAAGGCTAAGTTTCGGGTAGAATATTTCAACGGCAACGGAGATAAGACTCTCGTCTTGTCCATGAGACAGCCGGGCATTCCATTTGAGGAGCTTGTAAGATTCTAATAACTTTGCCTGCTATTCACGACAATAGAAGTCCGCGGCTTTGCGTCAAGTAATAAAAGGCGAAACCTAGGTAGTAACTGGCGCAAGCCGTGAACCCTAGGTCGGTGCGTTATGCGTACCCTGACGAGCCTATTAGGAGTAACATGAAATTATCAATACTTATCTTGTTTACAGTATTTGTTTGCTACACCTTTCGGAACCATCGTTCGACAAAAATTACACCTAAGGTAGAAGACACGACAAAAGCCGTCGCTCTTGTAAAATACAGGGATACGATACACCATTGCTACATGGTGCAAAAGCGATCATGCGGCTATACGCTACGCTGCAATGGTAGGCTTTGGGAACGCTGCGCGCAAATAGAAGCTATTGAATGGCTTAAGTAGAAAGCATTGCCTAAGTTTTTGGAGACTGCTGGAAGTTAAAGCAAAGGGAGATGGTATGAATGATGAAGTAACTATTCAAGCTAAAGAGCGTGAGCTTCAGAAGTTGTGGGATAGGGTTCAAGCGTTGAAGAATGTTGATCCATTCGCCGCCGCTATTGCCTACACTAAATACAGACAACTTGCCCTAGAAATTCCACCTTCCATACCAGAAGGTCATCAATCAAGTGCGCAAATGTCCTTCCCCAGTTTAAACCTGGGCTGATTAGGGCGAAACGCCGAGGGGAAGACCGGCTTCTTAAATAACATAGCCCGTAAAGTTAAATCCGCCAAAGGCTATTGTTTCCCCGGCGTATTGGAGTATTTCTCCAACTGACGAGCCCATAAAATCAGGAGCATCATGAAAATTCATTCCTGCGTGGTTGATAAGAAAAAAGTTAGGGCTCTCGTAAAGAAGGTGGGACTTAACAAGATCAACACAACTAATACTTACTCATTACATAAAACCGGAGAAAAGGTCGCATCTCCCTATGGATATGGTAAAACCATGGACTGTGGGACTGGAAATGTTTGGGCGGTTGGGTTTGGGAAGTGCGTTTGGATTGCCCTGATCGGACCAAGCACCTGGTTTAAGACTAGTCCCGTGCTTTCTTGTACTAAAATTAAAAACGGATTCAAGATCGAAACTAAAAACAGTCATTACGAGTTACGAAAAATCAAATCTTAGTCTTTCCCGCCTTAATAACAAGCCGGGCTTTAATTCCATAAATGTTGGAAGGAGTTTATATGAAACCCCAGGAAATTCGCAACGAACTGAAAGCACTTAAAGAGCGCATGGCTGACCTTCAAAAACAAATCCCTACCATGACTACGGAAGACAAGGTTACTGTAAAGGTCGGCGAGAAGGGCGGACTTGTTATCTACGGACTCGGGCGCTTTCCCGTTCACCTGTATGCTTCGCAAGCAATCCGTCTGCAAAAGCTTATGAATAGCGATAAGTTTCAGGAGTTTGTAATGGCTAACCAAGACAAGCTTGCTAAGAAAGCAGAGTAAATATACCTTGGGGTGAAGGCATGAAAAAGAAACCGTTAACAGAGCGACCTAATCCCAAACGTCCGCAGCTTTGGATGGGGACTGATTATCTCCAAATCGTGGATCGCTTTCGTATTTTGTATCCCGATGGAAGAACCGGATGGCATTTATCCGGATCAATTGCTTGCTGTGATGAATGGGGAGATTCCAAGGATTGGGACAAGGAAAAGGATGGTGAGCCTTCCACACCATGCTGGCAACCAAGAAAGAGAATGCCTTTGCGCGAGCGCATCAAACTAATGCGGAAATATGATAAAGAACGTGGAGCTGAGACGATCTTTTTAATGAATATGTGAGGTCGCCATGCGAGAGATACTATTTATCCAATTTCATAAACGACTAACCAATCCCGTTGATGCCCATAGTCCGAAAGTTGGAACTGTTTATCGGGTGGTTGACTTTCATGATATACATGTAGAAGAGTGGGAAGACGACGAGGGCGAATATCAGGAAACAAATTGGGATGCAATGATAGTTTCCCATCGTCAAAACCTTGAGACTATTGTAAAGGCTGACGATATGGAGTATAGTAATTTTATAATTGTCATGGACGAAGATTGTCCATTGTTTGAGGAGGCTGTTTAATATGTCAAACTTTGCGGTAGGAAATCT
>Ga0315904_10005786_pt1 | contig 17082 bp, 20 predicted proteins | sample LakEriMetagenome_6_FD_203529 | JGI IMG/M metagenome (GOLD analysis project Ga0315904, IMG submission 203529) | Freshwater fungal communities from buoy surface, Lake Erie, Ohio, United States - Buoy 12 MA120 | ecosystem: Environmental > Aquatic > Freshwater > Lake | place: USA: Lake Erie, Ohio...
CGATAATGAGCAGGATGACATCGAGGACACCGATGGACCTATCGCGTGATCTTGAAGGGCAGCTATTGAAGCGCGCCGAGGTAGCTGACTTCACGGTCAGCGAAGACGAGCGCAGCATTGAGTTCCCTTTCTCTAGTGAGTTTCCCGTCGCCCGTTACTTCGGGAATGAGGTGCTGCAGCATGATGCGCGCAGTGCTGATCTGGCCCGTTTGAACGATTCAGCGCCGCTGCTGTTCAACCACGATCCCAACAAGGTGATCGGCGTGGTGGAGCGCGCGTGGATTGATGGGCAAAAGAAACGTGGCTACGCCACGGTGAAATTCAGCCGCAACGCCTTCGCTCAGGAGGTGCTGGCTGACGTGAAGGATGGCGTTCTTCGGAATGTATCCTTTGGCTACGCGATCAACGAAATGGAGCAACGCGGCAGCGGTGATTTCGTCGCTACCAGCTGGGCTCCCTACGAGATCAGCGTGGTTAGCATACCTGCAGACCCCACTGTGGGTGTGGGTCGGTCTCTTGAGACTGATCCTGCGGCCTCCGCCGCATCACCAACCCCCGAAACAGAACCTGAGGTTCCGATGGAAAACACCCCCGACATCTCGGCGGTGCGGGCTGAAGCGGCTGCTGAGGCTGCAAAAGCCGAGCGCACCCGCATCGCTGGCATCACTGCCCTGACTGAGAAGTACGACATGGCCGACCTTGGCCGTCAGCTGATCGACGGCGGCCGCAGCCTGGATGAGGCCCGCGCCGTGGTGCTCGACAAGCTGGGCGCCAAGCCTGTGGAAACCGTCGCCCCTGTGGAGATGGCATCCAATGAGCGCGCTGCCTACAGCCTGACTGCTGGCATCCGCGCAATGCTCACCGGTGACTGGTCCTCCCGTGAGGCCGGTCTGGTGCGTGAGCTGTCTCGTGAGGTGGAGAAGTCCGGTGTGTCCAAGACCACCGAGCGATCCTTCTTCGTTCCCTTCTCTGCCCTGGGCGGCCAGCGCGCCACCTATGTGACCTCCGGTGCCACCACCGGCGGCAACCTGGTTGCTACCGATCTGCTGGCCGATGAGTTCATCGAGTTCCTGCGGAACAACGCCCTAATGCTTCAGCTGGGCGTGCGCACCATGCCTGGCCTGGTGGGCAACGTGGCGATCCCCCGCCGCTCCGGTGTGGCTTCGACCTACTACCTGAGCACCCAGACCACCGCGATCACCCAGTCGGAGTCCACCTTCGACCAGGTGACCATGAGCCCCAAGAACCTGGCCGCTCTGTCTAAGTACAGCCGCCAGACCCTGCTGCAGGGCACCCCTGGTATCGAGGAGCTGGTGCGTCGTGACCTGACCGATGGCATCAACCTTGCCATCGACCTGGGCATCCTGAACGGCTCCGGCTCCAGCGGCCAGCCCACCGGCATCATGCAGACCTCCGGCATCGGCTCGGTGGCCATGGGCACCAACGGCGGTGCAATCACCGTTGAGAAGGTGGTGGATCTTGAGTCCGCCGTGATGCAGGCCAACGGCGTGATCAACGCCTCCAACGTGGCCTACCTCACCAACTACAAGGTGTCGGCTGCCCTGAAGAAGCTGCGCGCTGGTGGTTCCACCACCGGCGACGGCCCCTTCCTGGTCAACGATCAGCTGAACGCCATCGGCCGCGGCCCCACCCCCGCCAACCTGAACGGCTACCCCCTCGCCCTGACCAACCAGGTTCCCAGCAACCTGACCAAGGGCTCCAGCTCGGGCGTCTGCTCCGCTCTGGTGATGGGTGACTTCAGCCAGGCCATGGTGGGCTTCTGGGGCAACGGCCTCGAGATCACCGTGGGCGAAGATCAGGACGACTTCAGCAAGGCTCTGACCAGCGTTCGCGGAATCGTCACATACGATGTCGCCGTCCGCGATCCCAAGAGCTTCGCTGCCATCCTGGACATCACCACCTGATAAGGAGGCGGGGGCGGGCAACCGCCCCCCTTTTTTCGATGAAGGTTCTCATCTCTAGCGACTGCGCAGCACGCGGTGAGTATCTCGAGGCCGGCAAGGTCTACGAGCTGGACACTGCTGTGGCTGCTGAGCTGCTCCGCATGGGTCGCGCTGTAGAGGCGCCGGCCGAGGAACCCAAGCCCAAGGCAACCCGCAAGGCCAAGCCGGAGGCCACCGATGGCGATCAGTGAGGATCTAGCGGTCTTCCTGGACGATTTCGGCGTCAGCTGCACAGCTGGCGCGATCACTGCGCTGGGCATCCTCGACATGCCGACGCAGGTGGTGGCCGGCGACATGGTGCTGAGCACTGACTACACCCTGACCTGCCGCGCGGCTGATTTCGGCGGGCTGCTGTTTGGTGACAGCATCACTGTGGATGGCACCAACTATCAGGTGCGCGAGACGCGCCGAATTGATGACGGCAAGTTCGTCGAGATCGGTCTGCTGAAGCTGGCGCCTGATGTGCCGGCACCTGGCAGCAATCCGGCGGACTACACGCTGAAGCTCAGCGACCTTGGCGATGTGAACGCTGACAGCCCGCAAGCTGGTGACGTGCTGGTCTATGACGGCACCAACTGGGTGAATGAAGACGTGATCGACGGGAACACCTGATGGCAAAGGTACAGGCCCAGCGCAAGACAGCAGCCCAGTGGACGGCAGCCAACACGGTGCTGCTTGCCGGTCAGCTTGGCTATGAGACCGACACCGGCCAGTTCAAGGTCGGCAACGGTGCAACGGCCTGGAACAGCCTCGGGTATTTCGTCGGGCAGCAGGGACCGCAAGGGCCTACGGGTGCGACTGGCCCGCAGGGTCCGGCTGGCCCCACAGGCGCTACCGGCGCGACAGGCACCACTGGTGCGACTGGCCCGCAAGGCCCTAAGGGAGACACGGGTAACACCGGCCCGGCGGGTCCCACGGGTGCCACAGGAGCAACAGGCGCTACCGGCCCGCAGGGACCGCAGGGACCGCAAGGTTTGAAAGGCGATACCGGCGTCACTGGCGCGACAGGCCCGCAAGGCCCAGCTGGCGCAACTGGCGCAACTGGTGCAACGGGTGCCACAGGCGCGCAAGGTGACCCCGGTCCAGCCGGCGCTACAGGCGCCACCGGCCCGCAGGGACCAGCCGGTGCAACGGGTGCAACAGGCCCGCAGGGTCCTGCTGGTGTGGTCGCGGCTACGGCGCCGATTGCCTACGACAGCGGCACACAGACCGTCAGCACCAGCATGGGCACCGGCAAGCTGCTGGGCCGCTCAACTGCTGGCACGGGTGTGGCGGAGGAGATCTCGGTCGGCAGCGGCCTGTCGCTCAGTAGCGGCACGCTGGCGGTTACTGGCGGCGGCGGCGGATCAGCTGACTACCAAGAGTTCACCAGTAGTGGCACTTGGACAAAACCCGCAGGCGTTACTTCTGTGTACGTCGAGTGCGTGGCTGGCGGCGGTGGTGGCGGATCAGGTCGTCAAAATGCCTCTGCCACTACGCGAACTGGTGGCGGTGGAGGCGGTGGCGGTCTTTGGGTTAGTCGGTACATGCCCGCTTCCATTGTTGGTAATACTGAGACAGTTACTGTTGGCGCAGGCGGCACTGGTGGCGCAGCGGTTACTACAACATCAACAAACGGAAATCCAGGTACAGAGGGAGGAGGATCTTCTTTTGGTTCCTTAGTATTGGCTGCACCAGGCGATAACGGAAACGGAGGAAACATTGCAGCTGCTACAGGTGGAAGTGCAAGTTCTTTTGGGACAGCCACATTAATTTTTGGCGCTGGCGGCGGCGATTCAACGACTACTGGCACAGGAAGTAATGGGTCTAGGTCTAACTTAGGCCCTGGTGGTGGCGGTGCAGGAGGAAGCATTCCAGCAAGTAACGTTACTGCCAATGGAGGAGCAGGTGGACAAGGCTTTTCTCACCAGAAGCAAAATTCTTACGGAGTTAGCACTACTGGTGGTGGAGGCACAGCAGGTAGTGGAGCGACTGCTGGTGGAGCCGGCTCTACTTATGGAGATGGGGGAGGAGGTGGATCATCATCTAGTGGGAAAACAGGGGGCACTGGTGGCTTTCCTGGAGGAGGAGGAGGGGGCGGAGGCGCTTCCCTAAACGGAACCGATTCAGGCGCTGGAGGCAATGGCGCCGCGGGCGTTGTTCGTATTTGGGCTTGGTAACCATGCAATACGCAATTCTTAATTCCGAAGGTCAGTGCATCAACCGTGTTCTTTGGGATGGTGAAACTCAATGGCAACCACCCGAAGGTTGCACTGCTGTGGCTGATCCCGACAACCTGCACCCGATCTATGCGGAGCCTCAGCCGGAGTCTGCAGCGGACACGTTGGCTACGTTGACCGAGGAACAGAAGGCGGCGCTGCTGGCGCTGTTGCAGCAATGACGACCCGCCGCGAGACGATACTGGCCGCTGTGCGCACGGCGCTCACCAACACCACGCAGGTGGGCACGCGGATCTACCGCAGCCGCGTGGAGCCGATGGCACGGGCGGAGAGCCCGGCGATCGTTGTGGAGCCCATCAGCGACACCGCCGAGCAGAACACCAGCCTGCCCACGCTTGACTGGAGCCTGACGGTGCGGGTGGCTGTGATTGTGCGTGGCGCGATCCCTGATCAGCAGGCAGACCCGATCGTTCAGGACATGCACTCCAAGCTGATGGCAGATCTGACGCTTGGCGGCTACGCGATTGACATCCAGCCGCAGGCAGTAGCCTTCGAAATGGTGGAAGCAGATCAGCCCGCTGGTGTGATCAGCTGCGACTACCTGATCCGCTATCGCACCAGTGTGACTAATCTGGCTGCAGCGTGATGGCTACGATGGTGGACGAATACCACGGGCAAGGCGGGACCTACCTGCTCGACCCCAAAACCGGCAAACGGAAGCTCATCGAGCGGACAGAGCCGGCCAATCCCTCTGAACCCCAAGCCGAGGAACTGAGCGATGGCTCTGACACGCAAGAGACTGATCCAAGTTAAGAAGGAAGCCACCTACGGAACGGACAGCACCCCCGCGGGTACTGACGCCCTGCTGGTGCGGAACCTTGAGATCACCCCGATCGAGGCTGATGTGGTCAGCCGGGATCTGATCCGCAACTACCTCGGCAACAGCCCGCAGCTGCTGGCCAACACGCGGGTGAGTATCACCTTCCAAGTTGAGCTGGCCGGCTCCGGCACCGCTGGCACCGCACCCCGTTACGGCGCTCTGCTGCAGGCTTGCGGCATGTCTGAGACGATCGTGGCCAGCACCTCGGTGACCTACGCCCCGGTGAGCGCGGCGTTCTCCAGCGCCACCATCTACTTCAACAACGACGGCATCCGCCACATCCTGACCGGCTGCCGCGGCACCTTCACGCTCACCGGTGAAGTGGGCCAGATCCCCACGATCGACTTCACGATGGTGGGCGTCTACAACGCACCAACCGACACGGCGCTGCCCACCACCACCTACAGCCAACAGGCCAGCCCGCTGGTCTTCCGCCAGGGCAACACCTCCGCCTTCCAGTTCTTCAGCTATGCCGGCTGCCTCCAGTCGGTTAGCTTCGACATGGCCAACGAGACGGTCTATCGCGAGCTGGTGGGCTGCACCAAGGAGATCCTGATCACCAACCGCGCGCCCAGCGGCACCGTGGTGATCGAGGCACCTGCCCTAGCCACCAAGGACTATTTCAACATTGCCCAGACCGAGACCACCGGAAACCTCACCTTCCTGCATGGCACTGCTGCCGGCAACCGTGTCACCTTCACCGCTGGCGCCTGCGACATCGCTAACCCGACCTACGCGGATCAGGATGGCGTGCAGATGCTGAGCATCCCCTACGTTGCGGTGCCGACCACGGCCGGCAATGATGAGCTGAGCCTCGCTTTCACCTGATAGGAGCCCTGCATGGCGTTTGTTCTCAAGCAGTCCGACACCTACATCTGGCCGGTCACCGTCGAGATCCCAATCGACGGCGGTCGGTTTGATCGGCAGACGTTTGATGCTGAGTTCAAACGCCTCCCACAGGCGCGAAACAACGCGATCATTCAAGCTGCGCGCGCTGAGACAACCACCGATCAAGAGGTGGCTGAGGAAGTGCTGGTGGGTTGGAAGGGCATCACGGACGACGACGGCAAGGATGTGCCGTTCAGCGAGACTGCCAAGGTGCAACTCCTCGACGTACCCGGCGTCTCTGCCGCACTGGTCGAGGGCTACATCAACTCGCTCTTGGGAGCCAAGAGAAAAAACTGACGGAGGCCGCCGAGCACTGGGCCGGCGGCGGCGTGATTGATGAAACCGACTCTGATGCTGCTGCTCTGGGGATTGTGATGCCCGAGCAGCGGCCTGAGAACTTCGAGGTGTGGGAGGAGAACTGGCCGGTGCTTGACCTGTTCCTCAGAGTGCAGACGCAATGGCGCACCGGCATGAACGGCCCGATCGGATTGGACTATGGGGCGGTGGCATGGGTCCTTAGACTGACTGCAGAGGAAGCCACTCACCGCGCCCTGCTGGAGGATCTGCAGATCATGGAAGGCGCAGTGCTGGCCTACATCGCAAAGCAGGGAGGCTGATCCATGGCGATGAACATGGATGCGATGCTGCGCATCCGGGCCGATGTAGATGGCCAGAACAAGATCGTCGCGCTAAACCGCGGCTTGCAGTCTGTCGGCACTACTGCCGCTGGAGTCACCACCGCTATGCGCGGCATGACAGGCGCCGCTGCCGGGCTGTCAGGTGCGCTGGGCACCCTCGCCCCGCTACTCAGTGCAGCTGGCCTGGTGGGGATGGTAAAGAACACCATCGACGCTGGGAATACGATGTACGACCTAGCGCAGTCCACTGGCGTATCTGTTGAAGCTCTGGCCCGCTTCAAGAAGGCTGCTGCTACCAGTGGAACCAGCTTGGAAGGGGTCAGCAAGGGGCTGATCAAGCTAAATAAGGCAATGCTGGATGCAGCTACTGGCGGCAAGGCGTCAGCTGCCACGTTCAGCGCGCTTCGCATCAACGTCAAGAACGTTGATGGCACTCTGAAGTCGGCAGATCAGGTAATGCTTGAAGTGGCCAACCGCTTCAAGGAGATGCCAGACGGGGCAGCCAAGACGGCGCTGGCGCTGCGGCTGTTCGGCAAGTCCGGCGCAGAGCTGGTGCCACTGCTCAACATGGGCGGCGACGCCATCGACAAGCTGAAGGTCAAGATGACCGCAGCCTTTGCCAAACGCGCTGATGAGTACAGCGACAAGCTGACGGCACTGAGTGGCAAGGTGGGCGCTCTCGGTGCCGACCTGACCATGGCCCTGTTGCCTGCGTTGGAGCAAATTACCAACGCCCTCACCGTTGCAGTTACAGCATTTAACGAGCTGCCCGCACCGATCAAGTCGGCAGCTGTTGCTGCAGCTACCCTCGCTATCGCGTGGGGTCCGCTGAATGGACTCATCAAGAGTGGACTGGGTAGCGTCGCCGCACTGGCCAACGGCCTGGAGATCCTCCGCTACCAGACGGCACTGGCTGGCGGTGTGGTGCCGCTGCTGACCGGTAGTCTTCAAGGTCTGAGCGCAGCGATCCTGGCCATCCCCGGCTGGGGCTGGGTGCTGGCTGGCGTGACTGCGCTGGGGCTGCTTGGCAAGGCGCTCTACGACAACAATGAGGAGTTCAGGAACTGGGCCAACAACGTCGCGTCAATCATCGCCACCGACTTCCAGAACGCGATGAAAGATCTGGTGGAGCTTGGTGCGGCGGCCGCTAGAGGAGTGAGCGACACGTGGAACTTCCTCAGGAATGACGCCAGCCAGACAGCAGCAGAAATCGGCAATGCCTTCAGCAGCAATTTCGGCATCATCGCCACGATCGCCAGCCAGGTTTTCACTTCTGTGCAGCGCAAGATTGCTGAATTGTGGAACGCAATTCCCGAACCGATCCGCAAGGCGCTAGGGCAAGCCGGCAAGATCGCGCTTGGCCCAGCCGGCTACCTCGCCAACGTCGGCATCCGCGCCTTCCAGATGGGGCCGCAGCAGACCGTCAACCGAGCCGGTAAGGGCAATTTGCAGGGCGGTGGCGGTGGTGGTTTCACCCCTGACCTGAGCGCGCTTGAGGGCGGGGCTGGTGGTGGCACCAAGAAGGCAAAGGATGCAGCGGACAAGGCGAGGCAAGCCCGCGAGGCGCTACTCGCATCGAAGAACGCGCTGGATCAAGCAAGGGCTGAACTGGCGCTGGCACGTGAGCTGGACCCGATCAGAAAAATCGAGCTGGAGTATGAGGAGAAGCGCCGGGTGGTGCGCGCAGCTGCTTCTCAGGAGTTGAGCAAGGCGCTGACCATTGAGGAAGAGGCAAACATTCAGCGCACCCGCGCGATCGACCTGCAGCGCATCGGCGTGGAGGAAACCAGCGCGCTGAAGGAGAAGTACAAAGAACTGGGCGACGCAGCCTATGAAGCTGCAATGAAGACAGCGGAATGGAGCACTGCAACAGAGCTAGCCGGCGGCGCTCTGCTGGGCCTCCGCGACGGCATCAGCTCCTATCTGGAAGGCATCGGCAGCCTGAGCGAGAACATCAGCAACATCGCGCTGAACGCTTTCAAGGGGCTGGAGGATGCGATCGTGAGCCTGACGATGACGGGCAAGTTCAGCTTTAAGGACTTCGCGCTGTCGGTAATTGAGGATCTGACCCGGATGGTGACGCGGATGCTGATCATTGCGCCAATCCTGCAGTTCATCCAAAGCCTGATTCCAGGCGGTGGTGCGCTCAGCGGCACCAAGGCGCTATCACCCACCCAGTTGTACCCCGGCGGAGCTTTCGCCAACGGCGGCAGCTTCGCCAACGGCATCCAGCCGTTCGCCTCTGGTGGCATCGTCAACAGCCCGACGCTGTTCAAGTTCGCCAATGGTGGCGCAATGCGGAACGGTCTCATGGGCGAGGCTGGCCCTGAGGCGATCATCCCGCTGAAGCGCGGCCGCGACGGCAAGCTAGGAGTGGCAGGTGGTGGCGGCACCAGCGTGGTGGTCAACGTGGACGCCAAGGGCACCAGTGTGCAGGGCAACAGCGGACAAGGCGAGCAGCTCGGGCGTGCAATTTCGCAGGCGGTGCAGGCAGAATTGGTGAAGCAACGGCGGCCTGGCGGCCTGTTGGCGGCGTAACCGATGGCGACCTTTACCTACACCCCCAGCTTCGAGGCCACCGAGAGCAGCGCCCCTCGGGTGCGGCGATTCCAGGCTGGCGATGGCTATGAGCAGCGCATCCGCTTCGGTCTGCACACCGACCCAAAAGAGTGGAGCCTGACCTTCGCCAACCGCACCGACACCGAGCGCGACAACATCACAACCTTCCTCGATGCCCGCGGAGGTGTGGAGAGCTTTGACTGGACACCACCACGCGGCACTGCCGGCAAGTATGTCTGTGAGGAGTGGCAAGTGACGCTGAGCAACTGCAACAACAACCAGATCCAAGCCACCTTCCGCGAGGTGTTTGAGCCCTAATGGCTGTCCCCGTCTCCGATCTTCAGGCGATCGCGCCCAGCGCCGTCATTGAACTGTTCCAGCTGGAGCTGAACGTGTTGCAGCACGGCGTGAACGATACCTATCGCTTCCACGCCGGCACCAGCCTGAACAGCAACGGAGAGCTGATCTGGAACGGGCAGAACTACCTGCGCTTCCCGATTGAGGCGGACGGTTTTGAGTACAGCGGCAACGGCCAGCTGCCCCGGCCGAAGATCCGTTGCAGCAACATCATGGGCACCATTACGGCGCTGTTGCTGACGCTGCCCGACGGCTTGGAGGGTGCGAAGGTGTCGCGGATCCGTACGCTGGCCCGCTACATCGATGCTGGCAACTTCCCCGGCAGCATCAACCCCTACGGCACCCCAGACCCCACGGCGGAGTTTCCGCGCGAGATCTACTACATCGATCGCAAGACCACCGAGACCCGCGACGTGGTGGAATTTGAGCTGGCGGCAGCGTTCGATCTGGCTGGCGTGCGTGCCCCGAAGCGGCAGTGCATCGCCAACATCTGCCAGTGGCGTTACAAGTCGGTGGAGTGCAGCTACACCGGCGCTCTGCCGACCTGCGATAAGACGCTTGATGCCTGCAAGGCGCACTTTGGCGAGACGGCTGAGCTGCCCTTCGGTTCCTTCCCCGGCATCGGAACCTACACCGTATGAGCTGGCGCACCGAAGCACTGGAGCACGCAAAGGCCGAGGATCCGCGCGAAGCGTGCGGGCTGCTGGTGGTCGTCAAAGGCCGTGAGCGCTACTGGCCCTGTCAGAACTTGGCGGCCGGCACCGAGCAGTTCATGCTCAACCCAGACGACTATGCAGAGGCTGAGGATGCTGGCGAGGTCGTCGCGGTCATCCACAGCCACCCGATCACACCGCCGATGCCTAGCCAGGCCGATCTGATCAGCTGCGAGCGCAGCGGGCTGCCATGGCACATCGTCAACCCCAGAACCGAGACATGGGGCAGCTGCGAGCCGTGCGGCTATCGGGCGCCGCTGATCGGCCGGTCATGGGTGTGGGGCGTTACTGACTGCTGGACGCTGGCGCGTGACTGGTACGCAGAAAACGGCCTGCAGCTGCGCGACTGGGACCGGCCCCTAAATCCCGACGCATTCTTGGCGGATCCGATGTTTGACCGGTGCTGGAAGGCAACGGGCTTTCGCGAGCTGGACGAAGAGGAGCAGCTGGAACCTGGCGACCTGTTGCTGATGAGCATCAGCAGCCTTGGCCTCAACCACTGCGCTGTCTACCTCGGCGAGCAGACGGTGCTTCACCACCTGCAGGGCCGCCTTTCGTCGCGTGATTTGTACGGCGGCTGGCTTCTAAAATGTACAGGAAGGAGGCTGCGCCATGCTTCGTAAGATCCGCCTCTATGGCCGGCTCGCCAAGTTCATCGGGCGACGGGTGCTCGAGGCCGAGGTGGCCAGCGCAGCTGAGGCGGTGCGCTTCCTGCTGGCCAACTTCCCGCAGCTGGAGCGGCACATGGCTGACCAGCACTACCGGGTGAGCGTGGGCAGTTATGACCTAGATGAGGGCGAGCTGCACGATCCGGCAGGCCAGCAGCAGATCAAGATCGTGCCCGTGCTCCAAGGGGCTGGTGCTGTGGGCCGGATCATCGCCGGCGTTGCATTGCTGGCCGTCTCCTTTGCGATCCCCGGTTTTGCTGCATGGGCTGGCCCTACGGCTTACTCGCTGATCATTGGCGTCGGCGCCAGCCTGGTACTTGGCGGCGTGGCTCAACTGCTCACGCCAGTGCCAACGATGAACAGCGGCAAAGATTCTGAGAAGGATCCGCGTAAGTCCTACAGTTTCTCAGGCATCCAGCAGACCAGCCGCCAAGGCGTGCCCGTTCCGGTCGTCTACGGCGAGACACTGGTGGGCTCGGTTGTGATCTCGGCTGGCATCGACACAGTGCGGGTGAAAGGCTGATGACGCAGATCTACGGCGCTGGCGGTGGTGGCAAGGGTGGTGGCGGAAGCCAGAGCACACCCAAAGAGGCAGACGACAACCTGAACAGCAGGCAGTACGCAACCGTACTGGACCTGATCAGTGAAGGCGAGATTCAAGGGCTAAAGAACGGCTTTCAGTCGATCTATCTGAACAACACCCCAGTTCAGAACCCGAACGGCAGCTTTAACTTTAAAAACCTCGACGTGGAGGTGCGTTACGGCACGCAGGCACAAGGCTACATCGCTGGAAATAATGCGATAGAGGATGAGAAGCCTGTTGGCGTTGAGGTACAAAAAGCCACCCCCATCACTCGCACAATCACCGACTCAAGCGTAGATGCTGCGCGGATCACAATTACGGTGCCGCAACTGCAGGAGATCACCAAAAATGGTGACATCGTAGGGGCTCGGATACGGCTGCAAATCGCGGTGCAGTACAACGGTGGCGGGTTTGCCACCGCCGGGCCTGGATTTATTGATGACACGATTAAGGGCCGCACAGCGGACGCATACCAACGCGACTACCTAATCGATCTGAATGGCGCATTCCCGGTTGACATCCGTGTGACGCGGGTCAACGACGACAGCGACAGCGCCAAGCTGGCCAATGCGTTCAACTGGACCAGTTACACCGAGATCACCTACGCAAAGCTGCGCTATCCCAACAGCGCGCTGATCAGCCTGCGGGTGGATGCTGAGCAGTTCTCAAGCATTCCGGTTCGGTCCTATTTGATCCGCGGCATCAAGGTTCGGATCCCATCGAATGCGACAGTGGATGGCAACAATGGCCGACTGGTCTACAGCGGGATCTGGGACGGAACGTTTGGCGCGGCGCAATGGTGCTCCGATCCAGCGTGGATCCTGTGGGATCTACTCACCTCAACTCGCTACGGGTTCGGCGATCACATCCAGGCTGCACAGCTCGACAAGTGGGCATTCTTCGCCGCAAGCCAGTACGCCAGCGAACTGGTGCCAAACGGTTTCGGCGGCCAAGAGCCGCGCTTCTCCTGCAACGTCAACATCCAGACGGCTGAGGAGGCGTACAAGCTAATCAACGACATGTGCTCGGTGTTCCGTGCCATGCCGTACTGGAGCACCGGCGCGCTGACGATCAGCCAGGACCGGCCGGCTGACTCGGCCTACCTGTTCACGCTGGCGAACGTCTCTGAGGAGGGCTTCAGCTACCAGGGCAGCAGCCGCAAGACGCGGCCAACGGTTGCCGTGGTCAGCTACCTCGACCTGCCCAGCCGCGACATCGCCTACGAGGTGGTGGAGGACCAGGCCGCGATCACCAAGTACGGCGTGGTGACCACGCAGATCAGCGCTTTCGCCTGCACATCTCGCGGGCAGGCCGCGCGCATCGGCGAGTGGCTGCTCTACTCAGAGAACGCGGAATCAGAAGTGATCAGCTTCACCGCATCGATCGATGCCGGCGTGGTGGTGCGGCCCGGTCAGATCATCGAGGTGTCAGATCCAACGCGAGCCGGTGCAAGGCGTGGCGGGCGGATCACCTCAGCCACCACCACAGCGGTCACGGTGGACGATGCCACGGGGTTAACCTTCAGCGCAGGCGCCACCCTCTCGGTGATCCTGCCGACCGGCATTGTGCAGACCCGCAATGTGACGGGGATCGCCGGCAGGGTAATCAGCCTGGCCTCATCGCTCACCGCAGCGCCCAACGCCAACAGCGTGTGGATCTACCAGACCAGCAACATCCAGACCTCAACCTGGCGGGTGTTGTCGGTACAGGAACAGGATGGTGCGCATTACGCAATCAGCGCGCTGGCCTACAACGCCAGCAAGTACGGCTACATCGAGCGTGGTGCCCCCCTCCAGCGGCGCGATGTCAGCGACCTAAACATCATTCCGCCAGCACCCACCAACCTGCAGGCCGCTGAGGTGCTCTATGAAAACAACGGCCAGGCGCTATCCAAGCTGATCGTTAGCTGGCAGCCGGTGCTTGGCGTCAGTGAGTATCGGATCAGCTGGCGGCAGCAGGATGGCAACTGGACAACCACCACTCAGGCACGGCCGGATTACGAGATTCTCGACACCGCAGCCGGGACCTATGAGGTGGAGGTCTACAGCCTCAGCGCTGCGCTGCGGGCATCAATTGAGCCGGCCAAGCTCACCGTGCAGGCATTCGGCAAGACAGCCCCGCCCCTATCGCCCACCGGCGTGTCGCTCATCCCGATCGATGAAGCTAGCGCCGTCATCAGCTGGGATCGCTCCACTGAGCTTGACGTGGTGCTCGGCGGCAAGGTGCTGATCCGCCACAACGTGCTGATGACCGCTGCGACGTGGGAGGACAGCCAGGAGATTGTCTCAGCTGCAGCTGGAAGCCAGACACAGAAGCAGGTGCCGCTGCTCGGTGGCACCTACCTGTTGAAATTCGAGGATGACACCGGCAACCGCTCGACATCGGCAGCCTCTGTGGTCGTCGGCTTGCCCACCCCACAGCCTCGCCTCCTGGCGCAGAGCTACCGGGAGGATCAGGAGACCCCGCCGTTCTCCGGCAACTTCACCGACATGTTCTACAGCGCCGAGCTAGACGGCGTGGTACTGAGCACAGGTGAGAACGTGGACAGCATGGCCACAGACGGCAACTGGGATGCACTTGGCACGGTCGATGCAGTCGGTGGCGTGCTCGCATCCGGCGAGTATGAGTTCGGCAGCACGCTGGACCTTGGCGGGATCTTTGATCTCAACATGACCCGGCACTTCGTCACACGGCCGTTCCTGCCAGGATCGCTGTGGGATGACAAGCCGGGCGACATCGACATCTGGCCCGAGATCGATGAGAACAACCTCGATGCAGTGAACGCGCTGCTCTATGTGCGCACCACCGAAGATAACCCGGCCGGCACACCAACTTGGGGAGCATGGCGCGAGTTCAGCAACGCGATCACCCGCGGCCGTGGCTTCCAGTTCAAGACGATCGCCACCAGCTCAGACCCGGCGCAAAACATCATCATCGACGAGCTTGGCTGCCAGCTTGAGCTGCAGCAGCGCACCGAGCAGTCCGCTACCCTCACGACTAGTACCGCGACCTACTCGGTGGTCTTTCAAAACCCCTTCTTCGAGGCGCCGAGCGTTGGTATCACTGGTTTCAACATGGGCACCGGCGACTACTTCACCATCGCATCCGTGACGCGGGCTGGATTCGAAGTAACATTCAGGAATAGCGCCGGCGGTGCCGTGAGCCGCCAGTTCACCTACACCGCCATCGGCTTCGGCCGGGAGATCTGACGCATGGCCCAAGGAGATCTCAACGTCGCCAACCAATCAGGTGCCGCCTTCCGCGCGGACCTGAACAACCAGCTGGCGGCTCTTGGGACGCTGCAGAGCGGCGCCAGCGCGCCCAGTACCACGTTTGCCTACATGCTGTGGGCCGACACCACCACCGGCATCCTGAAGCTGCGCAACGCAGCGAACAGCGCGTGGATCAATGTCGGCACGCTAGCCAGTACCAACCTCGGTCTAGCGCTGGCTGCCAGCCCAACATTCACCGGCACCGCCACCTTCACCGGTGACATCACGATGAGCGGCACCGGGTTCCTTGATGTCCCGGTTGGCACGACAGCGCAGCGGCCTGCATCGCCCACGTCGGGCATGGTGCGGTTCAACACCACCACGGCGCAGTTCGAGGGTTACGGCACCGCCGCTTGGTCGCAGCTCGGCAACACCGCATTGAGCGGCAAGAACCGCATCATCAACGGGGACATGCGGATTGATCAGCGTGGTGCAACAGCAACGATAAACAGTAGCGCCCTGACATACGCGGTAGACCGCTGGGCTGGGTTTGGCATTGCTAGTGCTGGAGTATTTACATTGGCGCGTTCGACTACAGCGCCCAGCAATTTTACAAATAGCCTTGCAGCATCATGCACTACAGCTGATGCATCGCTTGCATCAACTGACAGATATTTTATTAGCCAACCTGTTGAAGGCAATAATACGGCTGACTTAGGATTTGGTACAGCAACAGCAAAGACGTTAACAGTTTCTTTCTGGGTGCAGTCGTCCTTAACTGGTACTTATTGCGTTGCGCTGGCCAATGGCGATGCCAATAGATCTTATGTGACTGAATACTCAATCAATGCTGCAAATACTTGGGAGTACAAAACTATCACCATTGCGGGCGACACGGCTGGCACATGGCTGACCGACACTTCTATTGGCGTGAGCCTGCGTTTTGCACTTGCAGCAGGCACCACTTTTCAAACAACAGCTAATAACTGGGCTGGCGGCAACTTTATTGCTACAGCCAATCAGGTCAACTGGATGAGCAGCAACACGAGCCGCACATTCCGAGTTACCGGCGTTCAAATAGAAACCGGAACCGTCGCTACCCCGTTTGAGCTTCGCAGCTACGGGGAGGAGCTAACGTTGTGTCAAAGGTACTACTACAAGACGGACAAAGGCTTTTCCCTGCAGAGCTATGGCATATCTGCTGGAGAGAACACTTACGCACATTTGTCTCACCCCGTTCCGATGAGAGCTGCTCCAACAGCATCTGCGACGTTTGCGGGAGGTGTCAACAATCAAAGTCAAACCGTAACACCATCAGCTCAATCTTTCACCGTTCAACTAATCTCCAACGGTGGCGGCAGTTACGCTATCACTTATTCCGTTGGCAACACATTCACCGCCGAGATGTAACCTATGGCCTACCAGCTCACCACCGGCGACTGCATCCTCCGTCTAGCGGACAACGCCTTCATTCCACCCGACGCCGCCAACACCGACTACGCTGCCTACCTGGCGTGGCTGGAGGAAGGCAACACCCCTGAACCCGCCCCACAGCCTGCACCTGCCCCAGTGCTCACGCCAGCCGAGAAGCTTGCAGCCTCCGGCCTGACCGTGGCTGAGCTGAAGGAACTGCTGGGACTCGACTGATGGCAGTACGCGCCAAGGCCGGCACCGGTCGGATCGACCACCAGCCCGGACCGCCGAAGCTCACCTCACAGGGACAAGGCCAACATTCGCGGCCACGGCGTAGAGGCCGCAAGAAACTCCGGGGACAGGGCCGCGGGTAACGGCTTGCAACCATCGCAGTGATCGGCAACGGTCCCGATCGTTACGATGGATCCAAGCCAGGGCGCCCCGATGGCGGACGAACCCAAATCAGTCGGCGGTCTGTTCGCTGCTTCCCTCCCCGCCGCGCTGGCCGCCGGCATGGTCGCTATTGGGGCGCTCCTGATTTCGATGCAGGTTCAGTCCGCACGGATCGAGGCCACACTGGTGCAGATGGCCAAGTCCGTCGATGAGCTGAAGACTGACGCGCGCTCGCAGCTGGCGGAGCTAGATCAGCGCGTGCGTGCCCTTGAAATGCGCCCCTAACCTTGGAGCACTGCACTGAACGCTATGAGCCCTGAAACCATTGCCGCAATCGCCATCATCATCGCTGCAGGTTCTGAGCTGATCGCTATCAGCCCGCTGAAGTCCAACAGCTGGATCCAGCTGCTGCTGACTGCCGCGCGGATGGCGTTCCCAAAAAAGCCCGCCGGTCGCTGAACAATGGCCAACGCAGCCCCAATCTCGCTAGAGCAACTCTTCAGGTTCTACAAGGGGTTGCCACATCAGGCAGCAGCGATCGGCCAGCTGGAGCAGGATCTGGCCGTGAACGGCTACCAGGCAGCGATGCGCAGGGACCGGGCGTGGTTCAACACCTGGAGCCAGGACGGCAAGCAGGCCGACCTCGCAGCAGCCC
>Ga0315904_10005787_pt1 | contig 17077 bp, 12 predicted proteins | sample LakEriMetagenome_6_FD_203529 | JGI IMG/M metagenome (GOLD analysis project Ga0315904, IMG submission 203529) | Freshwater fungal communities from buoy surface, Lake Erie, Ohio, United States - Buoy 12 MA120 | ecosystem: Environmental > Aquatic > Freshwater > Lake | place: USA: Lake Erie, Ohio...
CAGTCTAAAAGACCTGACCTAGCTACTATTTACAAGACATATGTACAGCGTTGCTTCAAGGCAGGCGCAATGGATTTCGATGACCTGTTGTATCAAACGAATGTCCTGTTGAGAGACTTTCCTGATGTCCTCCATTTTTACCAGCAAAAGTTCAGGTACATCCTTGTAGATGAGTACCAGGACACTAATTATGCACAATACCTCATCGTAAAAAAGCTTGCTGCGATCTTTGAGAATCTGTGCGTGGTGGGCGACGATGCTCAGAGTATCTATTCCTTCCGCGGTGCCAATATTCAGAACATTCTGAACTTCCGCAGGGACTATCCGGATTTCAAACTTTTCAAACTCGAACAGAATTACCGAAGTACCAAAACTATCGTTGAAGCCGCTAATTCTGTGATCTCCCGAAACCATGACCAGATCAAAAAGAATGTTTGGACCGATAATACTGAAGGTGATCGGATCAAGGTGGTCAGAACCCTGACCGATAATGAGGAAGGGAAACTGGTGATCAGCAAGATATTCGACTTGAAACATACTGAAGTTTCCAGCTATAATGACTTTGCGATCCTTTACCGAACAAACAAGCAGTCTCGTGCCTTCGAGGAAGCATTGAGGAAACTGAACATACCATATAAGATCTATGGTGGGATCTCCTTTTATCAGCGTAAAGAGATCAAGGACCTGCTTGCCTACTTCAGGCTAACGACAAATCATCATGATGAAGAGGCATTGAAGCGCGTGATCAATTATCCTAAAAGAGGAATTGGAAAAACGTCGATCGAAAACATCATCATAGCTGCGACGAACTACGGAGTCAGTATGTGGGATGTGATCACCAAATTTGACCAATACCCAAGCGGGATTAATGGCACCACCAGGACTAAACTTTATGAGTTTACTACCATGATCAACAGTTTTACCGCTCAACTGGACAAACTCAATGCATACGACCTGGCACAGCAGATCGCTAAATCTTCGGGAATTCTAAAGGAGTTATACAATGACAAAGATAAAGGTCCGGAAGAAGTAGAACGCTATCAGAACATTGAAGAATTACTTGCGGGAATCAAAGAATTCACCATCTCCCGGGTAGATGAGAATCAAGCGAGTCTTGCAGAATTCATGTTGGATGTTGCCCTTTTGACCGATGCTGATGAAGACAAAGGTGACGATCGGAATCACGTGACCCTGATGACAATACACTCGAGTAAAGGGCTCGAATTCCCCCATGTCTTCCTCGTAGGATTGGAAGAAAACCTCTTCCCTTCTCAAATGTCACTGCACACTCGCTCCGAACTGGAAGAAGAAAGACGTTTATTTTATGTCGCTCTGACACGTGCCATGAAAAGTTGCACCCTCTCATGGGCTGCTTCGCGTTTTAACTGGGGCCAACTGATCACCTGCGAACCAAGCCGATTCATTGATGAAATCGATGAGCGTTATCTGGAGTTTGAATCCCTGAACCGAGGATCCGGAAGATCCCTATCCGGACGAACGGGAGGATTTGACCAACCTTTCTCCGGTGGTCTTAACCGTCCATTTTCTTCTCCTCAAAAGAATTTTAAATCGATCGATCAGGCCGACCGCACCTCCGCTCCAAAATCAGGTGCTTCAGTCGACATTAAAGTTGGCTACAATGTTTTGCATGATCGCTTTGGGAAGGGGAAAGTCACCAAGCTGGAAGGCGAAGGAGCAGATCGAAAAGCTACAATCTTTTTCCCACATCACGGTGCAAAAACAGTATTGCTCCGATTTGCCAACCTGACTGTAATTGAAGATCAGTAGACAACAGTATAATCAGAACGGATATCCGATCCCAACATGGAACTGCGGGATAAAAGGCTTTGGCAGGTATTTATCGAACTCCAGTCCATATTTGGCGAGTCCTTCCTTGAAATATTCAGTCCTGGACTGAAAGATCCATTTTTCACCATCCGGTAATGCCGGATTCGTTAACGGTACCCCCACATCGAATCTGACAATAAAGAAATCGAGATCGATACGAACACCTGCTCCTCCTGAAAGCGCAATCTCCCTATACCAGTCTGAGGTGAATTGACTTCCAGGACGATTAACATCCTCATTCAGCGTCCAGATATTTCCTGCGTCAAAGAAAATGGCACCTTTGATCATTTCTCCCATGGAAAAACGATACTCTGCAGAAGCGGCTATTCTGATGTCACCGATCTGAGTTGCTGTTCGATTCGTATCGAGATAATATTTATATGAACCGGGTCCTAACTGTCGAGCCTTCCATCCACGGTTATCATTTGCTCCCCCACCAAAGAAACTATAGTCATAAGGCATTGAGGTAGTAGTATTGCCATAAGGAACACCAAAACCACCCAGCGCTCTGAAGTGAAAACTGTGTTTCTTTCGGATCGGATAAGTGTAGATCATATCATTGTCCAAACGAACAAACTGGGAATAACCTACACCAAAAATGGAGCGCTGTCCATTCGAAACAGTATCCTGATACTTCTTGAAAAGACTAACTGTGTTTCCTGCAGGGTCAAAGGTTGATGTCATATAAAACAATGACTTGCTCGTTTTATTATCCTTATCCTTGTTATTGTATTCGAAAGTCAACTTCCAGTCTTGCCAGATAAACTGATCGCTGTATGCATTCTTGAGGAAAAGGTCATTCAGAATATTGAGACGTTCCTCAAAATCAGGCTGCTTATCAATACTAACAAACTTGACGATCGAAGCAAAAGGTAACCCTGTTTGGAATATCTGAGTTTTACTAACGTAAAAACGCCACAAGTAATTCATCTGGAACACGTGACGTTCGAAGTCCTCCCGGTTCTGATAGTTATACGCTAATGACATGATCGTTCTTGGTCGCTGTCTTTTCGAAAGCATTGTGACCTTGGTCGGGAACAAACCCGGAACATCGAGTTTAAGGCTCGGACCAATTTCAAACGTGTTAAAGCTTCTACCTGAAGTTTTTTTCTTACTTCCGTCAAGTGTTTCTTCAAAAACCGGTGGTTGAGATTCAAAACCTCCTCCGATCTCAAATGTCAGTTTCTGGCCTCCTCCAAACAAGTTCTTATTCGTATAGTTCACCGAAGACTGTACCCCTAAAAATCCATTTGAGTTCGTAAATCTCGGCTCAAAACCGAACGTTTGTCGCTTTGCTGGTACGAGATAATAATGTACATCAACATACCGCGTACCCGGTATCTCTTCAAGTACCGGCTTGATCGCCTGAAAAAGTCCCAACTGGAGAAGACGTGTATAACTCCTTTCCAGGTAGTATTCCTTGTAGTAATTCTCTTTCTCAAGGTAATTTTGCAGTTCCAGCAAGCCGGCATCGATCTCGAGTTCACCATTATACAGGAAAGTCGCTATCCGTTTTGTATCCGGTTTTCCGGTATTTTCATCAATGATCTCATCATAAACCAATGTATCCAGCGTCCTGAGAAACTGGTTCTCCATGAGCGTCAGCCCCATTTGCTCAACGGTATATTTGAAATTCCCCTTGAAGTAGGTGGTGTCTGCGATGTGAAAATACACGTTCTTGATCAAGGTTTGTTTGTGTTTTACTTTGACCATACTGTCCTTATACACCTCAGAGCGCACCAATCTATCCGAAAATTCAACGCCCAGACTAACTGTCATGGTTACCTTGTTCGTATCCGCAATGTAAGTCATATGAGAAGGACTGAACCCGTATACGGCATTGTCTCTCATGTAACGCGCCACCTTACTTCTATAGGCATTAAGATGATCTGCATCAAATGTTTCTCCGATCAGCGGTAACTTTTCCTGCTTTTTAATGAACTGTTTATATTCCGAAGTAAGCAGTGGGTTCGGGCTTACCACGTATACACTGTCAATGATGTATACTTTTCCAGGATCAAGGATGTAGGTCACAATGGCCTTGTGGTTCTTTTTAAAATCAACACTTCCCGACACCGAACCGTAATAATAGCCTTTCTTCCTAAGATATAGTTCATATTGTTCCAGTGTTTTGTTGAATGGCAAGCTATCGAAAACCACCGGCGCCTGACCGACCTTATATTTGAGCCACTCTCGGAAGAACATTCTGGGAGATACTGTATCCTTGAGGGGAATGATCTTATGAGTATAAAGTGTCTTACCTTTCTTCCTTGCCCGTGAGATCCTTCGTTCGTTGATCCTTTTCTGTTTGGCTGTTATACGCCTGTTCTTGGATCTCAACTTCTCATTCTTCAACTTTCTTTTGGCAGCCACCGCAGACGAGTCAACCATATTAAAGGCCAACAACTTGAATTTAATACCAATCGTTTTGAAATTTGGGTTCTGCCGCACGATCGAAGCCACCTCATCCATATCAAGATGCGCTTCCTTCACCTCTATCTTGTTCTTTTTAAGCAAGTACTTGCCCTCCGGAACATATCTGGTCTGCTTGCAGGCAATCAAAACCAGCAGTATTGGAAGAATATATGTAAGTTTGAACAAGCTTGACGATTTGGCTTAAAAACAAAGGTAAAAAAATCGGTGGTGTCAGAAGTTTCAAAGAACAAGATAAAATGGTTGCGGTCCCTGAGATTAAAAAAAAACAGGGATGATGAGGGGTTATTCATCCTTGAAGGGGAGAAAATGGTGCTCGAGGCAATTGAGCAACGACCGGATTTGATACATACCGTAATCGCAGAGAAAAATCACTTATTGAGCTCAACACCTGCGTCTGCAGAGTTATTTTTCGCCGGCAAAGACCAATTGGAGCAGATCTCAGAACTTAAAACACCGAACAAACTAATAGCCGTCTTAAAAAAACCGGAATTCAGCTCCATTCCTTCTGGTGGCCTGCGACTGGTTCTCTGTGATATTCAGGATCCCGGAAACATGGGCACTATCCTTCGCATTGCTGACTGGTTCGGAATAAGTGAGATTATTTGCTCCAAAGGCACAGTCGACTGTTACAATGAAAAAGTTCTTCAGGCATGCATGGGATCCATTCTACGTGTCCCTGTGAGATATACCGACCTAAGTGATTTTTTAAGCAGGCAGACGGAGGATATTTACGCTGCTGATCTTCAAGGAGAAAACATTTACAAATCGACTGATCTTCGCCCAGGACTCATCATGATGGGAAATGAAGGTAGAGGCATCCCAAAAGATCTTGAACATTTCATTTCGCGAAAGTTGTTTATTCCAAGGGTCGGAGGAGCGGAATCCCTTAATGTTGCTGTTGCCACAGGCATCATTTTGTCAGAATTCAGAAGACAGCAATCATAGATTGAGTAAACCTTTTCTTTCTCAGTTAATTCTCTTTTCTTAATTTCACCTTCACTTAATACAACAGTTATTAGCACTATGAAAACAGTGACCTACATTCTGTCGGTTGGAATTATCTTGACCTCAACTCTCAATGCTGTCGCTCAACTTGATTCTTGGCAAGCTTTCACTGACTCAATCCCCACCCTTTCATCTCCAAGGTGTTCAGACCTCAACGGGGATGGAGTAAAGGACATCGTGATCGGTGGAGGAACGGATGGCGTTTATTCAAACAACGGCATTATGGCCTACAATGGTTTGGACGGGAGTCTTTTATGGAAAAGAGCTGCTCGTAACGAAGTGTTTACCAGTGCTATATTTCAGGATATAAATGGTGATGGCACTGATGATGTTTTTTTAGGTGGGCGGCAAGCTCAGCTTTATGCCATCGACGGAACGAATGGACAGGTAATCTGGGAGTATTATCCTTACACTACAGATCCATCGATTGACGGACTATACAACTTTTACTCAGCTCAATTCATACCGGATCAGGACGGAGACCAACTACCTGACCTTCTGGTTGCCAATGGTGGAGATCACAGCTTGCCGGACTGGGAAACAGACCGTCCGCCTGGTCACCTGATGGCTATTAGTTCGGCTGATGGAACTTTATTGGCTATGGCTGTCGTACCGGATAGCGCCGAAACATATTGCTCTCCATTAGTTGCAGACATTCAGGGAGACGGAAACCTATGGATTCTTTATGGTACGGGAGGTGAAACGCTTGGCGGCTCATTCTGGGCTGCGCCATTAACAGCCTTAATGAGTGAAGATCTCTCCGGATCTGTTGAACTTGCGACTCATCCTACCAGAGGGTTCATTGCTCCGGCATCTGTCCATAAAAAAGCTTATTCCAACGCATACGACATTATCATTCAAGCATTTGGAGGCCCTGTATACAAGATCGACGGCACAACATTGACACAGACATGGGCTCAGCAGATCCCGGGAACGGAATCCAGTGCACAAGCGGTGATAGGGAATTTCACAGGTGATATTACACCGGATGTGTACATGGTACTATTTAAAGGTACGATGGCATCTTACACGGATTTTTATCAGGTTATGCTTGATGGAGTAGACGGTTCTGTTCAATTCATGGATAGTCTTGGGAATATTCATTTTGCATCCGGAAATGCAGTAGATGTAAATAATGACGGTCGTGACGAGGCAATTACATCCATAAATTATTTTGAAAATGGCTGCTTCAGAAATAAACTGCAGATCCTGGATTTTCAAAACGAGAGTATCCAGCAGCTTGGCACAACACAAGCCGGAGTGAATATCGGTTCAACTCCTCTGATCACTGATCTTGATAATGACGATATGATGGATATCGTTTACGTCGTTAAAAAAGACAGCCTTGACCCAATGGGATGGAAAGGGATCTTTGTGAACCGCTTGGAATACCCGCAATCACTACCTAATGCCGGGATCGCCTGGGGAGCATACATGAGCAACGGTTCGGACGGTATTTACGACTACGTTCCTGTCAACTGCGGATCAGGGAGCGTAATTGCATCTTCCTCAGTTGTCAACCCAACATGCAATGGCGCTTCAACCGGATATATCGTTGCATATCCTGTTAACGGGAACGGCCCTTATACATTCCTTTGGTCAGAAGGAACTACCGGGGAAACGTTAAACAATATTCCTGCAGGTAATTATACATTGATCGCAACCGACGCCAACGGATGTTATGAAGAGGTAATGTATACCCTATCCAATCCTTATGTGATCTCTTTTGGAGGTGTCCAACATGAATCATGTCCAGGTGCCAATGACGGAAAAGCTATCGTAAGTTCTACCGGTTGCTACTGTATGTTCAGTACCTGCCAGTTCCTGTGGGAAAATGGTGTATTGGGGTCATCCAACACCCTGCTTACACCCGGATTCAACACAGTGACCATAACCCATTCTAACGGGTGTGTTGTGCAAGACTCTATATTTATTCAGGCCGCAGCACCAATATGGACAGATACAATTGTCACTTCACTGATTTGCTTTAATGACAATTCCGGAGCTGTTGATGTTGTGACCAATCCCGATCTGACTTACACCTTCTCCTGGTCAAATGGTGAATCAACTGAAGATCTCTCAGGCATTTCAGCAGGTAACTACCAAGTGGCGATTGAAGATAACCGACTTTGCCGTGATACGCTGGACTTTGTAGTTAGCCAACCAGAGGTTCTTTCGCTCAGTGTGAGTTTTGAGAATACATCGTGCTTCGGCAGCAATGATGGTTCTGCCATCCTGACGGCTACCGGTGGAACACCTTTATATCTGTATTACATCGACGGACAATTCGATAATACAGGTATGTACGAAAATCTTCCGGCAGGCGAACATTCTTTCTATGTGGAAGACGAAAACGGATGTGTAACTGAAGTTCAATCAATTTACATCACCGAGCCGGCTGCACTTGAGATAACTCTCACCGCAACGCCGGAAAGTGGTCCGGGTGCATTGGACGGAATTGCTGAATGTACTGTCACAGGTGGAACAGGTGCGTATCAGATTGTGTGGGACGATCCAAACAGCCAAACAGGAAACATGGCCGTTTACCTGACCAACGGATGGATTACTGCAACAGTTACCGATGAAAATGGCTGTACCATAGAAGATTCCATCTTAATTGGAACAGTCTCCATACAAGAGTTTGCTAATAACATACATATCTACCCTAATCCGACAACAGACCATTTCATCGTTGATGGCGTCTCCGATCCGGTTGTTACGGTGATCGACATGAATGGTAAGACTGTTCTGATAGCGCAGGGAAACAAAATCGATCTTGAGGGAATTCAATCTGGCGTTTATGAACTGTTGATCAGCGCGGAGAGTCAAACAATCAGAGAAAAACTGATTGTAAAAGACTAGAATCAACCTTGTTTATTGCGTAAATAGACCCGCGAGCGCAACACTGCATTGACGCGAATGTCTTCCCAGAAGAGATTCACATCTCCCAAGTGATAATTGCGCAGGGTGAACGACATATACCAGAAAGGAAATTTTGGACGCGAGATCCAGATCACGCCATTGGCAAGGTGAGTTGAAAAGCAATTCGTGTAGAACTTTCCATTCCAGAATAAAAAACCCTTGTGCTCATTGCGCTCAGAAAGAACTTTATTATCCCAGGAAACAGGGTTGATAACTTCCCTACCCTTATACCATTTATATTGCTTCCGATCGAAACGTTTTTTAAATGTGTTCCATGTTACGTATCCTCCCGTCTGATCTGAAAAGGTCATCAATTTGAGTGAGTCATATCTTTCACCATCAATTCCAATTCCGGGCATATAGGCCGCAACCAACTGCTTTTGGAGTGCGCCTCCATCAAAAAATTCTTCAAGTAGTAGAGAGATGTGCGTTCCTCCCTGACTGTGTCCTGCGAGAATGATCCCTTTGCCCTTGTTGTAATGTTCAAGGTAATACTGGAATGCTGCTTTGACATCCGAATATGCCAGCAACAAAGCATCCTTTCCTCCATTCTCGAGGTTATAATAAGAACGGATATGTGCCTGCCGGTAAAAGGGGACATACACATTCCCTGCTGAGGCCCATGCACTAGCCTGGTATTTCACTGCCATATCCAGCACTTTCTTTTGCTGCACGGTATCTTCAACGGGAACATTCCAGCGTTTATCCTTTTTTTCCAATAGTAATGTGGGGTAAACATAGAAGACATCTACTTCCGTATAAGCAGAATCCAGTTGGGCAAATTCCGTCAATTGTTTCGGGTACGCACCGGGAAGCACTGCCCAGTTAGCACTGTCTGCATAATTGGTTTGGGCGTTCGTTCTGAAAAAGACATGAACACACAGAAAAATTAAAAATGTGATCTTCATATTCATTGGTCAGACCGAAGCTTATCCATAATGGCGTCCATACATTTCATCCCATCGATCGCTGCAGATATGATTCCCCCCGCATATCCGGCTCCTTCACCACATGGATATAATCCTTGGATCTCCACGTGCTCACAGGTTAACGGATCCCGTGGAATAGAGATTGGAGAGGAAGTCCTTGATTCAGGGGCGTGCAGAACCGCATCATTGGTGAGGTATCCGTTCATCTTTTTACCAAAAGCGATGAAGGCCTTTCGAAGTCGTGAAGAGATCATTGCAGGAAGTACCTCATCCAGTTCCACACTAACGATCCCTGGCTGGTAGGAAGAGCGTGGAAAATCCACCGACCTCTTTTTTTGAACAAAGTCCAGCATACGCTGAGCAGGTACTTTTTGTGTTTTGCCTGCTGCTTCCCAACATTTTTTTTCTACTTCCTTTTGAAAATCCAGACATACGAAAGGATCATTCTCCCGCCCAGGAAAATCGTCAGGCCCGACACTTACCACGATCCCGGAATTGGAATAAGGATTATTCCGCTTTGAAGGAGACCATCCATTGGTCACAACTTCTCCCGGTGCGGTTGCACAAGGAGCAATGATCCCACCCGGACACATACAAAACGAATAGACTCCTTTACCATCCACTTGTTCCACGAGAGCGTAGGATGCCGGAGGAAGAAATTCATCATTCAAACGGCCATGATACTGGATCTTATCGATCAATTCCTGAGCATGTTCAATCCGAACACCAAGAGCAAAGGGTTTTGCCTCGATCAGAATACCTTTTTTATGAAGAAGCTCAAACACATCACGAGCTGAATGCCCGGTTGCCAGAATAAGATGATCAAACCCATGCTCCTCTGAATCATTGATCACCAGGCCTTTTACCTCCCCTTTATCGATCAAAACATCAGTGAGCCTTGAACCGAAATGTACTTCACCTCCATATTTCAAGATCGTCTCACGCATAGCCACAATCAGCTGTGGCAATTTGTTGGTTCCGATGTGCGGATGCGCGTCAACAAGGATATCCGGATCTGCTCCAAAATGAACAAGCCACTGCATGGCCTTCAGTACATCTCCCCTTTTCTTGGAACGGGTGTACAGTTTACCGTCAGAATAGGTCCCCGCCCCGCCTTCTCCGAAACAGTAATTCGACTCCGGATCTACTACTGATTCCTTGTTGAGTTTTGCGAGGTCACGCCTTCTGGAACGGACATCTTTCCCCCTTTCAAAAATGACAGGTTTCACTCCAAGCTCGAGCGCTCGGAGTGCCGCATACAATCCTGCAGGACCTGCACCGATAATGGCAACTTTTTTACCATCCGCTACTTCTGTTGGAAAAAAAACAGGGACAGAATTTATTTCTTCATCAATAAACACCTCAAAGGTGCAGTTAACTCTGATCTGTGGTTTTCTGGCGTCAATACTCCTTTTTCGCCACTCAAAATGAAATTCTGTGTGTTTGAGTTGTAGCTCCTCCCGAATACGATGACGAAGGAAAAACTCATTCTTTGCCTCCTCCGGTGAAACCTGAAATGAGACACTCTCTTTCATTATCCTTCAAAGATAAAAGACACCCACCAAACCCTGTTGTACAAGCGATCGATAGGATTGGAAACATCTGTATTGTCCTGAATGAAACTATTGATAAATCCATGAGAGAATTTCAGCTCCATGCCAAACTTGAAGTATGGAGCAAAGAATTCCAGTCCCCCACCGACCTGACCCTGAACGTCGTGTTTCCTGATCTTTAGAAAGGGGTCAATGTAGTTTTGAGAAGCTTCTTCCTGCGACTGAAGATCAAGCGTATACTGTCCCCCGGCAAGTATATAGGCCGCAAAATTATTCACCCTGAGTGTTCTGAACTGGAACATCAATGGAAAGTCCAGGTTGGTCGAATTAACTCGTTCCTGATTGAGGATATCCTTTCCCAGCGGATCAGGGTTTTCGAATACATAGTTCACTACCCTTTCCTGGAAAGACAACGTTGGGATAAAGCGCAAACGGACAACGGGAGTTCCCAACTTTAGCGTAGAAACGATACCCACCTGACCACCGGGGGTTGCATCGGTGGAGATTGACTTCAAACCGTAATCAGCATATGCATTCAGTTTCGGATAAAGCGTGAAATCAGACGTATTCAACCCCAACATGAATCCAAAATGGAGTGTTCTCTCATCGAACCTTCTATAATTAAGGGGTTTCTCCTTCTGGGACAATGCTGAAAAGGAAAAAATCAAACCAAGTAGGGCAATACAAAAGCTTCTCACGTTCAAAAGAACGGGGAATGGAAAATTATATTTTGTACCAGACAAATGCACTGTTATTTCTGACCTGTATAGATGGTCGCAATTCCTCCGGACACGATCTGTGAATGGACATTTCGGTAACCCAGTTTTTTAAGTATCGAAAGGAATTCTTCACCCTCAGGGAAAGCCGCTACGGATTCAGGTAAATAGGCATACGCCTTTCTATCGCGTGAAATAGTTCTCCCTAAAAATGGAATAAGAAACTTCGAATAAAAACCAAACGCTTGCTTCACGGGGAACTTTTTAGGTTTTGAGAACTCAAGAATGACGATCTTACCATTCTCACTGGTAACCCTTAACATTTCACTCAGCCCTTTTTCAAGGTTTTCAAAATTTCGTACGCCAAAACCAACAGTTATACCATCGAAATAGTTGTCTTCAAAAGGAAGTTTCTCGGAATCACCGATAACCATGGAAATAATATGGTCCACCTTTTTCTTTTTCATCTTCTCCCTTCCCACGTTGAGCATACCTTCTGAAATATCAAGGCCTATGATCTCATCAGGTTTTAACGAAAGAAGTTCCAATGCAAAATCTCCTGTGCCTGTGGCAATATCGAGGAGTTTCTTTGGATGGATATCCCTAAATTCCTTCACTGCCTTTTTTCGCCAAAGCTTATCTATCCCCATGGACAGAAAGTGGTTCAGAAAATCATACCGGTGAGAAATATTATTGAACATCTCTGCGACTTCCTCTTTTTTTGTTTTGTCACCCTTTCCGTAGGGCATTACCACTTTCTTCTTATCCATTTTGGCTTACGGTTCTTTTACACTTTCAACAAACTGTTCGACGTTAAGTTTTAATTTCTCTTGTTTGATGATAGGATCCTGTTTACTTCGGCCAGCAACTGCTCACGTTCGATCGGTACAACTCCACTTTTCTCACATACGAGACCACCTGCTATGTTCGCGATCTGAGCCACCTCAGAGAGGGAAAGCCCTGCGGAAAGACAAAGTGCAGCGACCGAAATAACTGTATCTCCGGCACCACTTACATCGGCAATATTTCTAAGATGTGCGGGAAAGTAATGAGACTCGCTGGTATCCCTGATATATACTCCGTGTTCAGAAAGCGTAACGAAGCTGATCTTGTTCTGCAACCTATTCTCCAATTCCGTTATTGCATTCTCAAATGATGTCCTGTCCTGAGGAAAATGAATCTGTACGTTCAGCCCATCCTTCAATTCTTTTAGGTTTGGCTTGAACAATGTGACATGCCTGTATGTAAAAAAATTGTCCTTTTTCGGATCAACCACAGTGATCACATTAAAGCGATTACATTCTTCAATGATCTCTGTAATGACCCTTTGGGTCAGAACACCTTTGTTATAATCTTCAAAGATCAATCCATCGACGCCTCCGGCGATCAAGGAACAGACCGTACTTATTAACTCAACTTCCTCGTCCGATGAAACCGAGGTCGTTTGCTCTGCATCAACCCGGATCAGTTGCTGATTATTTCCAATCACCCTCGTCTTTACGGTAGTTTTTCGCTCATTGCTGAGCACGAGACCTTCGGCAGAAACACCATTCTGATGAAGTAATTCTCTGAGCAAAATTGCCTGAGGATCATTACCAATGACACTGCACAGCACAGGTTCTGCCCCCAAAGAAACAAGGTTCAATGCTACGTTTCCTGATCCTCCCAAACGATCTTCCTGATGTTCAAGATTTACGATGGGCACTGGAGCTTCCGGACTGATCCTGGTGACTTTACCACGCAGGTAAGAGTCGATCATAACATCCCCGACGACAAGAATGCGCTTTCCTTTGAACCGGTCAAATATCCCTGTATAATCCATTACTTCAGTTTTGCCAAAGCTCCTTTGATCCTTGTCATTGCCTCAGTGAGGGTCTCTTCAGATGCAGCATAGGAAATTCGAATACAGTTGGGATCTCCAAATGCTTCACCTGTTACAAGTCCAACAAGGGCTTCGCTTAACAGATACATACAGAGATCTTCGGCACTATTGATCTTATACTCCCCGCAGCTCTTTCCAAAAAAACTTGACACATCCGGGAATACATAGAAAGCACCAACCGGAATATTGGCTCGAACTCCTTCCATTTCATTGAGCGCCTTCAATACCAAATGACGTCGACGGTCAAAAGCACCGATCATATCATTCAACACCGATGGATCTGCTTTCAGGGCCGCGATCGACGCTTTTTGAGTTATTGAACAGGTACCTGAGGTGAATTGACCCTGGATCTTTGTACAGGCATCTGCGATGATCTTCGGAGCACCAATATAACCCATTCTCCATCCGGTCATTGCCCAGGCTTTGGACATACCATTCACTGTTACAACTTGTTCGTATACATCATCGAACTGCGCAAGACTCTCATGCTTACCCACAAAATTGATATGCTCATAGATCTCGTCACAGATTACGATCAGGTCAGGATATTTTTTGATCACATCCGCCAGATCACGCAATTCTTCTTTGGTGTATACCGTACCGGTAGGATTGCATGGAGTTGAGAAGATCATCAGCTTCGTTCGTGGCGTGATCGCCGCCTCAAGCTCTTTCCCGGTAATCTTGAAGTCGTTCTCAATAGATGCACTGATGACAACCGGTGTGCCCTCTGCAACCTTAACGATTTCGAGATAAGAAACCCAATAAGGCGCGGGAATAATCACCTCATCCCCCTCACCGATCAAGCTAAGAACCACGTTAGCAATGGATTGTTTAGCTCCTGTCGAAACCACTATCTGCTCCTTGGAATACCTCAGCCCGTTATCCCGTTCAAACTTTAAGCAAATCGCCTCCCTCAGATCATCGTATCCCGGAACAGGCGTGTACATGGTAAAGTTATTATTCATGGCTTCAACAGCCGCATCCTTAATGAATTGCGGAGTAAAAAAATCAGGCTCTCCAAGACTTAAGGAGATCACGTCTTTACCTTGTGCTTTTAATTCGCGGCTCTTTCTGGACATTGCCAAAGTTGCCGATTCTTCCATGGCGTTCAAACGCTCCGATAACTTTATCATAGTGTGCTTGAAATTTTAGACAAAACTACACAATTATGCCCTACTGATCAGCCATAAAACAGAGAAAAAAGGGCGAGTATTCCATGTTCTCATGTGAATAATTCGATCGGTTAAGTTCAACCATCAGACGAGCATTCAAGTTATTTTTGTACGGATGACAAAAGATAAGTTCATAGACATTAAACGACTAATCGCCAGTAAAAATCCCAGATTGGCGAAATGGATCCCCGGTTTTGTCATCCGATACCTAAAAAGGATTCTCCATGAGGACGAGATCAATAACTTTCTGCTGCAACACAAAGACAAGCATAATTCTGATTTTTGCCGGGAAGTCGTTGATTACTTCAATATTAAAATTGAATTGACCGGGGCAGAGAATATTCCCAACGAAGGGCCGGTCATTCTTGCCATGAACCATCCACTGGGTGGAATGGACGCCATGGTCCTCGTTTCTGCTCTTCAGGATAAAAGAAAGGATCTGAAGTTCATTGTAAACGACCTACTCATGAACCTTCCTAATTTACGAGACCTGTTTGTCGGCGTGAACAAGCATGGTAAAAATGACCTCAGCCTGAGGGAACAAATGAATGATCTTTTCTCCTCTGAAAAGGCGGTCTGTATCTTTCCTGCGGGATTGGTAAGCCGAAGGATCAAGGGAGAAGTACAGGACCTGGAATGGAAAAAAACATTCATCACATATGCACGAAGAAACGGTCAGCCTGTTGTTCCAGTATACATTGATGGTCAGCTCTCTCCTTTCTTTTACCGACTAGCCAATTTTAGAAAGTTCATTGGAATAAAAGCGAACATTGAAATGCTCTACCTATCGGATGAACTCTTCCTTCAACGAAATAAGACCATCCGATTCGTGATCGGCGAAGCTTTAACCGTTTCATCAATGGGAGCAGGGGGCGATAAGGAACTTGCATCAAAGATGAGGGCTAAAGTTTATGAGCTTAAACGCACAATGCAACACACTACTTGAACATGGAAAAGATCATTGAAGCTGTTCCAAAGGAACTGATACGATCAGAGCTTACTCAAGAAAAATTTTTGAGAAAAACGCGCAAGGGAGACAACGAGATCTACGTGGTCAATATTGAAAATGCACCCCATGTACTTCGCGAGATCGGAAGACTCAGGGAAGTCACCTTCCGTGCATCAGGAGGGGGTACCGGAATGCCAGTTGACCTTGATGAATTCGATACAGGGAAACATTATTACGAACAATTGATCGTCTGGTCACCCGAAGATCAGGAGATCGTAGGTGGTTACCGCTATGTCAAATGCGCCAAAGCAATAGACCATAACACCGGAAAGATCCATTTATCCACCGCGCACTATTTCCGATTTACAGACAAATTCGTCAAGGATTACTTGCCCTACACTATTGAATTGGGTCGCAGCTGGGTCCAGCCAAATTTTCAACCTTCAGTCAATCCTCGTAAAGGATTGTTTGCCTTGGATAACATCTGGGACGGTCTTGGAGCACTTGTGGTATACAATCCTGAGATCCGCTATTTTTTCGGTAAAGTGACCATGTACCCTAGCTACAACACTGCCAGCCGAGATTTCCTTCTTCACTTCATGCATCATTATTTTCCGGATAAGGAGCGGCTCATGGAGCCCTTCCATCCGCTTATTCAAAGCTATGACAAGAACTACGTTGAAGAGCAATTGAAAGGCCTGGACTTTAAAGACGGCTTCAAGGTACTGAATAGTGCTGTGAAAGAAAATGGGGAGTTCATTCCACCGTTGGTCAACATCTACATGAATCTTTCACCTACAATGAAAACGTTTGGCACCGCGGTAAATCCTGAATTTGGGAATGTGGAAGAAACCGCCATACTGGTTACCATTGCAGATATCTTCCCGGACAAGAAGGAAAGGCATATGCTGTTCTAACCTGAATGCTGCCGGCCCATTTTACTCTTTTGGAAACAATCTCAAAAAAGGGGATCAAATATCGGTAACGAGATTATGCTTCTCAATCAGTTTACGCAGATTGATCAGTGCATAGCGCATTCTCCCTAACGCCGTGTTGATACTGATATCTTCCATTTCCGCAATATCCTTGAAGGACAATTCCTGAAAGATCCTCATCTTCAGGATCTCTCTCTGGGTCACAGGCAAATGCTCGATAAGATTCACCATCTGCTGCTCCAGCTCATCATACGTAATCTGCTGCTCGGTATTTCGCCCCTCTTGCTGCAACACCGAAAAAATATTGAAATCTTCCTTAGAAGATGACGATTCTGAAATCATACGAACCTTTGATGTTCTTCTGAAATGGTCGATCACCAAGTTGTGGGAGATGCGCATTGCCCAAGGGAGAAATTTACCTTCCTCATTATACGTCCCCAGTTTCAACGTGTTGATGATCTTCACGAAAGCTTCCTGAAAAATATCCTCTGCCACAACACGATCCCTTACCTTGAGATAGATAAAACGATAGATCTTGTCCTTGTGACGCATCAATAGCACTTCAAATGCTTTATCGTCTCCATTGATGTATAAACTGATGAGGTCACGGTCATCCAAACGCTTCATTTCCATAGTGCACCCTTTAGTAGTTTAAGTTCAAAACTGAAAAGTGTATCTATGCTTTATAAGCGACCGTTTTTAAGAGTTATTGTGCTAAACTATGAACTTT
>Ga0315904_10005788_pt1 | contig 17074 bp, 44 predicted proteins | sample LakEriMetagenome_6_FD_203529 | JGI IMG/M metagenome (GOLD analysis project Ga0315904, IMG submission 203529) | Freshwater fungal communities from buoy surface, Lake Erie, Ohio, United States - Buoy 12 MA120 | ecosystem: Environmental > Aquatic > Freshwater > Lake | place: USA: Lake Erie, Ohio...
TCTAATGGTAAGAAGGGAATGTTAGTGTGTAAGGAATGGCATTGGGGTATTAATATGTTGAGATTGAGAATAGCTAATGGTGACAAAATTAAGTAATATGGCAAGAGCAAAGAAAGTAATTGATTGGGTAGAGTTATCCGATAGTTTTCAGAAAGGTGTAATCGTTTCTGTTAAAGTGGTAGTAGGTAATAATACATCCACAAAAACGGGATTGAAAATTACCAACCTCAACAAGAAGACGATGACGGTTATGGAAGTTGACAGAACCAATAAGAAGAACATCTTCCGAAAGTTTCTCCGAACCGATATCGTTCAGATTGAGGGGTTTGAACTTACCTTACGAAAAGATGTGCTCCCTCGTAAAGAGGAAAGTGATTGGGGCAGTATCGGACAAGGTAGATACCAAAGGAGAGCATATAGTAACCACTCCAAAGGTTGGAGTTCAAACGCACCACAATACAGATGAGAAAGATAACAGAAAAATCAGTTAGAAACTTTTTAGATGGAGTTCCGTTTAAGAATGGAAACATGGAAGTTTGTAGAGAGGGTAGTATTTATTATCTCAAACTACATGGTAATAAGATTGCTGCCAAAACTACCAATGGTGACATTTGGATTAGTAACGCCGGATGGTTTAGCCGAACAACAAAAGAGAGACTGAACGCATTGCCGGGTGTTTCCATCATACAGAAAAAAAGGTTGTGGTATCTTAACGGAAACCCTTGGAACGGAAGACCAATTTGTGTTGTAGATAAAAAAAATTTATTAGGTTATGTTAGTTTATGAAACAAAAGTCGGAGAGTATTTCAAAACCAATAAGGTTGTTGAGAAATTCGTTCAAGAAGTAGACAAGAAGATTTGCGAGTATTACGATGAAAAGTTGTCCAATCTACCTCACCCAATGATAAAGGTAGAGTTAGGTAACAAGTTCATCAAGATTGTCTCTGATAGTAGTTGTTGGGGATTCATCTCTCGTGTAGATGATGTTCATAAAGGTTCACCGATTCGGAAGGGTGACCTACTGAAACCCGCATCATACAAAGCACCCGCACGACACGCAAGAGGTAACATCATTGATGGAACTGCGAAGTGGGGAGTATATGGGCCAGAGTATATAAAGTAATCGGCGTTTTATCACAAACAATCACACTATGAACATAAAAGGTTTTCACAAGTTACAAGGTCAAAAGATTAAAGTATTCGGCCGAGAGTTTAGATTGGACTTACAACAGACATCGGATACAGACAAGATGGATGTGTGGGTGTTTGAAAGTACTCCATCTACGTTATCAAAAAGCACCTACAATGCCCTCCTTCTAACGGTTGATTTTTCTCATGCTACAAAATTACCAATTGAAACTCGTGTCTGTTTTCGTGGTAGGGGTGATGAAGCACCAAAGGGTTGGTATAATAGAGAATTAAATCCACCCGGCTGGGCATTTAACAGACTTGATAATTTCTGTGATTGGATTGCTGACCACATGGAATTTGATTTAGGTGAAGATTGGTTTATATCCAAACAATAGTTATGAAGTTGACCATTAAGAATATCAATAAGTTGAAAGACAAAATCTATCAACCTTATGCGGAAGAGTGGCAATTAGTTCGTATTGCAGAATACGATACGCAATATCGTTTTCACTTTAACAATAACAGAGACCAAACACTATCTTGTATGATAACATTAGAGAGATGGCCTTCGGGTAAACCTCGGACTATATATCATCAACCTAAGTATGTAATTGAACTACACGAATGTGGCATCAGACAATACGAATTGTATCACCAAGACATTAGATTTATCAATACATTCCGAGTCCTACTTGAATCTGTATTAGAAGGTAAAACCCCATATCAATGAAACCTATAAAGAATTTTCAAAAGTTGTGTGATGTACTAAGTGTCTTCAACCTAAATGGTGAGAAATGTAGATTTCAGATGTATGACACGACTGAATTTTGGATAGAACCTATTAGAAAAGATTTGCAAAATGCAAATATATACTCCATGGTATTCAGACCTGATTGGGAAAACGAAACGATTAGGATGCGTGTTATATCAGATGCTCGGATTCCCGATATGATTTACCCGATTCCTCCATTTGTAAGAAGCAATCCGCAGGATTGGGTATCATGGATTTTTGATTTAGTATCTTCACAACAAGACAAAATATACAAGCGACAGATAATATGAAACAACCAACGAACTTTTACAAGGTCAACAAGAAAAGATTTGTCGCGCGCGATGGTAAAGAATACGCCGTCAGTCTTGACTCCTATGATGGTGATGCATTATTCGTCATACCCAATGGAGAATATATCAATTGTATCCATATGGTTATTCCGTGGCATGAGTGGACGGCAGAATCTATAATGATAATGATTGGTATAGTACCATCGGGTATGGGAAAGTCATATCACGCACAATATGCAGTCATCTTGAGTAGGAAACACATTCAGAGTTTAGACCATTTTGTAGATTGGTTAGACAATGAAGTTATTAGAATTTGTAAAAAAGAACTTGAAACGAAACTTGAAGGAAAACGAATATGAAACAACTAAGAATTGAAAGTCACTTACCCGCAATTAGTTTTGAACTCGGTGATAAGTATTGGATTGCGTGTGGCGCACAATGGATGGAAGTAGACCGAGTTTATACGCCCGAAGAACTCAAAAAGATTTGGGTAAAGACTGAAAGAAAAGTAGAGGTTCAACCGAAACAAAAGGTAGAGAAAGCGAAAATATATTCCGTTACAGGTAGTAAAGGTAAGACTTACAAAGTAAAACAACAAGGTAACTCTTGGACTTGTAATTGTCCCGCTTCTACTTTCCGCCGTTGGGAAGAATGTAAACACATTACACAAATAAAAAACAACAAATAAATTTATGAAAAAGAGTAGAACTGTAAAACCAAAATCGTTATTCAAACCAATTCTTGGGGAGGATATTTTTATCCGTGAACAACATCCCGATAAGAGAACAAATCTTCAATGGGTAAAATTTATGAACAAAAAGTTTGACCTACATTGGGGTATGAGAAAGAAAGACATTAAAGATTAATTTATGATATACATTATAATAGCATTTTTTATTTGGATGGCTTATGAAATTTGGAGAGCGCCGATAATAAGAGAAATCGGAGATGACCAATATAAAATTGTTCGTAAAGAAAAAAAGTTTGGTGATATATTTAAATTTAAAAAATAACTTATGGAAGCATTGTATATTATTGGAATAATTCTCATCATCTCAGGTTTCATATCATGGGCATGGGTACAAGGTATAGACCGAGCAATGAGAGACTTTCCGGATTATAAAGGTGAAGACCTATTTGATGAAGTTCCCAAAAAGAAAGAACAATGGGATGACAACAAACAACATACAGAACAAAACTTTAAGATATGATTTCTATTTTAGGTAAATTAGCATTGACACTTATATTAGTGTCTGTTTTGATAGCATTTGTATATGCTTTTATTAAAGAAACAATTGATAATTATAAAAACAAAAAACCAAAGTTATGAACGTATTTGATATATTTTTACAATACCTTTTTGGTGGAATGTTGATTACAACTGTACTGATGTTGGTATATGCTGTAATCAAGGAATTAATTAGTGATTTTATATATTATAGAGACAAGTACTTTAACAAAAAATAATATGGTAGGTAAGGTAATATTCATTGATATTGACGGCCCCCTTGCATGGGGAACTTGGACTGATGGTTCGGTAAAAATCACGGAGGGAACTCAACAAGAATTTACCATACCATATTCTTGGGTTAAAGAAGATTGTGATGCACTTGCTGAGATTATCAAACGGACTAATGCAAATCTTGTGGTGTCATCTGATTGGAAAAAGCACTATGGTATATTCCAACTCAAAAGAATATTTGAGCATTACGAGATTGGTGGGTGGTCTGTATTAGACACGACTACACATTTCAATCCTGTTAGAAAGCTTAGTTCACCTCCTGAGTGGGACAGAGCCTGTGAGATTAAGACATGGGTTAAATCGTTCCGACCAAAACATTGGATTACGATTGATGATATGCCACTCAATATTTCCTTCAAACGATTGGGTATTCCACAATGGAGGCATGTTCAAGTTGATGGTGACTTTGGAATGGGTGGCAGACTCCGCGACAAAATTGAAGAGTGTGTTAATAAACTAAACAGATAATATATGACACAAGTAGTAGAACAGATTGATGTTGACCAACTTTTAGAAAATGTGCTTGAAAAGCAGATTATAGTTTACAATGATAATGTAAACACTTTTGATTGGGTTATACTTTCGTTTATGGAAGTTTTAGAGCATACCTTACATCAGGCTGAACAATGTGCTATGATTATTCATAACAGAGGAAAGTGTAGTGTAAAAGTTGGTAACCAAGATGAACTGAAACCATATCGTGACGCACTGACTGAACGAGGTATCAACGCAAAAATTGAATAAACAAAATCATAAAATCTATGAAACTTGACATTAAAAACTTTGGTAATATTGCCGTCTATTTTGAAGACACAAATTATGAAGTAAGGGCGTTTAGTGAATCTACAAAAGATTACTCAATAACACTCCTACATCACCCATACGGCGACCGATATGTATTCATTATTGATAGAAAGGGCTACCTTACGGGTGGTGAGTGGCATTATAGTACTCATGTAGAAGGGCATCAAAACGCGGGTTGTGTAACTTGGAAATTTATGAAAGACCCGACAAACTTTGTGAATCACATCATCGTTAGTATTGAAGGAAAATAAAAATTGGAAATATGAAAAAGAAATGGTACATTAGGGAAGCAGAAAATGTGACCCACTATTGGGAATATGAAGTTGAAGCAGATACCGAATCGGAAGCGGAAGAGATTGTAAGAAATGGAGATGTAGAACCATACAATCATTATGATGAATATGCGCTAGGTAATCAACCTAATCCGGAAATCATTGAAGTTAGTTTAATTGATGAAGAATAATATGAGAATCTTAGAAAGAGACCAATGGTTGTCAGACCCGATATTAAAAGATTGGCGATTTAAGTCTGCCGCGTCTGACAAAAAATGCGAATGTCGTGACAAAGAAAATTGGGTTGAGTTGATTGACCACGAATCATGTATCATTGGACGAATAGATACGATTGTCTGTACAAAGTGTAATGAAGTAGAATCATTTAGAATAATCCGATGAACAAAAATTTTGTAGAATGGTTACAGAGTTTAGAGACTCAAACCTTGACCGATGAGTTGAAGGCAGATATTATTGACCGATTCAGAGACGAGATAGAAACCGCAGTGAATAATAGTGGTGGATTTATTGATGAAGTATTTTGGGAAGAGCAATATACCTACACAAAAGGTGAGCAGTATTACAATAAAAGATTTAATTAAGATTGATATGGCATATAGTAGATGGAGTAAAGATTCGGTATGGTATTGTTTCTGGTCGGCAATTGGGCCCAATAATACATACAAGTGGCCGACCAAAAAATTGAAAGAAGCTCAAGTATTTGAGGTTTGTGGTTTCCCTTCCGCGCATGTTACCTATGGTGAATTGAAACGGGATTTCAAAGCCTGTGTAAAGTATATAGAAGAGACCTATTCCAAATCTGATGAATTAGAATTGGAAGACAATACAGTAGAGTGGAAACCATTGAAACCCACATTTCAACAGATGACAGAGATGAGAGGTTATCTGTTAAGATTTATGTCGGATGTAGATGAACATTTTAAGTGGAAAACATTCTTCTTACATGAATGGTATTATCCTATTCGTAATGAAATAGTTTGGAAATGGAAAGAGTTAATAAAAAAAGTATGAAAGACATAGTAGTATTTAAAGGTTACAAAGACAAAGGAGGATTTGTGCATTTCAGAGACATCACATTGGGTGATATTCGTGCCGTGTTCTTTCCTAAGAACTATCACGAAAAATACTCATACTTGGGTTCAGTACCATCTGAAACGGAAGGTGACTTCTTCAAAGCAATGGAGCCTCTTGTGATATTCATGGACTACAAAGCAAGACCTTGGTGGTGTCCTCGTTTTGTTCTGAGGTTTCTACATCTGTTTGGTATGGACAATTCATTAGTCCGAGTTCGTAACCGATGGATGGCAAACCTTCTGGCCCGGTTAACAAAGGGCATCCTTCTATTTGATTGGAAGACCAAATGGGAATGGTATGACCTACGCATCAGCATCCATGGTACTGACCAAATGTGGTGGTTGGCAGACGCAATTGAAGGACACTACTACCGAGAAGGTAAAAGAAAAGAAGAGGAAGAAAATAAAAAATCAGACGATAGTGTATATGAGTACAAATAAAGAAACAGCAGTTGATTACCTATACAAAATTATACAGATGGGTCATCACATTGGTAAAGCAGATTGGGATAAAGCCAAACAAATGGAGAAGGAGCAGATAATGAAGGCAGTATACGATAGTATGGGAACTAACTTTGACCCTAACTGGGGAAGAGCAGAGCTATACTACAACGAAACCTATGGAAAATAACTATGACACCAAAAGAAAAAGCAAAAGAAATTTACTGCAAATACACAGACGCTCTTGATATCCGTGATTTACGAACAACCGCAAATCCATTTGCCAAGCGATGCGCCTTAATAGCAGTAGATGAGATAGAACAAGCACTTACTGATTACGGTAGAGGAGATTCACTTGAACTTCAAAATATGGACTCTACCTTTCGGTATTGGCAAGAAGTAAAACAAGAAATAGAAAACCTATGAAACTATACACCGAAGAACAAGTCAAGCAGATAGTAGAGAAAAGCAGAGAAACAGGTTTAACTGCCGAGTACTTAATGCTCACCACTACACCGATAGAACTATACACAGAGGAAGACATTCAAAAGACATGGAACGCTGCTTACATAGATGCTTTGAAGATAGACGAAGAGGACTATAAACCTCTCTTTTACCAATACTTTCTTGAGCAGTTAAAACAAAGTAAAGTATGAAACTAACGGCAGAGGAATACTACAACGAAAACTATAAACAATAAACACTATGGGATTAGATTCATATTTTTTCAAAACGAAAGCAGAGTTCAAAGACAACATTGGTATGGATATGACAAATGTCCTAACTGAAGACCTTTACTATTGGAGAAAGAATTGGGATGTACATTCATATATGGAAACTCTGTATATAGGAAGAGGTGGTAAGGGTGATTTCAATTGCGAACCGATAGTGTTGGATGAATTAGACCTAAGAGGACTATCAGTTCAGTTTCCATCTGAAACCGAGTCGGTTGAGAAAGCGTTGGAAGCAATGCGAGAAGGATATACAATCATTTACGATTCATGGTGGTAAACAAAACTTATGAAAGAAAAAGACTTAAAGGAACTTGGGTTTAAGAAAACAAAAGTATCCGCAGAAGAAAGTGGTGATACACCATTTCACTATTACACATATGATTTTAAAGAAGGAACCGGTTGGGGTTTATCTCTAATCAGTTCAGATAGTGATTCAACATTAGGTAAGAAAGATTGGAAAGTAGAAATTGTAGAATCCGGTCTGAAACCTTTTGAAAAGAAAAGTGATGTAAAAAAGTATATTAACCTTATTAAAAAACTAGGAGGATAAAAGTTATGAAATTTCCTACAATTTACAAACAGACAAAAACAGGTGCAACACAAGAGTGGACTATTGAAGTAGTGGAGAATAAGTATCGTACTATTTCCGGTCAAACCGATGGTAAGAAAACTATTAGTGAGTGGACGGTATGTTATGGTAAGAATGCCGGCAAGGCAAACGAAACATCCGATAACGAACAAGCTCTTAAAGAAGCGGAAGCAAAACGGAAGTTGAAGTTGGAGAAAGACTATTCGGAAACGATTAGTGCTATCACACGGAAACGCCACTTTGAACCGATGTTAGCAGCCAAGTGGGAAGACCGAAAGGATGAGATACAATATCCAATCTATTCGCAACCGAAACTTGATGGTATCAGATGTATTGTTACCAAAGATGGAATGTGGAGTCGTAATGGTAAACCGATTCTGTCAGCACCACATATCAGAGAGTCATTAGATAAATTCTTCAAACACAACCCTAACCTTATATTAGATGGTGAGTTGTATGCTGACAAGTTCGCTAACGATTTCAACAAAATTGTATCGTTGGTAAAGAAAACAAAACCGACTACCGAAGACCTCAAAGAGAGTGCGAAGAATATTGAGTATCATGTCTATGATGTTCCTTCAGTTGATGATACATTTGTCAATCGTTGGAAAGAACTAGAGGAATTGAGTTGGGATTTTCCAAAATGTGTAAAGCAGGTTGAAACACATATTACAAGAAATGAAGATGAAGTTACTGAATGGTATGAGAGTTATGTAGATAGAGGGTATGAAGGTCAGATGTTGCGTGTAGATGCACGATATGAAAACAAACGGAGTAAGTACCTACTAAAACACAAATCGTTCATTGATGAAGAATATACTATCATTGACATTGTTGAAGGTGAAGGTAACCGAACCGGAACTGCAGGATACATGGTATTTGAAACTGCCGATGGTAAACGATTCAAGTCCAATGTAAAGGGGACACTTGAAGAAACCGCAGAGATGTTGAAGAACAGAAAGAGGTTGATTGGTAAAGAAGCAACGGTAAAGTATTTTAATCTTACTCCGGATGGAATTCCTAGGTTTCCGTATGTTATCAAGATTGACCGACAAAGTTACGAATAATTTTTATATTTATATACATGAAAGAAGAAAGAATAAAGGAGTTACTAAAAAGATTAGAAAGTCTAGTCTTTTTTGTAGCTGCACCTACAACTAAATAATATGAGAAACATCTTATCTATTTTATTAGTATTGATATTGTTAGCATTAATATCAGCATCTTGTAAATCTTCGTCTGTAGTAGTAGAAAATGACGATATGTATTTTCAAAAGCATAACAGAGAAAACTATATTCCATACCGAAGAGTTCCAAGGTATTATGATACACCTTATTATGGTTGGTATAATCCGTATACATGGAATGCGCCGTTTTATCACAATCACTCACCTCTTTATCAACCAAGAACAATAATAGTTATTCCAAAAGCAGAAACACATAGTTATGGAAAAAGACCTGACAGAAGTAGTGGTAATGGTGGAGTAAATATACCTCTGAACCGTAAAAGAGGGAGAAACTAATTTGTGAATCCCAAATAATTTAGTTACATTATACTCATATGAATTTATTTTACGCAACAATACTGGCTGTCATAGCACAGGCGTTGACATTCTTACAACTACAAGGTAGTGCAAAGTGGGGATGGTATGAAAAGTATCCTATACCTGTATTGTTATTATCTGTTCCCATATCGTGGTGTTTCATCAAATCGGTAAACGCATATGTACATGCTTATGGTGGAGAGATATGGCCCTCACGGTTAATCGGATTTGGAATCGGTGTAATTACATTCACACTAATGAGTATACTTATATTTAACGAAACGATGTCAAGTAAGACACTTATTTGTCTGTTCTTATCCGTTGCGATTATTCTTATACAAGTTTATTGGAAATGAAAAATATAAAAAACAGAACAATTATGGCAAAAGCAATTTTAGAGTATGACCTTAATGACCCCGATGATTCCATGGCACATCGTAGGGCAGTTAAATCAACTGACATGGCAAGTGTGTTGCACGAATTGGAATACAACCTACACAGAAGAATTGAAATGGGTATTGATGTTGAACAATACAAAACACCATATGAAGTATCCGAAGCGTATCGTGAAGCTATTCGTGAACTTATAGATGAACATGGTATAAACATAGATGAATTAATCAGATAAGTTATGAACAAGTGGAAATTTAAAATTGCAAAGTGGTTACTACATAGTGATGGGTTTCAATTTGCAGCACTCAAAACAAAGGGTGGAGATGTTTGGATTGAAGGTGATGTAAAAGTAATTCGTTACCTTGATACTCTTGGATACTTTGGTAGCAAAGAACCTATGAAAAGAAAGTTATGAAACTTGTAGTTATATCAGACACGCATGGTTGGCATGATGGTATAAAAAATATGCCCGATGGTGATGTACTCATTCATTGTGGTGACTTTACTAATATTGGTGAACACGAACAAGTAGAAGACTTTATCCAATGGATGGCAGGTCAACCACACCGATTCAAGATTTTTATTGCAGGAAATCACGACAGAAGTTTTGACACAAATTTCCCTCGTTCCAATCGGGACAATCAATGGTTGAAAGATGTACACAAACGAATCCAAGACCTTGGATTGTACTACCTTGAGAATAGTAGTGTTGATATCCTTGGTGTAAAATTTTGGGGTTCACCTATTACTCCTGATTTCTATCCTGAGATGTGGGCCTTTAATTGTCCTCGTACTGACACAATGAAATATTGGAAAACTATTCCACTTGATGCGAATGTTGTCATCACACACGGCCCACCACAATTCAAATTGGACTGGACTAAAAGTGGTAAGTATGTTGGTTGTGGTGAATTGATGTACACGATTCAAGAAGTCAAACCGAGATTTCATTTCTTCGGACACATTCACGAATCATACGGTGTTGTAAAAACGAGAGACACAATATTTGCAAACGCATCTCTATTAGACCATAGGTATGACATGAAACACTATCCTTTGGAGTTTGACTACTACGCCGAGTTTGATGCCGAGAACGGATACTATGACTAAGAAACCTGACATTGTAGTTTGGGATGAGGAACGCGGGTGGTATGCCAGCAAACTATCTTATGGTAGTAATGTTGGTGCACCTGCGATTCGTCCCGATGATGTAGCAGGTTGGAAACTCGCCGGAGTACAAAGAGCAAATCAATATTTTGAAACACGATTTGATGACATTAAAAAAGAGTATGAAAAACTTATTGACGAATACAGATGGACTGAAATGGTCTATACTGCAAAATACAATTTTGAACCGAGTATTGGAAACTCATATTACCTATATATTGATGATTCCGGTAATCCATTTCTTTCACTTGTTTCTCCTGATGAATGGAGAACCCGTCCTGAATACATTGGTGAGTTCCGACTTGATAGCAAAAACAAGTGGGAAAAAATAAATGATGTGAGTAAATGACATGATTGAAAAGTTTCTATCAATAAAGAATAGTTTACGAAATCTATCAGATGAAGATTTTGAAAATATATTATCAATCCTATCCAAGGAATTAGAATCCGTTGATTATTATTATTCATATTCCGATAGAGAATTGTTGGATGATTGGATAAAGTTATCATCGTGGTATCCTAATATTTCAACAATCGCATCAACAGAAAGAATAGGAATGAAACTATGTGAACATTTCTTTCCTAACTTTTTTGATATACAAAACAAAAAAGGAGATTCATTTAAATCATTATGGAAAGCAGAAAACTTAGAAAAGGTTTTGAGATGGAATAGAAAATCACATTCAACACCTTATTTATCTGAATTAAAGAGAGGAATTTATTTTAATTTCAACTTACCTAAATCAACGATGTTCCGACCTCAGATAGCAAAGATGGTTGTAGCAAACTTAGGAGTAAAACGAGTATTAGACCCATGCGCAGGTTGGGGTGGTAGAATGATTGGTTGTGTATCAGCAGGTGCAGACTATGTTGCATTTGAACCGAACACAAAAACCTATCAAGGTTTAGTAAATCTTTCAGAATTTTTGGGTATTCAATCAAAAGTCAAATTGATAAACGATTCCGCATTGACTATGGAAAAGTATGAGTTAGGAAAATTTGATTGTGTACTTACATCACCACCGTATTTTAACTTAGAGGTTTATACAGATGAATTAACTCAATCAATAACTGACTGTGAAACTTACGAAGATTGGATTGAAAAGTTTATGAAACCTTTAATTCAAAAATCCATTTCTCATTTGGAAATAGACGGATGGAGTTGTTGGAATGTACATAATGTAGGAAAGATGAAAATGATTGAAGATATTAAGTCACTCCATGCTGGATTTGGAAATATCAAAAAGTTTTCTGTTATTTCATCCAAAAGACAGACAAACCAAACCAATGGTATCAAAAAAAATACAGATTCAACCATTTGTTATTCAAAAAAAGAAATTAGAAAAAGTTTCAAAATCATAAAATAATTAGTTATATTTGTAAAGATTAAAAAATGCCTCTGTGTTGGAAATGGTAGACAAGACAGACTTAAAATCTGTTGGGTGGTAACATCCGTACCGGTTCGACTCCGGTCAGAGGTACTAAAACGAAAAAATTTAAATATTTATAGTAAAAAAATAAAATGGCTTTCACTAAAACAATTACTATAGATGAATCCTCTCTTGGTAGAGTATATCAACACGTATCTGGTAACCCAAATGTTAAAAGTTGGGGAATGATGTCTGGATTCCGAGCAGTTAATACAAAACAGCAAAATAAAAAAGCTAATAAGCAATTGGAAAGTGACCTAAGAGGTATGAACTTGGGATTTTTTAAAGTAGAAGGTCATTGGAAAGAATGTCAAGACTCAAATATATCTTGGCAAGAATGTCCTCCCGATAAACTAAAGGATTCTGTAGAAGAAAGTTATTTCATACCAAACATTGATGAGGATGCATTATTGATGTTGACTAAAAAATACAATCAAGATGCCGCCGTTTATGGTGACAAAGAAAACAAAGGTAGAGCACAATTACTATTTAAGAATGGACAGAAAGAAGATATAGGTCAGTTTAATGCTAACAAAATATCAAATGCTTATAGTAAACTCAAGGGTGATAGGTCATTTCTTTTTTCCAAATCAGCAGATGACAAAAAAGATAAGGACAAGAAATCTGATACAAAAATAAAAGACCTCCTGAAAAGGACTATAAACAATCCAAAAACAGGTAATAAAATTAAAGTTGGAACGGCATTACAATATGACAAAAATCATCCTGTTTACAAATTGGCACAGCAAATGATAAAAACAACCAAATAAACAAATCAAAAACAAGTTATGGCAGATTTCAGTAAACAATATTGTGAAAAATATGATCCCGATATGACGGGTGATTTTGATATAGATGAAGTATTTGATGAAATGCCTATCAGTTCTTTTAAACCAATTATATGTGAAGGTTTTGGATTTTTTGGACTTCACAAAGATGATGATGGAAAGCGTTATTGCTTGTTTGGTGATGATTGGGCACATATTCCTTATGAAGAAATAACGGATGAAACACACCTAAAGTATAAATAAATTATATTTATACGAAACGAGTTAGTGCAACCGATTATACTACATATCGACATTAATAATGATTCGTTAATTGACTGGTTACGAAATAACAAATTTATTATTCATTCTGAATTGATAAGGTACTCTGAAAAACTCATAAAAAACAACTTAGATGAAGTTCAGGCTGTTATAGTATCTTCTTTGTCAGAGAATGTTGTCTTTGTTATAAAGAAGGAAGATGTCAAGATAACTTTGGAAAAAGCTATGGAATATTTTCTTTCAATAGAAGAATACGAACAATGTAGTATAATTAAAAATTTACTTATACTTATTGAAAACAATAAACAAAACAATGAATACAGACTTACTAAAACTCATTGATAAAATAAAAGCTACGGTTAGAGATTTAGATGATGAGGGTATAGTTCACCCATTGATAGATAAAATATACGATCAGCTAGCAGAGATGGAAGATATAATATATCAAGATGAAGAATCAAATGGAGATGATTCAGATAGTGCTTATTTCGAGTAATTAATATAGAAATGTTATGATACCTATCAATCACGAGTTTATCAGATATAACGATAAACTCTACGATATTAAAAGAAAATACCCAGAGGCACGTGTTAGAGCAGATAAAATAGATGACTTGAGACAAGCATTAAGTTGTGACATAACCTTAAAGAAAGAAGGTAATTTATATTTTTGTGTACAAATCCAAGAAGCAGAAATCGTTCAATAGTTCTAAATTATAATGTATGAAAATCAGAGACTACGAAAAGTGGATGAATGAAGATGTAGATTTTCAGCCGAGAAAAGAAAACAAAAAAATGGGTTCATTTAAAAAAATGAAACGTATGGAGATGGCTGAAGATACCACCAAATTCCCTGATAAGAAGCGTTTTAAGAAGCGTTAAAAAAATCTTTGTAAAACATAAAGATTTTTTGTATATTAACTATATAGTTATAGTTAAACTATAAATCTTTATGCCTATGAAAGTTACCGAGGTTATCCATACCGAAGCGCAGTGGTCACGTTCTGCTTACCTAAAATTAGTAGAGGACAAAGTTGTATTTGATTGTTCCGATGATGAATACGGGCCAATTGAATTTCCTATTTCTATTCTAAAAGAAGCATTGGAAGCTCACAATAAAAAAGCTGAGCATCGAGATTGGTTAAATAGAATTCTAAAATATAAAAATTAACATGAAAATCAAAAAGACAATAGAGTGTCTGAATAGAATGTGCCGAGTGTTTGGTATCAGTATCCGTAAAGCAACATCATATAATGCTGTCAAAGGAAGACTGAACTATCGTTTGTACAGTGATGACTTACTCAATAATCGTGAGAATTACAAAGTAGAAGACTTTCAGTAATAGATTCAATCAATTTTTTTCAATTCGTTATATATATTTCTTTTCCACTTTAAAAAATATTGGATGAAATTGATTATCTATGCCCGATTTTTGACTCTGACATCTTTTCTATTAAATGAGTGTGTTAGATACCGCCTTTGGAGTTTAGCCGAAAGATTAATACGATTTAGAAAACAGCACATCGTTAGAACTATAAGAAGTGAAATGATTGTAGGTTGATATTTATAAACATGGTAAAATTAATGAGTCTGCTTGAAGATAAGCAAAAGTACAAAATCTATTGTGATATGGATGGTGTACTTGTTGACTTTGATAAAGGATTTATGGATGTAAGCAAAGGAGTACATCCGGATTCGTTGCCGCGAAATAGATTTTGGGCAATGTTTTATTCTGTAACAAAGGGAAATGAAAGAGATTACTGGGCAGAATTACCTTGGATGCAAGATGGTAAACAATTGTGGTCATACATAAAAAAATACAACCCAGAGATACTAACAGCTCCACCAAATGCAAGAGCTGAGCAGGGTAAAGAAGATTGGTGTAACAATAATCTCGGTTCGGTAAAGGTTAATTTCAAACAAGCAAGAGACAAACATCATTACGCAGAAAAGAATGCAATACTAATTGATGATAAGGCTTCCACGATAGATAAATGGAATGCCGTAGGTGGTATTGGCATACATCACACATCAACATCTAATACAATAAAAGAGTTGAAGAAATTGGGACTTTGAAATCCAAATAATTTTTCGTATATTTAGGTAAATTGTTATGAAAGAATCAGACAAATTATACTGCGATACATCCCGAGTATTCGTCCGTGAGATAGCAAAGACCATAGCAAAAGAAATGATTATAAAATATCATTACAGTCATGCTTGGACTATGTGTCGTTATGCATTAGGTGTTTTCTATAAAGATGCACAAGATGGTTTCATTGGTGGTGACAAACTGATTGGTTGTATGATCTATGGATACCCTGTTGGTAGGTCAGCAATTCAATCCGTTATTAGTGGACTTGAAAAGGATGAATGTCTTGAACTGACTCGATTGTTCATACATGACGGATATGGTTCAAACATTGAATCGTTTGCAATGGGACAATCGTTCCGATGGATAAAAGAAAATGCACCTCGTATAAAAATGTTACTGAGTTATGCAGACCCAGAGCAGATGCATCTTGGTGGAATATATCAAGCAACTAATTGGTTGTATCAAGATTGCCGAGATATTCAACTGATGCCGAACTATTCGGTTTCAATTCAGAAAGACCCGTTTGATTGGATTCATTCACGAACGGTATTTTCTCGTTGGGGTTCGCATAACTTGGAACATTTGAAAACGGAATTGGGTAAAGAAAACATTCGTGAGTTTTGGAGAAAGCGTGAAGCACCCAAGCACAGATACATTCAAGTATTGGGTAAAGATAAGATTGAAAAACGAAAGCTGATGAAGCAGTTGAAACACAAGACTACACCATATCCTAAAAATGCTGCTGACTACATTCCACCAGTAGAGCATCACGAAACATATGAGGTGGATAACAATAAAAACTTTTGGTAAAACTTAAAACTTAAAACAAAAACAATGAGTAAAAAAATCCAGATTATTAGAAAGGGTATCACGGAGAAATTTGATGGTATAGCTCCAATTGCAAATTTCATATTCAATGATACCAATCAAAAAATGTATGGTAAGTATGAAGAAGACCATATAATTAATATACAACAATCTATTATAAAAAACGGATTAAAGAATCCGATTGTACTTTATAAAGATGGTAAGACGGTCAAGTCGGGTCACAATAGACTAAAAGCGCTCTTACTTATGGGTGAGAAAGAAGTTCCATACATTATTTCAAACGAACAAAAACCCGAATCTATTCTAACTGAAATGATTTCTTTGGCCATAGAAAATATGGGAAGACCTGCAAATATAGGTAGGTCATATTTTTCTGTGAAACAGATGATTGAGGTTTCTATGAAAGAAAATAATGGGTTCGAACCTAAGACAGATGAGATTAAATCTTACTGTTCTTATCATCAAATAAGTTATGACTCATTTGTTAGACTGAAAAAACTAGAAGTAGAAGCGCCTGATTTGTTTGGTAAAGTGATTAAAGGTACTATGTCAATATCAGCAGCTCTCAAAGAGTTGGATGTCAGAGGGCAAAGTATTGTGAAGCTCAGCCAGTCACCATTTATGAACGGACTTATTGGTTTGGGAGAAATAAATTATGCATTAGGAGCGGTAACTAGTGTCATAAATAAGATACAGTCCATAACAGTTATGAAACCGGGTGGTGTGGAAGGCAAAGCCTTCGGTGATTTTCAGAAAAATACTATGGGCGCAATAGTTCATGAATTGTTTACCAACGCTATCAGAGATATTGTGAACTATATGAAGAGAGATATAGTTTTGGAAGCTCCCAAGAATCAAAAATTGTATGACCTAGAAGCGATAAACTATAATTCTGGAATTGAAACTAAAACATGCGTC
>Ga0315904_10005790_pt1 | contig 17072 bp, 14 predicted proteins | sample LakEriMetagenome_6_FD_203529 | JGI IMG/M metagenome (GOLD analysis project Ga0315904, IMG submission 203529) | Freshwater fungal communities from buoy surface, Lake Erie, Ohio, United States - Buoy 12 MA120 | ecosystem: Environmental > Aquatic > Freshwater > Lake | place: USA: Lake Erie, Ohio...
GCGTTCCGGGTTGAGGAAGCGTTCGAACAGCAGCCCCAGCTTCAGCGGATCGAGATCGGTGATGGTCAGCGCCCAGGCCACCACCGAGCCCGCCCCCGAACCGCGCCCCGGCCCCACCGGAATGTCATTGGCCTTGGCCCACTGGATAAAGTCGGCCACGATCAGGAAGTAGCCGGCAAAGCCCATCCGGTTGATCACGTCGGTCTCGAAGGCGAGCCGGTCGAAATAGGCCTGCCGTTCCTCGGGGCTCAGTTCGCCATAGGGGGCGAGCCGCTTTTCAAGGCCGGCGCGGGCATGCTCGACCAGCATGGCCGCCTCGCCTTCCTTGTCGCCGGCAAGGCTTGGCAGCAGCGGCTTGCGCTTGGGCGGCATGAAGGCGCAGCGCTGGGCGATCACCACGGTATTGGCCAGCGCCTCGGGCAGATCGGCAAACAGTTCGGCCATCATCGGCCGCGACTTCACCCAGGCATCGCGGGCCGAGCGCGGGCGCTCAGCTGCGTCGATATGGGTCGAATTGGCGATGCACAGCATGGCATCGTGGGCCGCATGGAAACCCGGATCACCGAACTGGGCCGGATTGGTGGCGACCAGCGGCAGGTTCCGCGCATAGGCGAGGTCGATCAGCGCATCTTCCGCCGCTTCCTCGACCGGGTCATTGCGCCGCGCGATTTCGATATAGAGCCGGTCCGGGAACAGGGCTTCCAGCCGCGCGCACAGCTCCACCGCCGCCTCGCCCTTGCCGGCGGCGAGCAACCGCACGAGCGCCCCGTCGCCCGCGCCAGTCAGCGCGATCAGGCCGTCAGCATGGCCGACGAGATCGGCCATGGTAACATGCGGTTCCAGCTCGATCGGGCGGCCGAGATGGGCGTGGCTGACCAGGCGGCACAGGTTGTTCCAGCCGGTCTCGTTCTGGGCGATCAGCCCCAGCCAGTCGATCGTCTCGCCCTCATCCCGCCGCACCGCCAGGAAGGTGCCGACCAGCGGCTGGATGCCCGCGTCCTTGCAGGCTCCGGCAAACGACATTGCGGCGTAAAGCCCGTTGCGATCGGTCAGCGCGATCGCCGGGAAAGCGCGATCCTTGGCCAGTTTCGCCGCCGCCTTGGGATCGATCGCCCCTTCGAGCATGGTGTAGCTCGAAAAGACGCGCAGCGGGACGAAAGGTTCATAGGCCATGGCAGCTAGATGCGGCCTGGCGGCGCGATTCGGAAGGGGGCGCGGCGGGCTTTACCCACAGCGCCGAACGACGCGGCCAGGCCCCTGTTCGGAGCCCCGATCAGAGCAGGGCCTTGATGTCCTTTTCCAGTGCCTCGGGCTTGTCGGTCGGGGCATAGCGGCGCACCACCTTGCCATCGCGGTCGATCAGGAACTTGGTGAAGTTCCACTTGATCGACTTCGAGCCCATCAGCCCCGGCGCCTCGCTCTTCAGCCAGTCATAAAGCGGCGGCGCGCCATCGCCGTTGACGTCGACCTTGGCCATCAGCGGAAAGGTCACATCGTACTTCAGGCTGCAGAAGTTGGCGATCTCCTCGGCATTGCCGGGTTCCTGCGCACCGAACTGGTTGCAGGGGAAGGCGATCACTTCAAAGCCCTGATCGGCGTACTTCTTGTAGAGCGCTTCCAGCCCGGTGTACTGCGGGGTGAAACCGCACTTGCTGGCGGTGTTGACGATCAGCAGCACCTTGCCGGCCTTGTCCGCCAGGCTGATTTCCTCGCCACCGGGCAGCTTGGCCGTGAAATCGGCGATGGTCTTCATGATGAACTCTCCAAAGATTTGCCCGGCAGGCTATGCCGGGCGGACGACTTAGTCCACCCGCCCGTCGTGCAGGCGCAGCACCCGGTCCATGCTGGCAGCCAGCCGCTCGTTATGCGTGGCAACCAGCGCCGCGCTGTTCTGGCGGCGGACGAGATCAAGGAACTCGGCGAAGACCCGGTCGGCGGTGGCTTCGTCGAGATTGCCGGTCGGCTCGTCAGCCAGGACCAGCGCCGGGCGATTGGCCAGGGCGCGGGCCACGGCCACGCGCTGCTGCTCGCCGCCCGAAAGCTGGTTGGGCCGATGGCCCAGCCGTTCGCCCAAACCGAGCGCAGTCAGCAACTGGGTGGCCCGGGCGGCGGCTTCAGCCTCGGCCGTTCCAGCGACCAGTTGCGGCAGCACGACATTTTCCAAGGCGTTGAAATCGGGGAGCAGATGATGGAACTGGTAGACGAAGCCGATCTTGTCGCGCCGCAGGTTGGTGCGATCGTCCGATGACAGCGTGCCCGCTTCAACCCCGGCGATCCGCAAGGTGCCACCAAAGCCGCCTTCCAGTAGGCCGACCGCCTGGAGCAGGGTCGACTTGCCCGAACCCGATGGCCCCAGCAGCGCAACGATCTCGCCCGGCTGGATCGCGAGGTCCACGCCGCGCAGCACGTCGATCCGCACCCCGCCCTGTTCAAAGCTGCGGGTCAGGCCGCGCGTGAAAACGACAGGCTCACTCATAGCGCAGCACCTGCACCGGATCGGTGCTCGCCGCCTTGAACGCCGGGTAGAGCGTCGCAAGGAAGCTGAACACCAGCGCCATGATCACGATCAGCGCGATCTCCACCGGATCGCTGCGCGCAGGCAGCTCGGTCAGGAAGCGGATGCTCGGATCCCAGAGGTTCTGCCCGGTGATCACTTCGATCCCGCGCACGACCGACTGGCGGAAGAACAGGAACACCGCGCCCAGGATCAGACCGGCAACCGTGCCCAGCGCGCCAACCACGAAGCCGACCGTCACGAAGACCTTGAGCAGGCTCTGTCGGCTGGCGCCCATGGTGCGCAGGATTGCGATGTCGCGGGTCTTGGCGCGCACCAGCATGATCAGCGAGGACAGGATGTTGAAAACCGCCACCAGGACGATGATCGACAGGACGACGAACATCGCCACGCGCTCTACTGCCAGCGCCTCGAACAGGCTGGCGTTCATCGTGCGCCAGTCGGTCACCACGGCTTGCCCCGCCAGCTGCTGCGCCACGGGTTGCAGAATCTCGGTCACCTTGTCGGGATCGGTGACCTGCACCTCGATCATGCCGATGGCATCGCCGGCCAGCAGCAGGGTCTGGGCATCCTCGATCGGCATGACGACGAAGCGCTCGTCGAAATCGAACACCCCGATCTCGAAGATCGCGGCAACGCGATAGGCAATCTCGCGCGGGACCGTGCCAAACGGGGTGGAACGGCCCTTGGGATTGATGATCGTCAGCGTATCGCCCACCCGGATCCCCAGGTTGGAGGCGAGCTGCGCCCCGATCGCCACTTCGCTGGCACCGGGCTTCAGCGGATCGAGGGACCCTGCCACCAGCTTGGGCTTCAGCCGCTGGATATCCTCGGCGGTGTTGCCGCGCGCGAAGATCAGGTCGACCCGCCCGTTGAAGCTGCCCATCTGCGGCTGCTCGATCAACGGCGAGGCGCGGGTCACGCCGGGCGTGGACTGGATCAGCTTCAGCGTGCCCTGCCAGTTATCCAGCCGCCCGCCATAGGCCTGGACCACGGCGTGACCGTTAAGCCCCGAAATCTTGTCGAACAGCTCGGCCCGGAACCCGTTCATCACGCTCATCACGATGACCAGCGCCGCGACGCCCAGCGCCACGGCGACCAGGCTGATCCCCGCGACCAGCGCGATAAACGCCTCGCTCCGCCCCGGCAGGAGATAGCGTTTGACCAGCGTTTTTTCGAAGGGCGTGAGGAGCAAGCGGGGCCTCTGGCAACTGATGCGATTGCCGCGGACTTAGGGGGCGCGGGCCTTCAGGGCAAGCGGTCAGAACGGGATTGCCTGGCCATCCCAGGCAAAGGCCTGGCCGCTCTCGGCTGGGGTCAACCGGTCGATCACCGCCAGCAGGTGTGCGGCGGCTTCAGCCGGCACAAAAACTGTCCGCCCCTCGCCCGTGCCGGTAAACGGGGCCGACAGCGGCGTTGCCACTGTCCCCGGATGGAGCGCCGCGACCACGGCCTGGGGGTGGCTCCGTCCCAATTCGATCGCGAAATTCCGCAGGATCATGTTGAGCGCCGCCTTGCTGGCGCGATAGGCATGCCAGCCGCCCAGCCGGTTGTCCCCGATCGAACCGACCCGCGCCGAAAGCGCCGCGAAGACTGCCCGTTCGCGGCGCGGCAGCAGCGGCAGAAAATGCTTGCCGATCAGCGCCGGACCGGTCGCGTTGATCGCGAAGGCGCGGGTATAGGCCGCCGGGTCCTGGGCCTTGTAGGTCTTTTCCGGCTGCAGCCCTGCCCCATCGGACAGAATGCCGGTGGCAACGATCGCCAGTGTCACCGGACCAGCCGCCCCGATCCGGGCCGCCGCCGCCGCGATGCTGGCCTCATCCATCAGGTCAAAGGCGAATGACTCGGTCCCATCCGGCGCAGCGCGGCTACCGCGCGATCCGGCCCAGACGCGCTGGTATTGCCCGCCGACAGTCAGCGCAGCAGCCAGTGCTGCGCCAATACCGCCGGATGCGCCGAAGATGACTGCCTGGCTCAGATACGGAGCCGGCTCAATAGCCCATCAGGCTGAGCACTTCCTTGCGACTGCGATGGTCATCGAGGAAGCAGCCCAGCATCCGACTGGTGACCATGCCGACCCCAGGCGTGCGCACGCCGCGCCCGGTCATGCAGCCGTGCTGGGCCTCGATCACCACGGCCACGCCATGCGGCTGCAGGTTGGTCCAGATGCATTCGGCGACCTCGGCCGTCAGCCGCTCCTGGATCTGCAGACGGCGGGCATAGCCATGGAGCACGCGCGCCAGCTTGGAAATGCCGACCACGCGATCCTTCGGCAGATAGGCGATCGAGGCCTTGCCGGTGATCGGGGCCATGTGGTGTTCGCAGTGCGACTGGAACGGGATGTCCTTCAACAGGACCACTTCGTCATAACCGCCCACTTCGGCAAAAGTGCGCGACAGGTGCAACGAAGGGTCTTCCTCGTTACCCTGGCAATACTCCCGCCAGGCGCGGGCAACGCGCGCGGGGGTATCGATCAAACCTTCGCGATCCGGGTCTTCACCAGCCCAGCGCAGCAGGGTGCGCAGCGCATCCTGCACTTCGTCCGGCACGAACAGCTTGGTTTCGCATTCGTCATGTTCGAGGTGGGTGGTTACATAGTTCATTGCAACAGTCCTTCCCGGCATTTGCCCCGCCGAAGTGGGCCCGGCGAGGCCATGCAGCAACCCGGCCTTTGGACTGTTGTGGGTGGCGCGGCCTGCACCCTTGCTTTCGCGCGCATTGGGGGCCAAAGGCAGCCGCGAAGCGCGAGCGCAGCAGGCAGGCGATTCCACATGAACATCACGAACCCGTTCCTTGACCGCGACGGCGACAAGCTGCGCGAGGAATGCGGCATCTTCGGCGTGATCGGCAGCCCGGAAGCGGCTCCGATCACTGCGCTGGGACTGCACGCATTGCAGCATCGCGGGCAGGAAGCCTGCGGCATCGTCAGCTGGGACGGGCACGAATTCTTCGCCCGCCGTGGCCTCGGCCATGTTGCCCAGGTCTTTGCCGACCAGACCATCCTGAGCGAATTGCCCGGCCACATGGCATCGGGCCACGTGCGCTATTCCACCACCGGTGGCCAGGGGCTGCGCAACGTCCAGCCGCTCCACGCGGACCTGGCCCGCGGTGGCTTCTCGATCGCGCACAACGGCAACATTTCCAATGCCATGCGGCTGCGGCAGGAACTGGTCGACAAGGGCGCGATCTTCCAGTCGACCTCGGACACCGAGGTGATCATCCACCTGATCGCGACCAGCCGCTACCCCACCCTGCTCGACCGGTTTGTCGATGCGCTGCGGATGGTCGAGGGCGCCTATTCGCTGATCTGCATGACGCCCAAACGCATGATCGCCTGCCGCGATCCGCTCGGCATCCGTCCGCTGGTGATGGGCAAGATCGGCGATGCCACCGTCTTCGCCAGTGAAACGGTCGCGCTCGACGTGGTCGGCGCGGAATTCGTGCGCGAGATCGAACCGGGTGAGATCGTCGAGGTGCGCCAGGACGGCCGCATCACCAGCCATCGCCCGTTCGGCGAACATCCGCCGCGCCCCTGCATCTTTGAACACGTCTATTTCAGCCGGCCGGATTCGGTATCGAGCGGTCAGTCGGTCTACGAAGTGCGCCGCCAGATCGGGGTTGAACTGGCGCGCGAAGCACCGGTCGAGGCTGACCTGGTAGTACCGGTGCCCGACAGCGGCGTGCCGGCGGCAATCGGCTATGCCCAGGAAAGCGGCATTCCCTTTGGCCTGGGCATCATTCGCTCGCACTATGTCGGGCGCACCTTCATCCAGCCGAGCGATGGCGAGCGTCATGCCGATGTGAAGCGCAAGCACAATGCCAACCGCGCGCTGGTCGAAGGCAAGCGGATCGTGCTGATCGACGATTCGATCGTGCGCGGCACTACCAGCATGAAGATCGTCCAGATGATGCGCGATGCCGGGGCCAAGGAAGTGCACTTCCGCGTCGCCAGCCCGCCTACGGGTCATTCGTGCTTCTATGGCGTAGATACGCCCGAGCGGCACAAGCTGCTCGCCGCGCGGATGGACCTCAATGAAATGACGAAGTTCATCGTAGCGGACAGCCTGGCTTTCGTCTCGATCGACGGGCTTTACCGGGCAGTTGGCGAGAAGTCCCGCAACGCGGCCTGCCCGCAGCATTGCGATGCCTGCTTCACCGGCGACTATCCGACCCGGCTGACCGACCTGGCGGACAAGACCGCCGCCACCGACCAGTTGAGCCTGCCGGTAGGTAAAGTCGCATGACCGACCTCACCGGACAGATCGCGCTCGTTACGGGCGCGAGCCGCGGCATTGGCGCGGCAACGGCCCAGGCCCTCGCCGCGGCAGGCGCGCACGTGGTGCTGACCGGGCGCGACACCAAGGCGCTCGAAGCGGTGGAACAGGCGATCTTCGATGCGGGCGGCGCGGCGACCATTGCCCCGGTCGACCTTTCCGAGGGCGACGGGATCGCCCGACTGGCCCAGGCCATTGCCGGGCGCTGGCCCGCGCTGGATATCCTGGTCCATGCCGCCGCCGTGCTGCCTCAGCTGACCGGGGTAACCGATATCGACCAGAACGGCTTTTCGAAGGCGCTGACGACCAATGCGCTGGCGACCCAGGCGCTGATCGCTCGGTTCGATCCGCTGCTCCGCAAAAGCGCCAACGGGCGGTTCATCTACCTGACCACTTCGGTCGCCACTGCGCCGCGCGCCTGGTGGGGGGCCTATGCCGCCAGCAAGGCCGCCGCCGAAGTGCTGGTCGATTGCTATGCGCAGGAAGTGCGCAATGTCAGCAAGGTTCGCGTCGCGATCGTCGATCCGGGAGCCACGCGCACGGCCATGCGGGCCAAGGCCTACCCGGGCGAGGATCCGCTGCGGAACAAGGAGCCTGCCGTGGTTGCGGACCGCGTGGTTACCCTGCTTGGTGAACAATTCGCCACCCCGCACCGCGAGCGTGTTAACCAGTCCCAATAAGGTCGGAGCAAGGCTGAAGGTCCATTTTTTGCCAAGCCTGTCCGGAAAGATTCGGACAGGCACATACCGCAGGCAAGAATTGAGGACCCGGCCATGAGCGATCACCTGCTGCACACCCGCGACCCCTATTTCGCCGCCGCGCAGGAAGATCGCAGCGCGCCGCGGACCCGCATCTCGATCCCCGCCACGCTGCGGGTGTCCGGTGGCCGCGGTTTCCAGACCGTGGTCCACGACCTGTCGCTGAGCGGGTTCTGCGCCGCCGCCATCAACCGCCTGCATCCCGGTACGATCTGCTGGCTGACCCTGCCCGGGCTTGAAGCCCTGCAGGCCGAAGTGATCTGGTGGGACAACAGCCTGACCGGCTGCGCCTTCGAACAGCTGCTGAGCCCGATCGTGCATGACAATATCCTGGTCCGCTGGCGTGGTGACACCTGCTACCGGACCTGCTGAGCCCCCCAGAGCCCCCGCCCCGGTGCAGCCAGACTGCCCTTCCAACCAGCCGGTCGGCGGGGGCTCACCCCAGAGATGATTGACATGGAAACCGCGATCCGCTGACCGCGCGAGCCGCGCCTATTGGCGAGCGACGATGCTATCGAGCACGAATTCGCTGAGCGGCTGGATGAATTCGCAGCCAAATTCGAAAGCGGTGACCCAAGCGACGCGGGATTCGATCGGGGCAATCCCCGGCAGGGTCAAGAACAGCCGGTCGCCTTCATGGACCAGGTAAACCCCGGCAACGCGCGCACCGAACCGCGAAATGTCCTGGACCTTCACCGTCGCCCGCTTCGCGCCCTTGCGAAACTGGACCTGCGCCTCATAGCGACGCCGATCGGCCCGGCGTCCGCCGGTTGCCTGGAACTTGGGTTGACCAGCGGGACTGTAATCCATCGCGGCGGCTCACTTGGTTTCGTACCGCGCCAGTGTCCCGAATCTGGGTAAAATTCAGGTTAACAATAAATAAACCCCGAATTCAGGAACTTGGCCAAACCAAAGGAAAGGGCGCGACCCGCAGGCCGCGCCCCTCTCCTTGCCGGAATGAACCGGTCTGTGATCAGAACTTGGTTTCGATCGACAGCGTGTAGGCCCGTCCGCGTGGGTCGGCCACGCGCGGTTCCCACGAGCTGCCGGCCCCGGTGTTGCCATCATAGCTGATCGCGAACGGCGGATCGGTATCGAAGATGTTCTTCACCCCGGCGGTGACAGTCAGATTCGGGGCAAGCCCCCTGTAGGTCACGGCCAGGTTGTAGGTGACATAGTTCGAAACCCGCTCGTTGAAATCGGGCCGCACTACCGTGCCAGCCGCAATCCCGGGCAGCTTCTGGTTGGTATAGCCGTTGCGGAACATCTGGGTCAGCGTGGCCGAGAAGTCCTCGGTCGAGAAGGTCACCCAGGCGTTGTGCTTCCACTTCAGGCCGAGATCGCCCGCGAAGGTGAACACGCCGATCTGGCTGGGGCCATAAGCGGCGGTCGGGGTCAGCTTTTCCTTCTTCTTGAGCAGCATGGAGCCATCCATGCCGATATCGAGCTTGCTGCCCGAAGAAACATCGATCGCCCCGCGCAGGCTGAACTCAAGCCCCTGGGTGCGCCGCGCCCCGGCGTTGACCCAGCGCTGGTCGATCGTGGTGATGTTGCCACCGGCATCGCGGATGAAGCGATCCGGGAACAGCGCGGCATTGTCGATCAGCTGGCGCAGGGTCAGGATCTGGAGCGTATCCTCGACATTGATCATCCACCAGTCGACCGAGGCCGACCAGCCCGGTGCCGGACGCACGACCACGCCAAGGCTGGCCTGCTTGGCGGTTTCGGGCTTCAGGTCGAGCGTACCGCCGGTCCAGATGTTCGGACGGATCTGCGCGCAGGGTTGGCCCGAACCAAAGGCGCTGGTCGGCACGCCGCCGGGGCAGCGCACCGGATCGGCCAGATCGCTGCCCGAATAGGGGCTTTCGGTGATCCCGTTGAACACCTGGTTGAAGGCCGGCACGCGGAAGCTGGTGTTGTAGCTGCCGCGGAACATCAGCCAGTCAAGCGGCTGGAACTTCGCCGAAATCTTCGGATTCGTGGTGGTGCCAAAGCCGGTGTAATCGTCGATGCGGAAAGCGCCGGTCACTTCGAAGCTTTCGAACAGCGGCACGTTCACTTCGGCATAGGCCGCCTTGACGTCGCGGTTCTTGGGGGTCAGCGCATTGACGTTGTCGAAGGCCGCCAGGAAGATCACCGGCTGACCGGCCACTGCGGCGGGCGAACCGTTGAACGAATAGGTTTCGCGGCGGTAATCGATCCCGGCGGCAATCTGCACGTCACCGGCCGGCATCGAGAACAGCGGCCCCGAAACCGAGGCATCGACCTGCTTCACTTCGTACTTGCCGCCGAACAGCGTGGTCCCTTCGGCTGAAACGGCCCGCAGGGCGGCCAGCCCGGCATCGGTCTGGCTCAGGCTGAAGGGGTTGATCAGGCCGGCGTTGATGACGCCGACGATCCCCGCCGTGGTCGCCCCCGGCGCGATCGGCGCCAGCGGATCGGTCGCGCCGTTGTTCAGCGTGCCGCGATAGTAGAACCCGGTGCCGAGCACCGACGAGCTTTCGCTGCGCGCAATCGAGCCACCGACGCGATAGTCCCACCCTTCCATCGGCAGCGGGCCATCGATGCCCAGCGCGATGCGGAAGGTCTCCGTATCGGTCTCATACTCGCGCGGCCCGCAGGCCACGCAGCGCCACCGACCCGAGATCGGCCGGCCATAACGGGCATCGAGCGCCGCCGCATTGGCCGGGAAGGCCCCGCGGATCGCGTTGAAGATCTGGTTGTAGGTCGCCTGGGTAAGGCTGTTGAGCGGATAGGCCCAGGGCAGGTTGGTGGTGTTGGCCGAAAGCTGCGCGTTCGAGAAGCTCTTGGCCGACTTCGCATCCGAACCGGTCACTTCGGCATAGATCTCGCTCGCCCCGACCTTCACCGTCGCGCGGCCATAATAGGTCAGCGTATCGATCGGCTGCTGGATCACCGCCGCGCGGCCGGTATCCCAGGCGCAGGCAAAGACCGCGCTGGGGTTGTTCCACAGCACTTCGTCATAGGCCATGCCGCCATCGAACGAGCCGCACCCGGCGCCACCCGGCAGGTCGAGGACATTGATCCCGCCGGACGCGGCATTGGCCCCGTTGGGCGCAGTCAGCGTCAGGCCGGTCAGCAGGGTGCCGAGCGGGGTCTGGAAGCTGTTGGCACCGATGTTGAACACGCTGGCAATCGGGGTGCCGCGCGTGTCGATCGACAGGCCGCGGTTGGGCTGGTTGCCGTTGACGAAATCGCGCTGTTCGCCGCGCAGCATCTTGGCCCAGCGGTACGAGACCGCGCCCATGATGTTGAAGCCCTGATCGTCAAGATCGCCATAGCCGACAATGCCCGACAGGCGGTAGATGTTGCCGCCGCCCGCTTCGGTCGCATCGACGAAGCCCTGCGCCCCGATCCCGGTATAGTTCTTCTTGGTGATGTAGTTGATCACCCCGCCCACGGCATCGGTGCCATAGATCGCCGAAGCCCCGTCCTTGAGGATTTCGACCCGCTCGATCGCGGCGAAGGGGATCTGGTTCACGTCGACCGCCGAACCCGACAGGCCGTGTGCGGCCACGCGGCGGCCGTTCAAGAGCACCAGGGTAGAGGCGCTGCCCTGCCCGCGCAGGTTGGCCGCCGAAAGCCCGTTGGTGCCGCGCTGCGCGCCGGTCGTCACGTCGGCGTTGGAGGCAAGGTTATCCGCCCCCGAACCGTTCGAGGTAAGGAACATGGTCAGCTGTTCTGGGCTGGAAAGGCCGTTCCGCTCGATATCGGCGCTGGTGATGATTTCCAGCGGCAGCGCGCTCTTGGCCGGATCCTGCTTGATCCGCGAACCGGTGACGATGATCGCCTTGTCAGCTTCCGAAGCGCTGTTGGGGCTGGTGATGTCAGGCGTCTGCTGGGCCAGGGCCGGCGCGGCCAAGGCTACCATGGCGACCGAACTGGACAGGACAAGACGGGAAACGGAACGAGCAATCATCGGAAGAACCCCCTGAAAGCCACAACAATCGTGCGGATAGCTCCAGACTAACGGAATCATCGCATTGCGAAAGGTGCTGAATCGATACTGGTGCCACAGGCTTCCAAGATTTGCCGGAACAGCCGGTTCTTGTTGCAACGATGCAACAATCTGGAGCAGCAATGGCTCAATTCGCGGCAGCGATCGCCTGCAAGGCCGCGTCCACCACCGGCACCACCCGCGTCCCGTCCGGCACATCGTTGGCGATGATCGAGAAGATCAACTCGCGCCCGCTGGCGGTCTTCAGCCAGCCGGACAGGGCATGGGTCGCATTGAGTGTGCCGGTCTTGGCCCAGATCCGTCCCGCCAGCGGGGTTCCGGCAAAGCGGCGACGCAGGGTGCCATCGACACCACCGACCGGCATTGAGGCGCGGTACTCCTGGCCCCACGGCTGGCTGGCAGACCAGCGCAGCAGCGCGACCGCCGCGCGCGGGGAAATCCGGTTGTAAGTCGACATGCCCGAGCCATCGGAGAAATCCCAACCGGTGCGCGGCAGCCCGGCGGCGGTGAAAACCTGCTCCATCGCCGCCACCCCATCGGCCAGCGACCCGGTGCCGGAAATCCGCCCGATCCGGCGCAGCAGCAGGTCGGCATAGAGGTTCTGGCTGACCTTGTTGACGATCCGCACCGTCTCGGCCAGCGGCGGCGCGGTATGCCCGCCCATGAAGGCGCCGCGCGGCATGGGCAGCCGCAGGTCACGCCCTTCGCGCTGCTTCGGATCGTCGATCAGGGCGACCGGACGGTAAGTCGAACGCACCGTGCCCTGCACGGCAACCCCGCGCCCCACCAGCTGGCGACGCAGCGCCCAGGCCGCATAATGCGCCGGATCGTCGACCCCCAGCCGGTCGGTGAAGGGTGCGGCATCGGCCGCGATCTCGCCATAAAGGCGCAGTTCCATGCTGCCGGGCGCCCGTTCGAACGCCAGGCTGGTCTTGCCCCCGGCGGCGATGGTCACCGCCTCGTTGCGCAGGGTGAAATAGTCGTTGCTGGTGACCAGCGGCGGCTGTCCGGCGGCCGCCGGGCGCACCTCGACCCGCACCTCGTTATCATCGATACTCAGCGCGGCAATGGCCGTGCCGCTGTCGGTGCCGATGTTGTTCCAGCTCATCCCCGGGCTCCACCGCTGGTCGGGAAACCAGCTGGCATCGCCCACGACATCGGCAACGACCTTCGCCTTCTTCGCCACCATTCCCGCCAGTTCGCTGAGGCAGTCGATCTTGCAGTCTGGCGCGGAAGACAGGTGCGCATCGCCCCGTCCGTAAAGGATCACGTGGGGTGGGCCGCCGTCCTGCTCAGCGAGGCCGATAAAGGCACCGGGGGCATAGCGGCCGAATTCCTCGGTCCCCAGCCTGGCCCGCGCCATCTTGTCACCCAGCAGGGCATAGGCGGCGGCTGTGGTGAACAGCTTGGTATTGCTGGCCGGGATAAAACGGTCATCCGGCCGGATCGCGATCACCTCGCGCCCCTGTTCATCCACTACCAACAGACCGATGCGGGTGCCCGCCGGAGCCGTCGCGAGGATCGCTTCGACGCTGGGCGGCGCGGCGGGCGGAACCGGTTCGGTCTGGGCGATGGCCGGCGCACAAAGCGTCAGCGCGGCGGCAAGGATCAACGAACGCATTGTCGCAAGGTGCCGCCTGGACCGGCTCAGCGCAAGTCTACCAGTTCGACCGGGGGGAGCGGCGCGCTGCCGCCCGGCTGCTCGGCCCAGTGCCGGGCGTTCAGCACACCGCCATCGGCGCGGAGATCCGCCACTCGGGCGAGGTCCACTTCGGCGAAGAGCCATTGCGCCGCGTCGAGTTGACCGATCGCCACCACGCCATCGGCCGGAAAGCCCCGGTCGGGCGGGCCATAGATGGCAGCGGCACCGCGATTGCTGTCGACCGCCGGAGACCATTCGGCCATGCCCACAGTAGGGCTATGAATGGCACACAACTGTCCCTCAAGCGCCCGGGCAGAGGCACCAAGGCGTACCCGCCAGTACCCGTGAAGTGCCTCGGTACAGCTGGGCACCAGCAGCAGCTCCATCCCGGCTTCGACCTGGGCGCGGGCCAGCAGGGGAAACTCACTGTCATAGCAGATGTTGATCCCGATCCGCCCGAGCGCGGTGTCGAACAGCCGCAGCGGACCACCACCGCTCACACCCCACTCCTCGCGCTCGAACCGGGTCATGATCAGCTTGTCCTGCACCCCCACCTTGCCATTGGGCGCGAACAGCCGGGCGCGGTTGACATAGCGCCCGTCCGGCAGGGCGCAGGGTGCGCTCGCTGCCAGGATGTGCAGGCCAAGCCGCGCAGCAAGGTCAGCGTGCAGCGCATCGACCCGCGGCAAGAGTGCGCTGACCGAGGCCAGCGAACCGGCGAGGTCGCCCATTGTGGCCGGATCCAGACTAGCGAGCTCCATCGCGCCATATTCGGGAAACACCGCCAGCGCTGCCCCGCCCTCGGCCGCCTGCTCCACCCAGCGGGTCAGCTTGGCCTGATAGACCGCCCAGTCAGCCAGGGCCTCGATCGGGTACTGCGCGGCGGCGACGATGAAGCGGGTCATAGCTGGCGCATCCAGTATTGCATCGGCTTTAGGTTCTCTTCCTGCTCGCCATGATCGGCCCAGGCAAAGCTGCCGACCAGCCCCGATACCGGAGCATAGCCGCGCTTGCCCCAGAAGGCGTCGAGCGGGACGTAGTCCGCCGGGCGTGCGGGATGATCGGTAGGGCGCACCACGGCGCAGAAGCTGGCCTGACGCGCCCCCCAGGCCCGCGCCGCCGCCTCGCGGTGATCGAAGAAGGCATGGCCGATCCCCTGCCCGCGATATTCAGGCAGCAGCACGCTCTCGCCAAAGTAGAACACCCCCGCCGGGTCAATCCCCGCCGTCACGAAGGGCGCGCGGATGTAGTCCTCCTGCGCGATCAGCGGCGAGGCCGTTGCCGCCCCAACGATCCGCTCCCCATCAAGCGCCGCCACCAGCACGGCATCGGGGCAGGCTGTGAATTCGGCCAGATAGTCCTGCTCGTATTCCTCGCTCCCTGCATAGAGATAGGGCCAGGCCGCGAAGACCGCGATCCGCAGCCGCGCCAGGTCCGGCAGTGCGGCCTGCAACGCCGCCCCGGTCAGCGGGCGGACATCGATGCTCATCCGATCACCTGCGCTTCCCAGTCGGCCAGGTTGTAATAGACCGTGACGCGGGCAATCAGCCCATTCTCGATCGCAAAGAAGGCCCCGGCCGGCAGGACATAGCGCTGCCCCGTTGCCTCGGGCAGGCCAGCGTCGGTGTTGAGGTATTGCCCATGCACCACGAATTCGGCGCTGGCGCGGGTGCCATCGGCGCTGGCCATCAGCACGAGGTCGTGAAGCTGTTCAGCATAACAGCGCTCCATATGGGCCAGGAAGCTGCGGAACGCGTCCTTCCCAACCTGCCGCGCGCCCTGGTTGATGTCATGCGCCACGTCATCGCTGAGGCAGGCCAGCATCCCTTCCCAATCGCCCGCGTTGAAGGCAGTGTAATAGCGGTCCAGCAGGGCAAGCGCGGCGATCTGGCTCATCGGTGGCAATCTCCTTTGGCATGGCGCCTAACCGATCGCGTCGCGCTTGTCAGCGCTTCGTCGAATGGGCGGTTGCAAGTGGGCGGGCAGCGCGGCAACCTGCGTGGCATAAACCAGACCAAGGACGCCCTAACCCATGCGCAAGACCCTGCTTGGCCTTACCGCTCTCGCCCTGCCCTTTGCACCGGCCCTGGCCCAACAGGCTGCGCCCGTTGCGCCCAAGCCAGCAGCAATCGTCGCCGATGGCGTTCCACCCGTGCCGATGCAATTGGTCGAGGCGAGCCGTCCCTACATGGAATTCCGCACCGCCAGTTTCATGGACTGGGATCCGGTATCGAAGTCCATGCTGATTTCCACCCGCTTCGGCAACGTGGCCCAGCTGCACACCGTGGCCGGTCCCGGCATGGCCCGCCGCCAGATCAGCTTCGAGGCCGAGCCGCTGGGCGGCGGCTATATGCCCAATGACGGCACCCTGGTGGTGCGCAAGGATACCGGCGGCAGCGAGTTCTGGCAGCTCTATACGCTGAAGGATGGCCGCCTGACCCTGCTGACCGACGGCAAGAGCCGCAATTCGATCAACGCGGTCAGCGCGGATGGCAAGTGGCTGGCCTATAGCTCCACCCGCCGCAACGGCACTGACAGCGATCTCTATGTGGTCGATCCGCGCAATCCCGCCACCACGAAGATGGTGTTGCAGGTCAGCGGCGGCGGCTGGGCGCTGGCCGATTTCGCCCCCGGCAACAAGGCGGCGATCGTTGCCCAATATGTCTCGGTCCAGAAAAGCGACCTGCACTGGCTGGACCTTGAAACCGGCAAGCTGACCCCGATCGGCGATCACAAGAAGGCGATTGCCCATGGCGGCGCCAAGTTCGCCCGGGATGGCACGCTGTGGGTGACCAGCGACGAAGGTTCGGACTTCCAGCGGCTCGGCACGCTTGATCCCAAGACCGGCAAGTTCACTCCGCGCGGACCGGAAACGAAGTGGGATGTCGAAGGCTTCGATATCGCTCCCGATGGCAGCTTCATCGCCTACGTGATCAACGAGGCCGGCATTTCCAAGCTGCGCCTGCTCGATCCGAAGACCGGCCAGACGCGCGAGGTGACGGGCCTGCCGCGCGGCGTGCTGGGGTCGCTGCGGATCGCACCCTGGGGCGAAATCGGGATCACCGTTTCCTCGGCCCGCGTGCCAACCGATGCCTTCTCGGTCGATCCCAAGACCCTGGCGGTCAAGCGCTGGACCGAAAGCGAAACCGGCGGGCTTGATCCGGCGCGCAATGTCGAGCCGGAACTGATCGAAGTGAAAAGCTTCGATGGCGAGCCGGTCTCGGGCTTCCTCTATCGTCCCGATCCGGCGAAGTTCCCCGGCAAGCGCCCGCTGATCGTGGACATTCACGGCGGGCCGGAAGGGCAGACCACGCCGTCATTCCGCGGCCGCACCAATTACCTGCTCAACGAACAGGGCATTGCCGTGTTCTATCCCAATGTCCGCGGCTCGACCGGCTATGGCAAGCGCTTCGTCAGCCTCGATAACGGGCCGTTCCTGCGCGAGAATTCGGTCAAGGACATCGGCGCCTTTCTCGACCGGCTGCAGGGCGATGCCGGGATCGACGCGGCCCGCATGGCGGTGCGCGGCGGCTCCTATGGCGGCTACATGTGCTATGCCAGCGCGATCCGGTATGGCGACCGGTTCAAGGCCGGCAATTGCATCGTCGCGATCAGTAACTTCGTGACCTTCCTGGAAAACACCCAGTCCTATCGCCGCGATCTGCGCCGGGTGGAATATGGCGACGAGCGCGATCCCAAGCAGCGCGCCAAGCTGACGGAAATCTCGCCGCTGACCCATGTGGACAAGCTGGCGATCCCGCTGCTGGTGGTGACCGGCGGCAACGATCCGCGCGTGCCGCAGAGCGAGGCCGACCAGATGGTCGCCGCTGTCCGCGCCAAGGGCCGAACCGCGTGGCACCTGGTTGGCACCAATGAAGGCCACGGCTTCGCGAAGAAGGAAAAC
>Ga0315904_10005792_pt1 | contig 17068 bp, 15 predicted proteins | sample LakEriMetagenome_6_FD_203529 | JGI IMG/M metagenome (GOLD analysis project Ga0315904, IMG submission 203529) | Freshwater fungal communities from buoy surface, Lake Erie, Ohio, United States - Buoy 12 MA120 | ecosystem: Environmental > Aquatic > Freshwater > Lake | place: USA: Lake Erie, Ohio...
GCCCTTCTTGAACTCGCGCACCGCCTCCTCGCCCGACTTGTTCCAGGAGAGATCGGACAGGTGCACCAGGCCGTCGATGCCGCCGGGCAGCCCGATGAACACGCCGAAGTCGGTGATCGACTTGATCGTGCCGCGAACCTTGTCGTTCTTGCGGTAGTTGTCGGAGAACTCTTCCCAGGGGTTGGGCTTGCACTGCTTCATGCCCAGGGAGATGCGGCGGCGGTCCTCGTCGATCTCGAGCACCATCACCTCGACCTCGTCGTTCAGCGATACGACCTTGCCGGGGTTGACGTTCTTGTTGGTCCAGTCCATCTCGGACACGTGCACCAGACCCTCGATGCCGGGCTCGATCTCGACGAACGCGCCGTAGTCGGTGATGTTGGTGACCTTGCCGAACATGCGCGTGCCCTGCGGGTAGCGCCGGCCGATGCCGATCCAGGGGTCGTCGCCGAGCTGCTTGACGCCGAGCGAGACGCGGTTCTTTTCCTGGTCGAACTTGAGGACCTTGGCGGTGACTTCCTGGCCGACGGCCAGCACCTCCGAGGGGTGCCGCACGCGGCGCCAGGCCATGTCGGTGATGTGCAGCAGACCGTCGATGCCGCCGAGGTCGATGAACGCGCCGTAGTCGGTGATGTTCTTGACCACGCCCTTGACGATCGCGCCCTCGTGCAGGGTCTCGAGCAGCTTCGCACGCTCCTCGCCCTGGGTGAGTTCGATGACCGCGCGCCGCGACAGCACGACGTTGTTGCGTTTGCGATCGAGCTTGATGACACGGAACTCGAGGGTCTTGCCCTCGTAGGGACCGGTGTCCTTGACGGGGCGGGTGTCGATCAGCGAACCCGGCAGGAACGCACGGATGCCGTTGGTCATGACCGTGAGGCCGCCCTTGACCTTGCCGGTGATGGTGCCGGTGACGAGATCGCCGGTGTCCAGCGCCTTCTCGAGGTTGATCCAGGCCGCCAGCCGCTTGGCGCGGTCGCGCGACAGCCGGGTCTCGCCATAGCCGTTCTCGAGCGAGTCGATGGCGACCGAGACGAAATCACCTTCGGCGACATCGAGTTCGCCACGGTCGTTGTGGAACTCGGAGATGTCGATGTAGCTCTCGGACTTCAGACCGGCATTGACGACCACGAAGTTGTGGTCGATGCGTACCACCTCGGCGGTGATGACCTCACCGGCGCGCATTTCCTTGCGCGACAGCGACTCCTCGAAAAGCGCGGCGAAGCTTTCGGGGGCGGGGTTGGCGATCGTTGCAGTACTCAATTGATTTCCAGATGGGGAGGTGCGCGCCGGCTTGCGGTTTCGGAGAGGATTCGGGGCGTGCGAGCCCGGAAAGACAGCAGCCGGCGGAGTTGACGAAAGCCCGCGGCATGCCGGTTGGCGGCCTGCGTGGAAATCGGCGTCGGACACCGACGGCGAAACCCGCGCAGTCAGCCGTGGAGGCAGACGCGGACACCCTGGAACGAGCGGCAGGGACGACGGCCGGAAGCTTCCGGCCGGCAGGCTCAGCCAGCCCTGCGATGCCACGCCTCCAGCACGCGCTCGACGGTCTGAGGAATGTCGAGCAGGGTGGAATCGATGGTCACCGCGCCTTCCGCGGCCCGCAGCGGCGCGTGCTCGCGCGAGGCATCGCGCGCGTCACGTTCCTGCAGGTCTCGCAGAAGGACAGCAAGGTTAGCAGAAAAGCCCTTTGCGATCAACTGCTTAAGGCGGCGCTCCGCGCGCGACTCGGCGCTGGCCGTCAGGAACACCTTGAGTGCCGCCTGCGGAAACACCACCGTGCCCATGTCGCGGCCGTCGGCAACCAGGCCCGGCGCGCGACGGGCGCGTCGCTGCAGCGCGAGCAGGCTGGCGCGCACCGGCTGCAGCGCGGCGATGCGCGAGGCCGCCACACCGACGGCTTCCTGGCGGATCTCGTCGCCGACCGGGCGGCCGTCGAGCAGCAGCCCGTCGGCGCCATGGCGCACCGGCAAGGCGTCGGCGAGCGCCGCGAGCGCCTGCCCGTCGGCCAGATCGACGCCGCCGGCGAGCGCCTGCTGCGCGAGCAGCCGGTACAGCGCGCCGGAGTCGAGCACGTGCCAGCCCAGCGCCCGGGCCACGCCCTCGGCGATCGTGCCCTTGCCCGAGGCGGTCGGTCCGTCGATCGCGATGATGGGCGCGTCGGACCCCATCGGCTCAGGCCAGATCGACCTGGGCGATGCCCAGCCCGGCGGCGGCGGCCAGCGCCGTGAAACCGGGGAAGGAGGTGGCAACGTTGCCGGTATCGCGCACCCGGATCGGGGCGCGCGAGCGCAGCGCCGCGATCGCCATGGCCATCGCGATCCGGTGGTCGCCCAGCGACTCGACCGTGCCCCCGGCAAAGGGCAGCGCCTCGCCGCCGCGCCCCTCGACGATCATGCCGTCGGCGGTGGGCTGCACCGGCAGCCCGACGGCGGCCAGGCCATCGGCCATCGCCGCGATCCGGTCGGACTCCTTCACGCGCAGCTCCTCGGCGCCGGTGACCACGGTGCGGCCCTGGGCGCAGGCGGCGGCCACGAACAGCGCGGGAAACTCGTCGATCGCCAGCGGCACGAGTGCGGGCGGAACCTCGATGCCGCGCAGCGCCGCGCCGCGCACCCGCAGATCGGCGACCGGCTCGCCGCCCACCTCGCGCGGGTCGAGCACGGCGATGTCGGCACCCATCAGCCGCAGGATGTCGATGATGCCGGTGCGGGTGGGGTTCATGCCGACATGCTCGAGAACGACGTCGGAGCCCGGCGCGATCGAGGCGCCGACGAGGAAGAAGGCGGCCGAGGAGATGTCGGCGGGCACATCGAGGCTCGTGGCTCGAAGGGCCTGACCACCGCGCAGCGCGACGCGCGCGCCATCGCGCAGCACCGAGACGCCGAAACCCGCGAGCATGCGCTCGGTGTGGTCGCGCGTGGGCGCGGGCTCGGTGACGGCGGTTTCGCCCTCGGCGTAGAGGCCGGCCAGCAGGATGGCCGACTTCACCTGGGCGCTGGCAACCGTCATCGGATAGTCGATTCCCCGCAGCCCCCCGGAGGGCTCGATGCGCACCGGCGGCGTGCCCGACGGGCTGGTGGCGATCCGCGCGCCCATCCGGGAAAGGGGCTCGGCGACCCGCCGCATCGGTCGCCGCGAGAGGCTCTCGTCGCCGATCAGCACCGAGCCGAAGCGCTGCCCGGCGAGCAGGCCCATCAGCAACCGCATCGCGGTGCCGGCATTGCCGCAGTCGAGCGGCCCGGCGGCCGCACGCAGGCCATGCAGCCCGACCCCGTGCACCGCCACCCGGCCCTCATGCGGGCCCTCGATGGCCACGCCCAGGGCGCGAAACACGTTCATCGTGGAGATGGCGTCGGCACCCTCGAGAAACCCGCTGACCCGGGTCGTGCCCTCGGCCAGCGCGCCGAGCATGATCGCCCGGTGCGAGATGGACTTGTCGCCGGGCACCCGCAGGCGCCCGACCAGTCTGCCGCCGCCCGCGACGTCGAATCCGATAGCCATGACAAAGTTCCTGTGCGCCGCGACCGACTGGCCGCAGCATGACCGGTGTGGGGCGGGCGCTGTCGGTCGCGCTGCCGCCAAGAATGGCGCCGATTCTACCGGGCGGGGAGGCCCGGCCCATGTCCAAACCCGATCCCTTCGACGATCGCCAAGTGAACGACCTGCTCGCGCGAATCTCGAAGCAGGCGGCGTCTACCGTCGCACGCAGGAGCAGCCCGCGGCCGGCCGGTGCGGGCCCCGCCGGGTCAGTCACTGTTCCGCGCTTCGGCAGGCGGCGCACCGACAAGCCGCGCGCGGCCGGCAATCAGGAACTGCTCGGCCTGCATGCGGTTCGGCTGCTGCAAACGCTGCCAAGCGAGATACGGCTCGTCGCGCTGCGCGGCGAGTATCCGCGGATACTCAATCACATCGCCGCGCTGTGGGACGAGCCCAAGGCCCTTGCCAGGTACCTCGACTCGCTGATGATCGACTCGCGCGGCGGCCGCAGCGGATTTCCGTTCCAGGTGATCGCCGAGCTCGCCGAACTGCGCAACTACCGCGCGAGGCTGGACCGGCGGCGCTGGAGCGAGAACTGACCAGGCGGGCCGCGCGCGCGCCCTGCGCCCGGCCCGCGAGCCGGCAGGTCAGGTAGCACGAAGACGGCTGCGCCAGGCGCTGGCCCTCGCGAAGCGCTCGATCAGCGCGTCGCGATCGCCGGCGCGCAGCGCGCCGAGTATCGCGGCGAGTTCGGTCTCGAAGGCAGCCGCGCGCTCGAGCACCGGTTCGCGGTTGTCGAGCAGGATGTCGGCCCACAGTGCGGCCGACGACGCACCGATGCGGGAGGTATCGCGCAGGCCACCGCCGGCCATGCGCAGGGCGTCTTCGGCCCAGGGCCCCCGGGCAATCGCCGCGCACAGCGCGAACACCATCGCGTGCGGCCAGTGCGAAACCTCGGCAAAGATGCGGTCGTGCCGATCGGCATCGAGCTCGCTGACCCGCCCGCCCAGGGCGCTCCAGAACGCCGTGACCCGCGCCACTGCCTGGGGCGCGGTTTCGGGCTGCGGGCACACGATGACCGCGGCATCGCGAAACAGCCCCGCCCGGGCTGCCTGCGGGCCGTGCTTCTCGGAGCCGGCGATCGGGTGAGCGGGCAGGTAGCGGGCATACGCCGGACCCAGCGCGGCGCGCGCGGCGGCGATGGTCGAGAGCTTGGTGCTGGCGCAGTCGGTGAGCAGCGCGCCCGGAGCGAGATGCGGCACGAGCCCGGCGAACAGCTCGGGCAGCGCCCCGATCGGGGCGGCAAGCACGATCAGGTCGGCACCGGCCACGGCCTGCGCCGGCGAGTCGGCAACGCTGTCGAGCAGGCCCAGAGCCAGGGCCTCGCGCGCATCGTCGCCGGGCGCGTAGCCGATCACATGATCCACGCAGCCGGCCGTGCGGGCCGCCGCAGCAACCGAGCCGCCGATCAGGCCCACCCCCAGCACCGCGAGGCGCCCGAAAGAGGCGATGCCCGGCGCGGGGCTCGGAGGCCGTGAACCATCGTTCACGGCCACTCAGGCGAGCGCGACGCGCAGCGCCCGCAGGAAGGCCTCGTTCTCGTGCGGCAGCCCGATCGAGACGCGCAGCCACTCGGGCAGGCCGTAGCCACCCACCGGCCGCACGATGACGCCGGCACGCAGCAGCTTCTCGTAGACCGCGCCCGCGGCGCCCACCCGCACCAGCACGAAGTTGCCGTACGAGGGCACGTAGGCCAGGCCCATCTCGTCGAAGGCCGCCTGCAGGCGATCGAGCCCCTCGCGGTTGAGCTCGTAGCTGCGGCGCAGGAAGTCTTCGTCGGCCAGCGCGGCCACCGCCGCGGCCTGCGCGAGCGAATTGACGTTGAAAGGCTGGCGCACGCGGTTGAGCAGATCGGTGAACTCGGGCTGGGCGATGCCGAACCCCACCCGCAGGCCCGCCAGACCGTAGGCCTTGGAGAAGGTGCGCGACACCAGCAGGTTGGGATAGCGGCGCACCCAGGCGATGGAGTCGTAGCGGTCCTGGGGCCGCAGGTACTCGTTGTAGGCCTCGTCGAGCACCACCGACACCGTGGCCGGCACGCGCGCGAGGAAGGCCTCGATCTGCGCGGCCGGCACGAAGGTTCCGGTCGGGTTGTTGGGGTTGGCGATGAACACCAGGCGGGTGTCGGGGGCGATGGCGTCGGCCATCGCGGGAAGGTCGTGGCCGAGGTTGCGGGCCGGCACCACGATGGCGCGCGCGCCCACCTCCTGCGTGGCCAGCGCGTACACGGCAAACGAGTGCTGCGCGTAGACGATGGACTCGCCAGCCTGCACCAGCGCGTGGGCGGCGAGCTCGAGGATGTCGTTGGAGCCGTTGCCCAGGGTGATCCAGTCGGCGGGCACGCCGTAGCGCGCGCTGAGCGCGGCCTTCAGCTCGAAGCCGTTGGAATCGGGGTAGCGGCCGATCTCGTCGATGGCGCGCAGCATCGCCGCGCGCGCGCCGGCCGGCATGCCCAGCGGATTCTCGTTGGAGGCGAGCTTGACGATGGCCGCCTCGTCGAGGCCGTACTCGCGCGCGAGCTCGGAGATCGGCTTGCCGGCCTGATAGGGAGCGATGCCGCGCACGTGCGCGGGAGCGTTGATGGTCATGTCGATGCCCTGGGATACGAGCCGGCGAGCTTGAAGAAGGCGGCGTTGCGGCGCAGCTCGATGAGCGCCTGCGCAACGGGAGGATCCTGCTCGTGGCCGATGAGGTCGAGGTGGAAGTAGTACTCCCAAGTGCCCTGGCGCGCCGGCCGCGACTCGAAGCGCTTCATCGACACACCGTGGCGGGCCAGCGGCTCGATGAGCGCATGCATGGCGCCGGCCCGATCGGGAACCGAGAGGATCAGCGAGGTCTGGTCGGCGCCGCTGGGCGTGCAGGCGTGGCGCCCGAGCACCAGGAAGCGCGTGCGGTTGTGCGGGTCGTCCTGGATGCCGCGCGCGGCGGCGCTCAGGCCGTAGCGGGCCGCGGCCTCCTCGCTGGCGATGGCCGCGGTGCCCGGCTCGGCGGCCGCCAGGCGCGCGCCTTCGGCGTTGGACGACACCGGCACCCTTTCGAGGCCCGGGCAGTGGCGATCGAGCCAGGCCTGGCATTGCGCGAGGGCCTGCGGATGCGCGCACACCCTGCCCACGCCCTCGAGGGTGCCCGAGCGGGTGAGCAGACTGTGGACGATGGGCAGCGTGACCTCGCCGCAGATGCGCAGCGCCGTCTGCAGCAGCAGATCGAGCGAGCGGTTGACCGCGCCCTCGGAGGAGTTCTCGACCGGCACCACGCCGAAGTCGGTGCCGCGGGCTTCGGTGACGCGGAAGACCTCGTCGATGCTCGCGCAGGCGATGGCATCGACGCCCTGGCCGAAGTGCCGGCGCAGCGCCTGCTCGCTGTAGGTGCCAGCCGGCCCCAGGTAGGCCACGCGCATGCGGCGCTCGAGCTCGCGGCAGGCCGACATCACCTCGCGGTGGATGGCCTCGATCGCATCGCCGCCCAGCGGGCCGGGGTTGCGCTCGCGCAGCCGCGCGATCACCTGCGCCTCGCGCTCGGGTCGGTAGACCGGCGCGTCGGTGAGTTTTTTCACTTCGCCGACCTCGATCGCGAGGCGGGCGCGGCGGTTGAGCAGCTCGAGCAGCTGCGCATCCACCGCATCGATGCGCTCGCGCAGCTCGGCGAGCCGCGGGTGGGGGGGCGTGGGAGAAGGGGTGGTCTCGGCCATCGACCGATGGTAGCAAAGGCGCGACCCGCCGACGCCGGCAGGCCGCGCCGGCGGCTCAGGTAGTCGGGCCGGGCTCGGCCTCGACCTCGTCGTCGTCGCCGTCGCCCTCGACCACACGCTGCACGCCCGACAGGCGCATGCCCTGGTCGACGCTGATGAGGGTGACGCCCTGGGTGGCGCGGCCCATCTCGCGGATCTCGGCAACCCGGGTGCGGATCAGCACGCCGCCGGTGGTGATGAGCATGAGTTCGTCGCGCGGCTCGACCAGCACCGCCGCCACCACCCGGCCGTTGCGCTCGCTGGTCTGGATGGCGATCATGCCCTTGGTGCCGCGCGAGTGGCGCGTATATTCGGCAATGGGCGTGCGCTTGCCGTAGCCGTTCTCGGTGGCGGTAAGCACCGACTGGATCTCGGAGCCGGCCACCAGCATCGAGATCACGCGCTGGCCCTCCTCCAGATGCATGCCGCGCACGCCACGGGCCGCGCGGCCCATCGGGCGAACGTCGTTCTCGTCGAAGCGCACGGCCTTGCCGGCGTCGGAGAACAACATCACGTCGTGGCGGCCGTCGGTCACGGCCGCGCCGATCAGGAAGTCGCCCTCGTCGAGGTCGACGGCGATGATCCCGCGCTTCATCGGGCGCGAGAAGTCGGTGAGCGGCGTCTTCTTCACGGTGCCCAGGCTGGTGGCCATGAACACGAAGCGGTCCTCGTCGAAGGTGCGCACCGGCAGCACGACGGTGATCTTCTCGCCGTCGGCCAGCGGCACCAGGTTGACGATGGGCCGGCCGCGCGACTGCCGCGCGCCCTGCGGCACCTCCCAGACCTTGAGCCAGTAGACGCGGCCGCGGTCGGAGAAGCACAGGATGAAGTCGTGGGTGTTGGCCACGAACAGCTGGCCGATCCAGTCCTCGTCCTTGGTCGAGGCCGCCTGGCGGCCGCGCCCGCCGCGCTTTTGCGCGCGGTACTCGGACACCGGCTGGCTCTTCACATAGCCGCCGTGCGACAGGGTGACGACCATGTCCTGGGGCGCGATCAGGTCCTCGGTGTCGAGGTCGGTGGCGTTGCGCTCGATGACCGACTTGCGAGCATCGCCGAACTCGGTGCGGATGCGCGTGAGCTCGCCCTCGATGAGGCTGGTCACCCGCTCGGGGCGCGCCAGGATGTCGAGCAGGTCGGTGATGGTGTCGATGACCTCGCGGTACTCCTGCACGATCTTGTCCTGCTCGAGGCCGGTGAGCCGCTGAAGGCGCATCTGCAGGATCTCCTGCGCCTGCGTCTCGGAAAGCCGGTAGCCGGCATCCGCGCCAGGCTGCATGCCGACCCCGGGCTCGAGGCCCTCGGGGCGGTAGGCGGCGGGGTCGCTGCCCGCGCGCTCGAGCATCTCGCGGGCCACGCCGGCGCGCCAGGTGCGCTCGAGCAGCCGCTCGCGCGCGATGGGCGGGGTGGGCGAGCCCTTGATCAGCTCGATCATCTCGTCGACGTTGGCGATGGCCACCGCCAGGCCCTCGAGCACATGGCCGCGTTCGCGGGCGCGGCGCAGATCGAACACCGTGCGCCGGGTGATGACCTCGCGCCGGTGCAGCAGGAAGTACTCGAGCATCTGCTTCAGGTTGAGCAGCCTCGGCTGGCCGTCGACGAGCGCGACCATGTTGATGCCGAAGGTGTCCTGGAGCTGGGTGTTCTTGTACAGGTTGTTGAGGACGATCTCGGGGATCTCGCCGCGCTTGAGCTCGATGACCACCCGCATGCCCGACTTGTCGGACTCGTCGCGAATGTCGCTGATGCCCTCGAGCTTCTTCTCGTTGACGAGCTCGGCGATGCGCTCGAGCAGCAGGCGCTTGTTCACCTGGTACGGCAGCTCGTCGACGATGATGGCCTGGCGGCCGGCGCGATCGGTGTCCTCGAAGTGCGTCTTGGCGCGCATCACCACCCGGCCGCGGCCGGTGCGGTAGCCCTCGCGCACGCCCGACACGCCGTAGATGATCCCGGCCGTCGGGAAATCGGGCGCGGGCACCAGCTCGATGAGTTCGTCGACGTCGGCCTGCGGCCGGCGCAGCAGCAGCAGGCAGGCCTCGACGATCTCGCCCAGGTTGTGCGGCGGAATGTTGGTGGCCATCCCGACCGCGATGCCGGCCGAGCCGTTGATCAGCAGGTTGGGGATGGTGGCCGGCAAGACCGTGGGCTCGAGTTCCTTGCCGTCGTAGTTGGGCGTGAAGTCGACGGTCTCGCGGTCGATGTCGGCGAGCATCTCGGCGGCAATGCGCTCGAGGCGGCACTCGGTGTAGCGCATGGCCGCGGCGTTGTCGCCATCGACCGAGCCGAAGTTGCCCTGGCCGTCGACCAGCGGGTAGCGCAGCGAGAAGTCCTGCGCCATGCGCACCAGCGTGTCGTAGATCGCGCTGTCGCCGTGGGGGTGGAACTTGCCCATCACCTCGCCCACCACGCGCGCGCACTTCACGTAGGGCCGGTTCCAGACGTTGTTGGCCTCGTGCATCGCGTAGAGCACCCGCCGGTGCACCGGCTTGAGGCCATCGCGCACGTCGGGCAACGCCCGCCCCACGATCACGCTCATCGCGTAATCGAGATAGGAGCGCCGCATCTCCTCTTCGAGGCTGATCGGCAGAGTCTCTTTGGCGAAGGTGTCCATGCTGGGGGGCGGCAGGCCGCCAGGGGGCGGCGGCGGAAACGGACGGACCCGGGCGCAATCGCCGGCAAGCCCGCACAAGCGGCCGCCCGACTCGCGTCGGAAGGCAGTAAAGCCTTGAATAATAACCTATTGTGGGCGCGCTTCACGGCGCGCTCGGGCGCGCTGTGCTTTACTTGCGCCCATGGAACTGATCATTCCCCGCTGGATCGCGCCGGTGGTGCCGCGCGGCGTGGTGCTCGAAGGGCACGCGGTGCTCGTCGAGGGCCGGCGCATCAGCGCGATCGCACCGCACGCCCAGGCGCGCGCGGCCTGGCCGCAGGCGCGGGTCACCGAGCTTGCCGGCCATCTGCTGGTGCCGGGCTTCGTGAACCTGCACACCCATGTGCCCATGACGCTGCTGCGCGGCGCCGGCGACGACATGCCGCTGGGCGCCTGGCTGCGCGAGCGCATCTGGCCGCTCGAGGCCCGGCTGGTGTCGCCGGGGTTCGTGGCCGACGGCGCGGTGCTCGCCTGCGCCGAGATGCTGCGTGGCGGCATCACCTGCTTCAACGACATGTACTTCCACCCCGAGGAGGTGGCCGCGGCCGCGCTCGACATGGGGATGCGGGCGGCCGTCGGCATCATCGTCATGGAGTTCGCCACCGGCTACGGCAGCGGGCCGGGCGACTACATCCGCAAGGGGCTCGAGCTGCGCGATCGGCTGCGCGACGAAAAGCGCATCGGGTTCACGCTGGCCCCGCACGCCCCCTACACCGTCTCCGACGACAGCTTCCGGCGCGTGGCTGCGCTGGCCGCCGAACTCGGCCTGCCGGTGCAGTGCCACGTGCACGAGACCGCCGACGAGATCACCGAGAGCCTTGCAGCGCACGGCAGGCGGCCGCTGCGTCGCCTGGCCGACCTCGGCCTGCTCGGCCCCGAGTTCCTCGCGATCCACGCCGTGCACCTCGACGAGGCCGACGTGGCGCTGCTCGCGCAGCATGGCGCAAGCGTTGCGCACTGCCCGCACTCCAACCTCAAGCTGGCCAGCGGCATCGCCCCCACCGCCCGCCTGCTGGCCGCCGGCATCGAGGTCGGCATCGGCACCGACGGCGCGGCCAGCAACAACCGCCTCGACCTCCTGTCGGAGGCCCGCACCGCCGCGTTGCTCGCCAAGGGCGCAAGCGGCGACGCCACCGTGTGGCCGGCCCACCAGAGCCTGCATGCCATGACGCTGGCCGGCGCCCGTGCCCTGGGCATGGAGGCGAGCATCGGCAGCATCGAACCCGGCAAGCTCGCCGACCTGGTGGCCGTCGATCTGGGCGAGCCCTGGCTGCAACCGGTTTTCGATCCGGTCGCGCACCTGGTCAACGCGGCCGGCCGCGAGCAGGTGACCGATGTCTGGATCGACGGCGAGGCTGTTGTCCGTTCGCGACAATTGGTCCTTGAGCGTGCTCACGAACGATTTGCCGAATCGCAGGCCCGCGGCCGGGTATGGCATACTCGCGTCGTCGAAACCTTGCCGACCGGTGACCCTTTCAAGGGCAATTGATCGCAATCGCCGGCGCCGAGTCACGGATTCACCCCACCGAGAGGAAAAACATGAACAAACCGGTCCATCTGGGCGTTCTGGTCGCTTCGGCGCTGCTGGCCGTGGGCGGCGTGGCGCAAGCGCAGACTGCCGACCCCCGGAACAGCGCCTACGTGATCAGCCCCGACGCCCAGGTCGTGAAGAACGCCACCGGGCTGTGCTGGCGCACCGGCTACTTCACCCCCGCCAACGCCCTCCGTGGCTGCGACGACGACCTCCTCCCCAGGGCCGCCCCGGCCCCGGCGCCCAGCCCGATGGCGCCCCCGCCGGCTCCGGCTCGCCCGGCTGCGCCGCCGCCCCCGCCCCCGCCGGCAGCAGCGCCTGCGCCTGCCCCTGCGCCGGCCCCCGCTGCTCGGCCCGCCCCGGCTCCGGCCGCGCCCACCAGCGAGAAGGTCACCTTCGCCGCCGACACCTTCTTCGACTTCGACAAGGCCGTCGTCAAGCCCGAAGGCAAGGCCAAGCTCGATGACCTCGTCGGCAAGATCAAGGCCATCACCCTCGAGGTCGTGATCGCTGTCGGCCACACCGACAACGTCGGCACCGATGCCTACAACCAGAAGCTGTCGGTGCGCCGCGCCGAGGCCGTCAAGGCCTACCTGGTGAGCAAGGGCATCGAAGCCAACCGCGTCTACACCGAAGGCAAGGGCGAGAAGCAGCCCACCGCCGACAACAAGACCACCGAAGGCCGCGCCAAGAACCGTCGCGTGGAAATCGAGGTCGTCGGTACCCGCGCTCGCAAGTAATCGCCGGGCCGCTCGCCGGCTCAGCACAAGCCCCGCTCCGGCGGGGCTTTTTCTTTCCTGCGCGCCCTGCCCGGCCAGCCGGCACGGCGCGCGCCCGCAAGCACCGTTCCGCCACACCGCCCTGCCCCACCCATCCTGCGGCCTGCATGCTCGAACTCTTCGCCGCCGCGCTGGGGCTGGGCCTGGTCTTCAACGCCACCCCGGGCGCGGTGTTCGCCGAAACGCTGCGCCACGCGGCCCGCGGCGGCTTTCGCCCGGCGCTGGCCGTGCAGGTGGGCTCGCTCACGGGCGATGCCACCTGGGCGGCCCTGGGGCTGGCCGGCGCGGGCGTGCTGATGCAGTCCGACACGCTGCGCCTGCCGGTGGGCCTGGCCGGCGCCGTCTACCTGCTGTGGCTCGCGCGCGATGCCTGGCAGGCGGCCGTGCAGGCGCCCGCCGCGCCCGACGCGGGCCGCGCGCTGCCGGCCGATGCGCTGCGCGCCGGCATCACGCTGTCGATGACCAACCCGCAGAACATCGGCTTCTGGGCGGCGCTGGGCAGCGCCATGGGGGCCCTGGGCGTCGATGAGCCCCAGGCGGCCCACTACGTGGTGTTCTTCGCCGGGTTCATGGCGGCGTCGGTCACCTGGGCCTTCGCGTGCGCGGGCGCGCTCGCCGCAGCCTTCCGCCATGCCGCGCAGCGCTGGATCCGGCTCACCTGCCGGCTGTGCGCGGTGGCGCTGGCCGGGCTGGGGCTGGCCTCCCTGCAGGCGTCGCTGGGCCCTCTGCAGGCATTGCTACTGCCCTGATCGCCCCCCGGCACCCGGTACACTTCCCCCCATGACCGACGCCACCCGAGCCGCCAGCCCGCCCCCCAACGCCGACGCCGCCGAACTGGCCAAGTTCCAGGCGCTGGCCGCCCGCTGGTGGGACCCAGGCTCCGAATTCCAGCCCCTGCACGCCATCAACCCGCTGCGGCTCGACTGGATCGACCAGCAGGCCGGCCTGCGCGGCAGCCGCGCCGTCGACGTGGGCTGCGGCGGGGGCATCCTCGCCGAGTCGATGGCGCAGCGCGGGGCGAAGGTCACGGGCATCGACCTCGCCGACAAGCCACTGCGCGTGGCCGAGCTGCACAGCCTGGAGAGTGGCGTCGATGTGCGCTACGAGCGCATCAGCGCCGAGGACCTCGCCGCGCGCGAGCCCGGCGCCTACGACGTGGTCACCTGCATGGAGATGCTCGAGCACGTGCCCGACCCCGCCTCCACGGTGCGCGCCTGCGCCACGCTCGTGCGCCCCGGCGGCTGGGTGTTCATGTCGACCATCAACCGCAACCCCAAGGCCTTCCTGTTCGCCATCGTGGGCGCCGAATACGTGCTGGGGCTGCTGCCACGCGGCACGCACGACTACGAGAAGTTCCTGCGGCCGGCCGAAATCTGCGGCTACGCGCGCGCGGTGGGGCTCGACCTGCAGCAGATGACCGGCCTCACCTACAACCCCATCACCCGTCGCTACCGTCTGGTGCGCGACGACGTGTCGGTCAACTACCTGGCCGCGTTCCGGCGGCCGGTCGCGCCTTGATGCAGGCGGCCGGGCCCGGCGGGCCGCGGCGGCCCGAGGCCGCCAACGACGGCGCGCGGCGCCTGCCCCTGGCCCCGGCGGCGGTCTTCTTCGACCTCGACGGCACGCTGGCCGACACCGCGGCCGACCTCGCCGGCGCGCTCAACGCCATGCGCGAGCACCGCGGCCTGGCGAGCCTGCCGCTGGCGACGCTGCGCCCCTACGCCTCGATGGGCGCGCGCGGGCTGATCGGCCAGGGCTTCGGCATCGGGCCCGACCACACGGGCTACGAGCCCATGCGCGTGGAGTTCCTCGAGCGCTACGAGGCCGCGATGTGCGTGCACACCCGGCTCTTCGAGGGCATGGCCGAGCTGCTCGATGCGCTCGAGGCGCGGGCCATCGTGTGGGGTGTGGTGAGCAACAAGGTCGAGCGCTACGTGCGGCCCATCCTGGCCGAGCTCGGGCTGCTGCGCCGCTGCGCGGGCGCGATCGGCGGCGACACCACGCCGCACGCCAAGCCCCACCCCGAGCCGCTGCTGCACGCGGCGCGGCTTGCGCGCGTGGACCCCACGCGCTGCGTCTATGTCGGAGACGACCATCGCGACGTGCAGGCCGGACGCGCGGCCGGCATGATCACGGTCGCGGCCGCCTACGGTTACTGCGGCTCGGAGTCTTCGCCCTCGGGATGGGGCGCCGACCACGTCGTCGATGGGCCGCTCGACCTGCACCCTCTGCTGCTTGCCTGAGCGCCCGCGCGCGCAGGCGGCGCGCATTCACCGGAGGCCCTCGGCCGTGACAGCACACCTCTTGCGATCGGGCGCGCACGCCGCCCCTCACAACCTCCGCGCGCCTCACGGCCCAATGCGCCGCCGCGTGCTGCTCGGTGCGGCCGGCGCCGCCGGCGCGCTGGCGCTGCCCGCGGCCAGCCGCGCCAGCACCATCGACACCCTGAAGGTGATGATCGGCGCCAACCCCGGCGGCGGCTTCGACCAGACCGGCCGCGGCATCGCGGCCTCGATGATCGCCGCCGGCACGGTGCGCAACGCCACCTTCGAGAACCGCGGCGGCGCGGGCGGCACCATCGGTCTGGCGCAGTTCGTGAACACCGAGCGCGGCAACCCGTCGGCGCTGATCGTTACCGGCGCGGTGATGGTGGGCGCCATCGAGATGGGCAAGCCGCCGGTCACGCTGAAGAACGCCACGCCCATCGCAAGGCTGTTTGCCGACACCATGATCCTGGTGGTGCCGGCGAGCTCGCCCATCCAGAGCCTGAAGGACCTCCTCGACCGCCTGAAGGCCAACCCCGGTGCGGTCTCGTGGGGCGGCGGCTCGCGCGGCTCGATCGACCACATCCTGTGCGGGCTGATCGCCCGCGAGGTGGGCGTGGACCCCACGAAGGTGAACTACGTGGCCTTCGCCGGCGGCGGCGAGGCCAAGGCCGCCATCCTGGGCGGACACGTGACGGTGGGCGTGGCCGGGGTGTCGGAGTTCGCGGCCGATGTGGAGGCCGGGCGCATGCGCGCGCTGGGCATCTCCTCGAGCTTCCGGCTGCGCGGCCTGCCCACGCTCAAGGACCAGAGCGTGAACGTGGAGATCTACAACTGGCGCGGCGTGTACGGCGCGCCCGGCATCACGCCCGAGCAGCGCAAGACGCTCACCGACGCGGTGGTGAAGGCCACCGAGCACGCCAGCTGGAAGGAGACACTGCGCCGCAACGACTGGGGCCCCTTCCTGCTCACCGGCGACGATTTCGGCCGCTACGTGGACGCCGAGTCGGCCAGGCTGGGGGGCATGCTGCGCGAGATCGGCGTCATCAAGTAGCCGTCACCCACCCACCAAGGAGACCCCCATGCTGCACGAACTGCGCATCTACCACTGCGTACCCGGACGCCTGCCCGATCTGAACAAGCGCTTCGAGACCATCACCCTGAAGCTCTGGGAAAAGCACGGCATCCGCCCGGTGGCCTTCTGGACCACCTACATCGGCGAGAGCAACAACGTGCTCACCTACCTGCTGGCCTGGGAGAGCCTGGCCGAGCGCGAGAAGAAGTGGGCGGCCTTCGCCACCGACCCGGAGTGGCTCAGCGCGCGCGCCAAGACCGAAGAGAACGGGCCGCTGATCACGCACTTCAGCAACTCGATACTGTCGCCCACGGCGTACTCGCCGATGAAGTAAGGCGGGCGCGGCCGGCAAGGCCGCACCGCGCGCCCGGCTGCGGGCCGATCGGCCCGTCGTCAGCCAGGGGCGCTCAGACCCCCGCCCTAGGCGCTCAGACGCCGCCCTTGGGGTGGGTGGGGTCGACCCAGAGCACGGTCTGGGGCTTTTCCGCCGGCTCGATATCGAGGTTGACGGCCACGGCCTGGCCGTCGCTGCGGCACAGCACGCACTCGAGCACCTCGGTGGGGCTGGCGTTGATTTCCTGGTGCGGCACGTAGGGCGGCACGTAGATGAAGTCGCCCGGGCCGGCCTCGGCCACGAACTCGAGCTTCTCGCCCCAGCGCATGCGCGCGCGGCCCTTCACCACGTAGATCACGCTCTCGAGCGGGCCGTGGTGGTGCGCGCCGGTCTTGGCGTCGGGGTGGATGTGCACGGTGCCCGCCCACAGCTTCTGGGCGCCCACGCGCGCGAAGTTGATGGCCGCCTTGCGGTCCATGCCCGGGGTCTGGGCGGTGTTGCCGTCGAGCTGGTTGCCGGGGATGACGCGCACGCCGTCGTGCTTCCAGTCGGTGGGGTGGCTGTGGGGGTGGTCGGTGCTCATGGCGGGAACTCGCGCGGTGGGGCTGCGGAAGCGGCGGGCCGTGCGGCGGGCCGCGATCGGGCTCAAGCATAGACGAAGCAGGCCTTGCAATCGGCCGCGCCGGCTATACTTTGGGAAGGAGCGGTTTCGTCGACCGCTCCCCGCTGCAGCGCAGCGCCACGAACACCGGGGCCGACCTGGTTTCGACGTGGGTAGCGAAGCGGCTCAGGGCATGCCGAGGCGCCTGTTCCTCGTAAATCCATGGGCAAACAAGTAAACGCCAACGACGAGCGTTTCGCTCTCGCGGCTTAAACCCCGCGAGCGCCGCAACAGTCAGCCGACGGGCTGGGCCTGACCGGGCAACCGGAAGGGCTGCGGTGTAACTTCAGTCGGATAGCGGCACGGCAGGGTCACTTTGCCGGGCTGCGAAACTCTAGGTGACTGGGTGTGCGGTGGCCTGTCGATCGGCAAACCGCGCACCGAGACCCAAGTAGACCGACTAAGCATGTAGAACTGGTCGTAGAGGACTTGCGGACGCGGGTTCGATTCCCGCCGGCTCCACCATCAAGTGCAAAGGGCTGCCCCGAAAGGGGTGGCCCTTTGCACTTG
>Ga0315904_10005796_pt1 | contig 17063 bp, 10 predicted proteins | sample LakEriMetagenome_6_FD_203529 | JGI IMG/M metagenome (GOLD analysis project Ga0315904, IMG submission 203529) | Freshwater fungal communities from buoy surface, Lake Erie, Ohio, United States - Buoy 12 MA120 | ecosystem: Environmental > Aquatic > Freshwater > Lake | place: USA: Lake Erie, Ohio...
AAAGAAGCATACCAGCTTACCCATTTCAGCCTTATTATCGAATGCAAAATCTGAATTAGACTCATCTTCATTAGCTGCTGTTGGCTTGTAATTGTCGGGGGCGCAAGCCATACTGGTTCCGCGCACCACCCAATCGTTTGAACCTCGAGAAACGGTTCCTGAATGGCACGAATCAAACACAGCCATTAGCTGACCTGTGCCGCCAATTCTTTTTCGGATTTCATTGAAATAGAAATTAATCTGGTCGTCTACCAAGTGCTCTTGAAACTGATAATTCCCTACCCACTTTTGAGGGGCATTGTAAAGCACAAGCGCTTCATCATAGCCGTCGGGTTCATCCTGTGTAAGGTACTCGGTTTTAACTTCCGCGGCAGGTATGTCCATCACCTGCTGCCCATGGCCTGAGTAATGAAAATAAACGATATCTCCCGGCTTAAGGGTTGATGTAAACTCTGTCATCGCCTTCTTAAACCCGGCATAGGTTGCGTCTTGTTCAGAAAGGGTTACGATGTTGGAAGCATCAAAACCCTGGCTTAGCAGCAAGTCGGTTACAATGGCTTTGTCGTTGTTGGAGCTCAAATCGCCCCACCCCTGTTGAGTAGGATAATCGCCGATGGTCATTACAAAGGCGCGTTTGGTTTGTGCCATGCTTTGTGAAAAGCAACATGCTATCGATAAGGTAATTAATATCCGAGAAAGTCTCATAATAGTGAGGTTTTAAAAGGTTATTTCAGGACGTAAATATATGCAAACGCACAAATAGTAGGAACGGAGAATGTCCAGAAAAAGGTCTATTTCAAAACTGCATATAAATACTGTAACCTTCTCTATACGCATTATTCGATCAGGAAAAACTGCTTATTTTTATGACCTTAATTTCTAATATCTATGTATTCATTCGATTCGATGTGCGCACATCGACGTAGTAAACTCGCACCGCAACTCCATTATAAATCGGCATGCCTTCAATCTTTCCTTCCGATTCTGTTTTTCGTTTTCTATTCATTATCCTCTTACGGCCAAGACTGGCGTGATGCAATCAGTAATCTTAAAAGTCTAAACTTAAAAGGATCTGAACACACGTATTCAGAGAATAGTGGAGATGTGATTGAAATACCCACCACTCGAGGTGAAGCAGGTGTACCGAGTCAATTTTCATTGAAACAATATGTACCGCCGGCGATAAATCAAATCGGAGGCTCATGTGTAAGTTTTGCAACCGTTTACTACGGGCTTACAACCTATAATCGCAAAAGGGAAGAAAATATGGGCATTGCTCCAAATAATCCTTTGGAGTTACACACGAAGGTTCATGCGTTTTTAAATACCTGCAATGAAATTGGCGACGGTTTGAATCCGGGCCTAGCCCTCACATTGCTGAGGGACTATGGAATTAACGCCAATCAAAAAATTGAATTGAAAGACTCCGTTTGCGAAATGATTTACCCGTTGGAGGAATGCCCGGTGAAACTTGAGCATTGGAAACAACTAAATAATTCGTCACAAAACATCGACAAAGTAAAGTATGCTATTTCCCATGGAAATCCGGTCGTAGCCGGAATTTCGACTAACTTATCGATAGAACTTTACTTAAAGGAAAATTGGGTCACGTTCCAACTATTCGCATCAGTTCTTCCGGAAATGAGTGCACAAGAGCAGTCAAGTATCATTACGCTCATCAAACAGTGCTTTTCTGAAAGTCTTAGCGGATTCTCGAAGAATGACATCATAGCTGAAATCAAAAAAACATCCACCTTCAATGATAAACAAGAGTTTTGCTGGCAAGGGAAGCATCCATTAAAAAATCAAGACCCACACGCCATATGCATAATCGGATATGACGACAATCGATTTGGCGGCGCATTTGAGATTGTGAATAGTTGGGGGGCAACGTGGGGGAATTCCGGATATCTGTGGATAAAATACAGCGATTTTTACAAAATGTATCCTCTCTTTTATATGATCGGAAACTAAAACCATGAACAAAAACTTACTACTTCTATCCGTTTTCTGTCTTTCTTCACTGGTGGTGAATGCCCAATTCTTCAATCAGGGTAAAAAGGACTATAAACAAATTGTAGGCTCCTGGAATGTGGCCTCTTACAACCAATTTCTGAATAGCTTTCCGAAGTCAAAATATAAATTTGATATACAACAGCGACTACTATGCAAACAACGCAATGATGCTTTCCGTGAAATTATTACGTGTACGGACACTTTGCGCATTACAGCACATTTGGCGATGTATGATACATGTACCTTTTGCACTTCCTACCTTCCGAACGAATCATTGAAATGGCTGGGCTACGCCAATCGAGACTTACAGGGAATTCGTGCACGATTGGACAGTTTACGTTGCCAGTATTTTTGGGATGATTATATCATCAATTCCTCCGGAGATGAATATGAAATCTTCGAAAATTTTCTTGTTCGCTTTCCATCCAATCATTTGCAGCAGCGAGCAATCGATAGTGTTCAGACCAGGAAGGATCGTTTGCTATGGAAAAAGACTATTACTCAAAACAATGCGCAAGGATATAAAGAATATCTCGAGATCATGCCCAACGGATTACATGCAGATGAAGCTAGTATTCTATACAAGGACCATGAATTGGGAGAGTCACTCTTGAAACTCGAAACACATGCCCAACTGGTAGATGGCATGCGCAAACTGAAAGCCACAAAGCGCTACTCGCCCTATACTCAGTCCATTCTTAACAAGATTAAAATGCTGGAGGAGAAAGATTATAGGCTATGCGAAAATAAAAGCAATCTAAATGAATGGCTCGAGTTCGAGCGACAATTTTCCGGAGGATATTTTTTTGCAGATGTCGACATGAAGATACGGTCTATTTCTAAACTTAAATCCGATGAAGCCCGAAGTCAATACGGAACTTTTGTAGAAATGGGAAATCTTAAGCCTCATCCTATCACCTTTGAATATTCCAGCAGTAATAGTAAATCTCTGGTTTTTGAGGTGAAGGTAGGAACTACTGTCACAAGTATTCTCCCAAATGGGCTTTACAAACTTAAGATTAAGAACTCACTCACCGGGGCTGAAATAATCTCTGAGCCTATCAAGTTGATAGGCAGGCCACAGCCATTTTCATGCTGTCAAACCGTTCTTCAACCCAAGCCTTGAAGCTCGGCCACTTCTCGATGGTTGAGCCGTTACATAGGAAATATCCATGGCTTAAAACATACCTTACGTAAATCACAATCCGATTTATTTTCGAGCCAATAGACTACTTTTTATCATTGCCATTGTTGGGCAGCGCAAATACAAAATCTCCCTTGTTATAATTGGCGTTTTTTATTTTCCCCCAGACAGGGTGCTGTGTACCCGCTGAACTATTGCTAACTTCATTTTGAAGAAAAAGACCTAACTCTGATCCGGTTAGGAATCCATCCTTATTGAAATCCGCTAAGGAAGTCGAAAGTGCACTTACAAATTGACGTCGATAAACACTAGCATCCGCAACTACTTCATTTTCGTCACCGCTTGTAATGAATTGCCGCACCGGTTGAGCTGTAATATAGTCAATTGCCGGAGGAACCCCGGCTCGGCCGCCAAAGATTGTTCCTGCAAAACATGCATCAAACATAAACAATGCATGCTTGGCTTGAATTTGAACTGCGTAATTATTAAATTGTTGCATGTCTACGGCCTTAGCTATGAACCCCGATTTATCAATAGCCGGATTTGGGGCATCAACGGGCACAACATAGCCCATTGGTTCTTCGGAAATTTGATTAAGAATAGTGTGGCCATGACCTGCATAATAGATTAGAACACGACTCTCCAATTTCTGACAATAATTAGCTATAAAAGCCTTCATTGTTTTATCAAAATTATCACTTGTAATATTTTCCTTTACTACCACTTCAAATCCATGTGACTCAAGTGCCTTCTTTACCGCAGGAATATCAGTTTTAACACCATTAAGACGTGACCATCCATTTGTATATTCACTTTCTCCAATTATAAGCGCATAACTATTATCGTACAGCTTAGTCCTTGATCCATTTACTGGTATTTCAATAATTTGAACACCACGCTTTACCTGATCAACTTCCGAAACTTGAGCTTTATTTGGTTGCGAAACGCCAGATTGAACAATATCAGCCGGCTCAACAAATTCACCATTTTTGAATTCACCTTTCTGTGTTTCACCATTGGCCTTAGTAAAAATACCATATCCATGGCGTTTACCATCTTTGTATTCACCCATATACTTATCCCCATTCTTAAAGGTATAAGTACCCTGCCCGTTGAAATTCCGATCTTTATACTCGCCTATGTATTTATCTCCATTTTTTTCCGTATATGTTATTTGGCCGTTGATTTCACCATCCTTAAATTCTCCTATCAACTTTTCTCCGGAACTTGTGGTGAAAGTTCCTTGCCCATGAAATTTATCATTCTGAAATTCTCCTACATATTTATCCCCTTCAGGATATGTAAGAGTTCCTTGACCATGATATTTACCATTCCGAAATTCGCCAGTGTAAATCCGTCCACTTGCCATGGAAAAAGTTCCGTTACCATGGTATGTATCGTCCATGAAATCACCAACATACCGAGAACCGGAGGGAAAGATGGCTGTACCCTTTCCACATTTCTTTCCAGCCTTAAAATCTCCCACATATTTAGACGATGAAGTAGTATACGTGCCAAAGCCATCGGTGCAATTTCCACTTATACAACCATCTAAATAGGAAAATTTGAAATCATCAAATGAAACTACTTCAGTCCCATCTACTGATAATAAAAAAAAGCTAAAAATTCCATCATCAACTTTATTGAAAGGAGACACTCCAACTTTTTGCTTATTCACATAACACTCGATACTATCATTAATCTTTATTAAATCGACATAATTTCGATCCCTTTGATTGAATCCATAAAGATGTTTAAAAGTAACCACACTACTGTATTCCTTCGTAGTAAAATCATATCGACCCAATCCCATAAAGTCCTTGCCCATTTCGAACACGGAATAGCCTACTTTCGAATCATAACCGAATTTTATACCATATCCGCCAGCACATGTATTTGATATTTGTTTGCAAGAAAAAGAAATTCGGAAATCTCTATTGTATTCAAACTTATTTGTTATTGACGAATTAACAGAATACTTTGTTGGTTTTGTGGCTAGCTCAAGGTATTCATTTGCAATTTTAGACGATCCCGTAGTGTCATTGTACGTATTCCAGCCCAAATTCATGTAATGAAAATCATCCCTAACAAAAACATTTTCTCTGCTTACCATATTATCAAACAAGACTTCACCATTATCTAGGTACGATACTATCAGGTCATCAAATGCACACCTATGAGGGTTTGACACTTCGAATTTGAGATAATTCACTTTATTCATATTATAACTCAACTCATGCAATTTTACCCCATTCAAGAAAGCAACAATTAAGTCTCCCGTTCTGATAATTTCCACTACGTCAATTCCATTTTTTGCAGAATTATTATACTCACCTAACTTTTCATCAATCAATTTATTCGTATTATTTTTTGATCTGAAAAAGAATTTACCTTCGCCATTGATTCCAATGAAAGTATAACACGAATCATTCTCGCCAATCTTTAATCCGTAGTAGTCATTTAAAGCGGAAACATGTCTGCTAGCACTAAACTTCACTCTGAAATCTCTTCTTTCATCTAAGAAAAAATCAGCTTTACTGACAGTTGACATGCCAGAAACGGTTGCATTTATTTCTAACTCACCATTCTGCAATTTAATATTCTCCCCTTTCAATGGGACATTAAAATCCAAAGAGTTCTTAGAGAAATCTTCCGCGGCTACGATTTGCTCTTTCCTTACTTCGCCTCCCAATTTAAGCGATCCATTATTGAGGTATGCAATGCTTAAATCATCAAAGCGTACACTTTGGTTACCGGCACCAATAATGTACATACCCCTCACTTGTGATAGACTAAACTTTGTCTGTTTAAACATTTTTCCGTTGATGTACCCCTCCATAACGTCGCCTTTCTTCAGAAGTGTCATAGTTTGTGCTCCTCGGTTGTCGGTAGCATCTGTCGTTCCCGAATCAAAGTCACTAAAATCATTCCCGAAAATCCACTCTCCATTGGCCTTAGAGCCGATAATGGACATTAATTCATTACTCTCATACAACATAAGACCAGCTACATTAATGCTTTCCTTATTCGGTTTTTGATAAAGTGTAAATCTCAAAACAAAGTCTCTCCTCACATCTAAAAAAAAATTGGCTCCGCTCATTATGGCATCGTCTTTTTTAATATCAAAATTCAATGAGCCGTTTTTGATTTCAATAGAACCTGATTCACTCTCAAGCCCCCATCCCAAGTCATTATTATTAAATTCCTCAAACAATAAGAAATCCAGGCCACCTACTGGAGTCATTCCACGTTTTCCCAACGAACCAACTATACTTTTTTTCTTGCCCTCCCTTAAAACAACGATTTCTGCTTGACCTTGCGGTTTGCACTTGGCAATTGCAAATTGTAAGGAGAGGAAGTCTGTGATGGCCTCTTTATTAAATTCAATAACGACATCGTTAGTCAGCAAACCCATGGCTTCTGCCGGAGATTGGGGATCAACCTGTATACTTACACCCAAAGTTGATGTTGAAATGATTGATGCTGCTTTGTTAACTTGGGTCACCCCCAAATAAGGAACTTCCTTTCCCAAACCATAGTTGGCCAAGTTCGACAAGCCACTACTACTTAGAGCAAAAGTGACGTTTTCTGTAAAAAACAACAATAGTATACAATGCAAGAATTTGTATTGAAATTTCATAGCTATAGGCAATTTAACTAATTGCAAATGTATCAATTACCAATCAATTACCGAAGTTTTTATTTAGCTTGACAGTCTAATACGAGCTAACAGCGTGTAGAGCCCGCTTTATTAAAAACCATCTGAAAGCCAGCGAAGTTTCTTTACTCAATCTTTTCACAGTTGCACATCATTGAAATCCTGGCTACTTCCTTATAAACAAAAAACGTCCATCCGAACTGACGGAATTGTAACTACAAAAGACCGGGAATGAAATCGCGCCTTCTTCCATAACCCCCTTTTCAATGGAGTTCTGAAGGTAAAAAGAATCAACAACAGGCAATTGATTATCAGTTAAAAAAGTGATTAAGGTCTTAGCGAAAGGTGAATTACGATAAGCTCCATCTGCAGCTTCCTGATCACCAGAAGATCCAAAGTAGAGATTAGATTCCTGATTCAACAGATTCTTATATGCTGGACTTTCTTGACTAAATGAAGTATTAAAAATTGGGCTTTTCAACGGAATCTGCATAGGAGTCGGACGAACACAGTTATTGTCTTCAAACGCCAGACCGCTATGACAAATATCCATAACCATAAGTGTATTAGTAGCTCCGAAACTAGTTATTACTTTTCTCAAGAGTTGAAGCGGAAAAGCATTTGTCATACTATTATCAATCTTTGTGTCGGTAAAACACAAATATCCCGAACCAAATTGATCCTTAGCGCCATGTGACGCACACACAAATAGAATCTGGCTTCCCTGCTCAAAGTTAAATCTTCGCTTTATTTTGTGGAGTGTATCCAAAAATTGATTGTATCGAATATCCGTTAACAAGACAATCTCTGTTTTGTATTTATCAGCCAAAATTTGACTCACATCCAAAACATCATTCATCACATTCGGAAGCCGCTTCAAATTATCGAAATTCTGGTTTCCTACTATCATTACGAATGTTTCGCCCTTTTCGATAATACCATTGTGATCAGTGTTGTCATCTCCTGAATCTATATCTATTCCCCGACTGTATTCGTGGGCAATCTTTAATAGATAATCTTGCTCAGAAAAAATAAAAAAATCCGGAAATGGATTAAAATGATTATTGAAAGATTTATGGAGATCATTGTTAAAATCGGTCCAAAATGTCTCTGGATGACCTATCGAACTATACAAACTAGAAATGTGATAAACAGAATTTGCAATAGCCCCCGTTAATTGGCCACCGGCGAAAGACAAGTCCCTTAAATTGGCTCCTTTTTGTAGTTCATAAGACTGTGATTGCACTGAAATTAGAATTCTATCCACTTTCGTTGAAATTCTCTCTAGCGGTTTATTTTCAAGAAATACTTTAAATGCATCACAAAATCGATTTCCATCACTAGCATCACTGATAAACAATTGTCTTTCAGCATATATATTCTGTGACAATATAAACACCTCATTATGGTTTAACTCTCCATTCGATAAGAGTAGAGCGTCGCCACTTGACATTCCAGCATAGAAGAAAATAAACAAATCCTTCTTAGTTACGTCTCTGGCTACTTCATTAAAGGCAGCTGACAAGTCCTCCTTACTCGAATTGTTTCTAAAAATATATTTATTAATTATCTTAATTGACGTATCTCGCTCTAACGATTTCAAAAAATAATCTGCATCTGATTGGCAGTATCTTAAATCGCCATATTTCGGATTCGCATAACTATCAACACCAATACTGATAACGAAAGCTCTGCCGCTGAAAGGGCTGTGCAAATCTGTTATTTCGACACCGGCTCTGCCGTTGATTGCTAGTGAAATGAGTATTATAACAAAAAATAAAGTTCTCATATAAAATACTTTTTCGAGTTCATTAGAATGCAATAATACACCTCCCCTTACCTCACCTCCCAATCCACTTCCATTGTTTCCTGACTGGAGGTTGGTTTTTGCTTGCCTTCGGTAATCTCCTCTCCCCTTCTTTCCGTGTATTGCTTTAGTTCGGTTACCTTGATTTTATCGCCCTCCCGCTGCCTGTGATATTCCAACACACTGAAGGTGAAAGCACCGTTTTCAATGATATGGCCGTCCACCTCAATGGCTTCTTGAAATCAAAAATCTAATCGAACATTCATCTATCGTGCTGAGGCAGAACTGGTACCATTTTTTAGTTCGCAAAGATTCATTTACACATGACACTACTATTGCTAAACGTTCTGCGCAGATGGTTTACGATTTAGGTAGACTAGATTATCTTTGCCTTGCATGATGGTACTTCATATGAACTTCTTAACTTTGAAATAGATTCACCTTCGAGATTAACACACCCGAGCGATCGAACACTTCAATTATCTCAAATAATTTCAGGTCAAAATCCAAATTAATTACGAGTCTTATCCATGTCAGACAAATTTCTAAAAATTATTGCCGGCGGATTCACGGTCGGGTTAATCGGACTACTAAAGGTCTGTACTAAGAACATTGATTCCATTGGGCATTCAGTCGCGAGAAACTCAACTGAAATGGTTGAACATGGTGCTCCCAGAGCGATACGTATTGCAGGCCGAGAGTATGCTCAAGACGATGAAAGCAACACTTATTCTGAAGATGTCAGCACTAGCGCATACTCAGCGCCAAGCGATGTTCGCGACGAAACGACCTATAAAAATTATTTGCGTCGATTGGGAAGAGTCAGTTTTGAGCTAGGCGAAATGGAATCGACGAACGCTCAAGTGAGCCTTGATGTGGAAGATTATTACGAAAAAATACTGGCCTACCAATTCTCAAAAAACGGGTCAGATATACACCTCGTGGCAAAGGAATTCGGAGTGCTTTGCGCCGACACCACTGACAAAGAGCTGCAAGCCGGAGCCCAATATCAATTGCGATTGATTCGGGTAACACAATTTCTCTATAATCAATCGGATAAAACACTCGATCCCATTATTGAGGAACGTCTTAAAGAATGGAAAGAAAATATATCTTCAATCAAAGAGCTGGAATCAATCAACAAACTGAAATACGAGAATAAAAAGGAACTGAACGAAGCTAAAAAGGAACTGAACGAAGCTAAAAATAATATAAACAGCATGGAGACAACGTTCATCAACGAATGGTGCTTCTCCAGCTACTACCCTTTTCACAAACAAGTTGTGGACAGCATTTTTGCGAGGAATCATTTGAAATAATTCTCGTTGCTGTGAGTGTAATTATCAAGAACCTTCTTTCCATGCCCTTGCAGACTGTTCCGATCCAAACTTATACTCTCCAAGTTTTTCCAATTCAGGATCTACAAATTCTCCTTTTTTTAAATCATCACCCTTCCAATACCAAACCTCATGAACTTGAATGCCTTGGCTATTTAAATAGGGTTCAATCATTTCATTACTAAAATAATCGAACAAGCAATAACCCGTCTTCCAATTCCTATTGGCCACTGAAGCAGGGCGTTCATCGAGCAACAAGGCTTCATTTTTCATTACCAGTTCCTTCTCTTCTCCTCTCGATGCTACCTCTTTCAAATCAAGCTTTTGAACGTACACCTTCTGGGAGGTACGTGGTTCTGCTCTGTTAAAGCGTGCGGTATTCTCAGCGTTCACATACTCCGGCATCTCAAATGGTTTGGCCGGATCGTAGGCAAATTCTCTATCACTTTCCGACTTGCCCACCCACATTGTTTTATTTTTGTCGGCAGAAGCTATCCAGTAAAATTCGTTTTCCTCTCGGTCACCGATATAATAATCGTAGTATTCGCCAACAGGCACCGCATACCACCCCATCGATTTCCATTGTGACTTTGTTTTCTTGGCCACGGCTACATAGCAATTTCGATCGGTATTGTTGTATACCCTAAAATACTGGGTTTTAGAATTGACCAATTGCGAGGATCCAGCCTTTTTATGGCGCAGAGCATACGCATCATCGATGATATCAATATCTTCATACCTTAACCAAAAATAACCTTCTGCTCCCCAACGAGTGCCCCAACTATTTTGAACATGAAATGATCCACCTCCGATTGAATCATTATACCCAATAATACACATTGCATGTCCACCCCAATCTCGTGCACCTCTTTGACCATTCCAAACTCCGGAGATAATATTTGAACTCGCATCCCAACCATTTGAATAAGAAGAAGCCGCAATTACTACAGGGTATTCCATAGACAATGCTGCTTTAATGTTGTGCGCTGACAGACTTAGTTTATCGAATGCAAAAAGCCTATTGTCGTATTCCGAAGTAGCCGGGGTATACTTACAATCATCGGAATTATCGGACAATGCACAACCGTAGTTTGCTAATAAGTTGAGAGCTGGTAATAAACTTGCCCCATCACTACACGGTGGATTTTTAGATTCCGCATTCAGCCTACTATGCAGATTTCTGGCTGAAAATGCCTGGGCCGGCTTTAATGACCCTTCCAGTCTTTTAGCTATGGTGAGCGCACAATAGGCCATAGCCCACGAAACGCAACTTCCCTCCTCCTGTTCACCAATGACAGGCGCATAGGGTAGCAAACTGACGGAAGCAGGCAACTTTGAATGTTTGATATCCAAGTTAACGCGCTTCACCAACGAAGTGTCAGTTGTATCGGCAATCAAACCGGTCTTAAACTGACCATTTGCCAAATATGCCACACAGAATATCATTGCAAACAAGCCCGAACGAACCCAAGCCCTGTGAGAAAACGATTGTCTGAACATGATGATCGAATTATCTGATTGCCAGCCTAGTTAGAGTTTTAGCAATTTCTTGCGATTCATACAGTTACTTCCATATGACCCGTAAAAAAAGCTATTATCTTTATTTTTCTTCACTAAGTTAAAAAAATCATCCTGACTTGCGCACCTCTTATCCCTACTAACAATCTGTTTCAAGGAGAAGCTGTCCTGGCTAGCATCCAATCTAAAAATCTCAAAATTGTCAACAGCCGACAAATCCAATCCACCGTCGTCACTCCCCATCCAGTCACCCCAAACACACAAGTTCAGAAAAAGAACATTATCAACCGAAGAAACGAAACCCACATAAGAACGCAGGCTATAACTTTCGTACCCCTTCTCGACAATCTGAACATTGAATAACCTTTTATCTGTGGGTGTAATAATAACGTATTCACGTTCAGCGGGATTTCGAGTGCCCGTTTCATCATGATTGAACATTTCAAAAGTTCCAATTAACTGTTGTGGTGTTATAATACCTGTGCTTGTGACCGGGAAATTGGACTGGGCCATGCAAGTAAATGCTGCTAAGAATAGCGCTAATGCAGTTGTAATCTTTATCATATCTCTGTGTATTAGAATCAATCTATTCATGTTATTTTGACGGAATCTTTACATATGTATCACCATTCTCTCTGTAGAATAGTTCATTGTCCATATGTTGCTCGATAAAGCTCTGAAATTCGGCAGCCGATTGGAAATTCTCCGTAATGTCGGTGCTCAATTCATCTAACGTATAAAAGTTATAATGGGGACGTACTTTATAGATGTAGTACTTACTTTCCTCTTCCTCCATTGGGCTTGTTTGTTCACCAGCCTCAGCGCGTTCCTTAAGACTCAAAAATAATTGCCCCTTAATATTGGCTATCTGACCTGTATACATCGAGGTATCAAACTCATTCCTGTAGCTAGAGTAGTCTATCTTGGTGACTAAAATTGACTTTTTTGATGGACTACTGACAATATAAAAACTATTTTTATCATCTCCGAGGTTGTCTGAACTGACCCATTTTCCGATAAACTCCTTCGGTACATCAGAGGGTTCTACCCCTGCAGGGACAATCGATTCATACGGACAGCCTTGCAATACGGCAGCAAGGCAGAGAACTCCTAAAAACTGGAATTTAGACATGTGTGGTAAATTAGAATTTGTTTGGGATACGAATATACAGAAAATGATTAAAGCATAAGGAAGTGCTTAAAAAAGTGTGAGACTCCCGATCTCCTCATTCCTATTCCCAAATGAAAAAATCCACTTCCATCGTTTCCTGCCTGGAGGTAGGCTTTTGCTTGCCTTCGGTAATCTCCTCTACCCTTTTTTCTGCGTATTGTTTTAGTTCGGTTACCTTCATTTTATTGCCCTCCCGCTGCTTGAGATACTCCAGCACACTGAAGGTGAAGGCTCCATTTTCAATGATCTGGCCGTCCACCAAGATAGCTTCGTGGGCACTTTGCTGACCCCCGGCGGCCGAAATAATTACTGAGCCGGTATTGTTGCGCACATTGACAAACAGCTCATTCATCTTTCTAAAATTGGTTTGATTCTCCTCCTCTATTTCCATCAGCACTCCCTTCACCGTTCCTATCTGAGCGGTTAGTTCTGCGTTCATAGTTGAAGCCAGCTCCATTGAACTCAGCTCACGTTTCAGCAATTCGGTCTTATCATTCTCACCGCTATTACATGCATCCAGCAGCAAAAGCTTCTGTCTTGCCGGAATACCGTCGAGCAAGCTCTCAAGCTCCTCGTATTTCAGTCCGCGAGACTTCGGATTTTTAAAATCAACATCGTGCATCGCAAGATAGAAATTCAGGCTATCGTCGAGCAGGCCATGCGAGCTGCATGAAATAATCACCTTGTCATTCTCGGTGGTGTTTTTCAGTAGATACGCCCGAAGCGCCAATACATTCTCACGGGTAACTTCCTGGTCGGTCAGCAAAAGAGTATCTACCAACGATTGATTGCTTGCAAATTCGTTGGCTAAATCTTGCACGTCTTTTACACAATACTTCAGATCGCGCACAGACTCCTTGAAGTGGTTCACTCCGATGCCGATAAACACCGTCTTGCTTGCCAATTCCCCCTTAGGGGTATAATTGACATAGGTGGGGTACTTGAAATTCTCCAACCCCAGTTCGTTCATGACCGACACCTGAATTTTATTTCGTCCCTTGCCAAGGGTGATGGTATCGGTACGTTCCCACGACTTTGTGTTCAGGCCCGCAATGGAAATGCCGGCCGAACCATACACCGGCACTTCGTTTACCAGCACATTGTAGCGTTGCAATGCGTATTTCTGGTCGTTGGCCTTGATGTGAAGAATGACCATCCCATCCTTGTTTTCATATTCGATTTGCTCCGCATTCGCAATCTCTGCATTGGGGACCGCAATCTCGCCGGTGGCTAGTAATTCCCTTTTCAACCCCAATTTTTCAACCCGCTTCTCCCAAGCCAGGCGGTAGCTGGCCACCAGCTCCTCATCGGCACCGCCAAAGTACTTACCTATGCTATCAAGCACAATATCGGGGCGGTTGTACACGGGATCGAGCTGATCGAAGCCGATGACCTTTAAACTCGGCGTGACGTAGTGCAACATTTTGCTGGCGTCCTTGGAGCACATGTAATTGGGGGAGTTGGGGAGCTTGACGAGGTAGTTGTCTTTTTCTAATTGGATGCGCTCATAGATGGGTTTGCCTGTGGCGGCATCCCAGAGGATGGTTTGGTGGTCGCCACCGGTGGTGAGGATGTGTTTGCCATCCGGACTAAAGACTGCGGATGTAAGCGCATACGTATGACCAGACAACACATGAACCTCCTTCCCGCTCGAAGCCTCATAGATACGAGCCGTATTGTCACCGCTCACCGTTAGAACAAATTTCCCATTCGGGCTGAAGACAGCTGATCGGACCCCTTTTTTATGCCCAGATAGAACGCGCACCTCCCGGCCACTCAATACTTCGTAGATGCGAGCTGTTCTATCCTCACTAGCTGTTAAAGCATATTTTCCATCAGGACTGAAGACCGCGGAATTAACCCAGTCGTTATGCCCTAAAAGTTTATGATTTTTTTTCCCACTAGGCAAATTATAGATACGAGCAATTCCTCTCCCGCTAGAGGTTAAGGCATAGTTTCCATCAGGACTGAAAACTGCAGAGGTAATAACTGCTTCATGCCCCCTTAGGAATCGAAATTCCTTGCCGCTGGCAAACTCAAAGATCCGAGCAGTTCTATCGTTACTTGCAGTTAAAACATATTTACCATCAGAACTAAAAACAGTGGAGTTAATCTTTTTTGTATGCCCTGTTAAAATGCGAATTTCATTACCGCTAACGATATCAAAGATACGAGCGCAGTGTGTCCTCAGAAACCCTGAATTATTACTACTTGTGCTTGCGATTAAGATATATTTGCTATCAGGACTGAAAACTGTTGCGTTTATATGGTTGGATTGTAACGATAAATCGTGCAATTCTTTTTCACTGGCCAACTCATAGATATGAGCTGCCCTATCATTTGCAGATAAGACATATCTACCATTCGGACTGAAGACAGCGGATCTAACATAGTGTGTATGTCTCGATAGCACACGAACTTCCTGGTCATGCGCCGCCCCATAAATGCGGACAGTACTATCACTACTAGCCGTTAAGACATAGTTCCCATCAGGACTAAACACTGCAGAATTGACCCGATTCGTATGACCCGATAGCTCATGAACCTTCTGACCACTCGCTGCATCATAGATTCGAGCGGTATGGTCATAACTCGCAGTTAAGACATATTTCCCATCAGGACTAAACTCTGCAGATTTTACCCGATCCGAATGACCCGATAAGACCTGTAATTCCTTCCCACTCGATACCTCGAAGATGCGGGCGGTTTTATCAGAACTACAAGTTAATACGAGTTTACCATCCGGGCTGAAAACAGCGGATGCAGCCCATGTATCGTTGGTTAACAAATGAAGTTCCCTTCCACTCGAAACTTCATAAATACGAGCGGTGTTGTTTCCTTCTACAGTCAATGCGTATTTACCATTCGCACTGAAGACCGCAGATTTAACATAGTCTGCATGCCCTGATAGAACTTGTACCTCATTACCACTCGACACCTCATAAATTCGAGTGGTATGGCCCGATCCTGCGGTGATGACATATTTACCATCAGGACTGAATGCAGCGGAAAAAACAAATTCTTTATCCTCAGAAAAAACCTGCAATTCCTTTCCACTCAGCACCTCGCAAATGCGGACAGTATTATCCCCACTAGCCGTTAAGACATAGTTACCATCAGGACTGAATACTGCAGAGCGAACCGAACTTGGTAATAAGTGAGGTTCCTTGCCACTCAACATCTCATAGATTCTTGTTGTATTATCTATACACACCGTTAAGATATAGTTCCCATCCGGACTAAATACTGCAGAATTAACCCGATCCGTATGACCCGATAGTTCATGAACCTTCTGACCACTCGCTGCATCATAGATTCGAGCGGTACTATCATAACTCGCAGTCAAGACATATTTTCCATCCGGACTGAAGACTGCGGAAATAACCCTGTCCGTGTGCCCCGATAAAACAAGCAAATCCTTGCCACTAGACACCTCATAGATTCGTGCGGTTTTGTCACCACTTGCGGTCAAGGCGTATTTGCCATCCGGACTGAAAACAGCGGTATTTATTCCATCCGTATGCCCAATCGGCAGCACCATCCTCAAGCTATCCAACGATGACTGTGCTCTCGAAAAGTGAATGACCAAAACAGCAATGAAGAAGAGTAGCGATTTTTTCATGTTAGTAGTATCTACCTCACCAACACAAACCCTGCCCACTTCTCGGGTTCGGTTGGGTAGTTGGTACGCATTTGTTTTTGGGCTTTTTCAAAACTAACCACTGGGTTTAACGTTTTGGTTAAATCGGTGTAGAAAAGCGTCATGAGCTCCATGGTTTCTTTGTCGGGGACAGACCATAAGCTCACAATCATCTGCTCGACGCCGGCGAGTTTAAAACCGCGCTTTAAGCCGAAGGTGCCTTCACTGCCTTTTATCTTACCCAAGCCGGTTTCGCAGGCCGAGAGGACAACGAGTTTGGTATTTGACAGATCGAGATTCGCTACTTCGGCTGCCGTGAGAATGCCGTCTTCACCTGTTTGTTCGATCATCTTTTTGGGATTGCCTGTCCAACTGATGTTCGAACCGCTCAACATCAATCCGCAACGCACCATCGGGTCGTCGGAAATACGGTAGGTCGGCTTCTCGTCCATCAGCAGCTGGTGGCTGTCATCGCGCTCCTCATCGGGAAATGCAAAGCCGTGCGTTGCGATGTGCAATACTCCGGGGCTCTTCGTTTCCAATTGCCATTTCAAGCTATGCTCAGAAGCATTGCGGTCGCTCATGGTCTGTACCGACCAACTTCCATTGAGTTGCGTTGCAATGTGTGTTACCTCCTCGTGGGTACCTTCCAAATACTTCATGGGTTTTCCAATGCCACTGCTGCTTCGTTTACCTCTCTTATCATGGCCTCGGTTTGTGAGGTTAACATTCAACGCAAAATCCTGCTCCGACTCTTCGTGTGTTGCATTTT
>Ga0315904_10005797_pt1 | contig 17061 bp, 24 predicted proteins | sample LakEriMetagenome_6_FD_203529 | JGI IMG/M metagenome (GOLD analysis project Ga0315904, IMG submission 203529) | Freshwater fungal communities from buoy surface, Lake Erie, Ohio, United States - Buoy 12 MA120 | ecosystem: Environmental > Aquatic > Freshwater > Lake | place: USA: Lake Erie, Ohio...
TTATCTGTCAAAACAGGAATAATCAGCTCTCTTAATGTATTAACCATATAGTTCAAGTATACAGCCAGGATATAGATATGTCAACATACTCTCACATATTGAATGTTTCATTCATAAAGTGTGTATAGGGTGTTTGGTATTTCTATTTTCGGCTTCGCCTTATACCGCCGACTAATGCTATAATTTATACGGAGATTATTATGTCTAAATATTTTGTTGTCAACGCCTATCCAAGATCTGGATCAATATTTTTTACAAATTTTATTTATGAATACCGCCCCGAAGTTTTGTCCCTCAACTCGCTGCACATCCCCTACATCTTGGATAATCCAAATATTTTATCGGTAAGTATAATCCGAAATCCATACCACGCTATAGCTTCTTTTTTGTATATGAATTTTGGCAGCGAAGAAAAAATAAGCTCTGAAAACGAAAAATTAATTGATAATATAAAAAGGCATGTAGATTCATATTCGGTGTATCTTGATTATTATGAAAAACTTTTAGATGCAGACTTTTTGCATATAATTGATTTTGATAAAATGGAAGAAAACCCACATGATCAGGCTATTTTGGTTTTTGATAAGTTTAAACTAAATTATAGAAAAGATAAAATTGTTACGGCAAAAGAAGTTAGAGAAGATATTTTACAACATAAGAACATTCAAGATAAAGGCGGTCATATGCCAAGAGAAAAAACTGAGCAACGTCTTTTAATTGAAGATTTTGTAAATAATTCAAAATATATTGATGAAATATTTCAAAGATATAAAAATGTAAAAAAAATGATATAATTTAGCCCATGACAACACAAGACTGGCTAGGAATGATTTTAACTGTTTTATCCATTCTTGCGATTGTTGGTGTCGGAGCAAGGTGGATAGTGAAAAAATACGTAGAAGATATTATTTCTGAATTAAAACCAAATAGCGGATCCAGTATGAAGGATCAAGTAACACGTCTAGAAGATAAGATGGATAAGCTATTTGATATGATGATTACACACTTGCAAGATCATACTAAGTAATATATAATATATATAATATATAAAAGATATATTTAATAGCTTTATATTCTTTTTCTTTATATATTTAAATTATACACACATGTTTCCTGGTTGTCAAGTTTAAAACTACTTTTCTATATAACAGTTTGATAACAATTATTTACTACCTTTGGTTTTAATTTTTTTAATAATAAATGTTATAATTTGACTGCTGGCACTCTAGGTTGCTCTTGCCCACCCCACTGCCCCTAGGGTGTCAGCCTTACAAGAAAATGGTATAATCTCACTATGTGTACACCTACTACAGAAAAATTTGGGGCAACTCCAGCAAATATACAGTGGACAGTAGTTCGTGGCGATACAGCAACATTTAGAGTTGATTTTTTAGAAAATGATGAAATAACATATTTTGATACCTCTGACTGGACTTATAGTGCAACAGCCTATGATCGTTCTAGTGATGTTTTAGATGAGCTTGAAGTTGAATCACATGATGGATATGTTATTGTAAAAGCATCCCCAGAAGTAACAGCTAACTGGGGGACATCTTATAGGTCTGTTGTTGCAGAACTAGCATTTGATTTACAAGTAACAATAGATGATAACGGTGAAAGCATTATTTGGTCGCCAGTTATTGGAACAATATGTGTATTAGGAGATGTTACCCCTGGAGGAAGCTTATGATAATTAAAGTTTCTGATATACAATCTAAGCTGCCACCAGTTATTAAAATTAACAATACAAAATTTAAAGTTAAAAGATAGAGAACAATATGGCTATATCCAAAAACATGGATTCTCCATATAATAAAAAAACAAATTATGCAGCCCAAGTAAAAGAGTCTGTTGATCAAAACATAAATTTTGTTGCCGTGCCTGGACCACAAGGACCACAAGGACCAATCGGACCAGAGGGACCGCAGGGGCCAGTTGGACCACAAGGTTTGCAAGGACCCAAAGGAGAAAGGGGCAAAGATGGAAAAGATGGAAAAGATGGAATCAGCATGTTATCTCCATCAGAACAAAGTCTTGGATGGGCATATTATAAAAGTCTTAACGTAAAAACACAGACTACTGGAATTGATGTTGGAAATGATGGCTGGGTAAATTTGTATATTGATGGAAGAAATAAAGAAAGTAGTGAGCATTTTTTACCAAAAGGTCATGTATCACTCTGGAATGATCAAACTAAAAAATTAAACTTTAAAAATCTAAACATAGGGGCAATTGTTAAAATTGTTTATTATGTAGATATAAATACATTTAATAACAATACAGAGGTATGGTTTAGAACATTAACATTTGATGAGTCAGTGTCCCCAGTAACATTTATAGGATCTTTAAAATATCAATATTCATATGATTTTTCTTGTGAACAAACAATTTTTATAAATAGTAAAAACGTTCACACTTTTGGTGGAATACCCCAAATAAGAACAGACAACCCATGTGAAGCCAGTTTAAAGTCTATTTTCATATCAGTTTCATAAAGTAATATTCTTAAAATAAGGATATATAATAAAGGGCATAGAAGTTTTTATGGTTTTTAGGAGGATGTAGGGCTATGTCACAGAAGCTAAAAGGATCTGGTTCTTCAGGTGGGCGCAAACCAGGAACACCAACAATAGGAACAGCTACAGCTGGCAACGCCCAAGCATCAGTTACATTTACAGCTCCAGGATATTTAGGAAAGCCAGCAGGAACAGAATATGTTGTTACTTCTTCTCCAGGTTCAGTCACAGCAACAGGATCAGCTTCTCCAATTACAGTTACTGGACTTACAAATGGAACTGCCTATACTTTTACTGTTGCATTAAGAAATAAAGAAGGTGCAACAATTATTGCAACTTCTGATTCATCTGCTGCATCTAATTCTGTTACACCAGTTGCTCCACCATTCTTCCCTCCGTTCTTTCCGCCATTCTTCCCGCCTTACTTCCCGTTCTTCCCAGGGTTCGGACCTTTCTTCCCTCCATTCTTCCCTCCATTCTTCCCAGGGTTTGGTCCGTTCTTCCCACCGTTCTTCCCACCTTACTTCCCATTCTTCCCAGGGTTTGGTCCGTTCTTCCCACCGTTCTTCCCACCATCGTTCGGTCCATACTTCGGTCCATGGTAAAATAAAAGTTTATTGCTTGTCATAAACTTTGGGGGTGTAGATTGAACAAGGTTCCAGATAAAAGTGTTGCGTATTTTTTTGATAGACCAGAATATCAAGATCAAGATATATCTAAGTTTGTAGATAGATTAGATATAAAAAGAGACTGGTTTACTTCTCACTTTTATAGATGTTTGCCATTATCAATTGCCAATACTTATGGTTTTGTCGTAAAGTCAGAATATGATTTTGTTGCAAACTGGAATGGAACACCAGATCGCAATGGCGTAACAATAACTGCTAAAGATTATAATGAAAATCTTTATCCAGTTGTAGAGTCAAGATTTGGTCATGGAATTATAACTCTTACATACCCGTTTCAGCTCAGAACACCACCTGGTGTAAATTTGATGACTATTAATCCACCAAATATTATTATAAATAATGTTACAGTTATGAGCGGGGTAGTTGAAACAGACAATTTAAGATGGCTTTTTACATTTAACCTTAAGATACAAAATCCAAATGTTGATACTTATTTTAAAAAGGGGTCCCCTATTTCTGGCTTTATCCCAATTCCAAGATATTATGCAGATGATTTTAATTTAATTGATTTTAAAAGTTTAGTAACAAAAGATGAATATGAAAAAGAAATTCAGGCAGCTCTTGATTTTTCTCATAAAAGAAATGAAGTAGAAAAAAATTTACCACATAGGGTTGGAAGAGATTATTATCTTGGAAAAGATGTTTATGGTAATGTTTTTTCAGATCACCAAATACCACGAAAAAAGGGAGTGCATTAGAAATTTTTATGGTATCATTAGTATATAAAAGGGCAGGGGACAATGGACTGGACAACACTTCCAAGACTAGAAAAAACTAACAAAAGGCTTGACGATCAAGTTGTTGATGAATCAATTGTTGCAAAAAATTTAGATTATGGGATTCATCTTTATAAAAATGCAATAAGCAAAGAAGATTGCAAAAAAATAATTGACGACCTTGAAAATGAAATATCTTTAGGAATACGTGGTATACAGTGGTCTGGTGCACAAGTTAACGATAAAGAAAATGTAGATTATGTAAGAAATTGTGTTGACTTAAAATATAAAAAAGAAGATTTAGGAAATTATATACCAGAAAATGAAGTTCTTAAAAAATGTCATGACATAGTAGAGGTTGGTTTAGATAAATGTTTAAGACACTACGAATCATTATGGCATTTGAAAATGCAGTATAAAGAAGCTTTTAATTTTGTAAAGTATTTGCCTGGAAAATATTTTAAAATTCACGGAGATCATGGTCCATTTTATACTTGTACAGTTTCTGCAGTTGTTTATCTTAACGATGACTACGAGGGTGGAGAAATAGAATTTATAAGACAAGGCCTAGTGGTAAAACCAGAAGTTGGTGACATAGTTATGTTTCCGTCTAACTTTGTATACGAGCATGCGTCCTTGGAAGTAAGATCAGGAATAAAATATTCAGTTGTAATTATGACAGACTATAATGACTTTTATCATAAAGGTGGGTATCACGAATATGTCGCAGGATGACACTAGAAAAACAATTAAGTTTAAATCACTTCGCCCATGGCTTAATTCGGAAAGCAAATCTATACCGTCTTCAACAACAGAAACTATTCCTCAATGGTACAAGGAGGCTGATAGGTTTGCAAAAAATCCAATCAATGGAGAATATTATAAAGCTACCAAAGAAATTTGCCCATTTGCAAAACAAGAAGATCCTACTGATTTTGGAAAAATTCCAACATGGAAGGCTTGTCCAGCAATAATGGATGGATTTTCAACTGGATATGTTTTCAAAACTCCCTGTGACATTAAATTTTTTAAAGATCCATTCGGTAGAATAGATGTAGAAATATTAGATGCCAAATATAAAGATTTTTGCGGTAAGCGTGGTCCAATGGCACAATTTCATCATCCAAAAGGATATTATAAAGAGCATTTTGCTTGGTATGTTGATTGGGGAATACAGCTGCCTAAAGGATATAGCGCATTGTTTATGACACCAATGAATAGATTTGATCTTCCGTTTATAAATACAACTGGTATTGTTGATTGTGATAATGTACACATGCTTGGAACATTTCCATTTTTTATTATAGAGGGATGGGAAGGAACAATTGAGGCTGGAACTCCATTTATGCAAATACTTCCTTTTAAAAGAGAAGACTGGGATAAAGATATAGTTTTTCAAGATCAACAAACAATTTATAATGATATGATGGAAAACATAAAGTTTTATCGTCAACCAGACGGTGGGGTATATAAAAATAAAGTTTGGTCTAGAAGAGAATATAAATAAAGGAGCAAAAATGAAAACATGGACAGAAAAACAAAACTTAGGACATGGAATTAGTCTTTATAAAAATGTGATTAAAAAAGAGATTGATGTTATTAATAGGCTAGAATCTATTTTGGCACCAGTTGGAACAGAGTCACACTATGCTTGGCAACCAGCATATGTGGGGTATAAAGAGTTAATGCCCTTATATAGAGACTGTAATGATTTTAAATATAAGAAGACAGATATAGAGCATGACACAAGCCCAGAATCATTAGCCCTTCAATCTTTGTGGCAAGATGTATATGATGCACAATTTCCAGCCGTAGAAGACTATAGGCGAGAATATAATATTATGGATCTTAAATATTGGGAAGCATTTAATTTTATTAAGTATGGTCCAGGTCAACACTTTCAGGAACATCATGATCATGGATTTTCATATAACTGTACTGTATCTCTTGTTGCATACGTAAATGATGACTATGAGGGAGGAGAGCTATATTTTAGATTACAAAATTTAAATGTAAAACCAGAAGCTGGAGATCTATTTATATTCCCCTCAAACTATATGTATCCACATAGGGCTATGCCAGTAAAAGATGGAACAAAATATTCAATTGTAACAATGCTTGATTATAATAAAAGGTTTCATACAAAAGAAATGTATCTACCAGACGAGGAATAATGTTAAACATTGCTGTTGAAAAAAATTCTTATTCTAAAATGAATATTGCTCCGATGTCTGTTAAAAGAGACTGGATGGATGCTACTCCAGACAAACATGCATATAGATGTTTTCCAGTAACACAAGCAAATATGATTGGCTGGTATTTATATGCAGAAGAAGATGTTTCTTTTATTTGGAATGGAATTAATGATACATCATCAGATAATGTTAAAATTTTAAATGGTGAAAACTTTTGTTATACTGGAAGAGGTCAGTCAAGCGTCAGTTTTAATACTGGACTAATTTTTAGAACAGAGCAAAACATTAGCATGCTTACTATTACTCCAGTTAATTATTTTAGTCCTGATTGGGAAGTTATGTCTTCTTTAATTAGCACATCTTGGCATGATAATGATTTTCCATTAGCAATAAAAGCAAAAACTTCAGAAAAAGAAATAACTATAAAATCTGGGGACCCAATTGCAACTATTATTCCAATATCATTAAAATCATTAGATAACACTGTTATTGAAATGTACGACTATGCTGATCCAGAAGGGCTAAGGCAAAAAGCTCATCAGCTATATGGTCAAGCAGCTCAAGAAGTAAACAAGTCTGGAGAGTGGACAGATTGGTACAGAGATGCCGTAAATGAAAAGGGAGAATCATTGGGTGAGCATGAAACAAAAGTTTTAAGATTAAAGGTAAATGATAATAGAAAAAAATAATAAAGGAAATGGTATAATGATTTTATGGAAGAGATATTAAATAAAAATATATATAAAAAAACATCAATAACACCCTCTGGCTGGTTTGGCAATAGTAAAGATATGATTGTTGAATTAGAAAACTTTATGACACAGGAAGAAATTGAGTTTTTAGAAAAATCTGCAAAATCTATAACGATATGGGATGTAACAGAAAGCCATACAAATGAAAATGGAACAGTTATATATGATGCCAACTATTGGAAAGATCGTGTAGCTACTAGACCATCATTAGATAAAAATGATCCAGAAATTGGTCCAGTTATAGAGGGATTATTTCATAGATTACAGCCAATTATTGAAGACTTTTTTAAAGTAAAAGTAGAACCTACTGGACAAACAATAGTTAAATGGCTTCCTGGTCAATTTCAAAAACCTCACGCAGATAAAGAGTTGCATGATGGACCAGATGCTGGCTTGCCAAATGATTTTCCATACTATGATTTATCTAGTTTATTTTATTTAAACGATGATTATGAAGGTGGAGAACTTTATTTTCCACTACAGGGAGTTCAGTTTAAACCTAAAAAGGGTGCAGCTTATTTTTTCCCAGGAGATAAAAACTTTATACATGGGGTAACAGAAATAAAAAGCGGCATAAGATACACATGTCCATTTTTCTGGACAATATTAGAGCATACTGGAGATAGAAAACCATGAACAAAAAAAGAATAACAAAAGATATAGTAGTTTTTGAAAATTTTTTGACTCCAGAAGAATGTCTTGCAATAATTAACGTTATAGAAGCACAGGCATCTAATCAAAAACTTCAATGGACTCCTATTTCGTTTTATGAATCATATTCTTCTGTACTTCCAAATGACAACGACCCAGAATTAAATGACTTTGGTTTATCTGCCACCTTTTTCTCAGATCTTGAAAAAAGGGTTGCTCACACAGTTGCAGAAGTTCATGATAAGAATCCAGAAGACATACATAAAATTGGTTTTCATGCTCAAAAATGGGAAAAAGGTGCTTTTGCAAGAGAGCATTCTGATAATACAGATTTAAATGGAAACACTGGTCCATTTGAAAGAAGCAGATATGCTTCATTTTTATATTTAAATGATGATTTTGAAGGCGGGTCTTTAATATTTAATAAACAGCAATATGAGCTTAAACCTAATATTGGACTACTTGCTTCATTTGCTGGTGGATTTGAAAATACTCATGAAGTTTCATTAATCACATCTGGTGTAAGATATACTCTTGGATCATTTTGGGATGATAGAGATGAATCTGCATATCCAAAAGAAAAGGTTGCTGCTTGGGAAGAAGAAATGAAAAAGGTTAGAGAAGATCAAGAGATTTTAAAATCCTCGTGGAAAGAAATTCATGAGCAAGGATATAAGCTAAGTCCTAATGGCAATAAGTATAAGGTAGAAGAATAATTTTATGTCAGCATTTCTTAAAAATGAGGCAGATGAGGTAGGATTTAAAACTACTGAAATTTATGATAAAATTTTATTAATTGAAGATTTTATTTCTCAAGAAGAGGTGCAAGAGCTACTTAATGTTATAGCATCAATTAAAGAAGAAGACTGGAAGATAGAATATACTTCAAATCTTAAAAGATTTTGTCTTGAAAAGTTTGGCAGAGATGATGTTGAAAATCTTGTAAATGAGGGAAAGTTTGAAATAACTAGAAACTGGGAAGACAAAAACTATAACATAAAAGATCATAAAATACAAAAAATTATTTTAGAACGAATAGATCCATTAATAAGAAAAGCTAATCCAAATTACGAGCTAAGCGGAATGGCCGTTTTGCAAAGAATGCAAGAGGGCGTAGAATTAAAATCTCATACCGATCAACATACTGATCCAGCTATACAGTATGCAACAATTTTATATATTAATGATGACTACGTTGACGGTGAAATATTTTTTAAAAATATTAACTTAAAATTAAAACCAAAGCCTGGGTCTATGCTTGTATTTCCAGGAACTGAAGAATACGAGCACGGAGTAGTTACAGTTGGTCCAGGCCCAATTAGATATGTGCTTACGGGATTTGTCAAAATAATAGGGTTTTATGATAATAATAAGTATAATGATAGATACATAGTAGAGAATGGAATGTAAAATGAAATTAGAAAAAAAACTAGAAGAAAATATATATTACTACACCGATGTTCTTCCAGAACATGAAAAGTTTTTATCAATTATTCTTGAAACAGATGGAGATCCAGAAATTGAGGCTGTTATTCCATCATGGCAAAAATGGTTATCAAACTCTGGAGATGGATATTCTTTTGGTGGTAAAAAAGATATGCAGCCCAATAATTTGCATTTACTATCTGGAGAAATAAGAGAAAAAGCAGAGTATGTTATTTCAGAAATTCAAAGATGCATTAAGGATGTTGCAGAAGCTTTTATAAAAGATAGAGGATTAGATATTCCAAATCCAAACCTATCTCCATTTGCTGGTATTATGAAGTACATTCCTGGATTAGAAATGGGAGCACATTTTGACGCACAAGCTGGAGATGAAAGCTTGTGGTGGTCAATGATCATATATGTTAATGATAATTATGATGGTGGAGAGTTGTCATGGATTCTTCATGATAAAGATTTAAGAGATCCACAATATATGGGTTTAAAGCCTCATTCAGATATCAATCACCCAAGAAATAAAGATCTTATTGATTTTTGGATTAAACCAGAAGCTGGATCTGCTTTAATTTTTCCATCTACATTTCCGTACCGTCATCAGGTACATATTATGAAGAGTGGAGATAAATATATGTTTCCAGGCTTTATATTTAAAGATGGGTATGATCCAAGTGATCCAGAATCAATTGAAAAATTTAATGGTGGATCAAAGGTTGTAAAAAAGAGTCCATATGAATAAAGAGTATGAAATATTAAAAGATCAAATAGTCTATTTTCCAAATGCAATTCCTAACTATCAAGAGATAGTAGACCATATAGAATCTCTAGATACAAAATCAATTACTGGATGGCATACTTGGTATGCTGGTCATGAAGACAAGCATGTTTATGGTGAAATAAAATATATGAAAAGATCTTTTTATAATGAAGACGATTCGGATAAAGCAGAAAAATGCAAATTTGTTATTGAGTCTCTTTGTAATTATATTTCTGAATGTGCAGTACAGTATGGAGAAATTTTTGATTTATCAAAAGATTATATAAAATATGCTATAGATGTATTAAAAAATGATAAAACAACTATTGGCGTAAATAAATATAATGAGGGTGAGCACATGGGCCCACATGTTGATTTAAATGATACTAATAAATATCTTCAATATACAGTAGTTGTTTATTTAAATGATGATTATGAAGGAGGAGAATTATATTTTCCGAATCATGACATTAGATTAAAGCCAAAATCTGGCAGTATTGCAATGTATCCATCTGGAGATCCATATACTCATCAATCATTAAAAGTTATTAAAGGTAGAAAAATGTTAATTACTCATCACCTTGCAAAAGAGGTTAGGCAATGAGTGAACAATTAAAATCAATACATCAAGAAATGGTTGATGATTATATTGATCGTGTAAAAAATAAAACAGAGTCATCATATATGCTTACGATTGCAAGAGATGGAGAAAGCCCAGTTAGAACAATAATTTATTACACTAATTCTATTGAAGCATCAGAGGCATATAATAAATATCAAGATTGGGGATTTGCTCGTAATTATTTAACAGTAAAGCTTTATGAGCCAAACGGAATAGTTAACGAAAAGGTGTTAAAAAGAAATCAAGCTGGAGAATGCACGTTTGTAAGACAAGACTATATTGAAGCACAAAAAATACTGTCTAAAACAAAACCATATTTATCAAAAGAAAATTATGAAATTTTAATTAAAGATTTTATGATTCTTTTTGCTAAAGATAGTTGGAGATTTGATCCAGATAGATTTTTAAAAGATGCTGGTGTTTTGGAAACTGCAACAGAATAGTTATTCTTCTAAATAATTTTCTATACCCATTATTTTTTTTGATCTTTTTAATGCATATTCATTGGGCGCACCCCAATATCCAAAATATTTACCACTAAATATTTCTTTATGATGCTGCATCGCATGATCTCTTATATATGTTATATAGTCACTTGCCTTTGTAGCAGCTTTCCACTGATACTCACCATCAACCTCTGGCTGTGGCTTACTTAAACTAATAAAAACAGGTTTATAAAAATGAAAAATTCTAAAACCACGGCTGACCAGTCTTAATGAAAAATTAATTTGATCTCCAAAAAATGGATCCTTTGGGTAGTGAAGAAACTCTAGCAAATATTTAAAAGGATAAAACATCATGGCAGCACAAACAGAATTTCCTTCATGAAAATCAACATCTTTAAAAGATATTTTATCATCATTCCATTGCCCGCCATCAACCCAAGCAACACCAACCAAACTTTCAGTTAATTGATTATTACCGTCTCTACCATTTGTTCTTATTGATGGCATAAAAGTAGTTGTTTCTTCAATGTCAGAATCAAAATTATAAAAACTTATTTTTTTATTTCCTTGCCAATATAAACTTTCTCTATTATTAATATCATAATCAAAACCATGCATCATGTTGCTTAAAATAATTTTTTCTCCAGCATACTCTTCTGCAATATCGTAATTATTAATTAATTTTTCATCCCAGTCTTTATCAAAAATAGTATGAGCATCTATCTGAAAAACAAAGTCATGTTCTCTATCATATAATAAAGCAGCATTCATTCTACAAAACCCTATTCCAAGAACATGTGGAGAAAATGTTTCTACATATACAATATTTTTAGATTTAAGTAATAATAAATCTTCTTCTGATCCATTGTATAAATAAGAATCTTTTTCATCTAAAACAGTATTAAAAATAGTAAAATATATTCTATTTGGATACTTTGCAGAACTCATAGCAGATTTTATTGTGTGCAATAAATAATATTCTTTGCAAGATGCAATTGTTATTAATATTGTTTTTTCTTTATTGCTCACATTTTTATTATATCATATATGGTATAATTAAAAAATGGAGCTACCTAAAAACCCATATCATGTAATTAAAAATTATTTAGATAAAGATTATTGTAAAACAATGGCTTCTTATTTTATTGAAAATATGGAAGAAGATCCAAGGGAATCATATGGAACATTTGGCTTGGGTGGCAGAACATACTTTTTTGATGAAGAGAATCCAGCAACAAAACCATATGACCCAGACATGAAGCTGTACGAAATGATACATTTTGGATATAAATTTTTTCTAGAGAATTATCCAATATCTGGGGAATTTGAACTAAATAGATCACATGCAAACCTTATGTTTGAAGGTGCTACTTTACATGATCATAAAGATGATAGAAATTTTGATGAACCTATAGAAGACTTAGGCAGTAAGACACATGTTATGGGGTTATTCTTAACTGATGATTATGAGGGTGGAGAGTTATATTTTCAAGATTATGATGTTTCATTAAAACCAGAAATCGGAGACCTTGTATTTTTTCCTGGCTATTACACAAGGCATGGTGTGCGCCAAGTTACGTCTGGTGTAAGAATTAACATTTTAAGTCACTATTTTGATATTTCTGATAGATCTAAAATTAATCCATCGTATACAGTTCATAAAAAATAGCCCCGCTTTTAAACGGGGCCATTTATCATGCATATTTTTTAGGAAACTTCTTTAGCCACTTATGGGTAGCACCCTTTTTATAAGATGACCAAGAACTCCAGTCTTTACCGCCTTTTGTCATATGATGAACAATTTTGGCATTTTTGACTGGGCTAAAAAGTTCGGCATTTAGACCAAGATCAAATTTTTCTCTTCTATCTGGGCCAAGAGACCCAAGCATATTAATCTGGAATATACCGTAAGAGCTATCGCCTGTTTTAACGTTTCCGTTAAAAGCAAAAGGACGACCATTGGACTCTGCTTTGGCGACTGCCCAAGCCATCCTCAGTCCATTTCCTTGAAACCCAACAGCCTTAAGTAATTCAACCAATTGTCTATCGGTCAAACTATGAGCATTTTCATACTTCTTCAGTATTGCTTTACTCTTTGCCCTCTTAGAAACCAAAAGAGCCACCTTGTGGGTGGCATTAATATCTTTGGCATCTTTAATTAGCAAATTATTTCGGGCAGCAAAAGAGCTATTGATACCATTAGTAAAAATAGCAGATGCAAGCACGAAAATCATTACCCCTGATAGTATTTTATAGTTTCTCAAGTTTTCCTCCTAGAAACAGTTATGACACCTTAACGGTGTCATACACCTAGTATAACACAAATATTACTGACGAGTCAACCTCATTTGATGATATAATAGATAAACAATTTTTTGAAAGAGGTAAAATGGCAACATTCAGAGGGTCTGGATCAGGAACATATAATATTGGAGAGCGTCCTCCATATGTTAATTGGACAGTTGTTCGTGGAGACACCTCATCATTTCGTGTTTATGTAACAGATGATGAAAGAAACCCTTTAACTATTGCTGACTGGACAATTCAAATGGAAATAAAAAGACCAACGACTAACCCAGTCGTACCTGGACAAATAACTGACACCGCAACATTACTATATACGCTTACACCAGCTGCAGATGTAGATGACGGACCTGGAGAATTTACTGTATCATTAACAGCAGCACAAAGTCTCACTCTTCAAACAAATGATATTTGGGATATTGAGTTATCACTGCCACAGGATGAAATTGTTTGGACAGTTGCTCAAGGTAAAATGACAATTCTTGAGGATGTAACAGCATAATGGCAAGTGTTGCTTTATATGAAAAAAGTAATGGCAGAGCAGTAAGAATAGAAGAAGAAGATTTTTTAAGAACATCATTTAAAACTGGTAGAAGGATATCTGTAATAGAGTCTGCCTTACCATTTAGGGTAAGGTTTACCGCAATACAGGTTCCTGGATATGGTCCAAATAATGTTCCAGCTATTCCTTTACAAATTATTGGATATAGCAACTTTATATTATAAAGGGTGGTTAAATGAAAAGAATAACTATAGCAACTCCAATGTATGGAGGTATTTGCCATGGTGCTTATTTAAAAAGCATTTTATCTTTAGTAAATTTATTAAGCAAAAATGGATATATAGTTAATTATAGTGATATAGCAAACGAATCTTTAATAACAAGAGCAAGAAACACGCTTACTGAAATATTTTTAAGAACTGGAAATGACTATTTGCTTTTTATTGACTCCGATCAAGGTTTTAATCCAGATCATATATTAAAAATGATAGAAGAAAATGTTGATCTTATTGGTGCAGCAGTTCCAATGAAAGGAATAAATTGGGATAGAGTAAAATCTGCTGCACAAAATAATGAAAGCAATTTATCTAAATTTACATCAATTTATAATGTAAATATATCTAATGAACAAAAAGAAATCTTAAAAAATAATCCTAATAAAATCGTTGAGGTAGACTATATAGGAAGTGGTCTAATGTTAATTAGCAGAAATGTTTTTCAGCTACTAAAAGAAAAAACACCGTCCTATAGATCTGATCAAATGAATACTGGTGGAATTGCATATGGCGAAACAATTTATGATTTTTGGAGAACAGAGGTAGATCCAGAATCAAATAGATTGCTTTCAGAAGATTATAATTTTTGTAAAATGTGGAAGTCTTTAGGTGGTAAAATATATTTAGCCCCATATGCTAAGGTGGTTCATGTTGGAACATATTGGTTTGAATAAACTTGATGGCTTTGGTCCAATCTATATTATTAATATGGAAAGATCAAAAGATCGTAAATCATACATAGAAGACCATTTTAAAAAATATGGAATATTAGAATATAATTTTGTAAATGGTATAGATGGATCAAAAGAAGATCTAAATGAATTAATAAATAATCTTAATGAACTTAATGTTTCAAAAAACGAAATTTCTTGCGGAATGTCACATTTAAAAGCAATAAGGCATTGGTTAGAAACATCTGATTCAGAATATGGAATCATCATGGAAGATGATGTTAGTCTTGAAACAGTAGATTTTTGGAACTTTACCTGGCAAGATTTTTTTAGTGCTGTAAATAAAAAATATGATATCTTACAATTAGCTATAACAAATAACTTTGTTATTAACCCAAGACTTCACCTTAGAGAAATATTAGATTGGTGTGCAGCGGTATATTTAATAAAAAGACCATTTGCTGAACAACTAGTAAATAAATATACCAAAGATGGGAAATATACCTTTAGTCCAGATAGAATGAAATCTGTTCCAGAGGGGATAGTTTATACAGGAAGTCTTTGTTACTCAATACCACTTTTTACATATACTACTCAATTTGAATCTGCGCTCAATCAATTTCATGTAAATACTATACATACTAACTCTAGAAATCAAACATTGACGTATTGGCAAAACAATTCTATGTTTAAATTAGATTTATTGTAATAATATGTTATAATTTGGCTATGGCCAGATTACCACTTTCTACAGTAAAGACAAAGTTCCAAACAGGCGATAGACCTACGGAACAGGATTATGTTGATCTAATTGATAGTACTTCTGCTCAAGCAACAGATCTTGGCAGCTATGGCAACAATGAAAATACTATCACTGGAATTGAAAGCGCTACTGTTGTTGATAATTTTGATGCAACAGTATGGAGAATGGTCAAATATATTATTTCAATAGCAAAAACATCAGCTGGAGATAATAAATTTTATGCAACAGAATTAACCATACTTGTAGACGGATCAGATGTTTCTGTTTCTGAGTATGGAACAATAGACAATGATGGGAATATTGGCACCGTTGCTGTCTCTCGTGCGGGTAGTACAGTAAATATAACTGTAACACCACAAGTGGGGATTACGCCTGTAACAGTTCGTTATGCACGAATTGGTCTCAAGGCATAAACTACAAGGAGATAAAAAATGGCTACAGTCAACAAAGACTTTAAAATCAAAAACGGTCTTATCGTTGAAGGTGCTAATGGTACCATCAATGGATATGACATTCTTACAAAAGATTCAGCAGACCAGACATATATTATTGGTCTTATAGGTGGATCTGCAAATTCAGAAGCAGTTGCAAATGCAGTTGTTATTCGTGATGGATTTGCAAACTTTGCTGCTAATACAATTACAGCAGATTTAATTGGTGATGTAACTGGCACAGTCTCTGATATTTCAAATCACGATACTGGTGATTTATCAGAAGGCACCAATCTTTATTTTACTAATACTCGTGCAGATGCAAGAGTTGTTAGCATGCTCACAAATGCTACACAAACAAACATTTCAATTACTGAAATCGGTGGAGCACTCGTAATTGAAGCTGAAAACGGTGTAGCAGATTCTACAACAGATGATCTTGATGAGGGATCAAATAACCTGTATTTCTCAAATACAAGAGTTCACAATGCTCTCAGTGCTGGTCAAGGACTTCAATATGACGGTTCTGGACAATTCAGCGCCCACCTTGGATACGGATTAGAAATAGCAAACAATGCAATTCGTATTGATGATGATGTTATTGCAACAGACGCAGATGTATCTAGTGCGATATCTGCTCATAACGTATCATCTGGAGTTCATGGTGTTACTGGAAATGTTGTAGGTACATCTGATGCACAAACAATTTCTAATAAAACTCTTGGATCAAACCTTGATGCAAATAACTATACTGTAACAAACCTTCCATTACCAAGCAGCTCAACTGATGCAGCCTCAAAAGCATATGTTGATGCTGTTTCTGAAGGTCTACATATTCATGCATCTGCAGTTGCTGCAACAACAACAAATATTAACCTTGCAACAGACCTTGAGAATGGGGACATTCTTGATGGTGTGACACTTGCTACTGGAAATCGTGTTCTTGTTAAGAATCAGAGCACAGCTTCTCAGAATGGTATTTATGTCGTTCAAGCATCTGGTGCAGCAGTTCGTGCAGCAGACTTTGATGCCCCAGCAGAAGTTGATGGTGGTGACTTCATCTTCGTATCTGGTGGTGATACTCAGGCAGATACTGGTTGGGTACAGACATCTGAGCTTGTTGCAACAATTGGAGTAGATCCAATCTACTTTACACAGTTCTCAGGTGCAGGAACATTCCTTGCTGGATATGGACTTTACCTTGACGGTAATGAGTTTAATGTTGATAGCAATGTTATTGCAAGTCTTAGTTATGTTGGAAATGCAGTTTCTGATCACTCAATCTTAACTCATGATGTTCACGGTATTGATGGACTTACTGACGGCGATAT
>Ga0315904_10005799_pt1 | contig 17059 bp, 18 predicted proteins | sample LakEriMetagenome_6_FD_203529 | JGI IMG/M metagenome (GOLD analysis project Ga0315904, IMG submission 203529) | Freshwater fungal communities from buoy surface, Lake Erie, Ohio, United States - Buoy 12 MA120 | ecosystem: Environmental > Aquatic > Freshwater > Lake | place: USA: Lake Erie, Ohio...
GTGGAGACGCCGAAGGTGGCTCCATTCACGAGAGCCGTGCCCGACGAAGGAGGGACGCGCCCACAGTCCCTTGACAGCACCGACGCAGCGTGGCCCTCTCTATCCCACTGGGTTGCTATTCAAGGCCGAAGACATGCCTAACCTCCCCGCGAGAGTGCAGACGCCGAGCGGTGATCTGACCCCCAAACAGGACGCGTTCGTGGATGCGTATGTAGCGAACGGAGGCAAGGGCACAGCAGCCGCAAGAGATGCGGGTTACGCTGAATCTTCCGCGCACGTAGAGGCCAACAGGGCGCTGAAGAACCCCCTGATATTGCAGGAGATTTACAGGAGGACCGCACTGGCCATAGGTGCTGCTGCTCCGAGGGCACTGGCGACGATAGTGGAATTGAGCTCCACGGCTAAGAGTGACTACGTAAAGCTCGAGGCATCCCGTGATCTGCTTGATCGCTCTGGCTTGCGAGCGCCTGACAAGGTCGATCACCGACTGGACGGCGAGATAAAAGTGACTATCGACCTGTCGTAGCAGGACGGGTAGGGGGGGGTCCGAAAACGCTCTCTCTTTCCTTACGAGAGAACCCCGACAAATATTTTTCCCCCTCAAAGCTCGCTCATCTCCCGGTGCATTGAGGGTATCGGGTCTGATGGGATTTTGGTGATCCCTGTGGATAGGGTGGTTCCTGATGGCTTCTCCTCTTTGGCAGCGCAAGGCTGGACAGAATCCGAAGGGTGGCCTCAATGAGGCTGGTCGTCGGTCGTACAAGGCTGAGACGGGCGGGAACCTGAAGGCTCCGGTCAAGGGCTCGCCGAGCGGTCCCGAGGAGATGCGGCGCAAGGGATCGTTCCTTGTTCGCATGGGATCGGGCAAGGGTCCGCTCCGGGATGAGAAGGGTCGGCCTACGAGATTGAAGTTGTCCCTTGAGGCTTGGGGGCATAGTGGCGACAAGGCGAGTGCCGTTGCCAAGGGGCGGCGGTTGCTGGCTCGTTATCAGGCCATGAAGAAAGCGAAGGGGAAGTGATATGCCTGAAGTGAAGGGTAAGAAGTTTCCGTACACGGCCAAGGGCATGAAGGACGCTGCCGCTGCCAAGAAGATGATGGCGGCGAAGGCTGCGGCCAAGAAGCCGAAGGGCAAGTAAGATGGCCGAGGGGGCGACCAAGACGAATCCTTCCTTGTGGAAGCGTGTGGTCGCCCGCATGAAGGCCGGGGACAAGGGTGGCAAGCCGGGGCAGTGGTCTGCCCGCAAGGCCCAGCTTGCCACCTTGGCCTACAAGAAGGCTGGCGGTGGGTATAAGGGTGCGAAGTCCGCATCCAACTCGCTCGCCAAATGGACGCGCCAGAAGTGGCGTACCAAGTCGGGCAAGCCCTCGACGCAGGGCAAAGAGGCCACGGGCGAGCGGTATCTTCCCGAGAAGGCGATCAAGTCGCTCTCCGCTGAAGAGTATGCTCGGACTACCGCTGCGAAGAGAGCCGCCCTGAAGCGGGGCAAGCAGTTTTCGAAACAGCCGCCCTCGGTAGCCCAAAAAGTCAAACCCCATCGCAGTTGATGAGGAAGCAGGACATGGCTGAGAAGAAGCTTCCGCTTGGTAGCGGCGAGCGTTTCAAGAAGCTCACCGGTGAACTTGAGAAGCGCGGTGTGAAGAATCCCAAGGCTCTTGCCGCCTTTATTGGGCGCAAGAAGTATGGCAAGCAGAAGATGCAGGAAATGGCCGCCAAGGGCAAAAAGGCATGAGCGACGACGACAAGGTCGTCAGACTCCGTTTGGTTCAGAAGGAGCCCGTTGAGCAATCGGGTTCCTATGATGCCGACGATATCCTCGATGCCGCACGCGGCAACCTTGAGAATGTCGTCGTGATCGGCTGGGGGCTGGAAAACCAGCAACTTTGGTTCGGCACGTCGCCCCTTACCTACGCAGAGATTCTGGAACTGCTCGAACACGCGAAGGACGTGATTAAACATGCAAGAAGTGAGCGCGGGGAGTGAAGGCGCTTTTTCGTCCGTCCTGTCGGTAGCCGATAGAGACAGACTCCGACTGATCGTGCGGCATGTGCATCTCAGGTACTATCCGCAGGACAAGCTGACCAACTACGAGTGCGACAAGCTGATCGATGCGTGGGGACCGGATGTTGCCGGCCGCATGATCAAGGCCGCAGTCGATAGAGGTCTTGTGGGATGATCAACTTCAAATACTCCCCGGACGGAGAGACACTGAAAGCCTTTATGAAGGACAACTCATTCTTCCGTGGACTGCGAGGTCCGGTCGGAAGCGGGAAGTCCGTATGCTGCGCGGTTGAGTTGTTCCGCCGAGCGTTGGAGCAGAAGCCGGGACCGGATGGAATCCGCAGGTCTCGGTGGGCCGTAGTGCGAAACAGCTACCCGCAGTTGCGGACCACGACGATCAAGACGTGGCTCGACTGGTTCCCCGAGGATGTGTGGGGCAAGATGCTCTGGCATCCGCCGCCGTATACCCATCGGTTGCGACGTGGTGATCTCGACCTTGAAGTGATCTTCCTTGCGCTCGATAGGCCGGAAGATGTGAAGAAGCTCCTGTCCCTTGAGTTGACGGGAGTCTGGATCAACGAAGCACGTGAACTGCCCAAGGCCATCGTCGATGCGTGCACCATGCGCGTCGGCCGATTTCCGTCCATGAAGGACGGTGGGCCGAGTTGGTATGGCGTCATTGCGGATACCAACGCCCCGGATGAAGAACACTGGTGGCCGATTATGGCGGGCGAGTCTCCGTTGCCGGATCACGTCACCCGCGAAGAAGCCCTCATGTTGGTGAAGCCCGCGACGTGGAACTTCTTCACGCAGCCCGGAGGCATGATCGAAACCCGCGACGGCGAGGGTTCGGTTACGGGATATGAACTGAACAAGAAGGCGGAGAACCGGAAGAACCTGACGCCCGACTACTACCCCAACATCATTCGCGGTAAGGCGAAGGGGTGGATCGACGTGTACGTTCTGAACAAGTTCGGAAGTCTGAACGACGGAAAGCCCGTATATCCCATGTTCACCGATGACGTGCATGTCGCGAAGGACAAGCTGCTGCCGATCCCCGGCGTGCCGATCATCGTCGGTATGGACTTCGGCCTGACCCCGGCTGCCGTCTTCTGTCAGAACTCCCGTGGAAAATGGCTGATTCTCCATGAGCTTGTGGCGCAGGATATGGGGATCGTCCGGTTCGCCGAGATGTTCCGCATGGAGTTTTCCCAGAAGTTCCCCGGCTCCAGTTGTATTGTTTATGGAGACCCCGCCGGGGATTATCGCGCCCAGACGGATGAGCGGACCCCGTTCCAGATATTGCGGACGGCGGGCATCAAAGCCTACCCCGCAGGAAACAATGACGTGTCCCTCCGCTTGGAAGCTGTGTCGACGGCCCTCGGTAGAATGATCGATGGGCAAGCGGCCTTCCTTGTCGATCCGACGTGCGTCAATCTCCTGCGCGGCTTCCGTGGCGGATACGCCTATCGTCGTATGCAGGTGTCCGGGGGCGAGCGGCACGAAGAGAAGCCCGAGAAGAACAAGTTCTCCCACATCCACGATGCGCTGCAATATGCGCTGATCGGTGCGGGCGAAGGCAGGAACCTTCTTGCTGGCGGTAGGCAAATGTCTGCCGTGAATGCCAGACGGGACTATGATGTCTTCAATAGACCTGGCATACCTAACAAGAAGAACCGAGCCAGCTTCGGTCCATTGTAGTCATTGACGAGCCGGGGCATCGGTCGCAAAACCAAGGAGTCCTCCATGTGTGGTGGTTTTAGTCCTCCCCCTCCTGATCCTGCTGCTGAAGCGGAGCGCAAGGCTCGAATGGAAGCTCTTGAAGCTCAGAAGGCTCAGGCTCAGGCCGAACGGTCGAAAGACAAACAGGCTCGTCTTGGTGATGCGCTGATGCGGTCGGGCGGTCTTTATGGCGCTCGCTCCCTCATCTCCGGTCGCAAGGGCGGTAGCGGCTTCGGTCGCGAGATGATCGGATAATCCAATGATCCTTCAGGAACCGCTTGTTCGCATTGATGGCGACGAGGGCGCAAATGTCTCTGCGCGCTTTGAACGTGCCAAGCGGATCAAGGAGCAATGGAAATCCAAGTTCGAAGAGTGCTATGAATATGCCCTTCCCTCGCGTGAATCATTTTACGATCAGGCTCAGGGTCAAAGCCGTACTGATCGCATCTTCGATGAGACTGCGGTGGTGGGCGTTCAAGAGTTCGCTTCGCGACTTCAGTCGGGCCTTGTGCCGAACTTTGCGCGGTGGTCGGAGCTCGTAGCGGGTTCTGAAGTCCCGACCGACGAGCGGCCTGAAGTGGACAAGGCGCTTGAGGAAGTCACTGGGTATGTGTTCGAGATTCTTCAGAACTCGAACTTCTCCCAAGAGACGAACGAAGCGTTCCTCGATCTCGCGGTTTCAACGGGATGCTTGTATATCGACGAGGGCGATGCGCTGAATCCCGTGATGTTCACGGCGATCCCGCTTACCCAGCTTGTGCTGGATACCGGACCCGACGACAAGATCGACTTCATTGCTCGTGAGCGTCAAATCCCTGCGTCGAAGATTAAGGTCGCGTATCGCAAGGCCAAGCTGCCGAGCGACATGGCCCGCAAACTGGCGAGTGGAATCGACGAGCAGGTCATCCTGATCGATGCGGTCTTCCGTGTTTACGGCTCGCTTGAAGAAGAGCATCGCCGTGTCGTCTTCTGCCAGAAGAGCAAGCACGTCTACCTGACGGAAACCTATCGCGGTGCGGGCTCCTGCCCGTTTGTCGCGTTCCGTTGGGCCAAGTCTGCCGGTGAGATTTATGGCCGTGGCCCGCTGATGAATGCGATGCCCGCCGTAAAGACCTGCAACCTGACGATCCAGCTGATCCTTGAAAACGCGCAGATGTCGATTTCCGGCATCTACCAGATTGAGGACGACGGCGTCGTGAACGTCGATACGGTGCAGCTTGTCCCCGGCACGGTGATCCCGATTGCACCCGGATCGAATGGCCTTCAGAGCGTGAAGGCTGCGGGCAGCTTCGACGTTGCCCAGCTTGTTCTGTCCGAGATGCGGATGAACATTCGCAAGGCGCTGTACAACGACATGCTCGGCAATCCCGACAAGACGCCGATGTCTGCGACGGAAGTAGCGCAGCGTATGGCTGACCTGTCTCGGCAGATCGGTGCGGCTTTCGGGCGGCTTCAGGCAGAGTTCGTGAACCCCGTGCTTCGCCGCGTGATCTTCATTCTGAAGAAGCAGGGCCGAATCAATCTGCCTACGGTTAATGGCCGTGAGGTGAAGGTTCGTTCTACGAGCCCGCTTGCTCAGGCTCAGGCGCAACAGGATGTTGTCGCGTTCGACCGCTTCGTGGAACTGGTTCAGGGCAGGTTCGGTCCGCAACTTGTGAATCTGCTTGTGAAGTCCGAGGATGCTGCCAAGTATCTTGCGGACAAGTTTGGAGTGCCGGAACGTCTGTTGCGTTCCGACAGGGAGAGAGCCCAGCTGGTCCAGCAGTTGGCGCAAGTTCAAGGGATGCAGAATGAAAACCCCGCAGCAGGGCCGACTGGGGCCTGACGGCGTAATCAGAACCGCAGATCAAGAAGCGAAGCTCAACAAGCTGTTTACTGCAACCTTCTCCTCCGAGTCCGGTCGAGAAGTGCTTCGCCATCTTCGACATATCACCATCGAGTCGGTGTCCGGTCCGAACATCGGCAGCAATGAGTTGTTCCATAGAGAGGGGCAGCGATACATCATCGGACTGATCGAGCAGAGAGTCGGGAGAGGTCATAATGTCTGATAGTCTTATCAACGCGCAGCAGGGCGAACCTGAAGGCACGCCTTCCGCCCCGCCCGCCGGATCGCAGCCGAGCGCGGAGTCGCGTCCTGAGTGGCTGCCGGAAAAGTTCTGGGTCGAGAATCGCCCTGCCTACGAGCTTCTTGCCAAGAGCTATGGCGAGCTTGAGACGAAGTTCCGTTCGAAGGAAGACGATCTTCGCACGAAGTTGATCGACGAGCTTTCGTCCGAGGCGCTGGCCGCTCGACCGGAAGCGCCGGATAAGTACGAGCTTCCTGCCATGGAAGGTCTGGACGTTCAGGAGCTTGCCCAGCACCCCATGACGAAGTGGTGGTCTGAGTTCGCCTTTGAGAACGGCTTCGATAACGAGACGTTCCAGAAGGGCATCGGAATGTATCTTGAAGCCCGCATGGGCGACATTCCCAACCCTGAAGTCGAGATGAAAGTTCTCGGCGACAACGCAGCGGCGCGGACGGAAGCTGTCGGGCTTTGGGTCGGCAAGACGTTCGAGGGCGAAGAGGTCGAGGCTATCGAGCGTCTTTGCACGACGGCTGCTGGCGTCAAGGTCATGGAGCGAGTGATGAAGCTCATGAATGACTCGGGCGATGAAAGCGTTCTCCGTCCGGGCATGGCCGAAGAAGTCACCGAGGCCGACATCAACAAGATGATGCAGGACCGCCGCTACTGGTCGCCGTCTGACCGCGATCCCGCCTACATCAAGAAGGTCGAGTCGTTCTTCCAGAAGAAGTATGGCAGCTGAGATGAAGGTTCGTCGGTTCAAGACAGACGACTTTGATCGCTGCTTGGAGCTCGGGCAGATGATGCACGCAGAGAGCGATTTCCGCGTGCATTCATTCGCTCCCGAGAAGGTGATGAAGCTGGCTGATTTGTGCCTGACCTCGAATAATTTCGTAGCCTTCGTCGCTGAAAAGGACGAGACGGTCATCGGAATGTTCGTGGGTTTGCGCGGAGAGCACTACTTCTCGGACGCCAAGTACGCATCTGACATGCTCCTTTATGTGGAGCCCAGGTATCGAGGATCGACCGCCGCCATAAGATTGATGGTTGCGTTCGAGGAATGGGCGATCAGTGAAGGGTGCGATGAGATCAGAGTAGGTGCCGCGACAGGCATCGACCCTGAACGCGCAGATCGATTCTTCAAGGGGATCGGGTATTCTCATTCGGGAGTACAGTATCTCAAAGTGATCGGTCCATTGAGCGTCCAGCATTAAAGGAAGAATTGTCCGATCATAAGGCCCGCGCCTTCCAGACGAGCCCCGTATGGGACAACTCATCATCTGGCGGAATCGGACAACCTTCGAACCCGAAGCGAAACTGAAACATGAAAGGGCTGCATCATGGCTGTGACCATTGATCAGGCATTCATCAGGCAGTTCGAGTCCGAAGTCCACATGGCTTACCAGCGCATGGGCTCGAAACTGCGTAACACCGTCCGGTTCAAGGGCAGTGTCAATGGCAAGTCCACGACCTTCCAGAAGGTCGGCACGGGCGCTGCTGCTACGAAGTCCCGTCACGGCAACCTGCCTGTGATGAACATCGATCACTCGAACGTCGAGTGCAACCTCTCCGACTTCTATGCCTCGGACTATGTTGACAAGCTCGATGAGCTGAAGATCAACATCGACGAGCGTCAGGTGGTTGCTCAGAACGCTGCTTACGCCCTCGGCCGTAAGTCGGACGATCTGGTCATCACGTCGCTTGACTCGACCTCGAACACGATCACCGAGTCGAGCACGGACGGTCTGACTCAGGCCAAGATCAACACCGTGTTCGAGTTCTTCGGCGCGAATGACGTTCCCGACGACGGCGAGCGTTACTTCATCATCAGCCCTGCGGGCTGGGTCGATCTTCTCGGCATCTCGGCCTTCTCTGACGCCGACTTCGTTGGCGCTGACGACCTTCCCTACAAGGGTGGTATGGTCGCCAAGCGTTGGCTCGGCTTCATGTGGATGACGCACTCGGGTCTCCCGGTCGCCTCCACGATCCGTAAGTGCTTCGCTTACCATCGTTCGTCCACGGGCCTTGCGTCCGGTCAGGATGTCACGACGGAAGTGAACTACATCCCGGAAAAGGCCGCTCACCTCGTCACTGCCATGATGTCTCAGGGCTCCGTGCTCATCGACACCCGTGGCGTGTATGAAGTCCAGATCAAGGAGTAATCCACCATGGCTCTCATTGCTGCTGATCTTGTTAAGGTCGCGGGTGGTGCTCGTCAGGTTTGGCACTACACCTCGGCTGACGCTGTCGGTACGGTTGCCGGTTCGGGCTACTTCAACGACGTGACTGCCAACCTCCGTCAGTGGGACACGATCCTTGTGGTCGGTGCCACGGGTGGCACGCCTACGGTCGATGTTCTCGTCGTCACTTCGGCGACGGGCGCTGCGACGGTCACGACGACGAACGGCACCTGATTGGTTGCCGCGCTCCTGCGGCTCTCTCCCCGTAGGGGCGACGTGCGAGGGCGGGAGGGTTTGAAGACCCCCCGCCCTCTTTCTTTAGGGAAGGACAGAACGTGGCAACCACCGACATCGACATCTGCGCTAGGGCGCTGATTCTGATTGGAGCGAGCCCGATCACGTCGTTCGAAGATGGAACGACTGAAGCCACCGTTGCTGCGAATCTCTACGAAGACACTGTCCGCGATATGCTGACCCGCTACAGGTGGCGGTTTGCAACCGGACAGATTCAGCTTTCCAGACTGACTGAAGCCCCCACCTCTCGGTGGGATGCTGCGTATCAGGTTCCTGCCGATATGCTCATGCTTCATGCCGTGACGGTCAATGACAACCCGATTGCGTATGACCGCTATCAGGACATGATTTACTGCAATGCCACCGTCGAGGATGTGGTCGTCGCCGACTACATGTTCCGAGCGGATGAAGAGTTCTGGTCGCCGGGATTCATCACGGCGGTCGAGTACCAACTTGCGTCGATCTTCGCTTATTCGGTCGCTGCTCAGACGGACCTCTCCGATCTGATGGAAAAGCGCGCCCTTCGGCAGATGACCATTGCCCGCAATGTCGATTCGCAGAGTCAGACGACGCGGCGGCTCAACGTGCAGAGGTATCATCAACTTCGCACGACCATTCGGGGGTGACGTATGGGCGTGAAGCTCGCGCAGACCAACTTCACTTCGGGTGAGATCGATCCCCTTATGGATATGCGCCATGATACGGGCGCGTATCAAAATGGCGCTCGCAAGCTTCGCAATATCGCCCTGCTGAACCAAGGCGGTGGCACCCGCCGTCCCGGCACGGAGCACCTGAATGTTCTGACAGGACGGTCGCGCCTGATCCCGTTCGAGTTCTCCTCGACGGAGCGGTATATCTTTGCGCTTTCGAATGCCGAACTGAAGGTCTTCACTACGTCGGGGACTTTGCTCCAGACTCTGACGGCTCCGTGGACTTCGGCCATGCTGTTCGAGTTGACGTTCACGCAAGCCGCAGACGTAATGATTCTCTGCTATCCCACGATGAGGACGCAGATCATTCGGCGCACGGGAATCGACACGTTCACGATTTCCAACTTCTCGTTTGCCACGAGTGTGAACTCGGACAAGACGTATCAGCCCTACTACAAGTATGCAGAGGATACGGTGACGCTCTCGGCAAGCGGGACCACGGGTTCCGTTACGCTGACGACGAGCGCGGCGTTCTTTGTATCGGGCCACGTCGGTATGCGCGTTCGGTGGTTCGACACTGAGATCGAGATTACCGCTGTTACCAACAGCACGACTGCCACGGGAACCGTCAAGGGAACCCTCAAGGGCAGATACGATATCGATCCGTTCAAGACGACGAACAATACCCAAGTCATCGAAGTGACTCACGCAAATCATGGATTGGCGACGGGTCAATCGATCACTATCGATGGCGCGAATGCCTTTGCCGGATTTAACTCAACCCATCTTAACGGCTCCCGAACCATCACCGTTGTCGACGATAATACCTATACGTTTGTTGCTGGAGGCAGCAGCAATGCCAGTGACTCGCTCGATGGCGGTGGTCCCAATGTGACCTTCAGTGGGAACAACATTGCGACCCGGAGTTGGGATGAGCCCGCCTATTCGGCGGTATCGGGCTATCCGGGTGCCGTGACGTTCCATGAGGCTCGCCTGTGGTTTGGCGGATCGCTCTCTCAGCCCAACGGTTTGTGGGCGTCGAAGATCAACCAGTTCTTCAACTTCGATGTGGGCGAGGGGCTGGATAACGATTCGATTCAGGTCACGGTCGGATCGGACGACATCTCGTCCGTGCGCCACCTCGTGTCGAACCGTCACCTTCAGGTGTTTACGGCAACGTCGGAGTTCTATGTCCCCCGCGTTACCAACAACACGACCACGCCGAACAACATCTCCATCTCGCGGCAGACGCCGTATGGGTGCAGCGCCCTTACGCCCCAGCCGTTCGACGGCGCGACGGTGTATGTTCAGGCCAGCGACAAGGTCGTGCGCGAGTTCCTGTATACGGACACGGAACAGGCGTACAACTCTCCTGCTCTGTCCATGCTTGCCGAGCATCTGATTGTTGCGCCGCACGATATGGCCGTGTCCTATGGTACGTCCAAGCGAGGTGAGCAGTATCTGCTCGTGGTCAACGATGATGGTTCACTGGCCGTGTTCCATTCGGCTCGTGCCGAGCGGCTTGCAGGTTGGACGCTGTGGAGTACAAAGGGATCGGGCAGCGAGACTGCAAAGTTCGACTCCGTGATGACGGTAGGCGACCGCATCTATGCCTCGGTTCAGCGCGGCTCCAGCTACCACCTTGAGCGGTTTGCCGAGCAGGATATCGACTGCACGCTCGATGGGTCGAAGACGTATACTGCGGGATCGGCTACGACAAGTTGGTCGCTCGGCTCCCTGTATGGCAGCAAGACCGTCTCCGTCGTTTCGGGTAATTATTACCTGGGCGATTTCACGGCATCTGCGGGTGGCACAATCACCTTGAATGATGCAGTTACGAACATCCGTGTCGGCTATAACTACATCCCTGAGATCGAAACGCTCCCGGTCAATCTTCAGCTTGCGGACGGTGTTTATACCGGAAGGCCGAAGAGGATCGCCCGAGTGATCCTTGCTCTCAACTCTACGCTCTCCGTCAGCATCGCCGGAAACAGGCTGATCGTTCGTCAGGTGCGAGACGACTTCTCGAATGCCCCTGATCCGGTCACGGGCAAGAGAGAGTTTTTCTTGCTCGGCTACCAGCGCGATGCGACGATTACAGTGACGCAAACCGAGCCCCTGCCCATGCGGGTTCTCGGCCTTGCAATGGAGGTATCGGCGTAATGTGTGTATCCCTTCTTGTCGCAAGTACCCTTGTCAGTGCTGTCGGTGGCGCTGTTCAGTATGCTCAAACCTCTGCGGCTGCGGAGAGTGAGGCTGCGTTCAGGAACTACCAGCTTGATGTTCAGAACAAGCAGCTTGAGGAAGACAGGCGTCTTGCCGAGCTTCAGGCGCTTGAGACTGAGAATCAGAGACGGGATCGTGCGCGTGAAATCCGTGCGGCGAATGAGGCTTATACTGCGGGATCGGGCGTTGGTGAGAACCGCTCGTTCCTTCAGGGCTCCGGTGTCGCCGCTGATGCCGCACTGCGTCAGGACATCACGAACATTCGCTTGCAGGGCTCTGTAGCCCGTGGTCGCATTACGGATCAGATCGGCGTCAATCGCGTCGAGCAGCAGTTCGCAATGCAGCGTGCGTCGATGATTGGTAGTCAGGCGGCTTCCAGCGCGATATTCGGAACCATTGGGTCCGGTATCACTAACGCCTATCGCTACAATCAGTATAAGACGACCGGAAAGTTTCCGATTGTATGAGGTAGGCCGTGGCTATTCAGCGTGATCGACAACAGATCGGGATTCAGCCTAGCGGTCGCATGATCCGCGAGTTCCGCACGGACTTGCCTGAGCCTACGACTGGTTCGATGATCTCTCGTTTTGGCTCCACACTTGGTGAAGTCGGCGAAGGTCTGATGAAGCAGGAGGCGGATCGCGCCGCCAAGGAAGCCATTGCCGCTGCGCCTGTAAAGGACGTAAACGGTAATTACGTTGCGCCTCCACCGCCTGAAGGTTTTGGCCCGTATGCGGCGAAGATTTATTCTGACGCCATCGATACGCGCTACAAGAACAATGTCTTTCAGGACTTCCAGACGAAGCTGAACGTCATTGCGGCAGAGAACCAAACCAATCCGGTCAAAGCCTTTGAGCTTATGAGCGCCCATGCTCGTGGCGTCATGAAGGGTATGGACCAGCGATTTGCTGGAGAGCTTGAGGCTAACTTCACGCGAGAGATCAACGAGCGGCAGCGCGGCATCCTCAACCTCAATGCTTCGCGTGAGCGCGAGGCCACGGTTCAGGACTTGCGGGTTCAGCTGACCCGTTACAATGAACAGGCCATCGATGCGTGGTCGCGTGCGTCGGGCAATCCCGAGCTTGAAGCCGAGGCCCGTCGCCTTCAGACGGAAGCTCTGAACACGCAGCGTCGTCTCATTGAGCTTGGTGCTGACACGGCCATGAGCGTCGGTCAGCTTGAGAATGTGCAGCGGTCGAATCAGTTTGCCGGGACTATCATCTCTGCGCTGAACCGTGGGATTGAAGAGGGGACTCTTACGCCGGAAGCCCTTGCCGACGTGCACATGATTTCGCAGGGACTTGGTGGCAAGAAGAGCGTGACCATCGGCGGCATGAAGCTGTCGGCGGATGACGTGCTGCGCGAAGTCTCCGATCCTCGGGTTCGGCAGATGCTCGGTACGCGGATCAATACCATCCGCACTGATATGTCGGCAGCCTTTGCTCGCGATGTGGCCGCTGAGAATACGGCTCGCATCAACCGCGTGTTCGATGAGAATCCTGCCGCTGCGGGCTTCCCTGTCAACGTGACTCCTGAGCAGCAGCGTAACGCGGTTATAACGTGGGCGCAGCAGAATGGCGTCGATCCTCGCACGCCTGAAGGCTATCAGCGGATCGTGACCCGCTATGGAGAAGTGCCTCAGAGCTATTACAAGGAAATCTTCTCGAACATGACGATGAAGACTGCGGCTCAGGTCGAGGGTCTTCGTCCGCTGTGGGAACGCATGGGTGAAACCATCAAGCGTGATGGAACCTATACGAATAGCCAGAGCGTGCTTGATACCAAAGAAGATGCCTTCATGTGGTGGTACAGCACGCTGCGCGGCAACAATCAGGGCATGGACCCTGTTGCGGCAGTGGAGATGGCCCGCAATAATGTCCAGCGTGGGATGACCCGCCTTACGACAGAAAGCGCAAGCAACATTGTTGTTGGAAGTTTTAGAAGCTCCACCAACAATCAGGCCGCTACCTTCAGCGACGTGTTCAACAAGATTAATAGCGCAACCGACATTGACGTGACCAAACTTGGTGATGATGCCAAGAGGAACTTCATGTCTATCGCTGCTTCGTATCTTGCGAGCGACATGCCGTTCGAGGCTGCGATCAATCAGGCTGCTCGTCACTTCAAGTCGAACTTCGAAGCGAACCCTTTTACTCTCTCCTTTGCTATGAAGGGTAAGGGCGGGTTTACCGAGAAGGCGACGAACCCTCCCATGCTCCCCAATACTGAGGGAGTGATGAGCTATGACTACCTGAAGCCGCTGGTCGATGTAGCGGTTAGGGAGATGGCCGATAAGAATCAGCCGGGAGGCTTTACCACTGACAAGCTGGAGCTTGGCAAGAACCTTTGGCTGAAGCAAGTCGGCACGAGCCCGTCCAATCCGTCGTATCAGTTGCACTACTACGATAAGAGCGGTGTTAATTTCCCGATCCTGACGCCTGACAACAAGATCGTGACCATGTTCGCGGGCAACTACATCAAAGCCCAAACCGAATATGCTGGGTCCGAGTACGTCAAGAATCAGCGTGAGATCAGGTCCGGGATTGCGGGCATCAACATCGGCGAGCTTTCCGGTGCGCCTATTCCCGGTCGCTCTCAGTTCGCTGCTCCCGGTGCGCCGCCCGCTCCGCCCAATGCGCCTTCCACGATGGAAGGCTTCATGGCGACTGAAGACTTTGGCCTTGGTGCGGTTGATGCCGAAGGCAAGCCCGTTGCCCCTGCTCAACCTGCGCCTCTGTTCATCCAGCCCCGGCCTGAGCACGTCATGCCGCCTCCGATGATCCGCCGGATGCTTGAGCGTCCGACTGAGCCCATCGAACTGCGGACGCTTCCGAAGACTCGTGAACGTCGCAGCGATGCTGGCGGCACCGTCCAGCCCGCGTCGTTCGGTGGCGAGGCTGGCCCTGCGCCGACCACGATCACGCGAGCAATGGAGTTCCTTGGCGTTGATGAGCGCAGCGGGCGCTCGACCCTGACCGCCTTCTTCAACAAGACGATTGGTGAGGCTGTCGATCCGGTCAATACGCCGTGGTGTGCGACCTTCGTGAACGGCATCCTGCGAGAGACGGGATACCTCGGCACGAACTCAAAGCTTGCCCGCTCCTTCCTTGCCTATGGCGAGACTCCTGAGCAGCCGTCCGATGGCGACATTGTAGTGTTGCGGCGCGGCAACAGTGAGGTCACGGGTCATGTCGGGTTCTTCATGGGCTACACGGAACGGAACGGTCAGCGTTTCGTACGTGTCCTTGGCGGGAACCAAGGCGATAAGGTAAGTGAGCAGTTGTTCCCTGCGAACACCGTTCTTGGAATCCGTCGCCCGATCAAACTGCAAGAAGCTCGTAACCTTCCCGGCATTGAAGGAACCACCTTCGCTGGCTTCAACGAGGACATTGGCTGATGCCGTCTCTTGACGAAATCCTTCTTGCTGAAGCCCGTGCAATGCGTGGAGAGGGCATCGACCCGAACGAGGGTGCGTTTGCGCCGTCCTCTCCGCGTGTCCTCGATACGAGGCTTCCGAATAGTTTTGTCGACAACGTCTATGATAGCGTCTCCGTCCAGCCGTTCTGGCTGCTGACCAAAGAAATCATGGACTCGAACTATCCCTCGGAGCCGGATTATGACCCGCTCGCTCCTGAGAACATCAAGGGCTACGAGTTCTACGCCTCGACGCTTCGTGAGGCACGCTCTCGCGCTCAAGCCGACGCGATGAAGCGGCGTATCGACACAACGCAGGAAACCAAGAAGCGGCTTCAGGAAGAGTCTGGGATTGCGGAAGAGCTGATTGCCGAGTTCGCAAACCCCTTCAACTACGTCCCTCTTGGCGCGCTTCGCACGGGCGTCGGCTTTGCTCGGGGCGTTGTGCGTGGCGGCGCTACTTTTGCGCCTGTGGTGGTGGCTGAAGAAGCCCTCCGCTCTCAGGTCGATCCGACTGCGACTAGGGAAGAACTGCTGACCAATGTGGCGACTGGCGTCGTGTTCGGCGGCCTGATCGGTGGCGGGATCGGTCTGGTCGGTGGACGCACCGGGATCAACCGCATCGCAAGCGAGTTCGATAACTTCCAGCGTGCGATGGATGGGGAACCCGTTGTTGTCCCTGAAGCCGCTCCGCGAGCGCCTGGCACCTTCGTTGCCGAGCCCACCAACATCCCTACTGGCGTTGCTCCTGCGTTCGGACTTGAGCGGGCAACCAACAGGATCACGGGCTATCGTCGTCTGGTCTCTTACGGCATCCGCTCGCTGGAAGACTTGGCGAACGGCATGGTCGGAGAGTTCGACCTGATGTTCAACCGCAACAAGGTCGGCCCTGATGGCACGGCTCCCTTGCCGACTCAGCGGTCTGCCTTTCTTGAAGCGGGCAGTTGGCGTGGCATGGCTGCAGACACGCTTAAAAAGCTCGATGCGATCTACAACGAATACCTTGGCGGTGGCCCTGCTCCGACCACGATTGCCAACGTCAACATCCCGGTCACGATGCAGCGTGTCGGTCAGGCGTTCGGCATGCGTCCGTCCGATGGCAAGATGACCTACAACGACTTCATGGATGCGATCTTTCGCGCCCATAAACAGGATGGCGTAAAGGCTGATGATCCCTTCGTCGGCAAGGCTGCTACGGTTGTCCGCGAGTTCTTCGACAAGGCTCGCGATGAAGGCGTGAAGACGGGCTTCCTGTTCAATCAGCGGTTCGCTGCTGGGGCGTTTGCCAAATACTCTGAAAGGGCCGCTCGCTTCCGGGGTGAGATCGAGAGTCTTCAAGCCAAAGGCACGTTGACCGACAAGGAACGTGTAAAGCTCGGTCTTCTTGTGCAGTCGTTTGCAAACGCGCAGAGCAACGCCCGACGCTATTCGTTGGCTAAGATGTCTGAGCAGCGGCAGACTTTAGGTGCTGCAGCTGCACCGCGCACTCGCGTCGATATGACTCCTGCGAACGATGGTATTAGGCCGCGCCGCGCTGAAGTGGGCGGCATTGGTCAGCCCTCCGCTGCGAATCAGATTCTTCAACGCTTTGTAAATACGGACACTCAATTCAATCCGGCGAATGACGGGCGGATTGTCATTGACGCTTTTGCCGACAATAGGAGTCTGGAAGAGGCTGCCCTTCTTTACAAGACTGGCAAGCCTTTCGTTGCTGACTCTTTCCACGGGACCACTTACATCTTTGATCGTTTCGACCCTGCGTTTTTGGGTCAAACCACCTATGCTGCATCTGCAAAAGAGGCATTTTTTTCTGCTCGTTCCACGAAGACCGCTGAATACTATTCCAATATTGATAATCCTGATCTTAACACCATTGATCAAGATATAAAGATGACGCTTCAGCAAAGCATTGGTAAGTCTCCATTGGCATTTGCTGTGCATGCCAGAGACCTTGCTTCTGAGTTCCCCATTTTTTTTAAAAATGAGGACGCAGAAAGAACGTTTTGGAGGATGACTGCTCAGGCTCAAGCATATGAAGACCTTTATGAATATATCTCTTTTAGGGAAATGAATCCGGAGGAAGGCCCGCTTCCTGAAGCTTTTTCTAAAAAGTATTTCTTTAACAATAAATTAACCCGTGAATTTGAATTTGACGTACTCAATGGCACGTTTGATCCTGAAGGGGATCAGATGCTCATTGACATGCGAAATACAATACTCGATATTCGTCAGTCTGTTAATAGGTTTGACATTAACTCAATTGAAGGCGTGGAAGTTGATGAGATACCGTTGCCTGAGGCAAACATTCATATGCTTCGAATCCGAATGGACAATCCTCTTGTCCACGACTATCAGGGCGAAAAATATCGTGATATTAGTTATACAAACTTAATTAAAAAAGCTAAGGAAGAGGGGCATGATGGCGTAGTCATGCTCAACACATATGATGGCGGTGGAAAAGACATCATCTATGCTGTCTTTGATCCCGAAAAAATGCGTGCGCGTTTTGA
>Ga0315904_10005800_pt1 | contig 17059 bp, 16 predicted proteins | sample LakEriMetagenome_6_FD_203529 | JGI IMG/M metagenome (GOLD analysis project Ga0315904, IMG submission 203529) | Freshwater fungal communities from buoy surface, Lake Erie, Ohio, United States - Buoy 12 MA120 | ecosystem: Environmental > Aquatic > Freshwater > Lake | place: USA: Lake Erie, Ohio...
TCGGCGCGGCTTGACCTTGGAGCGCCGCCACGAGCCGTTCCTGCCCCAGCCGGGCGCCTACGCCGGTCTCGGTCACGGCCCTGATCACAGCCACGGCCAAGGCAGCAGCCAAGTCCAAATCCACGACCAAGTCCACGACCACATCCACAGCCACCACAGCCACGGCAGCAGCCACGACCACGACCACAACCACAACCACAGTCCCAGCCAAGGAGGCGCCCTGGATCCCCGCGACAGCGCGTGGTTTGGCCAAGCCGATGGGCACGACCCGAGCCCAGGTGGGAGCCCCAGCCCCAGCCACGCCCATGGCCCAGCCCATGGACAAGCCCATGGACAAGATCTCAGCCCTGGCCATCGCCAGAGCCAAGACCCCGCCCCGGGGCAGGATCTGCTGACGAGCCACGGCCCCAGCCCTGGCCTAGGTGCTCGTCACGGGCCTGATCAAGAACACGATCCCAGGTCGAGCCACGGCCACGACCCGAGCGCCGACTTCTGCGGAGACCCCAGCGCTTTTGCGAGCGCCGACCGCGCTGATCCTCACGGCGGCGGCTGATGAGCGTGGGTCGCTTGCGCCTGTTTCAGCTGGTCAGCCCGGCCCTGCCGGTGGGGGCCTTCTCCTACTCCGAGGGGTTGGAGGCGCTGGTCCAAGGCGGCCGCCTTGACAGCGTTGCCGCCGTGGAGCGCTGGCTGGGGGCGGAGCTGGAGGTGGGATTGCTGCCGATCGAGGCCGCGGCGCTGACGCCGTTGATGGCCTCCCTGGGAGACTGGCGCAATGGCCTGCCGGGGGCGGAGGCGGCCGCGCGCGAGCTGGATGGTTGGTTGCTGGCCCAGCGGGAGGCGGCCGAACTGCGCGCCCAGCAGCGTCAGATGGGTCGCTCGCTGCTGCGCTTGCTGGCGGATCTGGGTTGGCCCCTGCCGGCTCCGCAGGTTTCTGCTCAGGCCGCCAGCGGCGGCGGGGATCGCCCCGGCCTGGGCTGGCCCGCCGCTTGGGCCTGGGCTGGCCTTTGCCTTGAGCTGCCGTCGCACGAGGTGCTGGAGGCCTATCTCTACAGCTGGAGCGCCAACCAGATCAGCGCCGCTGTGCGGCTGGTGCCGCTCGGTCCCACCGAGGCCCAGCGCCTGCAGCTGGCCCTGGCGCCGCGGTTGGCGGCGCGCGCCGCCGCCCTGGTGAAGCTGGATCCGCGCCGGTTGCGCCAAGGCGGAGTTGGAGCCGGGATGGCCCAGCTCGGCCATGCGGAGCTCTATTCACGCCTGTTCCGCAGCTGAGGGCGCCAAAATCGTCTCCATGATCAGCAGCAAACTTCGCGTGGGGGTGGCCGGCCCCGTGGGTTCGGGCAAGACCGCCTTGGTGGAGGCCCTCTGCCGCCGCTTGCGCGACCGCCTGCAGCTGGCTGTGGTGACCAACGACATCTACACGCAGGAGGACGCCCAGTTCCTCACCCGCGCCGGCGCTCTGCCACCGGAGCGCATCCGCGGCGTGGAGACCGGCGGCTGCCCCCACACCGCCATCCGCGAGGACTGCTCGATCAACCGCGCTGCTGTGCAGGATCTGGAGGAGGCGTTTCCGGGCTTGGATCTGGTGCTGGTGGAGAGCGGCGGTGACAACCTGGCCGCCAGCTTCAGCCCGGAGCTGGTGGATCTCTGCATCTATGTGATTGATGTGGCGGCTGGGGACAAGATCCCGCGCAAGGGAGGCCCCGGCATCACCCGCTCCGACCTTCTGGTGATCAACAAGATCGATCTGGCGCCGCTGGTGGGAGCCAGCCTGGAGGTGATGGAGGCCGACACGGCGCGCATGCGCCCCGGTCGCCCCTGGTGCTTCACCAACCTGCGTAGCGGCGAGGGGTTGGAACGGGTGGTCGATTTTTTGTTGCAACAGCTGCCGACTTCTGAAACAGCCGCTTCGGCCGGCAACGCATGAAGTCTTCATTTGCTGGCGCGGCGGCAGCAGCGGCTGATTTTGTAGCAGCGGCTACATTCTGCTTGAAGGGTGCTCCGTAACTTCGCAACGCATCAAACGATTGCTAAACCTTCCACCATGCGGACGAACATCTTTCCGGTCCTTCCCCGCCAAGTTGCATTCGGAGCCGCGGCGGTTGGGATGTCACTCACCCTCGCGGCCTGTGGCGGTGGTGGTGGCGGTGCCGGCGGCGGCAACTTCGATGGCGAAGTGAAAGTTGGCATTCTCCACTCCTTGAGTGGCACCATGGCCATCTCGGAAACCACTTTGAAAGAGGTGGAGGAAATGGCGATCAAGGAGATCAATGATGCCGGTGGTATCAAAGCTGGTGGCAAGAAATACAAGATTGTTCCGGTGATCGAGGACGGCGCCTCCGATTGGCCCACCTTTGCCGAGAAGGCTCAAAAGCTGATCGACGCAGACAAAGTTGCCATCGTTTTTGGTGGCTGGACCTCTGCCAGCCGTAAAGCGATGATGCCGGTCTTCGAGGCGAAGAATCATATCCTCTTCTATCCCATCCAATACGAGGGACAAGAATGTTCCCGGAATATCTTCTACACCGGTGCTGTGCCTAATCAACAGGCTGAGCCCGCCGTCGATTGGCTGATGAAGAACTTTGGCGGCAAGTTCGGCAAGAAAGTGTACCTTGTTGGCTCCGACTATGTCTACCCTCGCACCGCCAATACCATTATCAAGGAACAGATGAAGGCCTTGGGTGGTGAAACCGTGGGTGAAGATTACATCCCACTGGGCAACACAGAGGTTGCGCCAATCATTGCCAAGATCAAAAAAGCCTTCCCCAACGGTGGCATCATCATCAACACTTTGAATGGTGATTCTAACGTTGCTCTGTTCAAGCAGTTCAAGGCAGCAGGGATCGATCCTGCCAAATATCCGATCATGTCGTTCTCGATCGCTGAGGAAGAAATTCGCCAGATTGGCCCTCAGTACACCAACGGCACCTACGCTGCTTGGAACTTCTTCATGAGCCTAGATACCCCTGCCTCGAAAAAGTTTACGGCAGATTTCCAAGCCATGTACGGCAAGGATAGGGTAACTGGCGATCCCGCTGAATCCGCTTATAACATGGTGTATCTTTGGAAAAATGCCGTAGAAAAAGCCGGCACATTCGAAAATCTTGACAAAGTCCGTAAGGACATGATCGGTATCACCTTTGCAGCGCCACAAGGCGAAATCAAGATGTTCCCGAACCATCACACCTCCGAGCGGGTGCTGATCGGTGAGGCTATGGATAATGGCCAGTTCAAGATTCTCTCCGACTCGAAGAAGGCGATCCCGCCGATTCCCTGGAACCAGTTTGTGCCTGAAACCAAAGGATATACCTGCGACTGGACCCTCGATCGCCCTGATGCTGGCAAGTTCAGAATGTGAGGATAACCAGTGGCCATCCTTAGGGATGGCCACTTTATTGTTACTCAATCGGAGCCTCAGCTGGTGGAACTCTTTTTCTCTCAGATTCTCGATGGTCTGAGTATCGCTTCTGTGCTGCTTCTTGCCGCTACAGGCTTAGCGATCGTGTTTGGTCTCATGGGAGTGATTAACCTCGCCCATGGAGAGTTCATGATGCTAGGTGCCTACGTGACCTTTGTGGTGCAAGGGCTGTTTAAGCCACTGCCTGGCTTCCTGTTCGAATTGTATTTCCCAGTAGCGCTCCTGTTTTCATTCTTGGTCACGGCACTGTTCGGGGCGTTGCTGGAGAGAACCTTGATTCGTCGCCTCTATGGCCGTCCCTTGGAAACCCTTCTGGCCACCTGGGGTGTGAGTCTGGTGTTGATTCAGCTTGTGCGCAGTATTTCAACTGCCATGCTTTTGGGCATCCTTCTAGCTGTTTTTCTGGGATTGTTCGGCACCAAGTTTCTAGCGCGTCGCTTTCACGACCGCCCCTTTCTTCCCTACATCTCAGGCCTTTTATGGGCAGCTGCCTCCTTGCTTGGCTTGGTCCTCGTTAATTTGCTCGGCTCGGTACGTCCGCTTGCCACTGCCTGGTTTGGGCCCCGCAACATTGATGTCACCGCTCCGAAATGGTTACAGGGAAGCTGGGGCATGATCGGTGGGATCGAACTGCCTGGCATTCGGGTGTTCATCATCCTGCTCTCAGCTGTCTTGTTGCTAGCAACCCTTTGGTTCCTCAGCCGCAGTGTTTGGGGTTTGCGGATGCGAGCAGTTACCCAAAATCGTCAGATGAGCAATTGTCTCGGCATTCCTACAGACCGAGTTGACAGCATCACCTTTGCACTCGGATCAGGCTTGGCTGGTGTTGCAGGTGCTGCGATTACTTTGCTGGGATCCGTCGGTCCCAACCTCGGAGCGGCCTATATCGTTTCATGTTTCATGGTGATCGTGCTTGGTGGGGTTGGCAACCTTGCTGGAACAGTGCTCGCTTCACTGATGCTGGGAATCATCCAATCGGTCGTGGGTTCGGGCAGCCTGTTGCTGATGTTCCCAACGATGCCGGTGGTGGCGAAGAGTATCGTTGAGTTCTTTGCAACAACAAGCATGTCGCTTGTGTTGGTTTTCATCTTTATCATTGCATTCCTGCAATTCCGTCCTAACGGAATGTTCCCACAGAAAGGACGATCGGTCGAGGCCTGAGATCACATACACCCGCCCTCTCCATACAACTTCCCCACCAGCTGCTTGACCTGAAAAGATGAATCGAAATTTGCTCCGTCGACTGCTTCCCTGGCTTCTGCTGGTGATAGCCTTTTTTATCCTGCCGCTGGTTCTGGATAACTTCCGTCTCAACTTGTTTGGCCGATATTTCTCGCTTGCGATCACGGCGCTTGCCATCGATCTCATCTGGGGCTACACCGGTCTTCTAAGCTTGGGGCAGGGCATCTTTTTTAGTCTGGGTGGTTACGCTGTTGCCATGTATTTGATGCTCAATACAAAAAGCGAGGCGGGTGGGAATGGCATACCAAAGTTCTTCGAAAACTATGGTGTTGAGCAGCTTCCCTTCTTTTGGCAACCCTTCTGGTCACCTGTCGTCACACTCATCGCCCTTTGGTTGATTCCAGCCCTGATCGCAGGCGTTGTTGGTTACTTAATCTTCCGCAACCGCATCAAGGGTGTTTACTTCTCGATCATCACCCAGGCGGCATTGATGGTCTTCTACCATTTCTTTAATGGTCAGCAGAAACTCATCAACGGAACCAATGGTCTCAAAACCAGCACCACTGAATTGTTTGGATTGCTGGTCGGATCCCCTGATGCCCAGCTTTGGTTTTACCGCACGACTGTCATTCTCCTGCCGATCGCCTATTTAGTCTGTCGTTACTTCACGAGTGGCCGCTTCGGGGATGCCCTGATTGCGATCCGAGATGATGAGCAACGTCTTCGCTTTACTGGTTATAATCCAGTTCCATTTAAGACAATTGTCTTCATTGTTGCCGGAGCTCTCTGTGGTCTGTCTGGGGCTCTCTACACCGTGCAAACGGGCATTGTTTCACCCCAGTTTATGACAATTTCGATGTCAATCGAGATGGTGATCTGGGTTGCTGTTGGTGGACGTGGCACTTTGATCGGACCGATTATTGGCGCTGTTCTGGTCAATTACCTGCGCAGTTTGGTGAGTGAAGCCTTCCCTGAGATGTGGCTTTTTGTTCAGGGAGCCCTGTTTATCTTCGTGGTCACGCTGATGCCCGACGGCATTTACGGATGGTTCAAATCTGGCGGCATTGCTTCCCTTTTGGCTTCCTTCGGTAAGGCACCGGTGAGTCCCACCTATCCCGCACTCGCTCAGGATCAGGCCGTCCAGAGTGAAGCCAAGTCCATGGCCAAGCACTGATCCCACCTCCACTCCTTAACCGCCTTGTTGTGATGGCTCAACCGCTTCTTGAGATCCAGGACGTTAGCGTCAGTTTCGATGGGTTTTTTGCCCTGAAGGATCTAACAATCACACTCATGCCCGGTGAATTGAGGTCGATCATTGGCCCCAATGGAGCTGGCAAGACGACCTTTTTGGATGTGATTACTGGCAAGGTGCGCCCCAGTAAAGGGGGGGTGCGTTTCAAGGGTTCTTCTTTGGTCGGGAATAGTGAACAACGCATCGCCCGCCTCGGTATTGGCCGCAAGTTCCAGACCCCTCGCGTTTACGACAACCTTGACGTACTCCGCAATCTCGAACTGGCCGCTGCCCCCGCCAAGAATGCCTTCTCGCTGCTCACGAACCAGATCCCTCGTGAGGTGCGCGATCGCGTCCATACGATTATGAGCTATGTGGGTCTGGCCCCCTACGCACGAAGCCAGGCCGGCTCCCTCTCCCACGGCCAAAAGCAATGGTTGGCGATTGCCTCCCTTGTGGCCCAGTCTCCTGAGCTGATCCTGCTGGACGAGCCTGTTGCTGGGCTCACGGACGAGGAAACGAGCCGCACGGCGGAGTTGATCAAAGATCTGGCGGGAGACCATACCGTTGTGGTGATTGAGCACGACATGGAATTCATCCGCGATCTCAATGCTCCCGTCACTGTTCTGCATCAGGGTTCGGTTCTGACCGAGGGACGCCTCGAGGATGTCAAGAATGATCCCAAGGTCATTGAGGTCTATCTGGGTCAATCACAAGCCTGATTTCTGCGACCGTCCCCCCTCGCTCCGCCGTGTCGTTTCCTTCATCCATGCAAAGCACTGCTCCTTCCCCTGCTGCGCCGTCCTCAAGTCGGACTTCAATCCTGTCAGTGAGCGATCTTAACGTTTACTATGGAGAGAGCCATATCCTTCGCAACGTTGATCTCACCATCCCCGAAGGAGAGATGGTTTGCCTGATTGGTCGAAATGGAGTCGGTAAGACTACGTTCCTCAAAACGATCATCGGTCTTCTGCAGCAGAAGAGTGGGACGATTCTTTATAAGAAGAATCCCTTGCAGAGCCAGCCCCCCTACCAGCGAGCTCGCCAAGGCATCGGCTATGTCTCACAGGGGCGTGACATCATTCCGCAGCTTACCGTGAAGGAAAATTTGCTTCTCGGTATGGAAGCCTTGCCGGGTGGCTTGAGTAAAAACCGCCACATCAACCCAATTGTCTTCGACTTATTTCCTGTCTTGGAGAAGTTCCTGGCACGCAAAGGTGGGGACCTCAGTGGAGGGCAGCAGCAACAGCTGGCGATCGCTCGGGCACTGCTTGGCAATCCAAAACTGCTGTTGTTGGACGAGCCCACTGAAGGCATCCAGCCCTCTATCATTCTCGATATCGAAAGGGCGGTACAGCGAATTATGCGTGAAACAGGCATTAGCGTGTTGCTGGTTGAGCAGCATCTTCACTTTGTTCGTCAATCTAACTTTTACTACGCCATGCAGCGAGGCGGTATTGTGGCTAGCGGTCCCACCGACGGACTTACGGATGCCATCGTCCAGGAATTCCTGACTGTCTGAACAGTGATTTTCAGATAAGATGTAATCCGCTTGGGAAAACCTAGAAACTAACGGTTTGCCTGCGGCTCGGGTGTGGCATCAATCACGCGGCAAAAGTTCACTGCTTGATGTCAAACTTGAATCAGGACACAATGATTATATTCTCCATGCATGAGCTGTTCCTCCCAGTCCCGAACGTTGTCTTTTTGCTGGCTTGCGATGGTGACTAGCAGCCTCGATTCAGCATCCAGGGCCGAGATCCTTCAGTGCTCTTCAGTTGAGGCTTTTTATCTGGCATGCTGCTGCTCTTGCGGATCAGGCTTGGTTCACGACTTTCCTGTTTCAGCCGCAATGGGCCTGAAAGCGTTACCGGTGGACTGAACAGACGCCGACCATCACCGCCGCAGTGCGGACAACGGGTGTCCAGGTTGCGTTGATCGATCGAGCGCCAGATCTCATAGTCGTCGCAGCCTTGCGGACAGCTAAATTCGTAGACCGGCATTGTTTGTTTCGAGAGAGGATAGGGAGCAAATCGAAATAATCTCGACAAAAAGAGGGGAAGCTTAGCTTCCCCGTGTCAACTATTCCAAGCTGAAGGAATGGTCAGTTTCAATCAACGAGGCAGTATATCCTGATCGAAGATTGAAGTGGGAATCGCTAGCGTGGCGCAGGCATTGGGAATGTCCACGATGCCGCTGATGCGGCCTTCCACGGGAGCGCAGCTGAGCAGCAGATAGGCTTGCTCGCCGGTGTAGCCAAACTTTTTCAGATACTCGATCGCGTTCAAGCAAGCACGCCGATAGGCAATGTGGACATCCATGTAGTACTGCTTGCCTTCGAATTCGTCGACGGAGATCCCTTCAAATACAAGGTAGTCGGTGAAATGGGGTTCGACGGGACTGGTCTTGAACATCGGATTGACCATGCCGTACTTGGCCATGCCACCTTTGATGATGTCCACATGCAGATCGAGATAGCCGGACATTTCGATCGCGCCGCAGAAGGAAATTTCCCCATCACCTTGCGAGAAGTGGATATCTCCCATTGAAAGCTTGCCGCCCTCAACGTAGACCGGGAAATAAATGCGGGTTCCTTTGGTGAGATTCTTGATGTCACAGTTCCCGCCATGCTCACGGGGTGGCACGGTGCGAGCCGCCTCATGGGCAACACGCTCAAAGTCAGCGCCGCTCAGTGTGCCGAGGATGGCGCTGTTGGGGTTGGGCAGGGCAGCCAACACCGGTTCGCTGCCGGAGAGGCCGGCTCCATAGGTGCGGCGATCAGGGGCCGTGTTGACGAGTTCGGTCTCGCGGCGGTTCCACTCTTTCAGGAGTTCATGGGAGGGGGCGCAGCCGATCAAACCCGGGTGGGTGATGCCGGCGAAACGGACGCCGGGGATGTGGCGGGAGGAGGTGTAGATGCCTTCCAGATCCCAAATCGCCTTGGCGGCTTTAGGGAAGTGATCGGTGAGGAAACCACCGCCATTCTCCTTGGCAAAAATACCTGTGAATCCCCATTCATCCCCTTGCAGTGCGCCAACATCCAGGATATCGACCACCAGAATGTCGCCAGGCTGAGCACCGTTCACCCAAATGGGTCCACTCAACACGTGGACTACCTCAAGATTGACATCAGCGATGTCTTGTGGATCATCGTTGTTCTTAATTTGACCATCCGTCCAATCTTTGCATTCGATCCGGAACACATCTCCGGGGTTGACGGATGCCACTGCCGGAATATCGGGATGCCAGCGGTTGTGGCCGGGCATTTCCTGCTGATCCATCGGCTTGGTCAGATCAACTTTGAAAAGTGTTTCCGGCATGGACAGATTTCCAAATACCAGTGGATCCAAAGTCATGCCAGGCAAAGCATGAAGTAGCCGTTGCTACCAAGCGAGTGACTCAGCGCTTTGTCGGCCGATCATCAAAGTCGCCACGGCGGCATAGATTGTCGCGCAGGCGCGCCAGCCATGGGCCAGGACTTTCGCCCATGCGTGTCTCCACGCGGCCGTCGTAATGGAACAGAACTTGCCAGCGGGTCGTGCCCGTCGCCCCCTTCGCCTCCTGCACACGTTGGATTGGCCTGCCGAAGAGATTGTCGTAGCTGGGCCAATTGGGGGTGTTCGGCATGCTGCATACCGCATTCACCTCCAGCAACTGCTGGCCACCCTCTGCCTCCACCCGCACGACTCCATCCACCAGCGCGTTCGGTTCGGCGGTGCGGAACGCGTGTGCAAGCCTCACGGTGGTTCCTTCTTGACGCACAAGGATCTCCCCCACTTGGGCTTTGCTCTGGGGTCGTTCGGCGGGCCCTCCGCACCCCACCAGCAGCGACGTGATGAGACAGGTCCCCAGAGCTCCGGCACGCGATTGCCAGCTCGTGTTGGTGCTGCTCATGCTCATGTCCATTTCATCGCTTGATGTGTTCTACCACCCCTCTCTCACGCCTCCCTGAACGCCACCCAGAAACTCTTCATAGAATCGCCAAGATATCGCCAGATCGAGACAGGCGATTGTGCCATGAGAAAGGAATTGAGCCTGAACGATTCCTCGTCAAGCTGATTGGTGAGCCATGAGCATGGGCTGGTTTCGCTTTCATTGTATCTCGGCAAACTATGCCGACCCAAGGTGTTGCAAAACCCTGTGCCTCATCCAGATGATTCATCCAGCCAGGCACTTCTCGAGCTGCCATCGAGGCCAGCCCAATCACGCGACGCCACAGTGGGATCAATACCATGGGAAAGCCTCACATCAACGGCTCATCTTGAGATTTCACTGCAGCTGGCAAGTTGCCTCCTGGAAGCAATCTGTGTGTCTTCGGAAAAGGAATCGTCGATAGGTGGTGGATTTGGCACGGCTAACGGCCCAAATCAAAAGCGGGCCAGCATCCTCGCATTGATTTCATCCTTTGCCCCAGTCTTCTGCATTTGCTTGCTGGTCTGGAAACAAGTTGCCCTCTTTGGCCACTGGCTTGCCGAGGCAAAAATGCCATGCGAATACCGCAGTACCCCATTTCCTGAAGGGCAGGCCGAACACGATTTACGATTTCACCGTCTCTTGCAAAGTATTCTAACTTCTATCATTGGAAGGCCTGAGCTTTCTGGCAAGCGAGAGCTTCGCAGAAGCAATGCTTTTATCGCGTCCGCATCGCCTGCATGGTATGCCAGAGCAATACTCATCTCTCGATGGCGTTCTTCAGCCTGGCATAATTAAGATAGTTAAGCAGGGCTATTCTAAGTTCGTATCGTCGATCGATTAGGGCAAGCATTTGATCTTTTATCTTCAGGGGCAGTTGGTTCAGCTTCTCCAACTTCTTTGCTTTTTGCCATCATGCTTGCTACGTCGCAAGGAAGTCCTGCGTGAGAGTGCACGCTATCTCATCAATATGCTATATCTCCTGCTTGAGTGCTTCTGCGGTCAGCCTGGACGCATTCTGAATGCCCTCGCAAGATTGGCCGAAGGGAAAAGATGCTCGGTGCATTGCGGCGCCATTGCTTGCGATTGTCGTTCAGCCTATCCTTTTTTCTTCTGCAGGTGGCTGGCACCTGCCGCAACAATCAGGCGGGCATGGGGATGATCGTCGCGCTTGCGGTTGTGGGTGTGCAGAACCGCATGGGCTTCGCTGATCCCTATGGGTTTTGGCTCTCGCTGAGCCAGTGATGCAATCGCTTGCCTTGCCGTTTTCATCAACCGATCGTCGGCGATTCGTTGATGGCTCCAGAACAGTGGCCGCAGTCCCGCAGGTACCGTTAGTGTGACCAGGAAAGACTTCGCTGGCGACAGCTTGGCCTGTACACGTTCAATCCAGCGCTGAACGGACATGCCCTCCATGATTTGAGCCCGCTCGAGGCGCCATTCTGGGTGGGGGGCGTGATCTGTTGTTGGCTTGGTCGTCGTGCTCCGAACAGGCTCGCAGACCGGCCCAGTGATTATTCTCCAGGAGATCTGAGGGAGGTGAACCGACAGCCCCGACTACGCCGGTGAAACTCCTTCGTTCTTGCACCACGGCATGGGGCGCTGCCCATCGGCGCTTGATCATCATGGTGCCGCTGGAGCAACGGCAAACTGTTCAAATCATATTGTGCCAACCGAGTTGTTTCCACCTCAGCCTTCTTTGAATGCAATGACCCACGCAGTGACTAGGCCAAACATTTTATTCATTCTTGTCGATCAGATGAGAATGCCCCCAAGTCAGATCAATCTCACCCCACGGATCGCGGAGCTGAATCAAGTTCTCAGCTTCGACCCCGCCATGAAGGACGACAATCTTTTCCTTCCCTTCTTCCCCGCCTTCCGCCGCCTGCGCCGCCATGGGGTGCGTCTGGGCTGCCATCACATCGCCGCCGCGGCCTGCGTTCCCAGTCGGGCCAGCCTTTACACCGGCCAGTATCCGAGTCGCCACCTGGTCACCCAGACGGCCGGCATGTTCAAGCAGGCTTACGACCCCGGCTTTCCCTGGCTGCCCAATAACCAGGTGCCCACCGCCGGCGACTGGTTCCGGGCGGCGGGCTACAGCACCCACTACTTTGGCCGCCACGATTTCACCAACCCCCCGGCCCCTGATCTCGAAGCATGGGGCTTCAGTAGCTGGTCGCTCTCTTGGCCAAGCAGCCAGGGTGGCGGGCCCGGCAACCTGGGCGTCTTTCGTGATATCGGCTTCTCAGATGTGGCGAACGGCTTCTTCAACCGTAAGGCCCTCGGCGTTGAAACCAATATCCGCAACATTTACGACAGCACGAACGCCACCAAAGAGCAGACGCCTTGGTTCGCGGTGGCGGCGTTCGTGAACCCCCATGACATCACCGGCTGGCCCCTGCCCTGGCTGGGCGGGGTGCAGATGGGGACCTCCGGGGATGGCGACAACGACCCCGCTGGGATTCTCTCCCAGATCGGCGCCCTACTGGCGGCACCTGCGCCGATCCCCAGCCAGGGCGAGCGCAGCCGTCCGCCCGCCGGCGGCACCTACCGGGTGCCTCTGAATCCCGATGGTTTTCCCCAGGACAACAGCCTGCTGGCCCCGAGCTGGAATAGCGATCTCAGCAGCAAGCCCCGCTGTCAGTACGAGGCCTCGTTCAAGATCAGCCAGGGCTTCCTGGCCCTCTACCCGCAGCAGCTCCGGCAGCTGGCGCCGCTGCCCTACAAGTCGGCGGCGCGGCCGCAGGAGTGGTTGCTGGCCCACCTGCAGGCCTATGTCTATTTCCAATATCTGGTGAATCTGGAGATCGACAAGCTGCTGGCCAATCTCGAGGAGATCGGTCTGCTGGATGACACGGTGATTGTTTTCACCTCCGACCACGGCGAGATGGGCGGCGCCCATGGAGGTCAGATCGAAAAATGGCATAACGCTTACCGGGAAACGCTGCACGTGCCATTGGTGGTCTCCAGCCCCCTGGTCAACCCTTCCCCCGACATCATGGTCGACATCGACAAGGTGACCAGCCACATCGATCTGTTGCCTACATTGCTGGGACTGGCGGGCTACGACAAGGCTGACCAAGCGGCGCTGCAGCCACTGATTCTTGGCCACGAAGTCTATCCCCTGCCTGGCCGCGATCTCAGCGGACTGATCAGCGGTGACGACAGCGACCAAGCCGACGACGCTGAGGGGGTGCTCTTCGTGACCCAAGACGACATCACCCTCCCGACCGACCGCAGCAGCCTGCCGGCCACCTTCACCAACTACTTGAAGATCGTGGACGAGGCAATCGCCCAGGGCAAGCAGAATACGACCCCAGGGCCAATCGCTCAGCCTAACCACGTGTATGCGTACTGTGAGCAGGGATGGAAGCTGGTGCGTTACATCGATGGCCGAAGGAGTGAGGGCGGCAGCCCTGATCCTGCTGCCTACGAACCCGACCAGTGGGAGCTCTATGATTTGGTACAGGATCCAGCCGAAACCGTCAATCTGGTGAGCTGGCAGCAGGGCGAACCGGTGCCCGAACCACAGAGAATTCCAGCCGGCTGGCAGCTAGATGAGAGCCAGCTGGTGGCGACCCTCGAACGGCTTCGGCTGAAGCTGGCGGCCGAAATGGCCCGTGTAGGCTACGGTCCTGATGGTGGCCCAGCCAAGCGTCCCCAACAGAACGCGTTGGAGTGGTTCAGCCGCCATGATTTCAACAGCCCCTGAGCTTCGCCGGGTCGAGTGATCGCCCCTGGCGGACATCTGCATGGCCATGCGGACATCTTCATGGCCATGAGCTGGGTCGACATACGGTTTTTTGCTCCTGCGCATACCAGGCATCTACCAGGTTATGGGGACTCCTCAGAAAGCCAGAACCATGCCGAGCAACATGTCTCATCGATCGAAATCCGATATCCTCGCCGTGATCATGGTCAATGGCGATTGCACTACTGCTGAGCGACGCAGTTGTATCGAAAACCCGATGGCAGCTGTGGTGATCGGTGAGCGCGGCTGCCGTGTCGCAGGCCAGCTTCTTTTCGCCCATCGTGGTGACATCAGCACCGCCAAGGACATCAGGAAGGACATGCACGTGCCTCGATGGAACGTTCCAGCCCGGCCCGGCTGGCTCGGCACGGCCTCGATCCTGCCGTTTGCTTCACGTTCGGACAGCCTGGCTTTGGTGCGCAAATCAGCAGCCGGTTTGCCTCTCTCATTGGCCCGGCAGTTGGCCCCTCACGGGCCGAACTCCAGCTGACAGCACGCTGCTACTGGATAGCTGAGCCCATGGGTTGGTCAATTAGCCCCAGCCAGAGACGCCAACAGCTGCGGTGGCTGCCCAGCTCCTGCCTGGCTAGCCTTGGCTTGTGCATCAGATCGACGGCAAACCTAGCAAGAGTTCCACCATGTCTCTCCCTAAATACGGAGTTCTCAAGGGCACCGTTATCGGCCATTTGCGCGACGCCGATGATGACCATTATCAAATCTTGGTGAAAGCAGGTTCGATGGTGTGTCGCGTCGCCGTGAACGTGCGATCCGCAGCGGCCAATGCGCCCTCAACCGTGCTCTTTACGTCGCTCAGAATGCTGCCAAAAACCTATACCACTAAGCTGCAAGCCCTGCCGGTCGGCTACTCCAAACTAGCCTCCCAGCCCAATGGCGTGGCCTTGGATTTTGTGCGCAGCAAATTGTTCAAGCCAGCCAGCATGAAGCCCTTGCCTCCTGATGTGCCCGGTAAGGACAATGACCTCAAGGATCTGCTGGAGTCGGCGGTGCTGAAGGCGATGCGACCGGCCGGCGCATTGATTTATGCCCTCGGCGAGCGTTGGGGGCCTGAGGTGGGCAAGCCAGATCAGTATTTCAGCTTCAGCCCCGGCAATGGTATTCATGACATCCACATGAATCAGGGCAATCATGGCAAGTATAAGAAGGACAATAGCATTTTTCAGGATGGAGCCCTGATTTTTTCCTATCCGAACGCTGATTGGCTGGCTGTGTTCCTTGCCTTCCAATCTCAGTCGTTCAAGACGGACGAGTATGGTCATCCTGTTTGAGTGGCACTTGTTCTGGTGGCGGCGAAGAAGTCGCGGCAGGCTGAATCCGAAGATCGTTAAATTTGGTTGACTTCCAGATGGCTGCGGACCTGCTCAGGGCAGGGCAGGTCGGGGGCGAAGCCGGCCTCGTCGCCGACGGCGGTGGAGAGGCCTTGCTGCTTCAGCAATCCCTTGAGGGTGTGGAACACCTCCGCCCCCATGCGCAGGGCCTCGCGAAAGCTGTAGGCACCGTGGGGCACGAGCATGAACTCCTGGAAATCCAGGTTGTTGGAGGCGTGGGCGCCGCTGTTGATCACGTTCATCCAAGCCACCGGCAGCAGGTTGGCCAGCGGTCCACCCAGATAGCGGTATAGCAGCTGCCCCCGCAGGCACAACCGCTCCAAGCAGAATAGATCCTCTGAGGCCAGACATGCCGAAGCCCAAGCGGGATGGGGTGAGCCTCAAAAGGTTGCAACCTTTGCTATAATAATTGGTACTGCAGCGCCGGATATCGCCTCGTGAAGTTCGCTATACCAGTTAAAGGGTGCCCAAACGACGCTCCGACAACGACCATCCCTGGCCACGACCCAACAGCTATTGGGTTGCATGGAGGCATGCCATGTGCATCGTCCGTGTTGATTCTTGGCTCGTGAGTTCAGTGAACCCTTGATGCCCATCTTCCGAGGTCAGCTCACTCCACCTAGGGCGTATGCCAATCACCACGGTGTCGGATGTGCACGATTCAGAAGCCATGATCGAGCATCAGCATGAGATCTATCCGTAACATATTCCATTGCTCATAGTCCGGACGGTAGCAGTCGGCGTCTTGGTCATAGACAAGCACCTTCAGAACGCAGAGGATTGTGGTTAGGCTCGGGTCATCGATATGGCGATACAGGGGGTTGGTCGTGGTCTCCAGTTGCACCGCCTGCCGCCGGCTGTTGAGGCGGTTCAAGAACTCAGGTAGCATCCCCGTCGGCAATACGATTGATTCGCGAAAGCCAGGAAAGACCTCAACGAGAGCTAGCAACTGTGCGTAGCGGACCAGTTGCTGCTGAGTAGAAGCGTTTTCTAGAGTCCTCAAGTCAGGGCTTTCACATCCATGCGGACACTTACTGTGATCCAAGCGGTAGAAGGCTCGGCACTTGTCTCGAATAGCCTTATGGAGACGTAAATTACCCATAAATGCAAAGTTCATGTTTTGGCTTAACCTCAGCGCATTTTTACTCAGGACCTCAGCAGCGAGTACTTTCTCGTTGTCCTCCCCCAGCTGGACGCCCAGCTCTTTAAACGTAGAGTTCCACAGGGCTAAAGCGGATTTGCCATGCTCGTCAGAGGAACTGGCATCCGTGTATTGGGAGCTGATCTCTTCGTGCACGAACAGTGGGGGAACATTGATGCGTGTTGTAAAAACTTTGCTGAGATAGGCCGTAGGGTCAAAGCTTGGTTGACGCCTATAATGTTCATAAAGGTATTCTTCCAGCATCGTCATGTTGACAGCCCAGATACTGCACAAGGGGTGATTAATCTCCTCTTCCTCGATGTCGTTGGGCCAAGGCAGGAACAAGTGATAGAGCGTTTCCAGGAAGGCGACAGCATGTTCGGGGCGAACCCGATCAAGGTCTTCCACTACAAGTAGGCACTGCTGGCAATGGGCTAGCTCCGCTATTCTTTTTAGCAGCTTCTTCATAGCATCACGAAGTCTTTCCCTCTCGTCAAACTTTTCTTTCTCCTGTGCTTTGGCGAGATTCCTTTTCTGCAGCAGCATCGCGGTGAACTGTGTGAACAGCAAAGCGAAGGCCCCTCCCACAGGATTAGCCGCAGCCAGCGCCATCGCCGCAGCATTGGCATAGGTTTTGTTGTTGTTAAATAGTTGCGTCAAACAGTCAAGAATATCCTGCGCCTCACGGTTGGTGCTATTAGCTAGACCGCGAGTTTTCCATAGGGGTTTGGTGCAGAATTCAAGGCGCTCCACATGTAACGCCAGCAATTTCAGGAACGCCACACGCGGATCTGCGTCGCCAGACGTTGACCATGACGAAAACTCAATCAGATAGAACTGTTTAAGCTCTGCTTCGCTAGGTGGCGGTTTGCATTGATGTCTGATCGGCCAAGGGCCCAAGATGAATCTCTTCAGGAGCGGCGGCCCCCGATCCACTACCTCCTTCAAAGTGCGAATCTCATCAGAATATTTATCCAGTAGATCTCTGATGATCGTAGTTTTGCCAGAGCCCCAGGGCCCAGCTAATAGGATATTTAGCCCCTGTAAGGACCCCGCTTTGTCTGACTTGGCTTCTGGCTTAGGG
>Ga0315904_10005802_pt1 | contig 17051 bp, 14 predicted proteins | sample LakEriMetagenome_6_FD_203529 | JGI IMG/M metagenome (GOLD analysis project Ga0315904, IMG submission 203529) | Freshwater fungal communities from buoy surface, Lake Erie, Ohio, United States - Buoy 12 MA120 | ecosystem: Environmental > Aquatic > Freshwater > Lake | place: USA: Lake Erie, Ohio...
CCTGATGAATCCGCACCATCTCCGCCACCGCCATCCGCTCGCCCGGCGTCTCCTCAAGAACCTTCCGGTACGCCGCCAGCGCCTTCTCGTATTCCCCCTGCGCCACAAGGGCCGCCGCTTTCTGCAATGGCGTCTGCCCACCCGCATCCGGATGCGAATAAAAACTCTCCGCCACCCGCTCGCCAATCGCCGGCACGATCCACTTCAGCACAATCACCCCGCCAGTCACCGCAATGAAGATCAGATAGCTGAACAGGGTCACCTGATTCCGGTAACGCCCAGCCGGCAGCACCACCTGCCCGTCCCCCCCAGCTTCCACCCCGCTGCTCTCGGAATACACCGGCAGGTCAGGCTTCTTCGCCTCGTCAACCGCCAGCACCACCAGGGCAGCCAGCATCAGCACCACAGCTCCACGGATCAGAATCGCATTCATTGATTTGCGGCATAGGTTTATTCGCGGTAAATCTGTCAGATTTCCCCGCGGCTGGCAATCACATTCCTCGCCTCCCCGCGCAGATGCGGATCGGACCGGACTTGCACTGCCCCGCCCACCGCAGCGTAATCACGACCATCAGATTCCCCGTCCCCATGAAATTCACCCTCTCTGCCCTCTGCTGCGCCGCCACCATGTCTCTCGCCTCTGCCGACGACAAAGCGGCCGGATGGACCGACCTCTTCAATGGCAAGGACCTCGCCGGATGGACCGACGCCAGCGGCGGCACCACCAAATGGACGGTCGCCGACGGCACCATGACCGGCCAGAAGGGCAGTGGCGACATCTGGACCAAGGCCCGCTGGAGCAATTTCGTCATCGAACTGGAATTCAAAACCACCGGCAACAGCGGCGTTTTCTTCCGCACGGACAACCCGAAGGATAACGTCCAGACCGGCATCGAAATCCAGGTCGAAAACCCCGGCGGCCCGGACAAACACAGCGTCGGTGCCATCTACGATCTCGTCCCGCCCACCAAAAACAATGCCCGCCGCGACGAATGGAATAAATACGTCATCACCGCCCGCGGACCAGTCATCACCGTGGAACTCAATGGCGAGAAGATCAATGAAATGAACCTCGACCAGTGGACCACCGCCGGAAAGAATCCGGACGGCTCGGACAACAAATACCGCACCGCCCTCAAGAACTTCAAACGCGAGGGCCACATCGGCTTCCAGGACCACGGCCACAAGGTCTGGTACCGGAATGTCCGCATCCGCCCGCTCCCCTGATCCGCCGCCCCGCCGCCCTCAGGCCCAGAGGTGACCGGCCACACTGTCGGCCACAAACCTCCCGCCCGGCGTCAGAACGAGACGCCCATCCCGCACTTCGGTCAGGCCTCCCTCGTTGGTCTCCGCTACCCTCCCGGCATCGGGCAGCAGCGCCAGATCAACCCCGCGGCTCGTCCGCAGTTCCAGCGCAATCCGCTCGCAGGCCCACGCCGCATCATCAATCTCTTCTTCGCTGCCGGCCTGACGCACGGACTCTCCCGCAAGAGCCCGCTGCATGTACAGCACCGTATTCTCAAGATTCTTCCAGCGCTTCCGGCTAACCGTCGAGACCGCCCCGGGCCCAATCCCCAGATAGTCGGCCCCCGCCCAGTACGCAGCATTGTGACGCGACTCATGACCGGGCTGCGCATAATTGGAAATCTCATAGTGCTCCATCCCAGCCAGCCGGGTCTGACGGATCACTTCGGCAAAGTACGCTTCATCAACCGATTCCTCCCGCAGGTACTCGCCACTCCGGAACCTCTCGAAGAATTCCGTGTCTTCTTCATACGTGAGATTGTAGGCCGAAATGTGCCGCGGCCCCAGCGCAAGGGTCCGCTCCACAGTGTCGCCCCACGATTCGAGACTCTGCCCCGGCACCGAAAACATCAGGTCCACATTGCAGACCGGAAAGCCTGCCGACACCAGGATCCGCCACGCTTCCATGGCTTCCTCAGGGCTATGATCCCGACCAAGCGTCCGCAGCACTTCCGGATCCCATGACTGAATCCCCAGACTCACCCGCGTCACTCCAGCAGACCGCAGCAAGGCGGCCTTCTTTTCGGTAATTGTCCGCGGATTGACTTCCACGGTCCATTCCGCCCCGGGTACCATCCCTGCGCAGGCCACAAACTCCGGTAGCCAGCGCTCAAGATGCCCAGAACTGAGCAGCGTCGGCGTCCCTCCACCGAAATACACGGTCTCCAGCTCCCGCGGACCAGAACGGTCAGCCTTCAACTCGGCCGTCAGCGCCCGCAGAAAGGCCGCCATGTCCGTCCCGCCGGGCTCATGCTTGTAGAACGAACAGTACGGACAGATCCGGTGACAGAACGGAATGTGGACATAGAGATGCCGGATCATACAACCACCTGTCTTCAATCACACCGCCTGCGCACGGATCGGTTCCTTCCACTTCTTCCATCCCCACATGCCCACCAGCACCGCGAACAGCAGACCAATCGCATAGCGGACCCAAGGAACCGCCGGAGGCAGCATCGGCAGAAATCCCAGCTCCATCCCGGGAAGCGACTTCCGGCCGTCCGCCGCCATCGTCTGAATGGCACACTTGAACGGATTCCCCGGCTCGAGCCCGCTCACGGTCGCCACCGCGCGCCTTCCATTGATGCGCACCACCGCCTCGGCCCCACAGGGCTCCCAGATGCGCGCCAGCTGCCCAGTCACCTTCGAACGCGTCACCCGCGGACGCAGAATCCGGAAATTCCAGCCATCCCCAGGCGGCAGATCCCACGCAAAGGTCACCGATACCCCGTCGTCGGATACATAGTCCACCATGTCGACCCGGGGCACATCCGCCTTCTCGGTTCCATCGGACGCCAGCAGGCCTCCAATGTTCAGCCGCGCAATGCGCACCAGTTCGGCATCGGTCTTCACCTTGTCCGGATTCTCCCGCGGCGGAGATGTCTTCGCGAGGGCAGCTTCCGCAGCACTGCCGGCCGCAGCAGCCACCGCCTCAAGTTCCACCCGCAGAGGCACCAGCATCCTCGCGGCCCCACTGCTCAGTGTCAGTTCTTCCTCATGCACCCCTGCACCCACATTGCGCGGCACCATCCCCAGTTCCACACGCTCCCCAGCCTTCAGAGCCACGCCCTTCCCCTCATCCAGCAACGGCACGGAAAAAAGCTCCAGCCCATCCGCCGTCACCGTCGCCGTGCTTCCTCCCACGTTCTCCAGAATCACCGACCGCACCACCTTGCCGGCATCCGCCAGCGCCACCTTGCCGAAATCCACCACCTGCGCCGATTCCGCAGCCAACCGCACCAGCGACGGCGCGGGCTGCGCCTCGACCACCATCGCATGACGATGCCCCTGCGCCACAAACTGCAGGTTCCCGCGCAGGGCTTCGCTCAGCAGTCCCTTCGCCCCCACCTGCACTTCGCTCTTCCCATCCGCCGCCACCGTCACGGTCGCAGGATACCCAAATTGTTCCGGCCCATCCACGGTCACCGTCAGCGGCTGCTTCGTGTTGTTCTGCAGGGTCGCCTTGCCCGCCCGGCTCAGCTTCCCTGCCTCCCAGTCCAGCACAAGCGTGGCCGGATACACCGTGAACGGTGCCATCACCCGCGCACTCAGCCGCACCCGGCTTTCCCCAGCCAGCACCACCTCCCCCTCAAGTTCCCCGGGAACCTCGGCATCACAGCGGATCCCAGCCACCAGCGATTCACCCACCCCCAGCTGAAATCTCCCACCCTCAGGCGTCACCCACGACCACCCCTCCGGCAACTCAGGCTCCGCCTCCCACTCCCCATCCCCGACATTCCGGATACTCACTGTCTTCGTCACCGGTTCCCCAGCCACCACCACGCCGAAATCCATCGCCGCAGGCACCTCCAGCCGCGCCCGCGCATCGCTGATCAATACCGTCACCGTCGCGGAAATGGACGAAGGCCGACCCGGCACCTGCACCCCATACGTGAAACTGTCACGCGACCCAGCACTGCCCGGATCCGCCGTGTAACGCACCACCGCCCGGGAATTCCCCGCCGGCACAGGCTCGGCCGGCTGCAGAACCCCCAGCCGCGGCTGCGACCGGATCGAAAACTCCATCGCACTCCCCGTTCCGGTAATCCCCTCCAGCGCAATCTCCACTGTTCTCCCACGCACCGCCTTCACCGTCACATCCCGCGCCACCGGTGCCCGCGGCACTGGCTTGTCCTTCTTCCCGCCACCTCCCCGCGGTCCCCCGGCCGAAATGTCGGCAGCCACCGGCCCAGCCACCATCACCATGGCAGCAGCAACCCGGAAAACTCGTGAACACACAGACATGCAGAAGATCCCCCCCCTTTGCACTACATAACCTCCCCCCGCAATGAGCGACTGCACTTTCCACGGAACTACCGACAAACTCCAGCGGGCCAGCTCGGCAGAATCGCCAGCGGCTCCCGGCGGATCACCCTTCCCAGAGGATCAATGCTGAAACAGACGGAAACTCTAGCGCCCAGGCCCCGCTTCCCCCGACGGCTTCACGCCCTCCGGCAAGGTCGGCGCCGCTTCCTCCAGCGGCTTCGCCGCCTCAGGCCCCTTGATGCGGTCATATTCCTGCTGCGCCAGCGCCAGCTGCTCCTTCGTCATCTTCTTCTCCAGCTCAGCTCGCTTCTGCACCCCAGGCTCGAACTTGTCGCCCGTCGCCAGCGCCAGCGCATACGCCCGGATCAGATCAGGACGACCATCAAGGCCCTTCTCATGATACTCCGCCAGCCGCAGCTGCGCCTGCGCAATCCCCAACTCGGACGCCCGCGTCAGAATGGCCTTCGCATTCTTCGGATCAGGCGGCAGCCCGCCCTCCCCAGTCATCAGCATCTCGGCCACCGTCAGCGCCGACTCCGCATCCCCACCACTGGCCGCCCGCGTCAGCCACGACTGCGCCGCAATCGTGTCCTTCCCAACCCCGTTCCCCTCGCGGTACCGCCCTCCCAGCTCGCGCATGGCCGGAGCAAAACCAGCCAGCGCCGCACGGATCAGCCAGCGGACCGATTCCCCCGGGCTCGCCGTGACCGCACGGCCCTTCTCATAAAATACCGCCATTCCATACATGGCCGCACCCGCTCCCTTCTGCGATCCCTTCTCGTACCACGCCAGCGCCTGCTTGTCGTCCTGCGGCACACCCGATCCTTCCGCATGAAGCGATCCCATCTTCGCAGCCGCTCCCGCATCCCCGGCCTCAGCCGCCTTGCGGAACCACCGGGCCGCCTCGGGCAGACTCTTCTCCACCCCATTCCCGGTCTCATGCATCACCCCCAGCGCCAGCTGCGCATCAACCGAATTCAAATCCGCCGCCCGGATGAACCACTGCTTGGCCTTGCTCCCATCCTTCGGCACCCCATTCCCATTCAGCGACATCACCGCCAGCCGCAGCATCGATTTGATGTGATTCCGCTTCGCCGCATTCTCAAACATCTCCATCGCCTTCCCGCTGTTCTTCTCCACCCCCTCGCCCGCCGCATACGCCAGACCCAGAATGTCATAGGCATCAGCCTCACCAAGCTCCGCCGACTTCTCCAGCAGCCGGATCGCCTCCGCCGTATCCTTCTTCACCCCAGTCCCGCTCAGCTTCATCGTCCCCAGCGAAACAAGCGCTGCCCCCGATCCTGCATCCGCCGCCTTCTGCAGCCGCTCCACACCTTCCTCCAGCCGACCCGGCGTCGCCAGCAGCAATGCCGCCAGATTGAACTGCGCCCCCGCATGACCCTTCTCCACCGCCTTCCGATACCATTCCTCCGCCAGCCGTCCCGACGCCTCCACCCCGCGGCCCTCCTGATGCAGCCTCCCCATCGCAAACTGTGCCTCCGCATCTCCCTTCTCCGCCGCTACCCGGAACATCTTCGCCGCAGCCGCCTCATCCCCCTTCTTGTACGCCTCATAGGCACTCCGCGTGTCCCCAGCCAGATTCGCCTCGCTCCCATCCGGAAACAGCAGAAACGCCGCCACCACAGGCCCGCCACTCAGCCACACGCCAGCCAGCACGCTCAAAAGGGAAATTCGCATCGGTTTACTCAGGGTTTGTCCCCACCGCATACCACCCGCCTCCCCTTTTGCAAAGCCCTCATTGCCATACCCGCCAATGACCCCGCAGGCCACCGCATAGCCCCATCAGGCTGCATGAAATGCTACCCGCAAACCAATCCTCAACTCATGAGAGTGCCAGCGCGCCAAGCCCACCGGCACAAAGCGGTGGCACAGACGCACCGCCGCCCGATCCGTGAGCCTGCCAGATGCCAGCCCCTCTGGAAATGCCGGGGCGGGAACTGGTGGAGGTAAGGGGATTCGAACCCCTGACCTTCTCATTGCGAACGAGACGCTCTACCAACTGAGCTATACCCCCCAGAAACTGAAGACGTGGTCTCCCAGTGCTGGTGAGCGTAGATGAGAGGCACTGACTGGCAAGCGGAATTGGTGGCCCGGGAAGGCTGGGGTGGTCAAAGTCCGCCCGCGCCGGTGGGGCGGCGCCCATTCTGGCCGTAGCGCCACCATGCGAGGACGATGCCGCCCACGAGACCCCAGAAGTGACTGGACCATGAGACAAGGGGGTCGATGCGGAGCAGGCCGATGACCGAACCGAGGTGGAAGAAGCCTACCACGAGCGAGACGGCGAGCCAGACTGGTTGCCGGGAGAACCATCCGCGGGCGAGGATGAATCCGAGCATTCCGTAGATCACGCCGCTGGCTCCTTCGTGGACGCGCCCTCCCTGCCCGAAGAGCCATGCGCCCATGCCGCTGACGGCGGCGGTGAAGACGAACACTTCCATGAAGAGACGTCGTCCTCCCGTGATGAGTACGGCTCCGAGCACCACGAGCGGCATGGTATTCGCGAGCAGATGCCATATATCGACGTGGAGAAACGGAGCTGCTGCCACTCCCGGCAGTCCCATGATCTGCCGTGGCCAGATCCCAAGGTGATCAAGTTGAGCAAGGCCATCCGGGATAAGCATATCGATGATGAAGACCGCCCACATGACGGCTGGCCACAGCAGCACGAAGAGAAGCTGGGGGCGAGCGCGCCGCCAGACTCGGTCGATCGGATCGGAAGCAGGCATCGGGGAATTGCAGGATAGGAATTCTCTGGCATAAACCCCAGCGCAGCCCTTACGTCAAGCTCAGGCATCCCCGGCCCGCCGCATGAAAAACTACCGGCCCATTCTCCTGCAGGACCTCGCCATCAGTCTTCCCGGTCTGCATGTCTACCGCGTGCGGCTCAATCACCACGCCCCGGAAGCCGTCTGGACGACTCATTCGCATGAACACGGACAATTGCTCGTCTACCTGAGCGGTCGAGGCAGTCAGACCCTGGGTGACAAGCCGCACGACTGCCGTCCTGGTTCCGTGGTGTGGGTAGCTCCGGGGACGACGCATGCGTTTTCGCGTCAGATGAGCCGCGCCCCGCTGGTGCTGGTGATCGACTGCGATCTGGTTTCGACGCGGGCCACGGCGCATCCCTGTTCCCAGATGCCGGATGCCTCGCTGGCTCGGGTGCGTTCCGCCCTTTCGCGGCTGCTGGCGGTAAGGGGAGCAGAGCAACGGGAGGCCATGCTCCATGTGGGGTCGCTTGTCCTTGAGATTCTCGATCATGTTCTCCTTGCGGCGGGATGGCTGCGGCCCTTCAACCGCTTCGCTCCCACGCGCACCGCTGCCATTGTCCAGTTCACCGAACGGCTCATCGAACGCATGGACGGCCCTGAAGTCACGCTGGAAGCGATTGCCCAGCGGGCGGGCTACCAGACCGACCACCTGAACCGCAAGCTCAAGGCGGAATGCGGACTGACCCTTGGGCAGCTGCGGGCGCGGCTGCGGCTGAGGAAGGCGGAACTTCTGATCCGTCAGGGGTACCCGATGTCTGCGGTGGCGGAACGCATCGGCATCCCGGACAATAACTACTTCTCCCGCTGGTTCCGGCGTCAGACCGGAATGACACCGAGCCAGTTCCGGGACAACCCTCAACCTGCCGTCCGCCTGTGATGCCTATCTCCATTGTCTCAGTCTGCGCTGCCATGGCCGCAACCGCCGGAGCGGGAGTGACCATCGATGCCAGTGCCGCTCCGGAACACCGGGAGTGGGCGGAAAAGGCTGCGCCCATTGCAGAAGCGTGGCTGCCGCGTCTCGCCAACCTCCTTGCGGTCCCCGGTGCCCGCACCCCGGGCGACATCAGGGTCACCATTACGCCGGACTACAAGGGAGTGGCCTACGCGAGCGGCGACCGCATCACGATGGCCGCCGCATGGGTGCGCGATCATCCGGAAGATGCCGTTGGTGCGCTGATTCACGAACTCGTGCATGTGATCCAGGGCTACCCGGGCGGCAGCGAGCACTGGCTGACCGAAGGAATCGCCGATTTCGTGCGCTTCTCGATCTACGAAGGCAAACCGGCTTCCTACTTTCCAAAACCGGGCAAGCCCCAGGGATACCGCGACGCCTATCAGGTGGCCGCCGGATTCCTTGCGTGGCTCGAAGCCGGGCCGGCTCCAGGAATCGTACGCCGTCTCCATGCTGCCCTCCGGGCGCAGAAATACGACGCCCAGCTCTTTGAAACCGTGGCTGGAAAGACGGTCGACGACCTCTGGCGCGATTACACCGCGGAAGCGGGGACGGCCCGTCTGCCGGCTGCTCTGACGAAGCTGAGCTTCGGCGACGGCCGCGGGACCTTCACCCCGATGCCGGGCGGGGAATGGCTGGAGACTCAGAACGGCAGGGAGCACGCGAGGTTCCGCGAAGTCTCCCGCACGGCCGATGCCATCGAACTTCACGATGCCGGGCGTGGCATCCGGCTGCGCCTCACGGGTGAGGCCGTCCTCCTCCAGCGGGGCAATCAGTTCACCCCTCTTTATCCAGCCAGCTGGGAAGCGGAACCGTCCGTCAAACCTTGACAAGCGGTCCGGTCCGGCCCCAAAGCTAACAAATTCCCTTCCATGTCCAGAGCCGCCATCATCAACGTCGTCGGACTGACGGCGCGTCATCTCAGCGAGACAAACACGCCGCAGATCATGGCGTGGCTCAAGCACAAGCAGGTCGCTCCGGTGCAGCCCGTGGTCCCTGCGGTCACGACTACCATGCAGACGACCTACCTGACCGGGCGGCCGGCCAGCGAGCATGGGATCGTCGGCAATGGCTGGTACCACCGGGAGCTGGCCGAGGTCCACATGTGGAAGCAGAGCAATCATCTCGTGCGCGGGGACAAGCTCTGGGATGTCCTGCGGCGCGAACACCCGGGCTTCACGGTCGCCAAGCTTTTCTGGTGGTACAACATGTACTCCACCGCGGATTATTCCATCACGCCACGGCCCATGTACCCGGCGGACGGGCGGAAGTTCTTCGACATCTACACGCAGCCGCCCAATATCCGCGAGGACATCAAGGCGGAACTCGGCGAATTCCCCTTTCCTTCGTTCTGGGGTCCCATGTCAGGGCTGCCTTCGTCGGCATGGATCGCGGAATCAGCGAAATGGATCGAGGACAAGTACTGGCCGAATCTGAGCCTCGTCTACCTTCCGCACCTTGACTACAATCTGCAGCGTCTGGGCCCGGACGATCCGGCCATTGCTGAAGATCTCCAGCAGATCGACAAGGTCACCGGCGACCTCATTCAGTACTACAAGGACCGTGGCATCCGGGTGGTTCTCCTGAGTGAATACGGGATCACAGCCGTGAACCGTCCTGTGCACATCAACCGAGTCCTCCGCGAGCATGGCTGGATCCGTGTGCGCAACGAACTCGGCCTCGAGACCCTTGACTGCGGTGCAAGCAAGGCCTTCGCCGTCGCTGATCATCAGGTCGCCCACGTCTACGTCAACGACCCCGCGGTGCTCGACGACGTCCGTGCCGTGCTCGAGGAAATCCCGGGCGTGGAAACCATTGTCGATGGCATCTGGAAGAACAGCTATGGGCTCGCTCATCAGCGCGCCGGCGATTTCGTCTGCATCGCCGATGCCCGCAGCTGGTTTACCTATTACTACTGGCTGGACGATGCCGTGGCTCCGGATTTTGCCCGCTGCGTCGACATCCACCGCAAGCCGGGCTACGATCCGGTGGAACTCTTCCTCGATCCCACCCTGCGCAGACCGAAGGTCGCCATCGGTTCCCGCCTGCTCAAGAAGAAGCTTGGCCTGCGCTACCTCATGGACCTGATCCCGCTCGATGCTTCGCTTGTGAAGGGAAGCCACGGCCGTGTTCCGGAAGACCGGCTCGACTGGCCACTCCTTGCCGGCGATTTCCCCCATCTCGCCAGCCACGACTTCATCCCCGCCACTCAGGTCTACCACGAACTGCTCCACGCCGTGAGGAGGCAGTTCGCCGACTGACTGCGTGATGGGGGATTGAGCAGGAAACCGTGCCGCCCTTATGGTCCGGCGGTGGACCGGAGACTGATTCCTGAGGGCCTTTCCAGAAGGCTCTTCAGGGTCCCTCGACGGAGGTCACCTGCCATGCGAGTTCCCGCCCGGCTTCCCATGGGACGACGACAGGATCCCCGCCTGGTGCGGCAAACTGCGATGGCACCGTCCACGGGCGTGACTCCAGCACGACGCGCCGCTCGGGGACCTCGAGGCCGTGAATGCGCCGCGCATGATCCGATACGAAGGCCTGGAGATTGGCGAGCGCGCCGTGAGCAGCGAACAGTTCCGCGAGGCGCGGCAGCAGCACCGGAGCCGACCAGACGCCGGCTGCGCAGCCGCAGCATTCCTTGGCATGCCGGGGATGCGGAGCGCTGTCGCTTCCCATCATGAGTTTCGGATGCGCTGCGAGGGCCGCGGCAAGCAGGGCATCGCGGTCCTCCGGGCGCTTGGCGATCGGCTTGCAGAACAGGTGCGGCTGCAGCAATCCGCCGGCTACATCATCCAGCGTGATCACCAGATGGTGCGGGGTGACCGTGGCGTGCAGGTTCTCGTAGCGGTCGAGCAGCTGCACCGCAGCTTCCGTCGTGATGTGTTCCATGACGATCCGCAGCCGGGGGAAGGTGGTCGCCAGCCATTCGTAGACCGGCAGGAATTCGCGTTCCCGGTCCATCACGAATCCACTGGTTTCGCCGTGCACGAGCAGCGGAATGCCCATCTCCTCCATGAGCCGGAAGACGGGCGTCCCGGCGTGAATGCTGTGAATGCCACTCTCGCTGTTGGTTGTCACCCCGTGAGGGTAGAGCTTGATGGCAAACAGGTGCGGCCGGGCAGCCTCCAGTTCCGCCGCCGTGTAGTCGTCGCGGAAGAAAAGAGTCATGAGCGGACGGAATCCCGCGGCGGCCGTACCGCACGCTGCCATGATGCGCTCCCGGTAGCTCACAAGAGCCTCCACGGAAGTAACGGGCGGCACCAGATTCGGCATGATGACCGCACCGGAAAAAACGGCGGCACTGGCAGGAGCCACCAGCCGCAGCATGTCGCCGTCCCGCAGGTGCAGGTGCATGTCCAGGGGGCGGGAAAGGGTCAGGCGCGGCGTCTCGTTCATGGCTCGTGCCGGATCCTCTGGCACGCCCCCGGTTGACCCGCCAGCGGCATCTTCGGCCTACCCTGCCAGCAGCCCGGCCATCACCCCCGCCGGGCCTGCGGATGCGCTTGCGGCAGATGACCTCCCGTTCACTGAGCCCATGCGCCCGTCCGGTTGCGGCGCGCTTCCTCTTCCTCGGCCTTGAGTTGCCGGTGGTAAGCGGTGGCTGAGCTGTGGGGCTCGGGCGGATCGCGGTCGGTCGGGGTGATCATGGCCAATCCGCTGCGCACCAGCCAGACGGCGAGGTCCTGCCATCCTCCTTCGCCATTGTCCAGATAGACGTAGCAGAGGAAGGCGGTATCTCCTGGTTCCTTCTCCCATCGGGTCACCATACGGAAGGGCCGGGCCCGCAGCAGACCCAGACTGAATTTTGCCGCATCCTTGGCGACCTCCTGGAGATGGTTCTCGTCGCGCAGCGCAAAGTGGTCGGTAATCTCCCGCGCGGTCACCGGATCCCCGCCATTCACGGCGGCCGTCCGCACCCAGTACAGCCGGAACCGGTGTGTGCCCTCTGCCGTCGAAGCCCGGAAGGTATCTCCGCCATTGCCGGGATCGTCCATGAGATGACAGCTGCCGGGGGTGAGAATCTGATACTCGCTGAGTGGCTGCCGGTCTTCCCCCTGCGGAATCCGGGGGTCGCCCGCATCCGGCGGCGGCGCGGACACCTTCGCCTGTTCCGTCGCCGCAGGCGGCGCAGGCTGACGCCCCGCCGCACGCTTCCGGAGCACCCACGAGACCACGATGAGCACGGCCAGCGAAACCAGTGTCAGCGTCAGCGTCGCACTGGTGCTGCGGTCAGCCCGGGAATCGTCAGGTTCAGCCATGTCGGAAATTCAGCGGTACCTTGTCTGCCCCGCTTCGTGCTTTCAATTCGCTTTTTCCATGCTTCCAGAACGTCATGAGTGTCGACTGGCAGGCCCGTTACGAAGCCAACGAAACCCCATGGGACCGCGGCGGACCAGCCCCCGGCCTTGTCGCATGGCTGGAGAATCACCGGATGCATGGCCGGGTTCTTGTTCCGGGCTGCGGCCATGGACACGATCTGACCGCGCTTGCGGGCAGCGGAGCCGAGGCTGTTGTCGGCCTCGACATTGCTCCGGCTGCGGTGGTCCTTGCGGGTGAACGCTGTGCCTGCCTGCCGGGTGTTTCCGTTCTGCAGGGCGACTTCTTTGCGATGGCGACCGGTCCGCTGCGCGGGTCCTTCGACTGGGTTTTCGAGCACACCTGCTACTGTGCCATTCCGCGGGAACGGCGGCCGGACTACGCGGAGGCCGTGCATGCGGCACTGCGGCCCGGAGGCCATCTGCTTGCCGTCTTCTACCTGCAGCCGTGGGAGGCTCACGAAGACCAGGAACAGGGGCCGCCCTTCGGCACGAGCACGGAGTCGCTCGATGCCATGTTCGCAGACCGGTTCGAACTGGTGGAGCGCTGGCAGCCCACGGTGGCCTATGCCGGCCGTGAAGGCCGCGAGGAAATGCGCCTGCTGCGCCGTCGTCCGTGAACGTTGCCCGTCCCTCGGTTTCCGCGGGTTCTCAGGGCTTCCTCGGTGGAACCACCGCTTCTTTCTTCCCGGCGGGAACCGTCGCCCCAGTGCCGCCGGAAGGAGCCGCTTCGCTGCGACGACCCGCAGCCCGGTTTTCCAATTCGCGCTGACCAGAGGGAGCCTCGGCCGATGCTTCTTCTTCCTCCTCGATCACGGCGGCTGGCTTCTTGCGGATGGTGCCCATCCAGATTTCCGGCGACCGCCGACCGGGGCCGGTTTCCCCGCCTGGAATCACAATCTGCCCGTCCCAGTTCACCGCCGGATTCGTCAGACAGGGCGTCCCCGGAAAGTGCCCGAGGTGATTCCATTCGCCGATTCCGGCATCGTAGCCAAGAACGGTCCGGGTATAGCCTGGAAACTTCTCCATGAGCAGCCGGTTGTAATCGCGCCGCCGGTTCTTCTCGGCATCGTCGATCTCCTTCAGATCGCGGGCCTGACTTTCCATGACCCGTGTCAGGGTTTCATCGGTTCCGCTCACGATGACAAGGTGATGCGGCGGCACATGGAAGGCCGGGGCTCCCACAATGGCACAGGGATGCCCGCGTGGATCAATGATGTCGCCGAGCAGGGCCCAGTCCTTCCTGACCGGATTGTAGCGGTGCAGATCGGTCAGAAAATCGGGCTCGCCGCCGGGATTGCGTCCGCCGCATAGATACAGGTACTCGGACCCTCCTTCCATGCTCGCGGCGGCCACCGCCAGCATGCGGGGGGGACCATCCCATGGCGGAAGTGCCTTCCATGCAAAGGCCGCACCACCGGCGTCGCGCTTGCTCAGGTCGAGCGCATAGAAACTGTTCACAGCCCGGCTCCGCGGCAGTTCCCCAGTGCCTCCCAGCACATAAACCGTGTTCTTCACAAGGGCCGCGGATGCCCACGCCAGCGGCTGCGGCAGTTTTGGAAACTCGGTCTGCCCAACCTTCCGTTCCCCGGCATTCCAGCTGAGCAGAAAACAGCCATCGCGCACCCCGGCATCGGTCGCCCCACCCACGCACAGCAGACCATCCTTCAGCGAAACACTCGCCCCGCAGCCCATGGCCTCGGAAAGCTTCACTCCGGACTCCACCCACGCATAACGCGGCATGCGGTCGTCTCCCACGGTACGTTCCAGCACATGGACCGCATCGCTGAAGGCGCGCGTGCCGCCTTCCCATGGCATGGCCCCCGGAAAGTCCGTCCCGCCCGCCAGAATCAGTACGTCGCCGTGGGCCCCCGCAAACATCCCCGCGTAACCACCCAGCTTCTTCCCGTCCGCATCCGCAAGGTCGGCAATCTTCTCCCATTCGATCTTCGGCGGCACATGAATCGTGTCGCCCTCGGCCGCCGGAGCCTCCTCCTGGGCCACACCCCTGAGCAGGGACGCCACCACCAGAAAGCCAGCCAGCAGACTACAGAATCGGTCACTCGGAAAATGCATGCGGCATCATCCTTTCGGCCAGTCCCCACCTTGGCAACCACAAAACCGACGCTTAGCCAGGCTGAACCTCCAACATCTGTTAGCAACTGGAGTCCCAACCGTGGGCTCCGCAGGAATGGGCAAAAGGAACCGCGCCCCCGGAACCGCCCCCCGGGGAGCGCACGGATCTTCCTGCTCTGCCTCCGGATGAGAAGATTCGATCAGTCATGCGGTCTGCCCTGGACCTTCGACTGCGGCGCAACAAAGCCTCATGGAAAAAGGCCCTCCTCCCGCCGGGGATCCAGTCACCAAACCACGGCGCAGCCACTCTTCCAACCACCGTGGACTCCGGATCCGCTGCCGGGCCCGGTTTTGCATCAGGCTCCTAGCGCCGCCCGCCGCCAAGCACGCCTCCCAGCAGGGCACTGAGGCACCCTCCGGCCTTGGCTCCGCCTCCGCTCATGCGTGCGAGATCATCCATGATGCTGCCATCGCCATTCTGATCGAGAATGGAAGCAATGCCGCCGCCCTGCGTCTGTCCGCCCTGACGCGGCGCGCTGCCTGCCTTGCTGAGGGCCCCGAGCACCACCGGAATGAGCATCGGCAGCACCTTGGCCGTCATCTCCGGGGTCAGTCCCAGCCGGCCGGCAATGACCCGCTCGGCCTCGCCGCGCTGACTGCCGAAGATCACGGAAGGATCGATCCGCATGCCACCCCCCTGCACCCCCGGCTGGGGCTGGGTACCCTGCGCCGTGGAAGCCGTGCCACCGCGGAGAATGCGGACGATTTCATCCTCGACCGACTGCGGACTCTGCTGTTCGGCGCGGCGCTTGAGGCCACCGAGGATGATGGGAGCCACCTGGGGAAGAATCTGGGCGGCCTGTTCACGGGAAAGGCCATAGCCGTTGCTCATCTGGTCCTGCACGGTGTTGCCGTGTTCGCGGTAAAGGTCGTCAAGAAAGCCCATGGGAAATGATGAATGATGGTTCGCGCCGATTCTATCCGGTGCAGCCGAGGATGCGAACGTTTTTGCGTCGGGGATTTCCCTGCCCGCCGCTGTAACGGGCTGCCTCTGCTGCGGCGTCTCTTTTCCCTGTCTCCCATGAACGACAACTACCTGACTTCCGCCGTCGTCTTTGCGGTGGTGTTTGCTCTCGCGGGCTTCGCCCTTGCCCTCGCCGGCGGCATGATGACGGCCCACGGACTGCTTCCGGAATTCACGGAGAGGTGCCGCGACCGGCTCCAGCGCCCCATCCGTGCCTTCTTCGCAGGAATCGCCACGGCGATCGCCACGCTGGTGCTCATGGGTGTCTGGAAAGCCCTTGGCGGGCTCGGCCAGGTTCTCATGCTGGTGACGGGAGCCGGACTCTTCCTGCTCGCGGTCACGGGCATGGCGGGCCTCATGCTCCGCATCGCGGAACGGGCGGACCGCTACGGTGGCAGCTGGCGCGCCCGCCGCCGCGCAGCCACGGTCCTTGCGCTCTCCTGGCTTCTGCCGGTGGCCGGGACCTTTGTCCTCCTGCCGGTCTGCCTGCTCACGGGAGCTGGTGCCGCGGTGCTCAGCCTCCGCAGGCCGTCTCCGCCCGCGCCGCCGGACATTCCTTCTGCCTGACTCACTGGAATCCATGAGCGGATCCCTCACCAGACGACGCCTCATCGGGATGGCCGCCGCAGCCCTCCCGGCCGCTTCCTGCGACCGCGTCCGTTCCTTGCTGCCATCCCCGCCGGAACTCGTCCCCTTCACTGTGCCATCAGACAGCGAAGACGCCCGCATCGTCCACTTCCTCAACCGCCTCACATGGGGCATGGCACCCGGAGATTTCGCCCGGCTCCGCGCCATGGCCAGCACGCCGGAGGACGCCACCGCCCGCTTCGTGGAAGAACAGCTCGCCCCGGAATCGATCGACGATTCCTACGCCCGCGCCGCCTGCGCACCGCTGGAAGCGATCCGCCAGCCGGTTCCGGAACTCTTCGAATACAAGCCCTCTCAGCTCGATGACGAACTGACGCGCCAGGCTGTCATCCGCGCAGTCCATTCGCGGCGCCAGCTCCATGAGGTCATGGTCGGCTTCTGGTCGGATCATTTCAATATCGATGCCTCGAAACTCGACTGCCAATGGTTCAAGACCGCGGACGACCGCGACGTGATCCGGAAGCATGCCCTTGGAACGTTCCGTGATCTCCTGCGCGCCTCGGCCCTCAGCCCGGCCATGCTGTTCTACCTCGATGGCCGGAGAAACCTGAAATTTTCTCCCGAGGACCGCCCGAACGAGAACTATGCCCGTGAACTCCTGGAACTCCACACGCTCGGAGTCGATGGCGGTTATTCCCAGCAGGATGTCATGGAGGCCGCCCGCTGCCTCACCGGCTGGACAGTCAGTGGCCGCGAGGTGAAACTCGGGATCGGCCGGGTTCAGTTCCGCCCGGCAGCCCACGACAACGGACCCAAAACCGTCCTCGGGCAGCAGATTGCCGCAGGCGGCGGCCGCGCGGACCTCGATGCCCTCCTTGCCATTGTGCACAGCCATCCCTCGACTGCCCGTTACATCGCGGGCAAGCTCTGCCGCTGGTTCATTGCGGATCAGCCACCGGACAGCGCCGTCAGCGCCGTGGCGCAATCGTTCACGTCCTCGGGTGGCGATATCC
>Ga0315904_10005805_pt1 | contig 17048 bp, 27 predicted proteins | sample LakEriMetagenome_6_FD_203529 | JGI IMG/M metagenome (GOLD analysis project Ga0315904, IMG submission 203529) | Freshwater fungal communities from buoy surface, Lake Erie, Ohio, United States - Buoy 12 MA120 | ecosystem: Environmental > Aquatic > Freshwater > Lake | place: USA: Lake Erie, Ohio...
CTGGTGCAACACTCGCTGAAACTGTAGATCCAGATGCAGTAGCAATGCCAGCAACTACAACCCTAGATGTCGCACAGACAGAACTAGGTCGCGTAGTTATCCCAACACGTAAGTTGTCACTTATGTCTCTTTCAGATGTTGATCCATGGATTGCTAACGCAGTTGCGTTCAACATGGCAACAACACTAGATAACGGTATCGCCGCTATCCTAGATGCTGGTACAAATGTTATCCGTGAATCTGGTGGAGCACTTTCAACAACTGCTGCTAAGTCAACAATTGACACAACAGATACATTCAAGGGACGCGACGTACGCTACGCAGTAACTAAGTTACGCGCTGCAAACGTTGTCCCACGTGGCGGAATGTATGTTTCATACATCCACCCAGAAGTTTCACACGATCTCCGCACAGAGACAGGAAACAACATCTGGCGTACACCACATGAGTACCAGAACGTCGGCCCACTCCTTGCAGGAGAACTCGGCGCATGGGAAGGTGTCCGTTTTATCGAGACACCACGCATGACAAACACCATCTCAGGTAAGGCTCTAACAGCACTTGCCACTGCTCCTGCAGTAAGCGGTGTATCAGGCGAATTCACAATCGTCGTTGCAAACGGCGCATTCGGTGGTCTTGCTGAGGTCGGAGATGCTATCTCTGGAACCAACGTTGGATCAGGTGCTTTGATCACAGCAATCTCAGTTGGTACAACAAACACAACACTTACAGTGTCTGTTGCTAACTCAGGAACTGTTGGAACAAACACACTTACAGTTACTCCAAAGGCACGTGTTTACAACACCTACGTACTCGGACAGCAAGCACTTGCTGAGGCAGTATGGAAGGAACCAGGCATTGAGTTTGGTAACGTTGTAGACAAGTTGAACCGCTTCCGCCCAGTCGGCTGGCACGGTATCATCAACTGGTCAATCTACCGTCAAGAGGCGCTATACCGCATCGAGACCGCTTCATCAGTTCGCGCATAATCTAAGTAATTAGACGGGTGGGTAGGGGGCAACCCCTACTCATCAGTAAAACGGCTTAGGAGGCTATATGACATACAGATTCACAACTCCATCAGTGAGTGAAGGTCCATTAGGGGAAGGCCCATTGTTTAGCCGTTATCGCCTTACAAGAGGCGTTAGCGTCATTAAAATTGATGGGGAATATTATGAGTTACGAAACCCTTCTACTGAAGAGATAGCAGAGGCGGAAGCCTTCTATCTGGGTGGTATCACCTATGACGTGACAGCAGGAGAAAAGGCTAGCCTAGAGGCAGCAGGATATACAGTGGAGACAGTATGAAACATTGGGAACATCATCCAGATCCAATAGATGGTTGCTTTGGTTGCAAGGCACTAGGGCTACAGATGAATGCAGGGGATGCTTCCTCACAGAAGCAGACAAGTAACAAGAAGTGGGAAGGCGAACTACAAGCCTACCGCGATGCAAGGGCTCAGGGTATTCAGCCAGCAGGTACATCCATGAAGAAGATTCAAGAGGCTCGTAGAGCATCTGATGCTATGGGTAAAGCCTATGACGCTAATAGCATGCCCAGCACAAACTTAATACAAAACAAGACAGTATCCAAACTAAGCGAAGTAGGAGCAATCTAATGCCAAAAGTAGGAAAAAAAGAATTCCCATACACTGCTAAGGGAATGGCTATGGCCAAGATGGAAGCCAAGAAGACTGGCAAGAAAGTAGCAAAAAAGAAGACTGCTAAAAAGAAGCCCGCTAAGCGCGGACTATTCGGCGGTAAGTAATCATGCCAGGCATGATGAAAAAGGCTACGCCAACACCTAAGCCAAAGGTAACACCTAAACCAAAAGTAACATCTAAGCCAAAGGTAACACCAACACCCAAGTTTACTCCACCAACTCTAAACGAGTTTAAGCAGTCTGCAGCGTATAAGGCAGGAGACTGGACATACAAGCAGTATGTTGATGAGTTCATAATGCAATACAACGCCAAATATAAGAAAAAGTAATTATGCCGTATACAAAGCCTGAACTACGTGAGCGGATTAAAAATCGCATTATGGCCAGTTCTAAAGGTGGCAAGCCAGGACAATGGTCTGCTCGCAAAGCACAGTTAGTTGCTCAAGAATATAAAAAGGCTGGTGGTGGCTACTCAGGTAGCAAGACCACTAAACAGAAGTCCTTGTCTAAATGGACAAAGGAAGAGTGGGGAACCAAGTCTGGTAAGCCTAGCACTCAAGGATCCAAGGCAACAGGAGAACGCTACCTTCCCAAGAAGGCACGTCAGGCTCTATCAGCCAAGGAATACGCAAAAACAACTGCAGCCAAGCGTAAGGGTACAAGTCAGGGCAAGCAGTTTGTAAGACAACCCAAAGCGATAGCAAAGAAAACCTCAAAATACAGATAAAGGGAAGGTAACAAAATGGCAAGAATGACAGGCGGCGGACAAGCATCAGGCTACCGCAACTACGCAGCACCAGCATCAAAGCCTAAGGCTGCACCAATGAAGGTATCACAGGCAACAATTGATCGCATTAAGGCAGATGGTATGACTAATGCACTCAAGAAGGTTGCTTTTGGTAAGGCAAGCGCAGCATATGTCGAAGGCGTAAAGCGCATGTACGGAACAAAGCGTGTTACAAGTTCAAAGTCTAAAGTAGATGGTTCATACCAAGGTTCAATGTTCGTTCCTGGCAAGAAGAAGTCTGCTGGCGGCGGAATGCGCGGAGCACAGGTTAAGTAATATGGCAAAAAAACCAACACCAACGCCAAAACTTAAAAAAAGCACAGGACGATATCCTGGTCCAGGTTATGATGAAACAGGTCCAGGAGTTCCAAAGAAAGTATTAAAAAAGCCAACAGGAGAATTTCCTAAGAGCAACTCTTCTCTTGCACGGTTTATTGCAGGAGTAAAAAGTAATAACTTAACTCCAGCACAAGCACGTACTGCAGCAGGACTATATCGTGATATGGAAAAAGCAGCAGGTAAAAAAGGATTTAGCGGTTTTGGTTCATTGGACAAGTCAGGCGCTGCTTTAGGTAAAGCAGTTAAGCAGACACAAAAAATGACAAAAACAAAGAAGAAGTAAATGACCGACCCTAGACTAAAGCGGGTAGGAGTATCTGGCTATAACAAGCCAAAGCGTACACCAACTCACCCAAAAAAGTCACACGTAGTTGTGGCTAAGGAGGGCGGGAAGGTCAAGACTATCCGCTTTGGTCAACAGGGTGTCAGTGGTTCTCCAAAGAAAAAGGGAGAGTCGGCATCCTATGCTGCTCGACGTAAGTCTTTTAAGGCTCGTCACGCAGGTAATATTTCAAAAGGAAAAATGAGTGCCGCATATTGGGCAGATAAGGTTAAGTGGTAACATGGCAACTAAGGCCAACAGAAGCATCAAGGTTTCGCAAGCAACCATTGATAAGATTAAGAAGCAGGGAATGTCTGCCTCCCTCAAGGCAGCATCATCAAATAATTCTCCTGAGTATCGTGAAGCACTCCGCCGTATGTACGGCGATGCTCGCGTAGCAAAGGCAACAGCATCAACAAAGCCATCATCTTCTGGTCGCTATGTTGGATCTATCTTTGTACCAGACAAGCCAGCAAAGACAACTTCTGGCGGAGGCAAGTACGTAGGTTCAATGTTCGTACCTAATAAGCCAGCAAAGGCTGCATCAACATCGTATTCACCAAGACCATATTCAGAGGTCAATAAGACAACAGCAAAGCCAAAGCCAAAAGCAAAGACAAACGGTTCTCAAAGGCTTGCTCAACCATTATATGATGCGCTTGGTAGAGCCTATGCCAAGACTCCAAAGGCTAAGCGTGATGCAGCATATAAGGCAGGTCCTGCAGCATGGAAGAAGTACCTAGCAGAAAAAAACAAGTAAATTAACCTTAAAGGAAATTAAATGACAACCACCTATACCAATATGATAGACGAGGCACTGCTTAATCTATCTGGTTATACAATGAGGCAGGATCGTACCACTCACCTTACACAGGAAATATCAGCATCTGCCCTAACACTCAACTTAGCAGATGTCTCAAATATTGGTAAAGGTGTTGTCGAGATTGATGACGAACTACTTTGGATTGACAGTTATGATCGTGTATCGAATACCGCTACTGTGGCTCCGTATGGCCGAGGCTATAACGGAACTACAGCAGCGGTACACACGGTCAACTCTCGCGTAACTGTTGCTCCTACCTTCCCTAAGGCGGTAGTTAAGAAAGCAATCAACGATACAATTGATGCAGTATTTCCTCAACTATTTGCAGTTGGGGTTCATGTGTTTAACTTTAACACCGCTAAGACAACCTACAGCCTACCAGCAGAGGCTGAAACAATCCTCTACGTCTCATGGCAACCAACAGGACCTAGTGAAGAATGGATGCCGCTTCGTAAGTGGCGTCAAGATTCACTAGCAAACACCACAGCATTTGCCTCAGGCAATAGCATTTCTGTCTACGACAACGTAGAAGCAGGTCGCAAGATCCAGGTATTCTATACAAAGAAGCCAGCCACACTTTCAGCATCTGCAGGTTCTGCAGTATTTGAAACAGTCACAGGACTTCCATCATCATGCAAGGATGTCATCCTTTACGGAGCATCATACCGCCTAGCGTCATTCATTGACCCAGGCCGACTCAACTATTCATCTGCAGAAGCAGATAACGCAGATACAAAGATCCAGTATGGCTCTGGTGCTTCAACAGCACGATTCATGCTTGGACTCTATCAGCAACGCCTTAACGAAGAAGCAGGAAAACTTCGTGATGTTTACCCAACCCGAATCCACTATACGAGGTACTAATCAATGACAGTCCGCAGATACTCCTCCATCTCGCAAGAGACATCTCTAGTTTCAGCACTAAACGCAACTGCGACTACAATGGTAGTCAACTCAGCAGCAGTGCTTGGTGGCATCACACCTGGTTCTGGTGAGCGCTTTACACTTGTTATTGATCCAGATACAGCCCTTGAAGAAATTGTCTATGCCACATCGCCTAGTTCTCCTTCTAGCACAACGATAACAATTATCCGTGGTGTAGACGGAACTGGTACAGAAGGCGTCTCTGGCGTTGCTCACTCAGCAGGAGCCAAGGTTCGTCACATGGCTATTGGTGTTGACTTCCGTGAGGCTAACAACCACATCAAGAATGAAACAACAGCACACGGTTTAACCATTGCTAACGTCCTTGAGACTACAGATACTAACATGATTACAACAGCAATGTTGCAGTCTAATGCAGTAACTACAGCCAAGATTACAGACGCTAACGTAACCACAGCAAAAATTGCTGATAGTGCAATTACTTCGGCTAAAATTGCAGACGGCACTATCGCCACAGGCGATATCGCAGACTCTGCTATTACAACCGCTAAGATTGCTAATGCTAATGTTACTACTGCTAAGATTGAAGAGTCTGCAGTTACTAACTCTCGTATTGCAGCAGATGCTGTTACAGCAGACAAGATTGCCGCTGACGCAGTTGGAACCTCAGAGATTGCTAACCTAGCGGTTACTACCGCCAAGGTAGCAGACTCGGCCATTACCTCAGCCAAAATTGCTGACGGTACTATCGTGGCTGGAGACATTGCAGATGGTGCTATCACCTCAGCCAAGATTCTTGATGGCACAATTGCCACTGCTGACCTAGCCGACGGTGCTGTAACTTCTGCCAAGATTGCAGATGCAACCATCGTCAACGCTGATGTATCAGCAACTGCTGCTATTGCCAAGACTAAGTTGGACTTGGGTGGAACTATTACCTCTGCTGACTTGGTAGACGGAACAATTGTTAACGCAGACATTAACGCAAGTGCGGCAATTGCACTAAGCAAGTTGGCTGTTGACCCACTAGCCCGTGCTAATCACACAGGCTCACAGACTGCCTCAACTATTTCAGACTTTGATACACAGGTACGCACTAGCCGTCTTGACCAGATGGCTGCACCTACATCTGCAGTATCTGCTAACAGCCAAAAGATTACAAACCTAGCAAATCCGACAGACAATGGAGATGCCGTAAGCCTTGGATACCTTACAGGTCAAAAGGGTATAGCAAATGGTATTGCCGAACTTGATGGTTCAGGATTAGTTCCTACTCATCACCTTCCAGCACTTGCTATTACAACAACACAGGTAGTTAATTCACAAGCCAATATGCTTGCACTTACTGCACAGACTGGTGACGTTGCTGTTCGCACAGATGTAAACAAGTCATTTATTCTTACAGCCACTCCAGCCTCAACTCTAGCCAACTGGCAGGAACTTCTTACCCCAACAGATGCGGTTCTTTCTGTTGATGGTAGCACTGGAGCAGTGAGTCTTTCAGGTACATACATCAATAGAACTACTGGTCAGTTGCTTGGCAACCTAGATGCTAATACACATAAAGTTACAAACCTTGGAACACCTACATCAGATAATGATGCAGCAACTAAGGTCTATGTAGATACAGTTGCTGGCTCTGCTACTGCTGCTGCAGCCAGTGCTGCTGCCGCTGCTGCTTCATACGATTCATTCGATGACCGTTATCTTGGTTCTAAGTCAACCCCACCTACAGTAGATAATGATGGAAATGCACTTCTTGAAGGTGCTATCTACTGGAACTCAGTATCTAACGCAATGCTTGCGTGGGATGGTTCTGAATGGGCATCTATCTCATCTACCTCAGATATTTACCGCTATCGCTACACAGCAGCAGGTGGAGAAACTTCTGAGTCAGGTCCTGACGACAATGGACTAACACTGTCCTACATTGCTGGCAAAGAGCAAGTATATCTAAACGGTGTACTTCTTGCTCGTACCTCTGATTACAACGCTACAAACGGAACTAGCATTACAGGGCTTGCAGCCCTTGCTGCTGGTGACATCCTAGAGGTTATTACCTTTACAGCATTTGAACTAGCCAACGTTTTATCTCCTACGCTCTTTGATGCTAAGGGAGATTTGCTTGCTGGTACTGGTGCAGACACTGTAGGCAAGTTGACTCTTGGAACTAATGGTCAATACCTACAGGCTGATTCATCAACCGCCACTGGGCTTAAATGGTCAACAGTAACTGGTTACTCTGCTCCAACTCTAGGCTCAACATCTATTGCTTCTGGTGCGACAGTCACAACAATTAGCGGAATGACAGATATTGTTCTAAATGGTGCAGGAAGCATACAAGACGAACTAACACTACTTCTTATGGGAGCACTATAATGACTAAAGCAAGAGACCTAGCAAACGCTGGTACAGGATTTACAACTGTATCAGCAACAGAGTTGGGATACCTAGATGGTGTTACCTCCGCTGTGCAGACTCAAATAAACACAAAGGCTGCATCTGCTACCGCTGTTACTTTAACAGGAACTGAAACTCTTACTAATAAAACGTTAACTGACGCAAAAGTTAACTTGGCTTTTGACGCGGAAACCGCTTCCTACACAGCAGTATTAGCCAATAATGGTCAAGTAGTTACAATGGACGTAGGTTCTGGCAATACTTTTTCTATACCAACAAATGCTTCTGTTGCTTTTCCAATTGGTACTCAAATAAATGTGTTACAAATTGGTACAGGACAAACAACTATTCAAGCCGTAACAAGCGGAACTACAACTATTCAATCAACTGGCGCATCTGCTGCTGCTCCTAAACTTAGAGCAAGATACTCTATGGCAACGGCAATTAAAGCAGGAACTGACCTTTGGTATGTGATAGGAGATATTGCCTAATGCCAATTTTAGGAGTTGTTGGAAGTCAAAATTATCCAAGAACCTTTACGCTTGAATATCTTGTTATTGGCGGAGGCGGTTCAGGAAGAGGAAATACTGGTGGTGGCGGTGGTGCTGGACAACAAAGAACAGCCACTGGGTTTTTAATTAGCCCAGCAACTACATACACAGTAACAATCGGTGGCGCTGAAAGCACTTCTACTTTTTCAACAATTACTTCTAGCGCTGGTGGCGCAGGTGGTAGCCCTAATGGTAATGGCGGTAACTACGGTGGTGGTGGATTTACTGGTGGTTCATTTTCTGGAAGCGCCGCAGGTGGCGGTGCTGGTGCTGGCGCAAACGGTGGGTCCTCAGGTGGCTTTAACGGCGGTAGTGGTGGAAGCGGCCTAGCAAACTCTATTACTGGAACATCTGTAACACGCGGAGGCGGAGGCGGAGGCTCAAGCGGTAGAAATGTTGACTTTGGCGGCTCTGGTGGTGGAGGAGGCGCAGGCGGCGGCGGTAACGGTGGAGTTCTAAATGGTACAGCCGCAGGCAGCGCTGGTGCAGCAAATACTGGTTCTGGTGGCGGTGGAACCGCAACGGGTTCTACAGGTTCAGCAGGTGGTCAAGGTGGTTCTGGTGTGGTCATTCTTAAATATCCTGATTCTCAAACAATTACAATTGGAGCAGGACTAACTGGTTCGACTGCTTCTCCATCTGGAGGATTCAAAGTCACGACAATTACTGCTGGCACGGGAAATGTGAGTTGGTAATAATGGCATATTACGCATTTTTGAATGACAATAACATCGTTACAGAAGTTATTACAGGAATTGATGAAACAGAACTAATTGAAGGTTTAGATACCGAGACTTGGTATGGAAACTTCAGAGGACAAAAGTGCATACGCACTTCGTACAACGCAAGAATCCGAGGCAAATTTGCTTCCATCGGCGACACTTGGGATGGGGAAAACTTCATCTCTCCTACTATAGAAGAAGGTAGTAACTAATGGCTACAACAACTAAGGCTCTCTTTAGAGGAGCAGCAACAACAACTCTAACAACAACTCTATACACAGTTCCTTCTGCTACAACAACAGTGGTAACTAATATCGTAGTAGTTAACACGGCAGCAACTGCAGCAACATTTGACCTAGCACTTAATGGTGTCAAACTTGCTGATACAACCGCTATCGCGGCTGACTCAATTGCTACTTTTGATATTAAGCAAGTCATCAACGCTACTCAAACAATTCAAGGTGGAGCATCTGCAACCACAGTTAACTTTCACATTAGCGGAGTGGAGATTTCCTAATGTCTGTTTCAGTATTTCCAGGAACAGGAAAAGCAAATGTGTTCCCAGTTCCTGCAGGTGGTGTTGGGCTTGCTACCGTAACTGGTACTACTGGTTCACCTTCCGTAGATACAACAACACGTGCTGGTAAAACTATCTATCGCTTTACTGGTTCTGGAAGTATTACTGTTGGAACTGCTGGTACTGCAGAAGTTCTTGTTGTAGGCGGTGGCGGTGCGGCTGGAAATGGTGGCGGCGGCGCGGGTGGTGTCCTCTATGATGCACAGCGCTATTTGCCTTCTGGAACATTAACCGTAAATGTCGGTGCTGGCGGTTCAGGTGGAAATGGTGGAGGTACTTACGCCTATCAAGTTACTGGCACAAGCGGTAGAGCAAGTTCAATCGGTCAATTGGCTATTGCTCTAGGTGGCGGTAACGGTTCATCGTTTGGTGGTAACAACGCAGGTGCTGGTAGCCCAGGAGGTTCTGGAGGTGGTGGAAATAATACTTCTGGAGGTAGCGGATTTAGTGGACAAGGAAACGCAGGCTCATCTTCATTTTATGGCGGTGGGGGTGGTGCAGGAGCAGCAGCGACGAACAGCAACGGAGGAGCAGGTATTGCTAACTCTATAACAGGTGCTTCAGTTATGTACGGCGGTGGAGGTGGTGGGTTTGCAAATTCGTCAGGTGGTTCAGGTGGCGGCGGTAACGGTGTGAGTGGTGAAACTGGAACAGGCGGGTCAGGAACAGCCAACACAGGCGGTGGAGCAGGAGGCGGTTCTTTCGGCGGTGCTGGCGGTTCAGGCGTAGTGATTGTGGTGATTGGATAATGGCACATTTTGCGAAGATAGAAGACGGAATAGTACGAGAAGTAATTGTAGTAAACAACGAAGTATTGCACGATGAGAATGGTATAGAGCAAGAGTCAATTGGTATTGACTTTTGCAAGTCACTATACGGTGCAGATACCGAATGGGTACAGACATCTTACAATGCTACGTTTCGTGGCAAGTATGCAGGTTCAGGAGATAAATGGGATGGCACTAACTTTGTGTCACCAGTTCCTGTAACCGAATAATTTAATTTCTAGTAGTGGAGGTACGCCTTGGCTGGCCAAGATATTACCGAGGGTTTACCCCTCAATGTAGGTAATCCTGGAACAAGTGGATTCTGGACCAACAGAGCAGAGGACTATGACGTAGCCTTTGGTGGTATCCCATTCTTCATGGCTCCAACGGATCAGAATCCGTATCAGCGTGAGACAGCACCATACCGCAAAGAACAGTTTGACAACTCAAGAGAACCAGGCGAGCAGTCTTTAACAGGCTGGTGGCTACGATCTCAGTCATCTTTCCATGGTGGTGCAGGTATCAAGTTTTACGATCCATCAGCAGGTGAGTCTATTGGCTACCGCTACTTTGATTCACAAGGTGTTAATCCTTGGGTAAAGGGTCAAGTAACCCTACTCAAAGATACAGAAAACACTCACGTAACAACTGGTCCTGTGGTTGGAACAGATCACCAACATCCTCAGCAGCATATCCGATCTATTCAGTGGTCTGGTATCAATGGTGTTTTACTTCACGATGAGTATGATGTAGATAAGATTTACCCAGCAATTACTGTATCTATCACCAATAAGGCATTGACCTCTAACGTAGCAACGCTTACTACATCTGCAGCACACGGACTATCTACTGGTCTAGAAATAACAATTTCTGGTGTAGACGCTACCTTTAATGGTACTTACACAATTACTGGTACTCCTACTACAACAACCTTTACTTACGCTAAAACTGCTAGCAACGTAACATCTGCAGCAGTATCTCCAGCAGGTACTGGTGTAACTGACCCAGTAGTTCATTTTATTGACTATAATACTGGTAGTGCAGAGCCTGTGTATGCCATCTGCGATGATGGTGTCTTTGCATACTGGGTAACCAATGCTGATATAAGCGGTACTCCAAGACTTCACATGTACAAGAAGTTGCTGACTGATAATACTACAACTATTCCGTCACCTATGTTTACGGCAAACAGCATTACAATTACTTACGCTGCTATGGAATTTGTTAAAGATCGTATTATTCTTTGCGTTAATAACTCGGTTTATGAACTAGCAACTAATGCTACATCTTTACCTAGCGCGATTTACACCAATCCTAATACTAACTATCACTACACTTCTGTAGCAGCCTCTGGTCCTGCTATCTATACCGCAGGTCATTCTGGCATTTATTCTACAATTCAGAAGTACACCTTAGGAACTAACGGAGCAATGCCGGTGCTTACACAGGCTGTAGTCGCTGCTGAGTTCCCATCAGGAGAGATAGTTGAAAAACTATACTTCTATCTAGGCTACATGATTATTGGAACTAGCAAGGGTCTACGCGTTGCCGAAGTTAATGACCAAGACGGTTCCCTTGCATACGGTCCTCTAATTGTAGAGACAACCCAGCCTGTCTATGACGTCGCCTGTGCTGATCGTTTCGTATGGGCTACAACAGGTGTAGGTTCTAATGCTGGACTTACTCGCGTTGATCTCAGCCAACTTATTGAGGGAGAGCCACTTCGTTTTGCTTACGCAAATGATTTGGTAGGAATTCAGTCAGGAACACACTTTACCACAGCAGTTGCCTTTATTGGTACAACCAATCGCCTGGCATTTGCTACTGGATATAGTGCTACCAATGGAGCAATCTATCTAGAGTCAGCAAGCGCTCTAGTTACCTCTGGATATGTACAGACAGGTGCTATCCGTTACGGAACACTAGAGCCAAAGAACTTTAAGTTTGTACGCGCTAGAGGTGTATTCACCTATGGTGCTATGGACATTCAAACAATAGAAGAGAATGGCAATGTAAACAACGTCATCTCTTACAATGCTGCAGTAGGCACACCAGAGGCAGCAACTACTGCACCAGAACTCCCACAAGAGTTCCTTTCATACAAGTTTACGCTCTCACGTAGCGCAAGCGATACCAGTCAAGGACCCGTGTTTAAGGGCTTCCAAGCAAAAGCGCTTCCTGCAACTAAACGCCAACGGTTGATTCAGTTCCCCGTATGGTGTTTTGACGTTGAGAAAGACCGTTATAACGTAATCACTGGCTATGAAGGCCGTGCGTGGGAGCGTATTCAATTACTAGAAACTATCGAAGCAGAAGGTGACATCATCAATATCCAAGACTTCACAACAGGAGAGCGTGTGCAAGCAATCATTGAGCAAGTGCAGTTCTCTCGTAAGACCCCACCTAGTGGGAACTTCTCTGGGTTTGGTGGTCTACTCACAGTAACAGTTAAGACAGTCTTATGACAGTTACTGAGTGGGCTGGTTTTTTCGTAGCGCTGATGACTCTGCTTGCAGGGTTTACAGGTTTTGTTCGATGGTTAGTTAAGCACTATCTATCAGAATTAAAGCCAAATGGGGGTAGTTCTGTCAAAGATCAAGTGAACCGATTGGAAACACGCGTTGACCAAATATATCTCCTCCTCTGCGAGAAGGACAGCAAGTAGACTAGGAATTATTCTCCTAGTTATAGGCACATCTTATCTATTCCCAGCATCATCACAGGCCGTAATGGTCTATAATGCATTAGTTACTTGCGGTACTCCCGACGGTAGCGAGAGCAGAACTTCTACTATTGGCTGGGATAATAGTAATAGTTTTTTTAATGGTAAGGGTAGTATTCCCAGACTGTATTGTGAGGGAGGTTACAGTGGACGATTCACTGTTTATATTAGTGACAGTCTTTCTGATAACACTCTTCGTTACTATAATGGTGTAGTCCCTACCCCTGCTGCAAGTCCCAGTTCTGAGACTGGAACCGTTGTCTCTGAAACTCAAACTGTAAATTCTGAGACTCAAACTGTTGAGTCAGATACTTCAACTGCTCCCTCGCCTCAACCAAGTCCCTCTCCGAGTCCTTCAACAGAAGATTCTCAGACTGTAGTTTCTGTACCTGAGACTCAGACTTCTTCAACGCCAGTTTCAGAATCATCAACTGGTCAGAATGATTCATCTGACTCGCAGACCGTTTCGGCTTCTGACTCTGGGACAACAACTTCCGAATCTGTAACTCCTGTACTACCAGTAGAGACATCAACGGTAGATACCCAAACAGCAGAATCAATTCCAACACCTGTTGTTACTCCTCTTCCCGAGCCAACGCCAATAGTACAACCAGAGCCAATAGTGGTATCGCCGCCAAGACCAGAGCCTGAGCCACAACCTCAACCAGAGCCAGAACCCGAGCCATTACCTGAACCTACTCCAGAGCCAGAACCTGAACCTGAACCAGAACCCACTCCTGAAGTTCCTGAAGAGCCAGAGCCTGACACCGACGAACCAGTAGATGAACCAGAGGTCGTAGAGCCTAAGATTCCTCTTGAGCCAGAAGAGCCTGTTGAGGAACCTGAAATCACGGAGCCTGAGATCGTTGACGAACCAGAGCCACTTGAGCCTGAACCTATGCAACCTGAGCCTCCTATAGAAACACCTGAGCCTACTGTACCAGAAGTTGTGGTTCTTAGTGAGTCGACAGACCTCAGCGTGTTGCCCCCTGACACGCCCGTAGAACTGCCTAACGGCGTCGTTCTTACGGCTGAGGTAGTCATAGCCTTAACCCTCTTAGAAAACCCTGCAGAACTCTTTGCAGAACTATTTACAGACCCAGGCCAAGTCCTCACCGCCCTATCAAATATCGGTGCTGACATGTCTCCTGAGGTCAGAGAACAATCAGAAAAGGTTGTGATTGCAGCAGTTATCGCTGGCAACATAGCCACCCATGCAGCAGCCGCTGCCTCTCTAGCCGCATATAGAAGGAATCCCTAATGAAGAAATGGTTCTCAGACTTTTTTAACCAACTCTGGACTCTCCTAGGCATGTTCACCGCCTGGGTAGTTCTAGAAGGTTCTGCCAAGACCGTAGTTGGTTATGCAATCATCGTAACGTTGGTTGTCTGGGCAGTAACTCTCAATATCAGAAACATGAAGGATGAATAATGGATACATTTAAGAACGTAATGATGAGAATCTTTGCGGTAATTGCAGCAGAATCTCTCGGAGTTATCGGTGCTGGATCATTGGTTGGGATTGAAGTATGGCAGGCAGCAACGCTTGCTGGAGCCTTGGGAGCAGCACGTGTGCTTGAAGCCCTTGCCCGTTTCTACCTAGCAGATGGAAGCCTCACCTCAGAAGAAATCAACGCAGCCTTTGCTAAGGTTGATAAGAAAGCGAGTGAATAATGGGTCAACGTCTAAATTTCATCGAAGTAGCCAGAGGCGAAATCGGTGTGATCGAAGGTCCTAAGGACAACGAAACCAAGTACGGTGCTTTCACTAAGGCGAACTTCTTGCCTTGGTGTGGCTCATTTGTAAACTGGTGTGCCAACGAAGTGGGTCTTAAGATCCCTAATTGCGTATCAACAGTTGCAGGTGCTACCGCGTTTATGAAGAAGAACCAGTGGGAAAAGGCTGAGGAAGCAATTCCTCTACCAGGAGATATCGTGTTCTTTGACTTCCCAAACGATGGAGTAGACCGCATCTCTCACGTTGGCATTGTCGTTAAAGATAACGGCGATGGCACAGTCACCTGTATCGAAGGCAACACAGCCCCAGATAAGAAGGGCGACCAGCGTAACGGAGGGCAAGTATGCCTCAAGGTACGCGCCTACAAGAAGAAGAATGGCTCCAAACTCCGCAAGTCACAGGTCGTGTCTGTCGTCGGTTTTGGTAAGCCAGTATTCAAGTCATAAGGAGAAACATGACAAAAGATAAACTCGTTGCAATCGTAACGACATATGCACGTGCTGCAGTTCCTGCAGTCACAGCGCTTTACATGTCAGGTGTAACTGACCCAAAGACTTTGGCTTATGCCTTCGTCTCAGCCTTCATCGCACCTGTGTGGAAGGCTCTCGATCCTAAGTCCCCAGAGTTCGGCAAGGGTTCTAAGTAACCTAGCCTGCTCTCAACAATCAGCCCCTCATCAGACTAACCTCTGGTGGGGGGCTTTTTGTCGTCTCTATCCACCTGTAGAATAGAATCCTGGGCCGTTAAACTTGACTGGCACAGGGTTGAAAACACGCCTCATAACGTCACCACAGGCGCATAGAGGGGGTTCATGGTCGAAGGGTAGGGTGAACTCTATGACTTCCCCATCCCCAGGGCATTCGTAGTCGTATGTGGGCATCAGACATTCCTCCAGCAGTCGTAGCAGTAATATACTTTGTCGACAATCACAAAGGTATCATTCTCGGTGTTGATCGTTTTGCGACACTCATCACATAGGGTTATCTCTATCATGCGGAAGATCATATCACATGATATCCTTCGTGGGCGGGCAACCGTGGGGCAGAAACTTCAAATGACGGACGACGGCAAAGCCTAGTTCATCGCCTCCCTGAACCACCAATTTTTTTGGGGGGTAGGGGGGCATTTCTTAAATTCAGGACTCAGGCAGGGATTTAGAAATGCGGAGATGTAACGTACTCGGGAGTTCATCAGAACTCTGGATAGACATCGAATCGGATATCGACGACGCGATTGACTTCGTGGAGGGTTCAATCTTCCTAAAACATAATCGTCTGGTATAGTACTTCTATGAGCGATTTACCAAAGCATATTTCCTATTCATCACTAACCACTTGGCAAGAATGTGGTTGGAAGTACTACCTCACCAAAGTCGAGGGTGTGCAAGAAGCACATGCCGTCTGGTTCACTGGTGGTACAGCCGTACATAAGGCTACCGAAATTTACGATCTCGAAGGCGGAGATCCCGAAACCATCTGGAATAATGTCTGGTTTGAACAAGTCAAGGAAGATGAAGAACTCCACGGAGACATGAGCACATGGCAGTATGCCAAACGTGAGGACATGTCGTGGTGGTATGGCGAAGGCATCTGGATGCTTGAGAAGTGGATCAAGTTCCGCAACAATGGCTGGAATGTCTATGAAGATTTTATCGAAAAGCAGTATGAGATTCCTATCGAGGATACCATCGTCAAGATGGCAATTGATAGAGTCATGACCGATTTCGATGGGAATAGGGTACTCATCGACATCAAGACTGGTGCGTCATCCCAGAAGCATCCCTTGCAACTTGCAGTGTATGCATGGGCATTGGGTAAGCATGGGATTACTGTCGATAGGGCAGGTTTCTGGGATGCACGTACTGGTACAGTTTCACAATGGAACCTAGAATTTTTACATGCTGAGCGAGTCGAGGACATACTCAATATGTTCGACACTGCTCGAAAGAACACAGTCTTCCTGCCCAACTTCTCAAACTGTGGCAGATGTGGTGTGATATCCTCATGCAAGTTTCTTCACTCAACAAAAAAAGGAGATAACAAATGACTGGAAACTTCCAAGTCAGCAGTAAACTACCCGATGGACGTATCTTCGTGGTAGCCTCAGAGACCTACGCTGGTTTCTGTGAAGCACTAGAGAGTGCTGTTGGTATCGAAGAGTCACAGGATGTACTCAAGGTAATGGCACAGTCTCTAACAGGAGCACCAACCAATGGTGTTCAGGCAGTTCAGAACATCGCAGCAGCCTTTCCAGGCGCTGAGGCAGTTCACACTGCACATCCAGTAACACCTCAAGGTAATCTTGGACCATCATCTAAGACCTGCTCACATGGTGTAATGACCAAGCGAACAGGTGCAGGTGCAAAGGGTCCATGGAAGGCATACATGTGTCCTTCACCTAAAGGAACACCAGATCAGTGCGAACCAGTATGGGTACGCCGACACGATTCTGAATGGAGTACATTCTAAGTTATGAGAACCCTAGCCCGTGCAGTTGGTGGAAAAGACATTGGTGGAGAACCATTACCATCAGTGTTTCGCACGTTTGATGCCAACAAAGTAGTTATTCGCCGATCCGAAGTTTCGATGATTGCTGGCACTCCTGGTGCTGGTAAGTCGACACTGGCCTTGGCTATTGCGCTACGGGCTAAAGTTCCTACCTTGTATGTATCAGCCGACACAAACGCTCACACAATGGCTATGCGTCTGCTATCTATGATTACCAGCAAGTCCCAGTCTGATGCTGAGCACATGC
>Ga0315904_10005806_pt1 | contig 17041 bp, 16 predicted proteins | sample LakEriMetagenome_6_FD_203529 | JGI IMG/M metagenome (GOLD analysis project Ga0315904, IMG submission 203529) | Freshwater fungal communities from buoy surface, Lake Erie, Ohio, United States - Buoy 12 MA120 | ecosystem: Environmental > Aquatic > Freshwater > Lake | place: USA: Lake Erie, Ohio...
AACGGGGCATTTCGAAAGGTACCTTCATCTGTCCAAATTAAAATATCCTGATTTACAGTTACCGAGTCAATCAGTTCCAAAGGTCCATCACCTTCACCACGGTAAATCAGGTGACGGGGATAATCTTCGGAGCGTAAAGACCAGGGCACCTCTGCAGTCCAGGTCAGCTCAATTTTTCGGAACAGTGGCCGGGCTGTTAAGCGCACCGAGGAAGCAATGGCTGAGGTATCCAAAGCCACGCCGTTTTTATCGTGAGCTACAACCCGATAATTATAAATTTTTTCCGTTGTGTTCAGATTTGTATCCACCAGTACGGAATCCTGAGTTTTGGAGGCAGTGATTTTTGTAATGGCTGCATTGCCGGTAAAACCCTCAGCCCGATAAACATCAAACAACAAGGGACGGGGAAAAAGATTTTTATCCAAATCAAATGGACTTCGCCACTTCACACGGATTCGACCGTCAGTAACTGCAGTTCGTTCAACCGAAACGTTTGTCATAATCGGCTCATCGGCAGGGATTGGTCCAACGCAAATTTCAGAAGAAACATAACTTGAAGCGCCAACAGAAGTGTTTCCAAACGCTGAAGGATAGACAGCCACCAATCGATAACAGATCAACGCACCAGCAGGAAAACCTGCACCACCAAAGTTGTCTGAGAATCCACTTTGCGCAATATCCACACTACCAATGCGGGTATATCCCAGCGCATCGGGCATACCGGTAACGCAATCTGGCGGAAGAAATGTCTGAGAATCAACTCTTCTCCAAATTTCCATCTTGTCCGCATCACCGGCACAGGCATAAGGCTCCCAATCCAACTCAACTGCCCGGGTTCCAGTAGAAATTTTTGCATCTACCCATTTTGGCGCCGGAGCAACCACAGTAATGTTCCATGTTTTAAACTCGACCAGCCGAGCACCTCCGGACTTGGGATTATCCGTAATCTTAAACACAACCTGATAGGGTTGCTGTTTAACATGTGAACAATCGGTTTGCCAGGTGAAGAATAATTGTGCCCGATTGGGAAAGGTAGATTGAAAAACAGGAAGAATGGGAGGATTAACATCCCGCGGTGAATACTGCGCTGGGTTGCTTCCTAATGTAAGCACCTCCGAAAATATCTCAATTGAAACATCATCGCGATCCGGGTCAGTGCCAAAAATCAAGGCCTCAATTGATTCTCCCGCCTCCACACAAATGTCTTCCGGGACTTCTAGCTTTGGGCGATCGTTATTACAATCTTCAACTATTATCTGCATGTCACGTGTAACATATCCAAGTTGGATCCACGTGTCATTAACCTTTCGCCACTGCTTTATCAGAAAGGCTATGTTGTATTCGCCCGGAGCACCTGGCGCATCCCATGTTAAAGTTCCAGTCACAGGATCGATTTGAAAAGTCGGTGGCCCATTTCCGTTTTCGTTGGCCTGGTTAAAGTTGATACCAGCTTGGTTGTAAAAACCCTGACTATTGGGCGCCAAGTAACCAACCACTGGCTTATTCTTATCTTTTTTGGGAACAGTTAACTCATAAGAAAGGCTGTCACCATCAATATCGTATGCACCGGGATTATGAAACCAGGCTACACCGGTGCAAGCCTTATCTACAGGAGGTACCAAAAGAAACGGAGTGTTGTCACAACCGAGAAACGGATCAATGTTAATGACAGATTCAATAAAGAAGGTAGTATTGAAGGAATCAAACATATTCAGGATTCCTCCATTTCGATTTTGCTCCAGGTAACTAATCTTATACTCTCCGAGGCCTGGAAAGGTATGTCGGATACAAAACTTTACTGTGGCAATATTGGGGCCCAGGTCCGGACGTTCGGTATTTTCAATTTGAGGAGGGCTAAAGAATGTACCATCTCCAAAATCCAAAACACCATCGCCAAAACGAATGGTGGTGGCTGTATTGGTAAAAACGGTAATACAAATTTCGTATTCCAGGGAGCAGTTGATCCGTCGAGCCGTAATCTCACCTGCACGCAGATGCGAAGAAAAAGCCTCTTTAGGCAGGGCAATCAAAACCCACACAAGGGCCACCAGTAATCTGGCCGTCTTTAAATGATTCAAAAAAGACATCTTCATTCCGAACCGTAAATATGCTAATTATCCCGCCAATTCGCCGATGATAAACGATCTGAAAATGTGCTTATTTTGAGGCCTGTTTGGATGTTTTAAAATGATCTGAACAGGTTTACCCAAAGAAACAATGCGGTTAATCAAAGATTTTACTCAAGGCCCTGTTCGGGTATCCCTCTTTCATTGGAATAACAAATACCTGATTAAGCTGGAGGCTGGTCCGATGGAACAGACATTTAAAATAGACGAGTTTGACCTGGAGTCGGAGCAACAGCTGCACAGCCTATTGGATAGCGAATTCCTCGAAAATTGCATGAAACGATTCGATGAAATGTATTCGCAACTCCGTCAGGCCATGAAAAAGCTTGAACAATGAATTTATTTCTAATTTAGCTGGCCTTACGCTGGAAATGGAGATACTGGAGGAGAAAAAAAATAAAAACAGGCGATACGAACCAATACTGGAGCGCATTCCGGATTGGCCTGTTTATGCTTTGAGCAAACAGAGAAAAGCCTTTATTGACGAGGTGGCCGATAAAACACTGCAACGCATCATCGAACTACGGCAAAATAAAAAGCAGGCCATGATCGATGAGCTTGAAGCAACGGCTATCCGTGAACAAAATCGTCTAAAAAGAAATCGGTGGCGGGTCGATCCAAAAGACGAACCAAAATTTTGGTCAAATGTCCGAAGTGAAATAGCCGCTATACGCGAACAGCAGGATGAGGATACAGACAAAGTCATTGCATTACTCAGGAAAGTAACACATCGTTACGCCAACGAAATCGCAGGAAATTTCAACCCCAGTTCTTACCGCCTCGCACGGGAAATCATCAAGTTCTGGTTCGCACGCTTATTGAATGGTGCACGTGTTCGGAAATTTGGCGCCTTTTTTAGGAATCGATATACCTTAAGAGATAAAATTCACATCGTCGGAAAGGTAAAACAGTTGCGCCAACTGGCCACCAAAGGAACCATCATTATCGTTCCGACGCACTCATCCAACATCGACTCCATGTTGATCGGATGGGTTATTCATTCCTTGGGATTGCCCGCCTTCATTTACGGTGCAGGCTTGAACCTCTTCAACATCAAGATCTTTGCCTATTTCATGAATAGTCTCGGAGCCTATAAGGTTGACCGAAGGAAAAAAAATGTTCATTACCTGGAGACGTTGAAAATGTACAGCAATCTGGCTATTCAAAAAGGAGCTCATAGCATTTTCTTCCCTGGTGGCACACGCTCCAGATCAGGTCTGATTGAAAAAAGTTTGAAATTGGGCTTGCTCAGTACAGCGGTTGAGGCCCAGCGCCACATCTTTCAGCAAGAAACTGAAAACCCAAGGAAAATTTTTGTTGTACCCGTTACCTTAAACTATCACTTTGTCCTCGAGGCCCCTGACCTTATTGAGGATTACCTGCAGTCAAAAGGACAGGATCGCTATTTCCCTGAAAAGGAGAAATACGGTAGTATGGAGCTTCTGAAATTTGTCTACAAGTTCGCCACAAAAGGATCAAGCATTTCTGTTTCCATCGGTAAAGGACTTGATGTACTCGGAAATTATGTTGATGAAGACGGAAACAGCATCGATCAACATGGACATGTTCTGAACGCCAGGGAATATTTTGTTAGTAACGGCGTTGTTACTGAAGACACACAGCGGGAAAGTGAATATACCCGCATACTAGCCGATAAGGTCGTTCGGGAATACCACCGCATTCACCGCGTATTTGGAAGCCATCTCGCAGCCTTTGTAGCCTTTGTTATGTTTCAGCGGATGCACCCAAAACTGGATCTGTTCGGATTGTTGCGACTGCCGGAAGAAGAACTTGAGATTCCATATGAGGAATTCCGGGAAACCTTTAAAAAGGTGAGGAAAGAAATCTATCAACTAAAAGAAAAAAACAAGATCAATATAGCCAGTCATTTAAAAGGCGAGCTTGACGAAGTCATTAAGCGAGGAATTGACAACGTCGGAATCTTTCACCTGAAAAGACCGTTGTTGAAAAATAAGGCTGGCAACATCATCACTCAGGACCTGAACGTACTCTATTACTACCACAACCGTTTGGTCGGTTATGACCTTGAACGCTTCATCTGAGAAACCAGTAGGTGTTATCGGCGCCGGCAACTTCGGCACGGTAATCGCCAATATGCTTGCCGAACAAAGGCAAGTGCTACTCTTTACGCGCGATGAAGATAAAGCCAATTCCATGCGGCAAACGAGAACCTCCCGTGGCATTGAACTTCATCCATCCGTAGAACCGGTAACCAATCTTCAGATACTGGCCGATACCTGCGACATACTTTTTCCAATCGTTCCTTCTCGGGTATTCCGGTCCATGATGAAGGACCTTTCGCCATTCCTCAGACCCTACCATATTCTCATTCACGGAACCAAAGGACTTGATCTGCAGCTTCCTTTAGGGGAAACCATAGAATCCATGAAGTTTCTCGATCGAACAATGGTAAAAACCATCAGCGAGGTAATCAAAGAAGAAAGCGTCGTGGCCAGAGTTGGCTGTTTGGCTGGACCTAATCTTTCCAGAGAACTTGCTGAACGTCAGCCCGGTGCCACCGTGATTGCATCGCCATTTCAGGAAGTCATCCAAACCGGCAAGCGCCTGTTGCGGTCAGACCGATTTCAGGTTTATGAAAGCAATGACCTGGTTGGGGTTGAACTGGCTGGAGTGCTTAAAAATATCATTGCCATTGCGGCAGGAGCACTTAGTGGCCTGGGCTATGGTGATAATGCACGAGGGTTATTAATCAGTCGCGGTGCTGTTGAAATGGTTTACATGGGAAAAGCTATGGGAGGAAATACAAAAGCCTTTCTTGGTGTAGCCGGAATTGGAGACCTTGTGGCCACCTGCAATAGCCCTACGAGCCGAAACTTCAGCGTTGGATACCGGCTGGCAAAAGGAGAAACACTAGCTGAAATTTTGGCGGATATGGACGAGGTCGCCGAAGGAGTAAATACCGTTAAAATCGTCAAAAAATGTGCAGATTTTTATCGCGTAAGGGCAATGATCACGGAAAGCCTGTATAAAGTTTTATTCGAAAATCTTACTGTGCAAGACGCACTTTCTCAGCTGATGCGTTTCCCTTTCAGCTTAGACATTGATTTCCTGAAAGAGTAAGTCTAAAATGCGGAGCGAATCCGCTCTGCCATCTGAATAAGTTCTTCGGAGGATGGCTTAAGTTTTGGTCTGGTAAAATTTACATCATCGGCACTATTCATAGGCACCAAATGAACATGGGTATGAGGTACTTCCAGACCGATAACGGAAATTCCGATTCGGCGACATGTAACAGCCTTTCGTAATGCTTTGGCGACTTTTTTAGCAAAGATCATCATTGGCCCAAAGTCATCATCTTCCAGATCAAAAATGTAATCAACCTCTTTTTTGGGAACAACCAGAACATGACCTGGAACCAGTGGCATCACATCCAAAAAGGCTATGAAAGAATCGTCTTCCAGAACAATGTGAGCGGGTATTTCCCGAGCAATAATTTTGGAGAAGATACTGGACATAAAATCAAAGTGTGATTTCTAAGATCTCAAATTCAATTTCCCCGGCTGGCGTTTTAATCATGGCAGAATCACCTTTCTTTTTACCAAGCAAACCCTTTCCAATTGGTGATTGAGTGGAAATTTTTCCGGCCTTCAAATCGGCCTCCTCTTCCGAAACAAGTAAATACGTTACGGTTGCATTATTTTTTTTATTCCGGATGGTCACCCTCGATAGAATCGAAATCGAATCGGTATCAATTTGAGATTCATCCAACAATCGTGCATTGCTCACAATTTCCTCCAACTGAGCAATCTTAGCTTCCAGTAATCCCTGAGCATCTTTTGCAGCGTCGTATTCGGCATTCTCGCTCAAATCCCCTTTATCGCGCGCTTCAGCAATCTGTCGCGCAATATCAGCCCGACCTTTACCTTTTAAAAATGCGAGTTCAGATTTAAGCTTATCAAGCCCCTCTTTTGTATAGTACGATACCTTTTTAGCCATAGTTCGAAAAATGTTAGACGTCCTTAAAAAACAAAACAACGGATACCGAGGGGTAACCGTTGCGTTCGATGGCTCAAAATTACCAAATAATCGACTGAAAGCAAACGCGCACGCTCCAGGAAGGATGATTCGATTTCGTAGTTTTAATCCAAATTTGGTGTGATATGAATCATTGGCTACTCAAAACAGAACCATCAACATACAGTTGGGATACACTCGTTAATGAAGAGACCGGATTATGGGACGGCGTCCGGAATCATCAGGCCAAGTTGAATTTGCAAAAAATGAAAAAGGGCGATCTCGCGTTCATTTACCATACGGGAGATGAAAAATCAATTGTCGGAATTGCCGTTCTGACAGAAGGACCCTTTCCAGAACCCGGAGCCGAAGAATGGACATCCGTCCGCATTAAAGCAAAGAAGAAACTCAAAAAACCTGTTAGCCTAGTCACCATAAAATCGGATAAAAGACTTAGTCAGATCAGTTTAGTGAAAATGAGCCGTCTTTCGGTTCATGCATTATCAAAGGAAGATTTTGATCTGATTTTAGGACTAGCAGAAAAATAAAAACGAATCATGCGCCTTTTTCTTTGCCTGCTTTTATACGCCTTTTGTACTCAAGGACTATTTGGCCAGGTAGTCCAGAACGCACGATTTGAATTATCCCGCAAAAACTCAGACCCAGAACCAATTGTTTTTTCCCTCAATCAGGAAGGCCTGGTTGTATTGGAAGATTCACGGGACTTTGAGGGAAGAAAAAGATTACGGAAGTACATCCAGCTAGATACCACCCTGAACATAATTTGGGCATCCCAGGTGGCCATTCCAGAAGAAGAAGAACTGGCCGGTTATGAATACACACAAGGGTCCTTCCAAATCCTGTACACCCATCGTCAGCACGAACACCTTAAGGGAACCATCGTCAACCTTAATCTGAATAACAAAACACTGGAAGCCGACCCTTTCAATGTACAGCTCGACATGAAATTAACCCACTTTACTACCGCTGGAGGTAATAGTGTGATCGGCGGACAAGTCGGCCTCCAGCCCATGATTGCACTCTTCGAACGACAAACCAAACGAACACGAATTATTCCCGGATTTTTTCTTTCAGAAAGCGAACTAATTGATGTTCGCGTGAATCAAAACGGCACGTTTAGTATTCTGCAGCTGCAAAAAAAGGGAAGAGAAAAAACTATGATCTATCGAGCCTTTGATCCACAGGGGAATCAATTGGTTGAAGATAGATTTCTGCTAGATCCTGAAGTCACAGTTCAGGCAGCTATGATCAGCACGTTTTACCACGAGGAAGTTCTGATTGCCGGTATCTACAGCTTAGGAAACTCCAGATTATCAACAGGAATTTTTACTGTTCTTCTCAATCCTTCCGGTGAAAAGAAGGTTACCTATACAGATTATCCCAAATTATCACACTTCCTGGATTACCTGCCTGAAAAAAAATCAGAGCGCGTGGCCAGGATGGCTGCTCAACGCCGTTCCTATGGTAGACCACCGGATTTTCGAATTGCAGCCTCGTTACATCGCCTCGATGAATACGACTTTGGTTTCCTTGTTTTTGGTGAATCGTTTCAGATACCGAATAATTCACAAAGCACGCTAATGTCCATGGGGCCTTATTTTTATAGACCTGGACTAAGTACCATTCCCTACCAGTATTCAAACATGCCGTGGCGCTATGGCTATGACCCATTTGCCACCAGTGCCCGGGTTATTGGTGAAGTACGTATGACGAATGCCTTTGCCGTTGCATTTGACGTAAAGGGAAACTACCTCTGGGATGAGTCGGTGGATCTTGACCAAACCAATATTCCACCTGATATCCAGTATGCCGATTACACCACCTCAGGAAAAAAAACAGAATTCTTTTTTCCAGCTGAGAAAGGTATTGGCCATTCCGAATCTGACCCTGATTTGAAAAAGAAGAAAACCATCATTCAACCCGTAACGCTGAGTGAAGGTCAGGACTTGATTTTTGAAACCGGCCTAGAGCACACCGTCCGAAAATGGTATAACCATCAGCTCTTCATCTATGGATCCCAAACGATTCGGGATATCCGATTGCCGGCAGAGGACCAAAAGAGAAAAATTTTTTTCATCAATAAAATCAGTTTGAAAAGGTGATTGGAGGCCGGGTAGAACGATTCTCGATCCGGTTGACTATATTTGTCCCCTGCGATGAGAAAAAAGCTCATTTTTGACTCCCGGCAACTAGAAATCACCCTTGATCGGCTTTGTCAGCAACTCATCGAAAATCACGGAGCATTTGAGGATTCTGTAATCATTGGGCTGCAGCCCCGTGGAATCTACCTGGCAACTGCCATACATCAAAAACTAAAAAAGCTGGTAAAAAAGTCGATTCCACTCGGCTTTCTGGATGTCACCTTCCATCGCGATGATTTTCGTCGAAGGGAAATTCCGGTTAAGGCCAGCGAGACTAAAATTGATTTTGTAATTGAGAGCAAAAACGTCATCCTTATTGATGATGTTCTTTTTACCGGCCGTACCGTCCGGTCAGCCATGGACGCCATGATGAGTTTTGGAAGACCAGAGAAGGTTGAATTACTGGTGCTGATAGACCGGGTACGTACGCGGGATCTTCCCATCTCAGCCAATTATGTAGGCAAATCGGTAAATACACTTTCTACCCAAAAGGTTTTGGTGGAGCTCCAGGCACAAGGAGCTTCGCAAAACAGAATCTGGTTAACCACGCAAACAACCTGATCAAACTATGAGCAGACTAAGTCAACCCCATCTCCTCGGAATTAAAAACATCACATCCGATGATATGGAGTTGATTTTTGAAACTGCCGATAACTTTCTGGAAGTTATCAACCGACCAATCAAAAAAGTTCCCAGTCTTCGTGACATCACCATAGCCAATATCTTTTTCGAGAATTCCACCCGAACCAGACTATCATTTGAGCTCGCCGAGAAACGGCTTTCTGCAGATGTAGTCAACTTTGCGGCATCGAACAGTTCTGTAAAAAAAGGTGAGACCCTACTCGATACCGTCAACAATATCCTGGCCATGAAAGTTGAAATGGTGGTCATGCGACATGCCAGCGCGGGCGCTCCCCACTTTCTGGCCAAACACATCAAGGCAAATATTGTTAATGCCGGTGACGGTACCCACGAACATCCGACACAGGCCCTTCTGGACTGCTTTACCATTCGACAAAAACTAGGTAAGATCAGCGGAAAAAAGGTGGCCTTAATCGGCGATATTCTTCACTCACGTGTCGCTCTGTCTAACATTTACGCACTCAAAAAATTAGGGGCTGAAGTAATGGTTTGCGGACCTCCAACGCTGTTGCCCAGACATATTCAAACCTTGGGTGTCCAGGTGGAAACAGACGTATCCAAAGCCTTAAAATGGTGCGATGTGGCCAACGTCCTTCGTATCCAACTGGAACGTCAGCAACTAAAATATTTTCCCTCCCTTCGAGAGTACACCCTGTATTATGGCATCAATAAGAACATGTTGGAGGATCTAAATAAATCCATATTACTGATGCACCCCGGCCCGATCAACAGAGGCGTCGAACTCAGTAGCGATGCAGCGGATTCAGGTCAATCGGTGATATTGGATCAGGTAGAAAATGGGGTAGCCGTACGAATGGCGGTTCTTTACCTTCTGGCCGGACAAACAGCCTGATCTATTCCTTGTGCAGGTTATTGTAATGCTCAAATAACCGTTTGAGATCTGTTTCCTCCTTTAGACTTAAGTAATTATCCTTAAGAAAACTGATCATAGTTTCTGGCTGCTGAGGAAAGGCTATACCAATATTTTTAGCGGATGGAATTTTTTGAACCACATTATCGATGCAATAATGATAAGAAACACTCTTGATGACACGATGATCCTTACTACCGACATTAAGAGCAGGATGAAAATCTGCCTCTTTTACTACAGCATTAGTTTTTTTCAACAGCGCTGACGGTCCATCTACTATAACTTCATAAAAGCCCGAAAGCTCTGTACCCTTTGCATCCTTCAAAAGTTTTCCACTGATATAGAACCTGCGCTGGCCTGTCAGGGAATCGGTCATAGAAAAATTCCGAACTGCGGCACCAGATAAAACCCGAATGGAATTCCGGTGCATCAGGTAAAAGTCATCTTTTAAAATATCGTATTTGGCCTCGTATCCCGGTAAAATTCGCTCGCCGTCAAAAAGAAGAAGGGTTGATTCGGAGAAAGACGGATTCAAAAATGCATCACCGACAACGCCAGGAGCTGCAGGGGCAAGTGTATTGATAATGCCACTGTTACCGGTTAGCATATCCCTGTTATTCTGAATTCGCTCCATGAGGTAACGATTGTTCAGATACGTCTTCTGAGAAACCCCAACGAGAGGTACAATAAACAACCATGCAAAAAAGAAATGTTTCATAATCAAAAGCGTTTTCCTCTTTACAAAGGTAGGATTTAAACCCGATCAGCCACCTGATTCATAATCCTGGTTTGAATTTGAATGGATTCATGATGAACCAACCGAAGCAAATCACGCATGAATCCTTCATCGAGCCCCATGGCCTTGGCCATATCTACCCGAGTTTTTACAATTTCTTCCCAACGATTTACCTGCAGAATAGTGACGTTATTCTCCTGTTTATACTGACCAATTTTTTCACTAATCTTCATTCGAGTCGCCATTCTGGTCATAATTTCATCATCAATCTGATCAATTTGTTCTCGCAGAAGACTTAGCGTATCCTTAAAGGTCTTATTTTCTGAAGAGACGGAACGAACCACTAACCCGTCAATGATCTTAGCCAAATTAGCAGGAGTCACCTGTTGCTTAGCGTCCGACCAGGCCGCATCCGGATTAAGATGACTTTCAATCATCAATCCTGACATATCCAGATCTAATGCTTTCTGGGAAATCAAAGCGATCAGTTCCCGATTCCCTGAAATGTGACTTGGGTCGCAAATGATATCAAGGTCAGGAACACGCGTTTTCAATTCAATGGCCATATCCCACATGGGCGCATTACGGAACGGACCCTTTTCGAAAGATGAAAATCCTCGGTGAATAGCTGCCAACTTGGTAATGCCAGCGCGATTCAAACGCTCCAAGGCACCAATCCATAATTCGAGGTCCGGGTTAACCGGATTTTTTACCAAAACAGGTATATCCACACCCTTCAAAGCATCTGCAACTTCCTGAACAGAGAATGGATTTACAGTTGTCCGTGCACCCACCCATAAAAAGTCAACACCAGCTTTAAGGCAGGCTTCTACATGCGCCGCATTGGCCACCTCGGTGGTAACCGGAAGCCCTGTTTCCTGTTTAGCGCGAATGAGCCAATTCAGACCCACATCACCAGCACCTTCATATTGTCCTGGTCTGGTGCGCGGTTTCCAAATACCGGCACGAAGAGCATGAGCCTTTCCAGTAGCAGCAATCTGTTTGGCGGTAGTCACCATTTGCTCTTCTGTTTCTGCACTACAAGGTCCACTGATGATAAATGGGCGCTGAACTTTTGTCCAGCTGCTCAGTGGTTCGATCTGTAAATCTTTCTTTGACATAGTTTTAAAAAATCGGTTGCAAGTTATTGAATTTTAGTAGTCACATCCTTTGAAGTTTCGGAATTACGAACGCTCGATTGCTTAAGCTCAATGCCATCCAATACACGTCGGATATCATTGGCCTGCGACATAATCCGCAGCAATTCGGTAGTATCCCGCTTCATCAAATGGTAATGGAATCGCTGAAGATGCATGATGTATTCCAGTAAAGCCTGACTTAAGAACTCTACATTCTGTTCAAAAATCGGAGCCCACATTTGAGGGGAACTTTTGGCCAGACGAACCGTCGACGCAAAACCGCTACCCGCGAGATTGAAAATATTTTTTTCATCCTTTTCCATGTCAAGTACCGTCTGACCTAACAGAAAGGAACTGACGTGGGAAAGATGCGACACATACGCTGCATGACGGTCGTGTTCCAACGGCTCCATAAAAATGGTTTTCATGCCAAAGCTGTTGAATAATTCCATTGCACGCTCAATGGCCACCGCAGCACTCTTTTCCCGCTCACAAATTATATTGGTTTTTCCATTGAACAACCCCGGAATGGCCGCTTCAGGGCCTGAGTTTTCAGTTCCGGCAATTGGATGGGCCGCCACAAATTGACTGCGTTTGACGTGTCCGGAAACAGCCCTGCAAACCTGCTGCTTCGTGGATCCAGTGTCCATCACCACACAGGTATCTGAACAAAGATCAAGCACCTGAACAGCAAGATCAGGCAAGGTGCTAACCGGAGTGGCCAATAAAATCAGGTCAACTGATGAAGCCGCATTGGGTAATTCCATGATCCGATCCACCAATCCAAGTCTCAAGGCCTCTTGTTGATGGAACGGGTTGAAATCGACTCCAATGATTTCTTTGGCTAAACCCCTTGCGCGAATATCAATGGCCAGGGAGCCGCCAATCAAACCCACTCCGATGACTGCAATTTTCATGACCGAACTGGATTTTGCTTCAACTGCTGAATACGAAGAAGAGCCTCCCGAAGTTTTTCTTCTGTGGCGCAAAGAGAAATTCTGAGAAATCTTTTTCCAGAAGAACCAAAAATAAATCCCGGGGTAAGGAATACACCTGCCCCATAGAGCCAAGTATCCAACCAGGTCTCAACATCCGAAACCGCATCTGGCGCCTTGGCCCACAAAAACAATCCCGATTGCTGATTCGACCAACTGCAACCCAATTCAGAAAGTATATTTTCAGCAGCAGCTCTACGAGCCTTATAAATAATGTCCTGTTTTTCAAACCAATCCTTTCCACTTTGTAAGGCTTGCACGGCAGCATGCTGAAGTCCGAGAAACATTCCAGAATCCATATTACTCTTCACACGTAGTACACTTTCGACATGCTCTTTGCTTCCCGACAACCACCCAATGCGCCACCCGGCCATGTTGTGGGACTTACTCAAAGAATTCAACTCGAGTGCCACCTCAAAAGCACCTTCTACAGAAAGTAGACTCATCGGCTCATCGTTCAGTATGAGACTATAGGGATTATCGTTTACTAAAAGAAAATTCTTTTCTCTAGCCAGGCGAACCAATTCAGCCAACTCCGCACGCGATGCTTTTGCTCCGGTTGGCATGTGTGGCGAATTGACCCACATCAACTTCACACCGGTAAAATCGCGTTTTCGCAATACATCCAGATCGATTCGCCATCCGGTATGCTCATTCAGTGGATAGGTCTCAATGGTTGCGCCAACAAGGTTGGATACAGAAGAATAGGTAGGATAGCCTGGATCTGGTATGAGAACTTTTTCTCCTTCATTCACAAAAGCCATGCTGATGTGCATAATCCCCTCCTTAGAACCCATCAGTGGAAGAATCTGGGTTTCCGGGTCAAGAACAACTCCGTAGGTCTGCTTACTGAACATAGCTATAGCCTCACGCAAGGCTGGAATTCCTTTGTAATTCTGATAACCATGATGCGCAGGATTAGACGCTGAGTCTGCCAGAGCTTGAATGGCGGCGGTTGATGGCGCCAGATCTGGACTGCCAATGCCTAAGTTGATTATTCGGCGTTCAGGAGAATCCAAACGACGTACCTCAGCTAACTTCCGACTGAAGTAATATTCATCCACTTTTTCTAATCGTTTTGCGGTAGCGATCATGATTCTACTGGTATTCGATCTTAGCTTTTTTATACTCACCCAAAATGTTGAGATTGTGCACCTGCGCCAGGATCTGACGAATCGCCAGATCGTAATTTTTCCGTGAACGCCACTCTACGTCTACATGAATGGAGTACTCGGAAGGTTTACCAATAATCGGTATCGACTGAATCTTAGTGAGATTAATGCGGTTATTCTTTAGGGTCATCAAGGTTTCGGCCAGACTACCGACAGCATGGGGCACTTCGAAACTCAACGAGGCCTTATTCGCATCTTTTTCCGGAAGACTTCTACGCTTCAGGATCAAAAAACGCGTAAAGTTTTTTTTATGGGTTTCGATTCGCTTTTCCACTATTTGCAAACCATACAACTTTGCGGCGCGCTCATTAGCGATCGCTGCAGTATCTCTTAGGCCCAATTCTCTAACTCGCTTGGCCGAAAGCGCCGTGTCGTCACTTTCTCTAACCTGGACCTGAGGTAGTGCATGTAAAAAATCAGAGCATTGCCTAATGGCCATGGGATGAGACTCAATAGTCTGGATGTCCTTCATGTTAACACCAGGTAGCGCCAATAAGTGCATGTGGATCGGCACATATAGTTCGCCCACAATTGAAAAATGATACTCCTGAAGCAAAAAGTAATTAGGAAGTATACTACCAGCAATGGAGTTTTCAATAGCCATCACGGCATGATCGGCTTTACCGGATTTCAGAGACTCACATAAACTATGAAAGGTAAGACACTCAATGGTGGTTATCGACTCACCAAAAAATGTCCTGGCAGCCAACTCATGGAAGCTAGCCGCAATACCCTGAATGGCTACGGTGTTTTTTTGTGCTTTGTTTTTCGTGACGGACTTTTTCATAAAATGAAAAGTCCCGGTTTCTTGGCCGGGACTTTGAATTTCTTTGGTTAATGGCAAGTCAATTCAGTCCCGCATGGTCTGAAAAAAATAATAATAAAAATAAAATCGTGCGGTCTTCATTGTCTTACGTGTAGCGAATAAACCTGAATTTTCTGAACCCTCAAAATCTGTGGAATAATTTTTAAAAATACTAACTGATGTTAGTTGCTCGAATAGATCTATTTTTTGCGTGTTGACTTGCGGTTAGCATCCTGGTGCGGTAGCTTAGGTTTAGCCTTCTTCGATTTGGCCTTTTTCAACTCCTCGCGGATGTTGTAGCGTATAGCCTGCCAGTATTCACGACCATAGTCAACAAATATTTCAGAGCCTGCCGGAATGTTTTTAACGGCCTTAATGTAGCAGCGCCTATGAAAAACATAATATTCACAATTGTTGGTGACTCCGGGGATACGGACAATTCCCCTGGCATCGTTGGCATACCGCGCCTTGGCTTTTTTGTATTTCCAGGCATCGATCACATGGGTACTGAAGACAAAAAAGACGTAACCATTTCGGTCATCCGCCATCTTTTCGACCTCCTTCCAGGTAAGAATCTCACCCTTATACTCCACAATCCATGTTCCCTTCTTGATCGGAACCTTGGTAAACAATCCTTTACCAGCCCCAGGAATTAAGGACTTCTTTACAATAAGATGCTTTTCTAATAATGCCATAAAAAAATGATTGCGAAAATGACAAAATCCAACCGGAAGACCTAATCCTTTGAGCAGTAAAGAATCAAAGACTCAGCACCTAAAGTACTCGAGCATGCAGCCCTTGGCCTATCGTATCGTTTAGGTTATCCATGAACCAGGTTTTTAACACAGTAGAGTATCCAACGGTACGCTAAAACATAATAGAATCGGATGATACTCTACACTCTAAGCTCATTGTTTTGAAGAAAAATAAAACCATGAGAAACACACCATCAAAAATCAATTTATCAAAACGACTGATCACTAAAAACTCTGAAAGTTTCCGAAAAACTGCGGTTCAGTACAAAAAGGAAATCCATAAGTTGAATCAGGAAAACAAACGACTCAAGAGGACCTCCCTTTCGGTGGCACATGACCTAAAAAATCATTTGCAAAGTCTGCTGCTGACCATTAAATCTGAGCCAGAGCATAAACAAGAAGCTGTTTATCAGAGGATACTTCATCAAACACTCGCCATGAAGGAAACGGTAAGTTTGATCAGTGAATATGAAAACATCTATAATCAACGACATTCAACCGATCCTATTGAAATTCTTTTTGAAACCTCTATGCTGTGGGAAGGTGAGGTTACGGCCGGAATGGTCTGTGACTTTGATGATGGAAAACTAAACATGCACAGAGGTGCATTCAGACAAATCCTGATCAACCTTATCGGTAATTCGGTTAAACATTCGATTCAAAGACCGGTCAATGTTTTTTTAAATCTGAAAAGAAAAGATAGGTTCATTGAATTCGCCTACAAGGACAATGGAGAAGGAATACCCGAACACATCATTGAGTTTATAGAAAAACTTAAGCCTGCATCAAATCCTGGAGTAGACTCCGGCACCGGACTTTGGCTGATCCGTGAAATCATTGAAGAGAATAACGGCAAACTATGGTTTGAAAATGGTGAAATTCTTTTCCTTCTTCCTGCTGAATTCGGTCCTTATCCGGAGGACTAAATCAAAAACTCATCCCACAAACCACCGTGGTTGTGTACATAGTCTTTTAGAAAAATTGTATAGGAAGGTTTATAGGGTCGTCGCCTGAGCACCATACCGGCCTCCTCCGGAGTACAATCACCTTTACGGGTATTGCATCGTTTGCAGGCTGTTACTAGATTGTTCCAGGTATGGGCCCCACCTTTAGAACTGGGATTCACATGATCGATTGTAAGATCCTTTCGGGTGCCGCAATACTGGCATTCATTTTGATCCCGTCTAAAAATATTTTGCCTGGTTAAACTTATCACGCGAAACGGCGCTGGTATATACCGATTGAGCCGAATAACTGAAGGCATAGGAAACGATCGGGTTACTGAGCGCATGAGCTGCTCCCCTGCCGGTTTGATGAGCTCACTTTTATTCAGAAAGACGAGTGTAAAAGCACGCTCCGCAGAACAGACCATGAGGGGACTATAGTCCTGATTGAGCACAAGCACCCTGTTCATCATGATACGAAATATAACAAGCGTTCATGGAAAGGGCAATACACTAGCCAGGTAAAAAGTGGGGCCTATCGCTTAATACTTCTAAGTTCGCGTTTGGACTCGCGTTCACGAATATGCTCCCGCTTATCGTGAATTTTACGCCCCCTCGCAATGGCAATTTCCACTTTTGCAAAACCGCGTTCACTGATGTACAAGCGGAGCGGAACAATAGTCAGTCCCTTTTCCTGT
>Ga0315904_10005807_pt1 | contig 17037 bp, 17 predicted proteins | sample LakEriMetagenome_6_FD_203529 | JGI IMG/M metagenome (GOLD analysis project Ga0315904, IMG submission 203529) | Freshwater fungal communities from buoy surface, Lake Erie, Ohio, United States - Buoy 12 MA120 | ecosystem: Environmental > Aquatic > Freshwater > Lake | place: USA: Lake Erie, Ohio...
ATCTCAAGGATCAATTCCGTGCGATCGAGCACCCTGACCTTCCAGGCGCGTTCAAGGTTGCGCTGCTGGATCGCCGAGATCTCGTGATCAAAAAGCACCAGGTTGACGCCAAGCGTCTCGATGGTCTGGCCGAGCTCCTCGACCTTGCCTCGCCCGAGATAAAGACCAGGATCAGGACGGGGCCGATGACAGGCAGCCCGCGCACTGACTGCATGACCCGCCGAGACCGCCAAGGCAGCGAGTTCATCAAGCGAGGCATCATCGCGACGATCGCGACCGATGGCCACCCCGATCAGGAGGGTTCGGGAGGCCGCCTGAGCGGTGCTGTGGCGATCAACATTCGGGGCTTCGCCGGTACGGGAGTCTGGCGCCGGCTGGGGGGGAAAGGCTCTCAATGCGTCCTTCAGTCCTGCGCGCCCTCATCCTGAGAGAAATTGACAGGACGTGCGGGTACGACGGTGGAGATGGCATGCTTGTACACCATCTGGGTGACCGTGTTCTTGAGCAGAACCACATACTGGTCAAAGGCATCGATCTGGCCCTGGAGCTTAATGCCATTGACGAGATAGATAGAGACCGGAATGTGTTCCCGGCGTAGCTGGTTGAGGAAGGGATCCTGGAGGAGTTGTCCCTTGTTGCTCATGAAGGCCTCGGCGCGTGTGTTTGTTTTTTGGTCACTGTACCGGAAAAGTGGGCACCACGGTCAAGTGGTGGGTGCATAAGGATTGGTTCCTGAGCGGAACTCGATTCGCAGTGGCGTGCCCTGAAGCCCGAACTTGTCTCTGAACCAGCCTTCCAGATAGCGTCGATAGCCATCGGGCACACGGTCCAGAGCATTGCCATGAATCACGACGATCGGCGGGTTCTGGCCGCCTTGATGGGCATAACGCAGCTTGGGGCGCACCATTCCGCGTCGCGGGGGCGTCTGACGTTCAACGGCCTCGTGCAGGGCGCGAGTCAAACGAGGCGTGGGCAGTTTGGCGAAAGCCGCAGCGTGCGCTTCGTTGACCGAACGCATCAGTGCACCAATCCCTTTGCCCTCACGGGCACTGACGAAGTGGGTGCGGGCAAAGGATAAAAAGCCGAGCTTGCGTGCCATCTCGACCTTAATTCGATCACGCTGATGATCGTCCGCCAGATCCCATTTGTTGATTCCGACGACCAGGGCCCTGCCCGACTCGAGAACAAATCCCGCAATGTGGGCATCCTGATCCGCGACATCCTGAGAGGCATCCAGCAGCAGCACACAGACATGGCTGTCCTCGATGGCCTGAAGGGTCTTGACGACCGAAAACTTCTCGATCATCTCGGTCACCTTGCCTCGCCTGCGCACCCCTGCGGTATCGACCAGCGTGTAGGCCTTGCCTCCCCGATCAAAATCGGCCGAAACCGCATCACGGGTGGTCCCGGGCTGATCGAAGGCAATCATGCGTTCCTCGCCCAGCAGGGTGTTGATGAGCGTGGACTTGCCCACATTGGGCCGGCCCACGACCGCAACCCGGATTCGGCGCGGGCGTGTGACGGCCGCAGCATCGACTCCGCTGGGTGGGTCGGATGGCGTCTCGGTCGAGGCGGGTGAGATCTCAGCAGACACCCCCTCGATCGCTGGAGGCGCCACGGGCTCAGACCACTGCTCAACCGGCTCCGGCGCCTCAGGCAGACAGGTCTCGATGAGGTCAGCCACTCCGTCACCATGGGCAGCCGAAATCGCCCAGGGCTCACCCAGACCGAGCGACCAGAAATCGGCCACGGCAGTTGCGCGAGGCTGGCCTTCGGTCTTATTGACCGCGAGGACCACACGGGCGGCGGTCTTGCGAAGCTCATTGGCAATATCGCGATCGCGGCCTGCCATGCCCTCACGGCCATCCACGACGAACACGACCAGATCCGCCTCGAGCACGGCCTGGCGGGCCTGACGCGCCATCTCGGCGGCGATGCCCGTTTTGGCGACCGGCTCGAAGCCCCCGGTGTCGATCACGATGTAACGACGCGACCCGACCCGACCCGTGCCGTAATGACGGTCTCGGGTGAGGCCGGGAATGTCTGCGACCAGGGCCGCACGACTGCGAGTCAGGCGATTAAAGAGCGTCGACTTGCCGACATTTGGGCGCCCGACCAGGGCGACGACCGGGGTCCGCCGGGGTGCTACATCACGGTCGGTCAAGGCAGCCGCCACGCATGAAGGCTGCCGCCCGTGGTCTGCACCACCACCAAGCCCTGAACGCCCACCGGAGGCGCGATGATCGGCTTGCCATCGGTGGCCGTCACGGCACCAAGCACTCCGTCGGTCCGAGTGAACCAGAGCACTCGTCCTTCCCGATCGCCCACGGCAATGCTGGCGCCGGCAATGAAGGGCGCACTCAGGCGGCGTCGGTCGAAGCCGGTGGCTCGCCAGCCCACCTGGCCCCGTCGATCGAACGCACGCACACGGTCATCCGCGTCGGCCGAAACCAAGCCGGCATCGTCGACATCAAACCCGGTCGCCGACGAAAACTCCTGTGACCAGACCAACCGACCCGTTGCCAGTTCGAAGCAACCGATCCGCCCCTGGTAAGCCACTGCACAGATCTCGCGGCCGATCACCAGCGGCGTGCCCACCACATCGGCGATCCGTTCAAGCTCATTGGCGCCTCTGGGTTGAGCGAGCGCAACATCCCAGCGCGGCGCACCGGAATTGAGCGCAAGTGCCACGAGACGTCCACCGGGCATGCCGATAAAGGCTGTTCCTGGAATCACAGCGATCCCACCGGCGTTTCGCAGCACGAGGGGCGGGTTCTGGCGCTGATAGTTCCAGAGTCGCTTGCCTGTACTGGCTTCAAAAGCCAGGACCCGGTTATCGCTCGCGCGAACGACCACCGTGCCATCAGCGACCGCGGGTGCGGTGACGACCTCGGCACCCACCGGCGCAGTCCAGAGAAATCCACCCTGCGCATCGAAGGCACGAAGCTCACCATCGCGTGTGGCCACCACCGCAAGATTGCCGTCGGATCCCACGCCTGCGGTAAGAGGCTTGCCTGCCTTGATCCGCCATGCGACCTGACCGGTCTCCAGCGCCACACGTGTCAAGGTGCCGTCTGCAGCGGCCGCCCAGACGGACCCACCCGCAATCGCCGGAACAAACCCAGGGCCTGAATTTGCGCCGAGGGCAATCGACCAGGCAGCGGTGGGCTTGATTACGCCGGTTGCGGCCGGCAAGGGCGCAGGCCCCGATGACGAGGTCGCAAAGAGCGAGCAACCGCTCAGGACACCCGCGCAAAGGATGCTGGCAAGAAGAGGACGACGAGCCCGCATGGATCAGGCGCCTCCGAGTGCATCGAGCTTGAGCTGCACCAGCTGACGCAGCGGACTGTTTGGCTGCAGCTTCTCAAGGGCCTCCTTGTAGGCTGCCCGCGCTTCGCCGGGTTTGGCTTGCGCAACCAGGACATCGCCTCGCCGATCGGCAAACGCACCTGCATGGGATCCTGCATCCGAGACGGTCAGGGTCTTGATCGCTTCGTCGTAGGCCTTTTCATCGAGCAACACGCCGGCCAGACGCAAGCGAGCAAGCAGCCGATGGTCCGGATCCGAGGACTTGTCGATTACCCACTGCAAGGGCGGCTTGGCGGCCTTCAGGTCCCCCGACTCAAACCAGGCACGAGCGGTGAGAAGCGCGCCCATCGACGCGTAGATCGTCCCGGGATACTTCTCGAAGAGTTCGCCTGAAACCTGCTTGACGCTGGCCATGTCGCGAGCATCGACGGCCTTGCGCAACCGCTCATGGATGACACTCGCCTCGACCGATTGCTTCTGCTGCCACCAGCCATAGCCTCTCCAGCCTGCAATGGCCAGCAGCACCACGGTGATGACCGCCAGAATGGGGGTCCCCCATCGATTCCAGAAGGCTCGCAGCGCGTCTATCTGGTCTTGTTCCTGCAGGTCGTAAGCCATCTGGATATCCTGAAATTTCGATCGGATGATTGTGTTTCTAGGCAGTCGCATCTGCTTTGGACTGCGACTGTCGGTGAGTTAGTCGGAGTCGGCCACCAGCGCATCAAGCAGCCGATCGGCCAGTTGATCGAGCGCAACCGGTTGCTGGCTGCCCTGCCCCTGCTCACCCGCGGGCCCCCGCAACGATTTGACCATGGCGATGCCCTGCGCAGCCTCATCTTCACCGATGACGACCGCATACGCCGCACCGCTGGCATCGGCCCGCTTGAACTGCGACTTGAAGCTGCCCCCACCGGCATGCAGGATCACTTCGAGACCCGCCGTACGAAGCGCCTCGGCGGACTGAAAGGCCAGGCTTGCCGCCGTGGCCCCTTGATGGACCACATACACATCACAGCCGGTGTCGCCCACCTGAACATCGCATTCGCGCATGAGCTCAAGTAGTCGTTCGATACCGATCGCAAATCCGCAGGCGGGCGCCGGCTTGCCTCCCAGCATGCCGATCAGTGGATCGTAGCGCCCGCCGCCACAAATGGTGCCCTGAGCGCCCAGGCGGTCGGTGACCCATTCGAAGACCGTGCGGTTGTAGTAATCCAGGCCACGGACCAGACGGGGATTGATGGTGAACGGGATGCCAATGGAGCGCAGCAGGGACTGAACACCCTCGAAGTGGAGTCGCGACTCCTCGCCCAGGTAGTCGCCCAGCTTGGGGGCCGCTTCGACCAACGCCTGCATGGCGTGATTCTTGGTGTCGAGGATACGCAGCGGGTTGCTGTGCAGCCGCCTGCGCGCGTCATCGTCCAGCAGGTCGGCATGCGCTTCGAAGTAGGCAATCAGAGCCTCGCGATGCTCTCTTCGCTCGGGCGCATCGCCAATGCTGTTGAGTTGCAGATTCACGCCCGACAGACCCAGATCGTCCCAAAGACGCTGGCACATCGCGATCACCTCGGCATCGATATCCGGGCCCGCGAAGCCCAGGGCCTCGATGCCGATCTGATGAAACTGCCGATATCGGCCACGCTGGGGCCGCTCGTGCCGAAACATGGGCCCGGTGTACCAGAGCCGGCGCGGGCCGTCGTAGAGCAGATTGTGCTCAATGACCGCCCTCACCACGCCAGCGGTGTTTTCGGGCCGCAAGGTGAGATGTTCGCCATTGAGCGCATCCTCAAAGGAGTACATCTCCTTTTCGACAATGTCGGTCACCTCGCCGATGCCTCGCTTGAAGAGCGCGGTGTGCTCCACGATCGGTGTACGGATCTGCCGGTAACCGTAGCTGCGGGCCCAGTGGGCAACCACATGCTCCAGGTGCTCCCAGCGCAGGCTGTCGCTGGGCAAAAGATCATTCATGCCCTTCACGCCACTCAGGCGTGCGGGTTTGGCAGAAGCGTTGGCGGATGAATCGCGACTCATGCAGCAGAACCGATCGAAGCGGGAGCGCAGGCCTGGCCATAGCGTCGTTGGACATAGTCGTCCACGATCGCCTGGAATTCCTGGGCAATGTGATCGCCCTTGAGAGTCACCGTGCGCTGGCCGTCCACGAACACGGGAGCCACCGGCGCTTCATCGGCGCCCGGCAAGGAGATGCCGATGTCGGCATGCTTGGACTCGCCGGGCCCGTTAACCACACAGCCCATCACCGCAACCTGCATCGACTCGACCCCTGGAAATTGCAAACGCCAGATCGGCATCTGCGCCCGTAGATAGGTCTGGATCTGGTCGGCGAGTTCCTGAAAAAAAGTACTGCTGGTCCGACCACACCCCGGGCAGGCAATCACCATCGGGGTAAAGGCCCGCAGTCCCATGGTCTGGAGGATTTCCTGGGCGACCACCACTTCACGGGTGCGATCGCCCCCGGGTTCAGGAGTGAGGGATACCCGGATGGTGTCACCAATGCCATCCTGCAACAGCAGACCCAAGGCCGCGGTGGAGGCGACGATGCCCTTGCTCCCCATGCCAGCTTCGGTCAGACCCACATGCAAGGGATAGTCACAGCGACGGGCCAGCTCACGGTACACCGCAACCACATCCTGAACATTGGAGACCTTGGCCGACAGAATGATCCGGTTGCCAGCCAGCCCGACCTCTTCGGCCTGGTGGGCACTGTCGATGGCCGAGGTGACCAGCGCCTCTCGCATCACCTGACTGGCCTCCCAGGGGCTGGTGCGCGCCGCGTTGGCGTCCATGAGGCGGGCCAGCAGGGATTGATCCAGACTGCCCCAGTTGACGCCGATGCGAACCGGCTTGTCGTACTTGATCGCCGCCTCGATCATGCTGGCGAAATTGCCGTCGCGCTTGCTGCCCGACCCGACATTGCCGGGATTGATCCGGTACTTCGACAGCGCCTGCGCACAGTCGGGAAACTGCGCCAGCAACTTGTGTCCGTTGTAATGAAAATCGCCCACGAGCGGTACGTCGATGCCCATACGATCGAGCTGATTGCGCAGCGCGATCACTTCGCGGGCCGCTTCGGGCGTATTGACCGTCACCCGAACGATCTCCGAGCCCGCCTGCGCCAGGGCCTTGACCTGGATCGCGGTTCCGATGGGATCGGCGGTATCGGTATTGGTCATGGACTGAACCACCACCGGACGCCCCCCTCCGATTCGGACCTCGCGCTGCGCCCACCGCACGATGACTTCGCGGGTGATGCGTCGGGCCTGAGGGCCCACAGGCATGGGATGGGCATGGGCGGTCGATGAAACTTGCGGCGAGGTGCTCATGGCAGGCTGCCTTTGGCGATGGTGGTTCCAGGTTGGGTCTGTGCGGCCAGATTGACCGAGCGACCAGCAAACTCCAGAACGGTACTGGCTGAATTGCCTACCGTATAGGTGGCAGGCCCTTTTAATTGAAGGGTCAGGGGCATGGACGGACGCACCAGTCCCATGTGCAGGACTCGATCCCCCTGGTCCCGAACTTCAACCCAGGATTCACGCCGGGAAGAAATCACAAGCGATTGTGGCCAGGAAATCGCCCCTGACAAGGTCGGGCTCGCAGTTTCGGAGACCGACGGCCCGCCCGGGATCGCCGCCGCAGAAGGCAATGCGGCCTCTGCTGCCGATGAGGCGCTGCTCGAGCGCGTTGCGGGGGTGTCCCCGACGCCCGAGGGATTCCCTCCAGGCTCAGCGATAGGCAGCGACAGTGCCGCGTTCTGGTCGGCGACCACGGAAGGCGGGGCTGCGGTGGCGGGCGCCGCATGCTCTTGTCGAGCCCTGACAGATTCACGCAGCCCCTGGATCGCATCGGGCCAGATCAGAAGCGCAGACCCCGCTAGCACGGCCAGCAAAGCCGCTGCGCCCCAGAATACGCGGCGCATGCCGCTGCCGGACCCGCTGCGAAACCCAAGCCCATCGCCCCGGCGCGGCAGCCGAGCCTCGAGACTTGGGGCGGGTCTGAGCAAGTCGGGAGAATTCGCCGAGGGTAACTGGGCCAGCAACCCATCGACCTCGACCGAAAGGAGACGGGCATACGAACGCAAGGCCGCCCTGCTGAAGGCGGTGCCAGGGAGTCGCTCCCAGTCGGCTGCCTCGATCGCCTGAAGATGACGGGGACTCAAGCGCAACCGCTGAGCAACATCGTGCAGGGTGAGCCCCGCCGCTTCACGGGCCTCGCGCAATTGATCGGCGCGATCAATCACCGAAGGCCCCTCTTTGCAGCAGGCCAGCCTCACGCGAATCGGGAAACTGCCTGCGCAGCTGTGCTGACAGGCTGTTCATCGCCTCGCGCTGTCCGCTTTTTCGGGCGACGCGAATCCCCAGCCAGAGCGTTTCGGCGCTGGGCGGATAACTGGCAAGCAATCGCTGCGCATGGAATTCCGCCTGATCGATCTGTTGTCGCCGCAGGTGGATCTCAGCCAGGTGATACATCGACACCGGGTTCGCCGGATCCAGCTGGAAAGCCTTCTGGAGGTACTCCTGAGCCGTGGCTTCATCGCCCAGACGCAATGCACAGACGCCTGCGTTGTGCAGCGGCCGTGCGGGCGTGGCGTACAGGGGATCCTTGAGGGCAGTCATGAACTCAGCAATTGATTCTCGAGGCCGACCGGTCTGGCACAGAAACCAGCCATAGTTGTTGCGCAGTTCAGAGTCGTTGGGGCTCAAGGCCAAGGCTCTGCGAAAGGCCGACTCGGCCTGGGCCGCATCCCGCAGATCCATATAGATCAAGCCAAGCATGCCATGCGCCTTGGCGAGCTCGGGATCGATGCTCAACGCGGAGCGCACCTCATCCAGGGCCCGTGCATGGCTGCCTTGCTGATAGAGCGCACTGGCCAGTTCTAGCCGAATCAACGCACGCCGCTGAGTGTCTTCCTGGGTACCGCGCGAATCCGAAGCTGTCCGCCCGGATCCTGGGGTTGATTCTGACTGGAAGGCGCGCACTGCAGGCGCTGGCGGGCTTGCATCTCGACGCGTTGCGGGTCTGACTGCGGGAGAGCCCGGCGTGTCCTGAACGACACGAGGCGGCTCTTCCACCGTAGTGCATGCGGCGCCGAGGAGCACAAAGAATCCGCCGACAACGAACCGAAATCGCTTCATCGCGTCTCTCATCGTCTCAGGAGATCTGATCCTGCAGGCGCCGCAAGGGCTGCTCCACCGGGGCGCGTGCCATCCGCTCAGCCAGTCGAGTGCGATCCGCGATATCGCCGGCCAATTGACCGCAGGCCGCATCGATATCGTCGCCACGGGTCCGACGAACCGTGGTGACGCAACCTGCATCGATCAGCCGCTGCGCAAAAGCCTTGATCCGCTCGGGGGGCGAGCGTCTCAGACCCGATTGCGGAAACGGGTTGAAGGGAATGAGATTGAACTTGCAGGGCACATCGCGCACGCACTCGAGCAGGGCACGGGCGTGGGCGTCGGAGTCGTTGACGCCATCGAGCATCACGTACTCAAAGGTGATGAAGTCGCGGGGCGCGGCCTCGAGATAGCGGCGGCAGGCGGCCATCAGCTCAGCCAGCGGGTACTTGCGGTTGATGGGCACCAACCGATCTCGCAGTTCATCGTCAGGCGCATGCAGCGACACCGCAAGAGCGACCGGCTGATCATCCTTGAGACGGTCCATCATGGGCACCACGCCCGAGGTGGAGACCGTGACCCGGCGCCGGGACAGCCCATAACCGTGGTCATCGAGAAGAATGCGCAGCGCCAGCAACGTGGGCTCGTAATTGAGCAGTGGCTCGCCCATCCCCATAAAGACCACGTTGGTGATACGCCGATCATGATCGTGAGGCCCCTCGTCATCGGCATCGATGACCGCATGCGATCGGGGCCCGAGCAATCGGTTGGCCAACCAGACCTGGCCGACGATTTCGGCCGAGGTGAGGTTACGGGCAAAACCCTGCTTGCCAGTGGAACAGAAAGCGCAATTCACCGCGCAGCCCGCTTGAGTCGAGATGCACAGGGTTCCGCGATGTGATTCTGGAATGAACACCGACTCGACCGCGTTGCCCTGCCCTACATCGAGCAACCACTTGCGGGTCCCGTCGCTGGCAGTGCGATCACTCAGGATGCCAGGGGACTGGATCCGCCCCTGCTGCGCGACCTTCGCCCGAAAACTACGGGACAGGTCGGTCATCGCCTCAATGTCGGACTGGTACCGACGATGCATCCAGCGCATCAGTTGCTGGCCGCGAAAGGGTTTTTCGCCCCACTCGCGACACAGCGACGCTAGGCCGGCGCGATCGAGACCGAGCAAGTCGACCGGTTCGATGGCGCCAGCGACAGTCATCGGCTGTACAGGTTCATCCCCGCAAAGAAGAAAGCCACTTCGTTGCGGGCGGTTTCGGGGCCATCGGAGCCGTGCACCGCATTGGCGTCGATGCTGTCGGCAAAATCGGCGCGAATGGTGCCGGGCGCGGCTTTCTTCGGGTCGGTTGCGCCCATGAGGTCACGGTTTTTCTGAATGGCGTTTTCACCTTCGAGCACCTGAATCATGACCGGGCCCGACACCATGAATCCCACCAGTTCACCAAAGAAAGGACGCTCACGATGAACCGCATAGAAGGCCTCGGCTTCGGCGCGAGACAGATGGGCCATGCGGGAGGCGACGACTTTCAGGCCTGCCGACTCGAAGCGGGCATAGATCTGGCCGATCACATTCTTGGCAACGGCATCGGGCTTGATAATGGAAAGGGTGCGTTCGACGGCCATGAGGGCTCCACGAAAAGGCTTCAAAAAGAGGGGGTTATCAGCTGAACTGCGTGCGATTGCGCAGACGCCGTAAAGCCCGTTACTGTAGCACGGAGCCCAAGGGGTGCGGGTTTCGCTGGCGCAAACGGCGGGCTCGCGGCAAGGTCAAGCCAGCCCGCCCCGCCTGCGCCGAGACCTCAGGAGAGCACATGCACAATCCCTACTCACAATCCGGTTGAAATCGGACGGCCCCTGCCCTACATTTCGCCTTGCGCGTCGATGGGACGCGTCTTTCATCCACTCGGAATCAACGCACCGGAGTTCAAAGACCATGGCCTACGAGCCGCAAAACCATGCTTCGATGCCTTTCGGGCATACCGCAACCCCAGGATCCGCCCTGCAGACCCACCGGGTGCTGCGCAACACCTATGCCCTGCTGGCCCTGTCCATGGTGCCCACCGTCCTGGGCGCCTGGCTCGGTGTCAAGACCGGCTTCTCGTTCTTTGCAGGCAGCCCCCTGATCGGCTTCGTTGTGTTTCTGGCCATTGCCTTCGGGTTCTTCTGGGCAATCGAGCGCAACAAGAACAGCGGCCTGGGTGTTGCCCTGCTGCTGGGTTTCACATTCTTCATGGGATTGATGCTGTCACGCCTGATCGGCAATGTGCTGGGCTTGGCCAACGGCGCACAGCTCATCATGACTGCCTTTGGCGGGACCGCAGTGATCTTCGGCGTCATGGCCACGGTCGCCACCGTGTCCAAACGCGATTTCACTGGCATGGGCAAGTTCCTGTTCATGGGCATGATCCTGATCGTGCTGGCCGCCTTGGCGAACATCTGGCTGCAGATGCCTGCGCTGATGCTCACGATCTCTGTGCTGGCCGTACTGATTTTCTCGGCCTTCATCCTGGTCGACCTGCAGCGCGTGGCGCGCGGTGAAGAGACCAACTACGTCACGGCAACGCTCGGGGTCTATCTGAGCGTTTACAACGTGTTCTCGAACCTGCTGGCGCTGCTCGGCATCACCGGCGGTAACAACGACTGACACGCTCGAGACAAGGCTGGGCGTCAGGCGTTCAATGACCTGAAGCCCACCTTTCGGTCGATCGGCCCGGGAGCAGCACGCTGCCCCGGGCTTTTTATTGCCTTGATCGAGGTGAGCGCAGGCAGGTCGCCCAGGCCCTCATGCCCGCAGGCAGGCACAGCCCCATTCGAAGCAAGCGCCCGGTATCGGTCTTACTCAAAGACCGCGATCGATTCCACATGGGCCGTATGGGGGAACATGTTGATGACCCCCGCCTGCTTGAGTGTCCAGCCGCCTTCATGCACCAGGATCGCGGCGTCGCGGGCCAGCGTGGCCGGGTTGCAAGACACGTACACGATTCTCGATGGGCGAGTGTTCCCAGGGAGACTCAGCACCTGGGCAAGCGCATGGGCGCCTTCGCGCGGCGGATCCACCAATAGGCGGTCGAAATCGCCCAGCGCCTTCCAGTGCTCGGCATCAAGCTCGAACAAATTGGCTACATCAAACCGGGTCTTGTCCTGCAGGCCATGATCGCGGGCCCCCTGCTCCGCACGCCTGACCAGTGAGGCACTGCCTTCAATACCCACCACCTCGCGGGCGCGAGTGGCGATCGGCAAAGTGAAGTTGCCCAGACCGCAGAAAAGATCGGCGATGCGATCGTGGGCCTGAGGATCCAGCAACCCCACGGCGCGATTGACCAGCACCGCATTGATCTGATGGTTGACCTGGGTGAAGTCGGTAGGCAAAAACGGCATACGCAGCCCGAATTCGGGCAAAGCGTAATGCAGGCCATCGCGGCGGGCGGGTGGGAAGGGCTCGATTTTGTCGGGCCCACCGGTTTGTAGCCAGAAGTCCACCGCATGGTGCTGAGCAAACGCCCGCAGGTGGGCTTCGTCTTCGGGCAGCAGGGGTTGCAGAATGCGCAACACCAAGGCCAGACGATCCTCGCCCAGCGACACCTCGATCTGGGGCAGGCGATCGCGCAGACTCAAGGACTCCACCAGACGACGCAATGGGATGAGCAAGGACGATACCCGCGGCGGCAGCACTTCACACTGCTGCATATCAGCGACATAACTCGAGCCGCGCTCATGAAAGCCCACCAGCACACCGCCCTTGCGAGGGACGTGGCGCACCGACAGCCGGGCGCGGTACCGATAGCCAAAGGCGGGGCCGACAATCGGTGCAAGCATCTGGGCGGGGCGTAAACGTCCGACATGCCAGAGCGTGTCCTCGAGCACCCGCTGCTTGATCGACACCTGGGCTCGCGGCTGCACATGCTGCATGGCACAGCCCCCGCACACACCGAAGTGAGGGCAGGCCGGCACAGCCCGCATCGGGCTTTCGCGAACAACCTCGACCGTCTCGGCCACGTCGAAACGGGGCTTTCGACGCACGACCTGCGCTCGCACCACCTCGCCCGGCAGTGCACCGCGCACAAACACGACCTTGCCATCATGGCGCGCAATCCCTCGGGCCTCGAGATCGAGCGACTCGATCTCCAGCATGAGGGCTGGCCCCTGGGCCGACTCGCGGGGCGGGGGCCGACTCACTGCGGCCAGGCCTGCAGGAACTGCTGCCAGTGCTCGCCCGGCAGCGCCGCAAAGGTCTGCCGCGCCAGATCGATCTCAGCCTGATAGGCCTCAGGGCTCAGCGCACCGCGCATCAGCTGGAAGCGGCAGTAGAGCAACCAGGTATTGGCCACATCGGTCTCGCAGTAGTCACGCACCTCGTCCTTGCGCCCTGCGTGCCAGGCAGACCAGACCTGCGAGCCATCCATGCCCAGCTTGCCTGGAAATCCACACAGGCGGGCCAGCTGATCGAGCGGTGCGTTCGCTCGACCGTTGTACATGGCCAGCAGATCCATCAGGTCGGTATGACGGGCATGGTATCGGCTGAGGTAATTGTTGTAACGGAAGTCCCGGTCATCCTCGCCCTGATCCCAGAACCGCGGGGCTTGCACCGCATGAATCATGGCGCGGTAATTCAGAACCTGCAGGTCAAAACCGCTTCCGTTCCAGGAGACCAGGGTCGGACTGTGCTTGCCGATCGTGGCGAAAAAGCCCTGAACCGTGCGCCGCTCTTCGGATCGATCGCCTGCAAGCGAATGCACCCGCAACCCTTGATCGCTGCGCATCAGCATCGACACCACCACCACCTGATGCAGATGAAGGGGCAGAAAATCGGACCCTCCCGTCTGCTCGCGCCGTCTCACCAGCGCTGCCTCGACCACTTCGGTATCCGAGCCCGTCAGGCCCCAGGCTGCGCGAAGCCCCTGCGCATCGGGGATGGTTTCGATGTCGAAAACAAGAACCGGAGTCATGTCGGGGGGATGGGAGCGGGGCGTTCAGGGTGCGGCGAAATCAGCCACCAGGGCATCCAGGGCCGCCGGTCGGCATCAACGACGCGGCAAATAAGGCAAGGGGTCGACCGGCTTGCCCTGGCGTCGGATCTCGAAATGCAGCCGCGGCGAGGTGCCCCCGGTATCACCAAGCTCGGCGATGCGTTCACCCCGGGCAACGCTCTGACCTTCCTTGACCAGCAATTTGCTGTTGTGTGCATAGACCGACAACAGCTCATTGGCGTGCTTGACGATGATGAGGTTGCCGTAGCCGCGCGGGCCATTGCCGCTGAAAATCACCCGTCCCTCTGCTGCAGCGAACACGGGTTCACCCGTACTGCCTGACAACGCAATGCCTTTGCCAGTATCGGTGTAACCCTGCAGAACTCGGCCTGGTACGGGCCAGGCGAAATCAACGTCACCCCGGGTCGCTCCCCCCACCTGCGGTGCCGCCGGGGCCGATCCAGCGGCAGGCGTCACCAGCGGTTTGGCTGCTAGCGGCGCCGCTGGGCTTGCCGGAGCCAGAGCAGATGTCGATGGGGCTGCAGCACCCGTGATGGCGGATGCCGAAGCAGATGAGGCTGCAGGACGCGCCTCCAGCGGGCGCGCCTCGAGCGGACGACTCTCGATGGCACGGGATTCGATTGCAGGCGCAACCAGAGGGGTGGTCTGCACCGCTGAAACAGGTCCAGTCGGCCCATTCGGGTTGACTTCAGCAGCGGGCCGAGCGGGCGAGCTTGCTGCAGGGCGCGCCGCCGAACCCGCAGCAGCCGCCGCAGGCTGAGGCGCCCAAGCCGCTGCTGTGCCTGCAGACTGGACCGGCGCAGCGCTCGATGGCCGAGCGGGAACGACCGGTGCAGGCTGAACACGCACGGGGGATGCACTCAGATGGCCGCCGGCCGGCGTCGTGCGCGACTCGACGGGCGCCGGGGGGGAAGATGCGCAGGCAGCCAGCACGAGGCTTGCCGAAAGCACTGGCAGGACCCGCAGAGCAGGACCGCAAAGCATGAAAACAGGGCCGAACAGGATTCGAAGCGTCTCGCGCACCGTCGACATCAGGAGGTTCCTCGTTGCAGAGGGACGAATCGTACCGCGTCAAGCAGATGCAGGCGCCAATCATCTTGGCCGGGCCGCTCCACCCAGTGCAACACCTGCTGGCGTGCAGGCCCCTGGAGCACCGGAGCGATCAGCCGTCCGCCAACCGTCATCTGCATCAGCAAGGGTTCAGGCACTGCATCACCCGCGGCCGCCAGGATGATGGCATCGAAGGGCCCTTGGTCCGGGAGCCCCTGAAAACCGTCGCCATAGGCCAGGCGCAGGTTGGGCAGGCGCAAAGGCCTGAGATTGGCGCGGGCCGATTCATGCAGGCCTCTGATCCGCTCCACTGAAAAGACTTCGCCAAACACCCGGGCGAGCACCGCCGCCTGATAGCCGCAACCCGTGCCCACCTCAAGCACTTTGGCCGATCGCAGCTCCCGTTCGGTGCGCCCCTGCACCAACAGTTCGATCATGCGCCCGACCGTGCTGGGCTTGGAAATGGTCTGACCCTGACCGATGGGCAAAGCCACATCCTCATAGGCTCGACTGGCCAGAGCCGCATCGACGAAGCCCTCCCGGGGCACGAAACCCATGGCGGCCAGAACCGAGGGATGACGGATGCCCTGGCTCGCAAGGGCGGCAACCATACGCTCGCGCGCCCGCACAGCACCACCCATGGCCCCTGCCCCACCTGCGCCCAAGGGCGCACCCACAAAGCCCCCCGGATTGCCCCCCGGATTGCCCCCGGGATTGCCAGCCGGCGTGCCAGCGCGCGCGACCGGGCCTGCCGGCCGCCGGGGCGAAGGCGTGACCGGGAAAGCAGGCGGCGGCTTCAGGAGCGGCCGTGGCGGGCGAGCCATGCCGCAGTCGCGGATGCGAGTCCGTCGTGGGTGAGATCAACCTGCAAGGGGGTGACCGAAATCTGGCCATGCTCGGTGGCATGGAAATCCGTACCCGGCCCGGCTTCGCGCGCAGCCCCTGCAGGCCCGATCCAGTAGACCGTCTCGCCCCTCGGGTTGGTCGCCCGGATGACCGACTCGGTGGGATGGCGTTTACCCAAGCGGGTCAGCACCGGACCCGAGAGGGTTTCAAACGGTCGATTCGGAATATTGACATTGAGCAGTACCGGCGACTGGGGCAAGACCGGATCAGCCACAAACCGCTCCACGAACTGACGGGCCGCGCGTGCAGCACTCTCGAGGTGGGCATGGCCCTTCTGAACCAGTGAGAAAGCAATCGCGGGCACACCGAGCAGGAAGCCCTCGGTCGCCGCAGCGACCGTGCCCGAATAGATGGTGTCGTCGCCCATGTTGGCGCCATCGTTGATGCCACTGACCACCAGATCGGGTTTGCGATCGAGCAATCCGGTGATGGCCACATGCACGCAATCGGTGGGCGTGCCATTGACGTAGTAATAACCGCTCGCTGCCTTTCGCACGGCGAGCGGACGATCGAGAGTGAGGGAGTTGGAGGCGCCCGAACGATCACGCTCGGGCGCAACGACGGTGATCTCGCCCAGTCCCTGCAGTGCCTTCTCCAGGGCGGCTAACCCGGGCGCGAAATAACCGTCGTCGTTGCTGATGAGTATGTGCATGGGATCAGGATCCGTCCGTGGGCCAGTCGCGGATATAGGCCTTCAACAGACGGTTTTCGAAGCTCTGGGCTTCAAGCACCGCCTTGGCGACATCATGAAACGATATGACCCCCATCAGAACCGTACCGTCCATCACCGGAATGTAACGCTGATGATGCTCGAGCATCAGGCGACGCAGGTCGTTGACCGCCATGTCAGGCGCCGCAACCGTGGGAGCGGGGTCCATCACTTCGCTCACCACAATCTCGGCCACCGGCGGGGTGGGCCCGGTGCGATGCTCCTGCTGTCGACGCGCCAGTACACGCAGCACTTCCCGGAAGGTCAGCATGCCCGCCAGGCGTCCCCGGGACATCACCACGACTGATCCGATGTCCTGCTCGGCCATTACGATCACCGCATCCGACAGCATGGTCTGCGGGGTGACGGTAAAGAGCGTCGAGCCTTTTGCCTTGAGGATTTCACTCACTTTCATGCGGGCCATGCTATCGACTCGCCCGCAGATCAGCAAGGCAAGACCCGCTCCTGGCACCGGGGGCTGCGTGCTAGCATCAAATGATGACGTCCTCACGCCTGCCTCATGATGCCCAGGGCTTCGATACTCTGGCGGTTCACGCCGGGGCCAGTCCGGACCCTTCCACAGGGGCCCGGATCACCCCGATTCACCTGAGCGCGGCTTTTTCGTTTCAGGATTCCGAACAGGCCGCAGCGCTCTTCAACATGGAGCGCAGCGGTCATGTCTATTCACGCATCAGCAATCCCACGGTCGCGGTACTCGAGGAGCGGATCGCCACCCTGGAGCAGGGAGTGGGTGCCATAGCCACAGCCAGCGGGCAGGCCGCACTGCATCTGGCGATTGCCACGCTGGCGGGCGCAGGTTCGCATGTGGTGGCCTCGCGCGCGCTCTATGGCGGCTCGCACAATCTGCTGCATTACACACTGCGGCGCTTCGGGATCGAGACCACCTTCGTCGACCCCCGCAACCTCGACGCCTGGC